>Ga0302314_10005662_pt1 | contig 22717 bp, 25 predicted proteins | sample III_Palsa_N2_3_FD_200533 | JGI IMG/M metagenome (GOLD analysis project Ga0302314, IMG submission 200533) | Peat permafrost microbial communities from Stordalen Mire near Abisko, Sweden - III_Palsa_N2_3 | ecosystem: Environmental > Terrestrial > Soil > Palsa > Peat permafrost | place: Sweden... | reverse complement strand
GAGCACGTCCCGCACCCGGTCGCGGCCCTCGGCCGCATCCCCGAAGGCGGTTGTGAGCGAGGCATCAGGTGCGAACAGCGCGACGGCGCCGTCGAGGTCCAGTGCGTCAAGGGCACGCAGAATCTCCTGCATGGGCGTGTCGGGCACGCGCACAGCCTAAAGGATGTTTCGCCACATCACGACATGCGGGCCGATGTTGGGCTCTTCCCAGACATCGCCCCACTGCTGCATACCGCCCCGCTCATAGAGCCCGCGCGCCGGCACGCGAGCATTGCACCAGAGGATCCCCCCGCCAGCACTGGCGATGTGCGCTATCAAGCCCTGCAGCAGAGCGGAGCCGACGCCCATGTTGCGGACCTCAGGGCTGGCGGCCATCCCACGCAGTCGCCAGCTGCGCTCGTGTACGGCGTCAAACGGCGGCGCCTCCGGCGTGATCCGCGCAACGCCGATCAACTCGTCATCCGGCGTCACCGCGCCGAACGCCACCGTCTCCGGCAAATGATCGTCGGCGCACACATATGGCTCGTCATCGGCCAGATAGGGCCGCAAAACCGCCTTGCGCAGCGCGAGCGTTCGTTCCACGGGCACGCGGGAGACTTTGTATTCGATCTCGTCCATCTGATTCGGCTCACGCTGAAAATTAGCGACGCGTGCATCCGCCGCGGTCCCTAGCCTAGGAGCATGTGAGCAGCGAGCGACAGTCGGTCATCGGACGTGCCACGGCGAGCATCGGCGAGTTCGCACGGCTCGCGGGAGGCCCCAGATTGGTCGTCGCGGCGATGCTCGATGCTGCCGGCACCGGATTGATCCTGCCGCTCACCGTGCTCTTCTTCGTGATCCACGTCGGGCTCCCGGCCCGGCTGGTCGGTGCCGGCATGAGCATCGGTGGCGTTCTGGCGCTGCTGCTTGCGCCGGTCGGCGGCCAGCTGATCGATCGCTACGGCTCCAAGCGCGCGCTGGTGTGCGCGTGGGTGTTGGGTTGTGTGGCCGTCGCCGGATATGCGCTGGTACGAACCTGGACGGAGATCATCGTTGTCATCACCGCGCTTGGCTTTGCCAGCACCGTCAGCGGCACGGCTCGATCAACGCTGCTGGCCGGCGTCGCCGAGCGCTCTCAGATTTCGCGCGTGATGGCGCTTTCGCGCTCCTTCCGCAATGCCGGCTACGGATTGGGCGGGCTGCTGGCGACCCTGGCGCTCGCGGTAGGAAGCGCCGGATTCCTTGCCGCGATCTATGCCGATGCAGCCACCTTCGTGATCGCCGCCCTGGTGGTGTCGGGGATGACTGTCCCATCGCCGTCAGGCCTCACTCGTTCCGATTCCGACCACACGACCCTGCGGAGCGTGCTGACAAATCGGCGTTACATCGCGGTGACCGCGCTCGACTCACTCACGAGCTTCCACCAGGTCGCGCTACAGGTCGCGCTGCCGCTCTGGGTGGTCCTCTACACGCACGCTCCCAAGGCCCTCGTCGGCCTACTGTTCACGCTGAACACGGTCGTGGTGGTCGTTGCCCAGGTGCGCGTCTCACGCGATGTCCGCGAACTGGCGCAGGCTCCACGGACCTATGTCCGCGGGGCGCTCTCGATCATCGCCGCAGGCGCGTTGTTTCTCGCCGCCCACTACGTCGCAGCCGCAGTCGCGGTGCCGCTGCTCGTGATCGGCGCCGTCCTCCTGACCGCTGCTGAGATGTACTGCTCGGCCGCCGACTGGGTCGTCAGCTTCGGGCTCGCCGACGACAATCACCGCGGCAAGTACCTGGCTGTCTACTCGATGGGCGACTCGCTCGGTGACGCGGTTGGTCCTTCGGTCAGCACCCTGTTGATGTCCGCAGGTGCGATGCCGCTGTGGCCGGCGGTCGCCGCGATCGTAGCTTGCGGTTCGCTTGCCTCCGGCGCGATCGCCCGCTCCGCGGCGCACCGCGAGCCCGCCAACACGGCCGAGCCGGTATTCAACTGAGCTGAGGACCTAGCCGAGCACGGCCGAAACGCTGGCGAGCGCTTCCTCGATCAACTCAGACAGCGTCCGCTCCGCGGCGTCCGTGAGCCAGCGCTCGAAAGCGACCCTGAATGCGGCCATGCCCAGCTCGGCGGCCATCGTTGCGTCGGGATCGTCGACGCCGCGGGCGCGCAACGCATCGGCCATTCCCATGGCGATATCGGCGAGCTTGATCAGCTCCCGCTCGCGCAGTTCGGGGTTGGCGACAATGATCCGCTGACGAGCGCGCGCGAAGTCACGGCCACGAAACTCTTCGAGCGCGGCTCCGGCGGCCTCGGCCGCCGCACGCACGACCTGCAGCGGCGTGAGCAACTCGGGCGCGGATACGACCGTGCCGACGAAGTTCTCACGGAAGTGCGGCGTCCCCGCAAACAGCACCTCGCGCTTATCCGCGTAGTGGCGGAAGAAGGTGCGCTCGGTCAGCCCGGCGCGCTCGGCGATCTCGGCGACGGTCGTCTGCTCGTAGCCGTGCTCGCTGAACAGCTCCAGCGCCGCCTTCTCGAGTCTCCCCTGTGCGTTCGGTTCCCAGCGTCCCATTGTCGACAGCAGATTGTAGTGATGTCAGCCACTGTCATGTGAGTGCTAGAGTGATGTCAGTTGCTGCCATCAAGCGAGATCGGAGATCTCATATGCGTGTTTTCGTAACGGGCGCGTCGGGCCACATCGGCTCGGCCGTCATCCCAGAACTTCTGCAGGCCGGTCACGAGGTCGTCGGGCTCGCGCGCTCTGACGAGGCTGCCGCCACGATTGAGGCGGCGGGTGCCGCGGTCCAGCGCGGCACACTCGACGACCTCGATGTGCTCCGCCAAGCGGCGCAGGACGCCGACGGCGCGATCCACCTTGCCTTCAAGCACGACTGGATGCGCACGGGTGACTTCGGCGGGGCCGTGGCGGCCGACTTCGAGGCCGTCCGCGTGATCGGTGACGCGCTGGCCGGCTCGGGCAGGCCGTTCGTGACCACGTCCGGTACGCTGATGCTCGCGCTCGGCGGCATCAGCGGTCGTGCCGGGACCGAGCAGGACGTGATCGCCGGCGGACCACGCGTCGACGCCGAGAACCACGTCATCTCGCTGGCCGAGCAGGACGTCCGCACATCGGTGGTGCGGCTACCTCCGAGCGTCCATAGCGACCTCGACCATCACGGCTTCGTGCCGTCGTTGATCGGCATCGCCCGGGACAAGGGGTACGCCGCCTACGTCGATGACGGTGCCAACCGCTGGCCGGCCGGTCACACGCTCGACGCCGCTCGTCTGTACCGGCTGGCGCTCGAGTCCGCCCCGGGCGGCTCGCGCCTGCACGCCGTCGGCGACGAGGGCATCCCCTTCCGTGAGATCGCAGAGACGATCGGGAGCATGCTGGAAGTACCGGTGCGGAGCATCACCGCCGAGGATTCCGACGACTACTTCGGATTCCTCAGTCGCTTCGCGGTGCTCGACGGCGCGGTGTCCAGCGCGCTGACGCGCACGCTGCTCGGCTGGGAGCCCAGCCACCCCGGGCTGATCGACGACATGCGCGAGGGCCACTACTTCGCAGTCGCCGTCTGAGACAACTCAGAGCTGACACCCACATTGAGGAATCCCTGGATCTCCGCGCGCGAGCGCGGAGACCACAGGACCGAGACATGGCCGCGCCGCGGGCGGATCACAACCCGCGAGCGCGGGATCAGCGCGGCGGTCTCAGCAAACAACTCGGGACCGTAGTAGCGGTCGCGTTCGCCGCCCAGGATCAGCGTCGGCGCCTGAATCGTGGGCAACCGCCTGAGATCGAAGTCATCCTCGGCCTCCGCCATGGTCGCCATGTCGGAAAGACCCTCGGTGTCGGACAGCCGTGGCCCCAACAGCCAGCCCGCAAGCGCGGCCGGCAGCGCCAGAACCCCGCGAGGCGCCAGATCGGCAGCGAAGACGGCCGTCGCCTGACGCGTCGCGCCTCTGCGCACGCGAGCCATCACCTGTCGCTGCACCAGCTTCGCCGCAGGTCCGAGGCGGTAGCCAGTGCTCACCAACACCAGGCGCCGGACGACGTCCGGGTGCTCGGCAGCGATCTGCTGAGCGATGCTGCCCCCAGTCGACATGCCCAGCAGGTCAACGGGCCCGTCGAACGCCTCACGGATCGCGTCCGCGTGCTCGGCGGCGACCTCGGCCATCGTCACGCCAACCGGCATCCCGGGACGGCGGTTGATGTAGAAGACCTCGCGATCGTGGGCGAAGAACCTGGCGGTACGTTCGTGCTCGGCCCGCAGCGGCCCGCGGGCCACCCCGGCCTGTGGCAGCAGGCCGGCGAGCACCACCAGCGGCCGTCCCGAGCCGATCGCCAGGTACGGCAGCTCCCCCATGCTCCCCTCGCGCACGTCCATGCTGTCATCCTGCCAGCTCTCCCCTGTATGGCTGCCACACCGACAGACAACGCCGCAATCCCGGTATTCGACGGGCACAACGACGCGCTCACCGCGGCAAACCACGAGTCACTCACCGGCGGCGGAGGTGACGGACACCTGGATCTGCCACGAATGCGTGCCGGCGGTGTGCGCGGCGGAATCTTTGCCGTCTTCACCGAGTCTGATGAACCCCACGTCGATCCGGAGCTCCGGGGCGACGGCGTCTATGCCCGTCCGCTCTCACCACCGGTCGAGCAGCAGCTCGCGGCGGCGACCAGCACCGCGGCGGCCGGCCGCCTGTTCGCGCTCGAGCGCGACGGTGCGGTGAGGATCGCGCGCTCGATCGCAGACGTCGATGCGGCCGCGACCGGCGATGGGCCGGCCGCTGCCGTCCTGCACTTCGAGGGCGCGGAGGCGATCGACCCGGCGCTCGAGAGCCTCGAAACCTGGTATGCCGCGGGCCTGCGGTCGCTCGGGCCCGTGTGGAGCCGGTCGAACGCCTTTGCCCACGGCGTTCCCTTCGTGTTCCCATCCTCGCCGGACACAGGACCCGGCCTCACCCCGCTGGGCGCGAAGCTCGTGGCGCGCTGCTCCGAACTCGGGATCGCCGTCGACCTCAGTCACATGAACGAGGCCGGGTTCTGGGACGTCGCACGTCTCGAGCCCGGACCGCTGATAGTCAGCCACGCCGGCGTCCACGCGATCTCGCCCTGCTCGCGCAACCTGACCGACGCCCAGATCGACGCTGTCGCGGGATCGGGCGGGCTTGTCGGCATCGTATTCGCCTGCTTCTTCCTGCGCCCCGACTTCGCCAACGATCCCGACACGCCGCTCGAGCTGATCGTCGAGCACGTGCGCTACATAGCCGACCGCGTCGGCGTCGAGCACGTTGCCTTCGGCTCCGACTTCGACGGGGCGACGATCCCTCTGGGCCTCGGTGACGTCGCCGGCTATCCGCGGCTGCTCGACGCGCTCGCCCGCGACGGGTTCACGCCCGCGGAGATCCGCGCGATCGCCTGGAACAACTGGCGTCGCGTCCTCGACGCCTGGTGGTAGGGACCGGCCAGAAAAGAGGCCGTTTCGGGGCGGCCGTCCCGCTGGACGGCCATATCACCGGTGCTTGACGCCCTCCCGCGCGAATGGCGCGAGCGTCTGCCCCGTCACCGGGGCGTCGCCGAGCGCCTCGTCGACTGCTGCGAGCACCTCGGCCGAGAGCTCAATCCCTGACCCCGAGGCGTTGGCATGAACCTGCTCGGGGCGTGAGGCGCCGACGATCGCCGACGCCAGCTCGCGGCGGCGCAGCACCCAGGCAAGGGCCAGCTGCGCCAGCGTCAGCCCCTCGCCTTCGGCGATCGGCACCAGCCGCTGCACGGCCTCGATCGTGTCGTCGTTCATCACCAGGTGCATCGCGTCGCTCATCTTCTCGCTGGCCGCGCGTGAGCCCTCGGGTAACGACTCACCCGGCTTGTACTTGCCGGTCAGCACACCCTGGGCCAGTGGCGACCAGACGATCTGGGAGATGTCGTTGCGAGTGCACACCTCGAAGACCTCGGCCTCCGGTGCCTGCCAGAGCATCGAGTACTGCGGCTGTGACGAGACGAACAGCTCCGGTCCGGCGATGTCGACCGCCGCCTGGATCTGCTCGGGCGTCCACTCGCTGAAGCCGAGGTAGCGGGCCTTGCCCTGCTCGACGACCAGCTGCAGCGCCTCGATCGTCTCCTCGATCGGCACGTCGGTGTCGAAGCGATGGGCCTGGTAGAGGTCGACGTAGTCGGTCTGCAGGCGCGCCAGCGAGGCATCGATCTGCTTGGCGATCTGCGCCGCCGAGAGTCCTTGATCGGCCGGGTCATCGGACATCTGGCCGTTGACCTTCGTCGCCAGGATGTAGGACTCGCGCGGGTGCTTGGAGAGGATCTCGCCCCAGGCAGTCTCTGCCGCGCCACGCCCGTAGACGTTCGCGGTGTCAAAGAAGTTGATGCCCGCCGCGAATGCCGCCTCCGTGCAGGCGAGCGTCTGCTCGAATTCGATCCCGCCCGAGTAGGTGAGCCACGCGCCGAGCGAGATCTCCGAGACTTCGAGGTCCGAGCTACCGAGTTTGCGATACCGCACTGGCTGCCTCCTGGTCGTTCTTGGGGCCTGTAGCGAAATTGGCTTCCGTCTTGACGGCGTCTGGACGCACCTGGGTGCGTCCGTCTCGCGGCAGGTACCACCAGTACCTGCCTTGCGAGACGGACTTCCCAGGCACGCCCAGCCACTCGTCAATTCCGAAATCCAATTCCACTACAGACCCTTTGTCGCTATGAAGGTCATTGCCCGCTCGGCCAATGCGGTGATCGTCAGGCTCGGGTTTGCGCCGACGTTGGCGGGGACGGCGGCGCCGTCACAGACGAGCAGGTTCTCGTAACCGAAGACATGGTGCTTGGCGTCGATCACCCCGTCCTCAGGGCCCGATCCGATCACCGCGCCGCCGAGGATGTGCGCGGTCAGGGGGATGCCGAGCACCGCCTCGGTGACACCCGAATAGGCGGTGCCGCCGATGCGCTTGGCAAACCACCGCGCCGCGTCGTAGGCCGCCGGGATGCTGTCCGGATTGGGATGCAGCGGATCCTGCTCGGTCGTCAGCATCACCGAGCCGCCGGGCAGACGCCGTTTCACCTTCAACCGCATCGAGTTGTCGAGTGACTGCATCACCAGCAGGATGATCGAGCGCCGCGAGGTACCCCTGATCTTGAAAGCGCCGAGCGCCTGCCGCGGGTGACGCATCACCGCCAGCGCGAAGTGCAGCGGCTTGGTGCCGCGGCGGCCTGCGGTGACCATCAGCTGGCGCAGCATGCTCTGGCTGTCCCCACCCTGACCGTAGGTGACCACCTCGATGTGAGTGTCGGAATCGGTGTAGATGCTCGAAGTGATCGCAACCGAGTCGCTGAAGTCGTAGCCGGACCCCTCAGGGGCACAGACCGAGATGATCGCCTCGCTGTTGGTGCGCACGGTGTGGCCGAGACGATCGGAGAGCTGCGGCAGCGACCCGTTGAGCTTGCAGCGCTGCAGCAGGCGGTTGGTGCCAAGGGCTCCGGCGGCGACGATCACTCCACGGGCGCGCGCGCTTGCGCGCCCGTGTCGCAGCAGCGCTCCAGAGCGGTCGTGCGTGACCTCGAAGCCGTCGGCCCCCGTGCCGTCGCCGAGCGGGCGGATGTCGGTCACCGTGCGGTCGGCGAGGATCCTCACACCAAGCTTCTCCGCGAACCACAGGTAGTTCTTGACGAGCGTGTTCTTGGCGCCGTAGCGGCAGCCGATCATGCAGTTGCCACAGCGCACGCAGCCGGTGCGTTCCGGGCCGTCACCACCGAAGTAGGGGTCGGGCACGGTCTCGCCGGGCTCGCCCAGGAACACGCCGACCGGTGTGCGCTTGTAGGTCTCACCGGCACCGACCGACTCGCCGTACTCGCGCAGCAGCACGTCGGCGACACCGTCGCGGTCATACGGCGTGACGCCGAGCATGCGCTCCGCCTCCGCGTAGAACGGCTCGAGTTCGGTGGCCCAGTCGGCCATCTGCGACCACTGGGAGTTCTCGTAGAAGCCCGGCCGGGCGCGGTAGAGGGTGTTGGCATAGCCGAGGCTGCCGCCGCCGACACCACAGCCTGAGAGCACGAACACATCCTTGAACATGCTCAGCCGCAGGACGCCGCGCATCCCCAGATGCGGGATCCAGTTGTAGCGACGGAAGTCGGCCGTGCGCTGCGCGAAGTCGGCGTCGGCGAAGCGCCGCCCGCACTCGAGCACGGCAACGCTGTAGCCCTTCTCGGCCAGGCGCAGCGCGGAGACGCTGCCGCCGAAGCCCGACCCGATTACGAGCCAGTCGTAATCGAAGTCCGTCATCCCTTGGGAGTGAGCACCAGCACCGGGATCTGCCGGTCGGTCTTCTCGGCGTACTCGGCGAACTGGGGCATCACCGCCACCTGCGCCTCGTACAGGCGGTCGCGCTCGTCCCCGCTAGCCTCCTGAACCTCAACCTCGACCGACTCGTCCCCGACCTCGATCTTGGTCTCGGGCTTTGCCTTGAGGTTGTGGTACCACGCCGGGTTCTCGGGCGCCCCGCCCTTGGAGGCGAAGATCACATAGCGATCGCCGTCGGGGAGATACACGAGCGGCGCGACCCGCTCCGCCCCGGATTTTGCGCCGGTGTGATGAAGCAGGAGCATCGTCCTGCCCTCGAACATGCCGCCCACCTGCCCAGCGTTGTCACGGAACTCGCTGATCACCTGCGTGTTGAAGTCCGCCATCGACATCGTGATCTCCCTTCTCTGGTCGTTGCAGCGCTTGACATGATCCTCGCATGCTCAGGAAGGTGAACGCCACCCGCTACGTCACGCCGCTGCGCGAGGGTGGCTCGATGCCAGGCCTGGTCGAGGCCGACGATGATGGCCTGTACGTCGTCAAGTTCCGCGCCGCTGGCCAGGGCCTGAAGGCGCTGGTGGCCGAGGTGATCGTCGGCGAACTGGCGCGCACAGCCGGTCTGCGTGTGCCGGAGATCGTGTTGGTCGAGCTGGCAGCCGAGCTCGGGCACACCGAGCCCGACCCTGAGATTCAGGAGCTCGTCACCGGCAGTGCCGGGCTCAACTTCGGGATCGATTTCCTGCCCGGCGCCCTGGACTACAACCCGGCCCGACCCGGCGAGATGGACGCTTTCGAAGCTTCCGAGGTCGTTTGGTTGGACGCTTTCACGACCAACGTCGACCGCACGCCGCGCAATCCGAACCTGCTGGTCTGGCACCGCAGGACCTGGCTGATCGACCACGGAGCGGCGCTCTACCAGCACCACAGCGATCGTGATCTCGTTGCCCGTGCGCGCGAGCCCTTCCCGCTGATCGCCGAGCACGTTCTGCTGCCACTGGCCTCACAGCTGTATTCGGCGGACGAACGCATGGCCGCTGCGCTCGATCGCGCTGCCGTCACGGCGGCGGTCGCGCTCGTCCCCGACGAGTGGCTCGGAGAAGAGCCCGCGGCTGCGCGGACCACGTATGTCGATTACCTCTGCGCCCGGCTGGCCGCGCCGCGGGCTTTCGTCGACGAGGCGGAGGCGGAGCGTGGCACCTGAACCGTTCCAGTACGCGGTGCTGCGCGTGGTCCCGCGTGTCGAACGCGAGGAGTTCGTGAACGTGGGCGTGATCGTCTTCTGCCGGACACGACGATTCCTGCGGGCGCGGGTCGCGCCCGACCCGCGCCGCATCCAGGCGCTCGCCCCCGACATCGACCTCGAGACCGTCTCCGCGCACCTCGACGCGCGCGTCCGCGTGGCTGCCGGGGATGCTGACGCGGGCCCGATCGCCGCACTGCCGCAATCGGAGCGCTTTCACTGGCTGGTCGCGCCCTCGAGCACGGTGATCCAGACCTCCTCTGTGCACAGCGGCCTCTGCGACGAACCCGAGGCGGTGCTCGATCGCCTGTTCGAGCAGCTCGTCACGATCGAAGCCGCCGGCGCGTAAGTAGACTGCGCGTCATGCCGAAGCAACAGCGCGCCATCCGCATCGAACAGAAGGGCCAGCTCAACGCGATGCAGGCCCTTGAATCCCGCAGCAACGAGGAACTCGAGTCGGAGACCCGCTACCGCTCGGCGGCACAGGCGATTCTCGGCGCTCGCGCCGCCGAGAAGTACGACGCCAAGAAGGCGCGTGAGCACTTTTCCAAGGCACTGGCGGCTGCCCGCCCGCAGGAGCGCATGCAGCTGCGGCGCATGGCGGACGCATCGCTCGCGCTGGCCGAGCGACGCGCGGGTGACCTGAAGACCGCTACCGAGCGCCTCGGCGTCGAGTCCCCAAGCTCCCGGCAGCTCTTCATCCTGCGGGTGTTCGGACTGATCGCGCCGCCCGCGAGCGCCGGAATCGTCGCTCGCGTCCGCGGCATCCTGATCTTCGTCGCCGCGATCATCGCGATCCTCGGGCTCGGATTCGGCATCGTCGAGGGCATCGGCCAAGCCGCCGGCGGGATCTCAATCGACCTCGCAATCTTCTACGGCATCGCACTCGTGATCGTCGTGATCGGTGGTCTCGCGTTCTGGGGTCGCAGGCGGCAAAAGGCCGCGCTGGCCAAGCGCCAGGAAGAGTCGGCGGCGCGCGCCGGCGGCCGCTGAGCGCTCTTCGGCTCCGCTTGATCTGAAGGTCCGGCTGTGTGCGGGCGCTATTCACTGAAGCCGGTCGACCCTGCGCAGCTGCGTGCACGCTTCCCGATCGGTGAAACGCTTGAGATCACGCCGCCCTACTACAACATCACTCCGACCAGTGAGGTACTCGCGGTGACGACCGATCGCGAGGGCCGGCCGCGCGGCGAGCACCTGCGCTGGGGGCTCATCCCGAATTGGGCGAAGGACACGAGGGCTGGCTTCAAGATGATCAACGCCCGCGCCGAGACACTGGCCGAGCGCCCCGCGTATCGTGCAGCGTTCGAGCGGTTCCGATGCCTGATCCCTGCCGACGGCTTCTACGAGTGGCAGGCGCTTGCAGGCGAGCGCCGCAAGCAGCCGTTTCATATCACTCGCGCCGACGGGGAGCTGTTTGCGTTCGCGGGGTTGTGGTCGGTTTGGCACCGCGGTGAGCCCGAGGAGCTGCGCAGCGCCACGATCATCACCACGGCAGCCAACTCGGCGGTGGCGCCGATCCATGACCGGATGCCGGTGATCCTGCCGCGCGAAGCTGAGCAGATCTGGCTGGCTCACGATGCGCCACTCGGTGAGCTCGAGGCGTTGCTGAGCGGCCTGCCCTCGGAGGCGATGGCGCTGCGGCCCGTCGGTCCAGCCGTCAATGATGCGCGCTACGACGGTCCCGAATGCCTGCTCGATCCCCCGCCGCCCGCCCAGGAGACCCTGTTCGCCGAGTGATTCGGGGGTGAGCCGGTGATAATCGAGCCGTGAGCCTCTCCGCGCTGATGTCCTCCTACGACCAGGTGATCCTCGACCTGGACGGCACCGTGTGGGTCGGTGGGGTCGCGACGCCGCGCGCGCCGGAGGCGGTTTCGGCGATCCGGGCGAGCGGACGGCGGCTGGTTTTCGTGACCAACGACGGCGGCCGCTCACCCGAGGAATACGTCCAGAAGCTGTGGTCGATCGGCTGCACCGCTTCGGTCGAGGAAGTCGTGAGCGTGGGCTCCGCGGTCCAGTACGTGCTCGCCGAACGCCCGCCGGGAGCGCGGGTGTTCGTGATCGGCGCGCCGGCGCTGTTTCGGCATGTCACAGACGCCGGTCATCACGTCGTCAACAACACCCCCAACGCAGAGACGGCAGACGTGGTGGTCGTGGCACTCCACGAGGATTTCAACTATGCCGAGCTGCTCACCGCGACACGCGCGCTGCTGGGGGGCGCGGAGCTGATCTCCGGAGGCCGCGACCGTAACTTCCCGACCGCGGGCGGCATTGCGCCTGGCACCGGCGCCGTCACCGTGGCACTCGAATACGCAACTGGCGTGACCGCACGGATCGTCGGCAAGCCCGACCCGCAGGTGTTCGAGGTGGCGCTCGACCGACTCGGCACGGGGCGCACGCTGGTGATCGGCGACCATCTGATCTCCGATCTCGGTGGCGCAGCAGCCGCAGGCCTCGATGCGGCGATAGTGCTCAGCGGAGTCACGTCGCGCGATCAGGCCGAGGCTGCCGCCGACCCTGCGCCGGTTGCGATCGGGCAGGACCTGGCGACACTCGTACTCTCAGGCGAGTGATGCTCTCATTGATCGTGAACCCGTCCTCCGGCGGCGGGCGGGCGATGCGTGCGCTCCCTTCGGTGCGCGCTGCTCTGGGCCGGCACGGGCTCGAGCATCACGTCGAGCTGACGCTCGACCTGGCGCACGCCCGTGAACTCGCGCGCGACGCGGTCAGCGCCGGCGAGATGCCCGTGGCCTACGGCGGTGACGGCCTCGTCGCCGCCGTTGCCGACGCGGTTCGCGATCAGGATGCGGTCATCGGCGTGCTGCCGGGAGGACGCGGAAACGATTTCGCCCGCTGCCTCGGCCTGCCGCTTGATCCGGTCGACGCGACTGCGGTCCTGGCCGACGGCTCAGCCGTGGCGGTCGATATGGGCACCGCGGGCGACCATGCATTCCTGGGGATCGCGACCTGCGGGTTTGATTCGGAGGCAAACCGCATCGCCAACGCCGCCCGCCTGATCCGCGGGCGGTTCGTCTACACCTACGGCGGACTGCGCGCGCTGGCCGGTTGGAAGCCGGCGTCCTTCAAGCTGCGCGTCGACGGTGTCGAGCACGCGCTCTACGGCTACACCGTCGCTGTCGCGAACGCGGGCATGCAGGGTGGTGGCATGCGGCTCGCACCGGAGGCATCGCTCCACGACGGCGCCTTTGATGTGGTGATGATCGCCCACCTTCCAAAGCACCGCTTCCTGCGGCTGCTGCCGACCGTGTTCAGCGGTTCGCACGTCGCACTGGACGAGGTGACGATCCTGCGCGGTTCGACCGTCGAGCTGAGCGCCGACCGCCCGTTCACGATCTATGCCGATGGCGACCCGCTTGCCGTGCTGCCCGCGACCCTGCGGGTGCTGCCCTCTGCCGTACGCGTGATGGTCCCCGCCGATTGGGTTCAGGGAACGGTGTCGTGAGCGCGCTCGGGCTGAAGCTGACTTTCGCGCGCACCGTTGGCAATGTCGCCCGCGCCTCCGGACGCGGTGGCGGGACCAGCCTACCTGGCAAGGTGCTGCTACGGCTCGAGCCCCAGGCGATCGCGCAACTCTCCGCGCGGCTCACGGGTGGTAGCGCCGTGATCTCCGCCACCAACGGCAAGACGACCACGGCTTCGATCGCAGCGACCGTACTCGAGCGCGCCGGACACACGCTAGTTCACAACCGCGCCGGCGCGAACATGGCCGGCGGCATCGCCTCGACGCTGCTCGCGGCGGCACGCCCGCACCGCGGTATCGCCGGCGACATCGGCCTCTTTGAGGTAGATGAGTTCTGGCTCGATGCCGTGACGAGCCAGGTCAAACCGAAGGCGGTGCTGTTGGCGAACCTGTTCCGCGACCAGCTCGACCGCTACGGCGAGCTCGAGACGATCGCCGATCGCTGGACGCGGGTCGTCAGCGAGCTCGACGCCTCGACGACACTCGTGCTCAATGCCGACGATCCGTTGATCGCCGATCTCGGTCGCGGACGCGAGAACGTGACCTACTTCGGGGTCGATGACGACACGCTGGCGCTTCCAGAGATGCAGCACGCCTCGGACTCCAAGCACTGTCGCCGCTGCGGCGCCGCGTACCGCTACGACAGCGTGTATCTCGGACACCTCGGCCACTACCACTGCCCCAGCTGCGGTCAGCAGCGGCCACTTCCAGGCATCCGTGCCGAGCAGATCACGCTGCATGGCACCCACGCGGCAACCTTCATGCTGGTCACGCCCGCCGGCAAGCGCTCGGTATTCCTGAAACTGCCCGGGCTCTACAACGTCTACAACGCGCTGGCCGCAGCTGCGCTGTGCCTGTCGCTGGGCGTGAGCCTCGACGCGATCGTCGCCGGGCTCGAGGGCGCGACGGCGGCGTTCGGTCGCGCCGAAACGGTGAAGCTCGGCGACACGGCCCTACAGATCCTGCTGATCAAGAACCCGGCCGGGGCCAACGAGATCCTGCGCACGCTGGGGCTCGAGTCTGACCAGCTCGACGTGCTGGCGATCCTCAACGACAACATCGCCGATGGCCGCGATGTCTCCTGGATCTGGGACGCGGACTTCGAGCTGCTGAGCTCTCACGTGCACCGCGTGACCTGTGCCGGCACTCGCGCGGCGGAACTTGCCGTGCGGCTCAAATACGCAGGCGTGGCCGAGTCGGCACTGGCGGTCGTGCCGGAGCTTCCGGCGGCATTGGATCGGGCCGTGGCCGACGCGGCGGGCGCGCGCGTGTTCGCGCTGCCGACATACACGGCGCTGCTTGCTCTGCGAGCTGAGTTGACGGCCCGAGGCCATGTCTCTCGCTACTGGGAGGACGCGGCGTGAGCGAAGTCGTCTGGCACGACCTCGAGTGTGGGCGCTACCGCCAGGACCTGGAACTGTGGCTTGAGCTAGCGGCTCGGCTCGTGCCTGCGGGTCACGCCCTCCTTGACGTGGGCGCAGGTACCGGACGGGTCTCGATTCCGTTGGCTCAGACCGGACATCACGTCGTTGCGCTCGATCGCGATCAGGTCCTGCTCAGTGAGCTAGAGCGCCGCTCCGCGGGTCTGCCCGTCGAGACAGTCTGCGCCGATGCTCGCGACTTCGCGCTGCCGGGCCGCGAGTTTCCGCTGATCGTGGTGCCGATGCAAACCGTTCAGCTGCTCGGTGGCGGTGACGCGCATGCCGCCTTCTTCCGCTGCGCCCAGGCGCACCTCGCAGTGGGCGGATGTGTGGCCGTGGCAATCGCCGCCTCCGAGGACTTCGAGGAGTTCGAATTGCTCGACGGAGAGATGGCGCCACTGCCCGACATCGCCGAGATCGACGGGCGCGCGTACTTCAGCCAGCCCACGGCCGTACGACGGCTCGAGGACACGTTCCTGCTCGAGCGCCGTCGTGAGATCGTCGAGGCCGACGGTGCGCGCATCAGCAGCGACGACAGGATCGCGCTGGACATCATCACCGTCGAGGATCTGCAGCAGGCGGCTCAGCGCGCCGGTCTGCGATCGAGCGATTGGCGCCGGGTCGAGGCGACCGACGAGCACATCGGCAGCGAAGTGGTGATCTTCGGTGTCTGAGCCGCGCACGCTGCGCGTCTGCGCGCTGTATCCCGATCTGATGAACATCTACGCCGATCGCGGGAATCTGCTGATGCTCAAGCGTCGCTGCGAATGGCGCGGCATCGGCTTTGAACTGACCGGCGTCGGCATCGGCGATGCGCTCGATCCGGATGGTCCCGACCTCTACTACATGGGCGGCGGCCAGGATCGGGACCAGGAGCTCTGCGCGGATGACCTCTTCGAACACAAGCGCGACGCGCTTGTCGCCGCCGCCGAAGACGGTGCGGTCGTGCTCGGTGTCTGCGGCGGCTACCAGCTGCTCGGCCACGCCTATCAACTGGCGGACGAGGAGCTGCCGGGGATCGGCCTGCTGGATGTCCGCACCGTCAGAGCCGACGGACCGCGGCTGATCGGCAACGTCGCGATCGAGGCCGATCTGCCCGGTACAGAACGCAAAGTCCTCGCCGGCTTCGAGAACCATGCCGGCCGTACGCATCTCGGAAGCCGAGCCCAGCCGCTGGGGCGTGTCTTAAGGGGACACGGCAACAATGGCTCCGATGCGTACGAGGGCGCACGCGAGGGCATGGTGATCGGCACCTACATGCACGGACCGTTGCTGCCCAAGAACGCATGGTTTGCGGACTGGCTGATCGCCACCGCGATCGGCGATGGTGAGGAGCTCGAGCCGCTCGAGGATGAGCTCGAGCAGCTGGCACACGAGGACGCGTGCAAGGCCGCGGGGATATGAGTCTGCGCCATGTAGTTGCTATCGCTGCAGCAGCGCTGGTGCTCACAGGCGGGCTGGTGGTCGGTCTGGGCGCCGGATCGGCTTCCGCCGGCCACACCACCTCCACGACCACGACCGCCGCCACCGTGCCCGAGCCCCTGGTTACGACCGTCGCCCAGCCGGTAAATCCCGCCGCGACGCTGCCAGGAGCAAACAAGCCGCCGGTCACCGTCGGAGACCTGAACGCACCCGAGGAGCAGCTCATCATCGGTGAGATCTACGCGTTCGCACTCAAGCAGCAGGGGTACTCGATCAGATACCTCAGCCGCAACGTGAACGGCCCGCACGCGCGTACGGTCGCGCTGAAGCAAGGAAAGCTCGACATCTACCCGGAGTACCTCGGCGAGTGGAACAGCGTCGTTGCGCACCTGCACCGTCGCTTCAGCTCAGTCCAGGCGGCGTTTGGCGCGGCCAAGACGTATGCGAAGCGACACGGCTTCAAACTGCTGCTCCCCACACCGTTCAGCGACACGAGCTGCGTGGCCGTGCTCTCACAGTACGCCCAGGCAAACCACGTGTATTCGATCCCCGAATTGGTGCGCAGCGGCCCGATCATCTTCGCCGCGCCGACCGTCTTCCAGGACCACGCCAGCGGCCTGCCCGCGCTCGAACACGGCTATCACCTCAACCCCGGATACCTGCAGACGATCGTCGATGGTCTGCAGTACTACTGGCTGCGAACGGGCAACGTCGATGCCACCTCCTGCGTGACGACCGACCCGTCGCTCGGCAGCTCCAGATACCTCGAGCTCAAGGACCCCAAGCACGTGTTCGGGCACGGCAACGTCATCCCGGTGACGACGCCGCACGTGATCTCGGTCGAGGGGCCGGCCTTCGCGCACACGATCGAGCGAGTTGATGCGCTGCTCACGCTGCGGGCTATCCGCGGCCTGAACGCAGAGATCGAGCTCGGCGGACACAGCCCGATCGATATCGCCGAGCAGTTCCTCGAGGGCAACGGCGTCCTGCCACCGTCGCGCTACGCACCGGTGCCAACGACGACCCCAACGTCGTCGACGTCGACTGAGACCTGAGCGCTCCGGCTCAGGCCCTCACGCCGGCCTTGAGGCGAAGCCGCCACTGGAGCCGAAGCCCCCGGCGCCCCGCTCGCTGACGCTGAGCTCGCCGACCTCGACGACCGCGGGCGTCGCCACCGCGACCAGCACCAGCTGCGCGATCCGGTCGCCTGCATCGAGCGTGCATGGCTGCTCACGGTCGGTGTTGAGCAGCAGCACCTGCAGTTCCCCGCGGTATCCCGCGTCGATCAGGCCTGGCGCGTTCACGAGCGCGATCCCGTGCCGCGTGGCGAGCCCCGACCGGGGCAGCACCAGCCCGGCCTGACCCTCGGGGATCTCAACGGCGACGCCCGTACGCAGGCTCGCCCGCTCACCTGGCCCAAGCGTCACCGACTCGAGCGCGTAGAGATCGAGGCCGGCGTCATGGGCGTACGCCCGTGTCGGCAGGATCGCGTGCGGATCGAGTCGGAGCACCCTGAGGGCGCCGGCGTCTGCGCTCATGCGACTTTGGCGACCGCGGTCTGCTCGGGCACTGCGAATCGTGCGAAGCGCTCCGCGACCGGACCGGGCAGACGTGCACTGACACGCACGCCCTCAGGCGTGTCCTCGCGGACAAGGTCGCCCGCGATCTCATGCAGTTCCGCCAGGCGGGCACCATCGCTGTAGGGGATCAGCAGCTCGACCGCACGCAGCCTGAGCGCGAACTCGTGCTCGATCGCCTCGGAGAGATCGGACAGTCCCTCGCCGGAGAAGGAGGAGATCTGGATCGCGTCCGGATGGCGGTGGCGGAGTTCCGCACGCCCGTCCTCATCCAGACAGTCGACCTTGCCGAGCACGAGCAGCCGCGGCACATCGCCCGCGCCAATCTCAGCCAGGACATCCTCGACCGCGTGGATCATCGAGAGCCGGTCGTCCTCCTCGGCCGAGCCGTCGACGATGTGCAGGATCAGATCCGCCAACCGCGTCTCCTCGAGCGTCGCGCCGAACGCCTCGACCAGCTGATGCGGCAGCTTGCGGATGAACCCGACGGTGTCCGTGAGCAGGTAGTCGCGTCCGCCCGCGCGCAGCACGCGCGTCGCCGGATCGAGCGTGTGGAACAGCCTGTCGCGGACTCCGACTTCGGAGCCGGTCAGCGCGTTCAGAAGTGTTGACTTGCCGGCATTTGTGTATCCCGCCAGCGCGACCTCCGGGAAATGCGCTCGTTCGCGCTCGGCGCGCATCACCGTGCGGTTGGAGCGCACCTGAGCGAGCTTGCGCTTGAGCGCGGCGATGCGGTCGCGCGCCAGACGGCGGTCGGTCTCGATCTGGGTCTCGCCGGGGCCTCTCGTGCCGACACCACCGCCGAGCCGCTCGAGGTGCGTCCACAGGCCTCGCATGCGGGCGAGGTTGTATTGAAGCTGGGCGAGTTCCACCTGCAGCTTGCCCTCCGCCGAGTGGGCGTGGGCCGCGAAGATGTCGAGGATCACGGCGGTGCGGTCGATCACGGGGACGCCGAGCGCCTCCTCGAGATTGCGCTCCTGCCGCGGCGAGAGCTCATCGTCACAGGCAACGACGTTGGCATCAGCGCGTTTCAGCTCATCCTTGACCTGCTCGAGCTTGCCGGGCCCGAGATAGGTGTTCGGGTGCGGCTTCTCGCGGTGCTGGACGTCGGCGCCGACCGTTGCCGCCCCGGCCGTGAGCAGCAACTCGCGCAGCTCACCGAGCTGCTCGACGCCCCCCTCAGGGAGCGCGGCGATCATATAGGCGCGCTGGCGCGCGCGGCCTTGACGGGGTGTCGTGTTCGGTGCGGGCACTAACCCGACATTACAACGCGAAGCGCAACGACCTAAAGGTTGCGGAGCCGCTCAACCGCCTCGAGCAGACGCTCGTCGGGCGTCGTCAGCGAGATCCGGAAGAAGCCCTCGCCGCTCTGGCCGTAGGCACCGCCGGGCGAGATCACCACCGCCGCATGCTCGAGCACGTGCTCGCAGTAAGCGGCCGAGTTGGCGAATCCGTCCGGGATCGGCGCCCAGATGTAGATCGTGCCCTTGGGCTTCGTCACGTTGACGCCGGCCTGCGCGAGCGCCTCACAGACGAGGTCGCGGCGCCGCGCGTAGACAACGTTCATCGCCTTCACATCGGCATCCACCGCCGGGTCCAGCGCCGCGATTCCGGCCAGCTGCACAGCCTCGAACAGCCCGGAGTCGATGTTCGACTTCAGCCGCCAGAACTGAGCGATCGCTTCCGCATTGCCGACGATCGCGGCACAGCGCCAGCCGGTCATGTTGTAACCCTTGGACCACGAGAAGACCTCGACGCCGACCTCCTTGGCGCCCGGCGTCGCCAGGAACGACGGCGCGACGTAGCCGTCGTAGGTCGTCTCGCTGTAGGCGTTGTCATGCACGGCCAGCAGGTCGTTCGCGCCCGCGAGCTCGACGACACGCTCGAAGAACCCATCGGGAACCGTCGCGCCGGTCGGGTTGTTCGGATAGTTGAAGAACATCAGCCGCGCCCGGCTCAGCGTGTCGGCTGAGAGCGCGTCCAGATCGGGGGCGAAGCCGAGCTCGGGCCTGAGCGGCATCAGCACCGGCTCGGCCCCTGCGAGCAGCGGCCCGCCGGTGTAAACCGGGTAGCCGGGGTCGCTGGCCAAGGCCACGTCGCCGGGATCGAGGAACGCGAGGTTCAGGTTGAAGATGCACTCCTTCGCGCCGATCGCAGGCATCACCTCGGTGTCGGGGTCGAGCGTCACCCCGAAGCGCCGCTTGTAAAACGCGGCCACGGCCTCACGGAAGTCCTGACGGCCACGGTTACTTGGGTATTGATGCGTGGCCGGATCTGCCACCGCCAGCTGCGCGGCGGCCACGATCGCCGGGTAGGTGGGCATATCCGGATCGCCGATGCCCAGGCTGATCACATCGATCCCGGCTGCGCGCTTCTCGGCGATCTTACGCTCCAGCTCAGCGAACAGATACGGCGGGATCTTCTCCAGACGGCTACTCGGTCGCACGCAGTTCCTCCACAAGTTCCGAGGCGATCGTCCCGCGCATCACGGGTACCGCCCATCCGGTCAAATTTATGTGCAGGTCCTCTCCGACCTCGACCTCGAGCTCGCCCCCGTCGAGCACCACGGTCACCGGCGATTCTCCGCCCTTCAGCACGTATGCAACGGCGGCGCCGATCGCACCAGTCCCGCTGGCCGACGTCTCCCCCACACCGCGTTCGAAGATCCGCGCACGGATGCGACCGGACTCGAGCACTGTGTACCAGGACACATTCGTGCGGTTCGGGAACAGCTCGTGGTACTCAAATCCGTGGCCGATCGCCGTCAGATCGAGCAGCTCGAGATCCTTCTCGCTCTCGACCTCGACCGAGCACTGCGGGTTCCCGATCAGGACGTGCTGGAAAGCCCACGTGCGTCCGGCGGCGGTGAGCTCACCGCGTCCATCAGGCGCGCCCCCGGGGTACTCGGAGCCACTCATGCGGGCTCGGCCCATGTCGACGGTGCATGTCGTCGGCGAGGTGATCCTGGCGCGGATCTCCCCGGCGAGCGTTTGGATCGAAAAGGTGTTCTGATCGGTCCAGTGGCGGCGTCGCAGGTACAGGATCGCCTCGCGCGCACCGTTGCCCGAGAGCTCAGCCTCCGAGCCGTCGGGGTTGAAGATCCGCATCTTGGCTACGAATCCGGGCTCGTCCGGGGCGGACAGCAGCAGGATCCCGTCGGAGGCGACGCCGGTGTGCGCGGCGCACAGTTTCCTGACTCGCGCGGGGGTCAGCTCGAACGGCAGCGTGCGCTCGTCGAGGATCACGTAGTCATTGCCGAGCGCCTGCCACTTCTCGAAGTTCACCGGCCGCAGGCTAGTTGATCAGGATCCGGATTGTCCCGGCCACTGAGGGTTCGCAAGCGCCACTTCAGGGGCCAAGCCAGGACTGCGCGATCTCTGCAGCCACGACGTCGGCGCCACGACCTGTCACGTCGATCTGCAGCACGCCGGGCAGTTTGCGCATCCAGGTCAGCTGCCGGCGGGCGTAGTTGCGCGTACGCCGTTTCATCGCCTCGACATCGTCGGCAAGCAGGTCGTCGAACCCCAGCGCCCTGCGCGCCGTCGCGCTCGCACCGGCAGCGCTGGCGAGCCTCACCTCGTGTTCGACTCCGGCCGCGAGCATCGCGTCGACGCGCGCATCGATCTGTGCGTAGAGGCGCTCGCGGTCGGCGGTGAGACCGACCAACAGCGTCGGATGGCGCGTGGTCTGCGTCCACAGCTCTGATTCGCCAGTGCCCGGCTCGAGCTCACCGGCCTCGTGCAACTCGAGCGCACGCAGGATCCGGTGGCTGTCGGTCGGGGCGATCTCGGCCGCGGCCCACGGCGCACGCGTCGTCAATTCTGCATGAAGCGCCTCGGGGCCATTTCGATCGAGCTGCTGCGCCCAGCGCTCGCGCACACCCTCCTGGGGCGGCGGCCGCAGCGACAGATTGGCTAGCGCCGCCCGCAGGTAGAGGCCGGTTCCGCCGACGACGATCGGACGGCGGCCCGCCGCGAGCAACTCGTCGATCTCGTTGTGGGCGAGCTCGGCGTACTGCCCGGCGCTGAACTGCGCATCGACCGGCAGGAACGAGATCAGGCGGTGCTCGAGCTCGGTGCGCTCGGTGGCGTTGGCCGAGCCCGTCAGGATCTCGAGGCCCTGGTAGACCTGCAGCGCGTCGGCCGAGACGGCGACCGGGTCCTCGCCGCGCGCCCGCAGTATCCGGGCCAGCGCGATCGCGACATCGGTCTTGCCGACCGCGGTCGGTCCGAACAGCGCGATGACAGCTTGCCGCGGCATGCCGCCCAGTATCGTGCCCAGCGATGATCCCCGTGTTGCTCGAGCTGCGCCGATGAAGGTCTCGGGCTCGAGGGTGCTGCTCACGGGTGCCACCGGCGGGATCGGCAAGGCGCTCGCGCATGCCCTGCATGCGCAGGGGGCACGACTGGTGCTGACCGGGCGCAAGCTTGACGTACTCGCACCATTGGCCAGCGAGCTCGGCGCGGAACTGATCGCGGCCGACCTCTCGCGGCGGTCCGATCTCGAGCGGCTGGCGGCCGAGGCCGCCGATGTGGACATCCTGGTTGCCAACGCGGCGCTGCCGGCCTCGGGGCACCTGCTGGAGCTCACCCAGACTCAGATCGACACGATGCTCGAGGTCAACCTCGGTGCGCCGATTGCACTGACGCGCGCGCTCGCCCCAACGATGGCCTCGCGCGGCAGCGGCCATATCGTGCTGATCTCGTCGCTGTCGGGGAAGGCGGCTGCGCCCGTCTCCTCGATCTACAGCGCGACGAAGTTCGGACTGCGCGGTTTCGCGCACGGCGCGCGCGAGGACCTGCGGCGCTCGGGGGTCGGCGTCTCCGTGATCCTGCCGGGATTCATCAGGGACGCCGGGATGTTTGCCGACACCGGGCTCAAGCTCCCGCCCGGAGTCGGGACGAGTTCACCCAGGCAGGTGACCGACGCGGTGATCAGCGCGATCGAGCGCAACCGCGGCGAGGTGACGGTCGCGCCACTGAGCCTGCGTTTGGGTGCGAACATCGCCGCAGTCGCTCCCGGGTTCGCGGCGGCCGCGCAGCGGCTCGCAGGCGGTGCGAAGGTCGCCAGTCGCGTCTCGGCGCGGCAGACCGGCAAGCGCCCGGATGACAGCTGAGAGCCTCGCAGCGGACGAGACAGGGCTCAGGCTCATGACAGCAGACGGAATCCCCCGGGTCGATCCGCTGACTCCCGCCCACATCGCGAGGGTTGCCCGCCCGCGTGTCCATGGGTTACGCGCAGCGGGTCAGCTGCGCGGCGCGCCGCCGTCGAGGGAGACGTGCTCTCCGGTGACGCTGACGAGCGCCGCGATGAC
>Ga0302314_10005661_pt1 | contig 22719 bp, 21 predicted proteins | sample III_Palsa_N2_3_FD_200533 | JGI IMG/M metagenome (GOLD analysis project Ga0302314, IMG submission 200533) | Peat permafrost microbial communities from Stordalen Mire near Abisko, Sweden - III_Palsa_N2_3 | ecosystem: Environmental > Terrestrial > Soil > Palsa > Peat permafrost | place: Sweden... | reverse complement strand
CACCCGGATCTTCGCCCGGCTCACCGTGCTGGAGAACATGCTGGTCGCGGCGCAGGCCAAGGACCGGCCGAGGAACCTGCTGTCCTGGTTCGGCCGCGACGCCTGGACCCACCACCGGCGGCACGCGATGGAGCTGCTCGAGTTCGTCGGCATCGAGCGGCACGCGGACCTGCTGGCCGGCTCGCTCTCCTACGGCCAGCGCAAACTCCTCGAGCTCGCCTACGTGCTGGTCGCCGACCCGGCCGTCATCCTGCTGGACGAGCCGGCCGGCGGGGTGAACCCGACGCTGATCAATCACATCGCCGACCGGATCCGCCAGCTCAACGCCGACCAGGGCACGACGTTCCTGCTGGTCGAGCACAACATGGAGTTCGTCATGGGGCTGTGCTCCACCATCACCGTGCTCGAATCGGGCAAGGACGTGGTGAGCGGCCCGCCGGATATCGTCCGGACCGACAAGCGCGTGCTCGACGCCTACCTCGGCGTGGACCTGGAGGAGGACCCCCGATGAGCACGCCAGCGAGCCAGCCGGAAAACCAGGCCCAGCCGGCCGAGCCGGCCCTCGTCATCGACGGCGTGGTGGCCGGCTACGGCGGCGGCGACGTGCTCCGCGATGTCAGCTTCGCGGTGCCCGAGGGGTCCATCACCTGCGTGGTCGGGCCGAATGGCGCGGGCAAGTCGACCGTCATGCGGGTAATCAGCGGCCTGCTTCGTCCCCGCCTCGGCTCGGTCACGCTGCGCGGGGAGAAACTGGTCGGCAAGTCGCCGCGGCAGATTCTCAAGCTGGGCGTGGTCCAGGTTCCGCAGAACCACAGCCTGTTCAAGGACATGACGGTCGCGGAGAACATTGACCTCGGTGGCTACCTGATCTCCGACCGAGCGACCGTGACCAGCCGGATCGACGCCGTCTACGATCTGTTCCCCCAGGTCAAGGAGTGGGCAGGCATGAAGGCGGGGTCACTGTCGGGCGGCCAGCAGCGCCTGGTCGAGTTCGCCCGCGCGCTGATGCTCGACCCGGCCCTCGTCCTGCTCGACGAGCCTTCGATGGGCCTGTCGCCGATGGTGCTGAGGTCGGTCTTCGCCGCGGCCAAGCAGATGAACACCAACGGCGCGACGATCCTGCTGGTCGAGCAGAACGCCCGCGCCGGGCTCAAGCTCGCGCACCACGGCGTGGTGATGGAGAACGGCACCGTCCGGCTGACCGGCAGCGGCCGCGAGGTCCTCGAGCATCCCGAGATCGGGGAGCTCTACCTTGGCGGCGCCGCCAAGAGGCAGTAGCCGGGTGTCAGTGCCGCAGCGCCACCGTCAGGCCGTCGCCGATCGGGACCATGACCAGCTCCACCCGGTCGTCGGCGGCGGCCAGGTCGTTCATCGTGCGCACCGCGATCACCGAGGGGTTGTCATTGCCGGCGTCGAGTACCCGGCCGTGCGAGAAGGTGTTGTCCACGATGATCAGGCCGCCCGGCCGGACCCGGGGCACCAGCTCGCCCCAGTACCTCGGGTAAGAGAGCTTGTCCGCATCGATGAACGCGACATCGAACTGCTCCTGCGCGGGCAGCGCCTGTATCGTGTCGAGCGCGCCGCCGAGGCGGAGCTCGATCCTCTCCGTTAGCCTCGCCTTCTCCCAGTACTTGCACGCGACCGAGGTCCACTCCTCGCTGACGTCGCAGCACAGCAGCTTCCCGCCGTCGGCCAGGCCGCGGGCGAGGCAGATCGAGGAGTAACCGGTGAACGTGCCCACCTCGATCGCGGTTCGGGCCCGGGCGAGGCGGGTCAGCAGCGTCAGGAAGGCGCCAAGCTCCGGGGCGACCTGCAGGCCGACCTCGTTCGGGTACAACTCGGCCGTCTCCGTGGCGAGCTCCCGCAGCACCGCGTCGGGCGGGGTCGAATGAGCGGTGAGGTACGCGTTCAGGTGGAGGCCGATCTGCTCGCTGCGCCGTGTCATGGCACCACCCTAGCCGGGCGCCCCGCGCCAATAGAGCAGCCCGCCTGGCGGCGAATGGCAACTCTATGATCACTAGTCAGCATAAGACCGATATTTCACCGAAAGCCTGGCCTAGAGTTACTTAAGCACCGTCCGAATGATGTCGCGGGGGCGGTACGGCGTCGGCTCTCGGCCACGTCCGGCCCGACAGTAGATACGGCGACGCGCAAGAGGTTCGCTTTCCAGCGAGGACACTGACAAATGGGAACCCATGGTGCCACGGGCACGCGAGTACGTGCTCTTACGCCCCGCAGAAATACCGTTTCATCTTCATCGAATTCTATCGATTCCGCCAGGCGGCGGCTGCTGAACCCGTTTGACTGGCCGGTGGCGCGCCGGCTATTCGCGGTCATCGTCGCGGCATTGCTGATGGGGCTGGTCTTCGGCGGCCTGCGGGTGTACGACTCCGAGGGCGACGCGTCACAGTTCTCCCGGGTATCGCAGCTCGCGAACCTGGGCGAGCAGCTGACGGTCCTGGTGAACGACCTGCAGAACGAGCGCGACGCCACGCTGCTGGTACTGACCAGTGAGAACGACGCCTCGGTGGTGCCGTTGTGGGCGCAGACCCACCAGGCGGTGGCCGCGGTCCAGCGGGCGGCCGGCATCGGCGGCCTCCCTTCCAACATCACGGCAGACCTCCAAACGGTGCTCGCCGACATCAGTCCCGCTCGCATCAGCGCCCTGGAATCGGCCCTGAACCCGAACCTGCCGCCCCAGGACGAGGGCGCGGTCATCGGCAACTACGACGCCGACATCAACGACATGATCGTGCTGGCCGACCAGGTCAGCCAGGGTGTCTCCAACGCCTCCCTGACCAGCGACGTGGAGGCGCTCAACGCGCTGTCCCTGGCCAAGGAGCAGGCGTCGGAAGAGCGCGGCCTGATCAACTACTCCATCGCAGGCGCGGCCGACCCGGGCAGCCTGACCTCGTTCTTCAACCCGAACCTTGGTACGGCCGGCCAGATGTCGCAGGACTTCCTCGTCGACCCGACCACGGTGCAGTTGTTCACGACCGCGTACAACCAGGAGTTCGTCGACGAGTCGGCCTTCTACGCATCCGCCACCCCGGCCGAGAGCGGGTTCCTCTCCAACGCGTGGGGCTCCGCCGGGAGGTTCGTCGGCGTCAGCCTGGCGGAGAACCTCTCGCAGAACATCATGGCCAACAACGCCACCTATACGGTAACGGCGACCTCCGCGTTGACCGTGTCGGGCAGCCCGCTGCTGTTCGACGCGCAGGGGCTCGGCGACCCGCTGACGCTGTCGGGCGCGCGGGCGCTCCAGCAGCAGACGCTCAAGAACGATGTCCCGACGACGGCCGAGTCGGTTCAGACGATGGCCCAGGTGCTGCCGGCCTGGGAAGCGGGCCAGGCCGACAAGCTCGACGGTCTCCAGTCGACCGAGCAGCTCATCGCCGGCAACATCGCCGCCACCGCCAGCCAGCTCCAAAGCGCCGCGAGTCAGGCCGCCGTCACCTCGGCCATCATCACCCTGGCGGTGCTGCTCGTCGTGCTGTTGGCCGCGCTCGCGGTGGCCAGGTCGGTGGTGCTGCCGCTGCGCCGACTGCGGGTAGGCGCGCTTGACATCGCCTCGGTCCAGCTGCCCGAGCGGGTCAGGCTGCTCACCGAGTCGCCCGATACCGCCGCCTCGATGGTGGTGGCGCCGATCAACGTCGCCGACAAGGACGAGATCGGGGAGGTGGCGCGGGCGTTCGACCAGGTGCACGCGGAGGCGGTTCGGCTGGCGGGCGAGCAGGCGCTGCTCCGCTCCACCTTCAACGCGATGTTCGTCAACCTGTCGCGCCGCTCTGCGGCGCTCATCGAGCGGCTCGCCCGGATGATCGACAACCTCGAGCAGACCGAGGCCGACCCGGACCGCCTGGGCCATCTGTTCTCAATGGACCACCTTGTCACCCGTATGCGCCGCAACTCCGAGAACCTGCTGCTGCTGGCCGGGCACGAGAACCCGCGCAAGTGGTCGGAACCGGTATCTCTGGCCGACGTGGCCCGCGCCGCGATCTCGGAGATCGAGCAGTACAACCGGATCACGCTGAACATCCCCCCGGGCATCGCGGTCGCTGGCGGGGCTGTCTCCGACGTCGCCCACCTGCTGGCCGAGCTGATCGAGAACGCCACCATGTTCTCCGCCAAGGACACCCAGGTCCAGGTCGTGATGCAGGAGCTGTCCAGCGGCGGGGTGCTGATCGACATCAGCGACAAGGGCATCGGCGTCTCCGAGGCGAGGCTGGCGGACATGAACTGGCGGCTCGATAACCGGCCGACCATCGACGTGTCCGTCTCCCGGCACATGGGGCTGTTCGCGGTCGCGCGCCTGGCCGAGCGGCACGGGGTCCGGGTCCGGCTGCGGCCGGCCCTCCCGCAAGGGCTGTCGGCGCTGGTCTGGCTATCGGACAGCGTCATCGAGCGGACCGGCCGGTACGGGTCGGTCGGCGACTGGCAGAGCCGGCCGGTCGGCGCCATGCGCGGCGCGCAGCCAACGGCGGGGATCAGGCAGATCGGCGGGATGCCCGAGGCTGCCGCGGCGCTCGTGCGCAGCGGCAGCGGGAACGGGAACGACCCGTCGGCCGCAGGGACGCGCGCCAAGGGCTGGTTCCGCGGCCGCGCGCCCGATCTGGGCGGCGCTGGCGGCGCGGGCGGCGGGACGCCGCAATGGCGCGCCCCGAGCAGCCCGTCCTACGATGACCAGACGTCGGCCGGCCTGCCCGTCCGCGTCCCTAAGAACAGCCTGACCCCCGACACCGCGACGGGCAACCGGGCCGGAGGGCTCCCGCAGCGGTCCGACGCCGTCCGCGGGGGACCGACGCCGGGAAGCGGACCGTGGACCGGCAGCCAGCCGTCGCCGCGGCGGCGGTCGCCGGACCAGGTTCGCAGCCGAATGGCCGGGTTCCAGCGCGGCACCCGCCGCGCCGAGACCGACCAGGGACAGTCGCCCGCCGCAGGAGAAGGAAGCGAACGTTGAATCACCCACAACGCCATGATCTGAACGCGCTCATCAGCGACTTCACGGCGCGGGTGGCCGACGTGGCGCACGCGGCGGTGGTGTCGGCCGACGGCGTGCCGCTGGCGCTGTCCGACGGCATCCCCGACGACTTCGGCGAGCACCTCGCGGCCATTACCTCCGGCCTCGCCAGCCTGATGGCGGGCGCGGCGCGGATCTTCGAGGCGGGCCTGCCGATCCAGGCGCTGTGCGAGATGGACGGCGGCGTGATGATCATCAAGGCGGTCAGCGACGGGTCAAGCCTGTGCGTGCTGGCCGATCCCGACTGTGACACCGAGGTCGTCTCCTACGAGATGTCGAGACTGGTCGAGGCGGTCAGCGAGGTGATGTCGCCCGCCCTCAGGGGCCGCGGCCAAACCGTGATCTAAGGCAACGGCCTACGGCAGCGAAGCCCTGGCAGCCCGTGCTCGCGCCGCGCGCTAGCCGATCGGAGACGCCGATCGCAGTGACATCCATCAACATAGATAACACTGGGGTCACTAGTCGGCGTTAGCGGGATATGACATGGTGATGCGCACTAAAGTACCTGATACACGGTTAGTTATGGTGTGTCGTGTGGGGTGGTTTGGTGCTGGGAACCGGTCGCATCCGAACCCGGTGAGCAAGTGTGACGGCGTGTAATGAAGATCGGTTTCCAGCGAGGACACGGACTAATGGGAACTCACGGTGCAGCCAGCGTTCGCTCGCGGGCGCTTCCACCAGGCGGTCGCTTCGGCGGATCGACGAGCGTCGGTTCATCGGCGCGGCGGCCAATCTTGGACGTGTCCGGCTGGCCGGTGGCCCGCCGGTTCTTCGCCGTCATCGTGGCCGCCCTGCTCATGGGCGTGGTCTTCGGCAGCCTGTGGGTGGCGTCGGCCGAGGGGAACGCGTCGCAGTACTCCCGGGTATCGAAGCTCGCCGCCCTCAACCAGACGCTCATCGTCTGCGTGAACGCCCTCCAGAACGAGCGCGACGAGGCCCTGCTGCTCTCGCCCACGAACACCAGCGCCAGCGAGCAAAACGCGAAGATGGCGCCCTTCACCGCCACCACCGACGCCGACGTCGCGGTGGTCCAGCAGGCGGCGGCCGGCGTCGGCAGCCTGCCCGCGAACATCCAGAGCGACGTGGCCCAGGTGCTGGCCGACATTACCCCGGCCAAGCGGACTGAGCTGCACGAGAACGTCTCCTCGGCCCAGGACGACATCGCCATCATCGACAGCTACGGCACCGTCATCAGCGACATGATCACGCTGTCGGACCAGGTCGGGCAGGGCGTTTCCGACGGTCAGCTGACCGGGGACGTGCAGGCACTCAACGCCCTCGCGCTGGCCAAGGAGCAGGCCTCACAGCAGCGGGGCCTGCTCAACTCCGCCCTCTCGGCCCCGGTCAACATCAGCGTCACCTACTCCAACGGCGGCGGCACCGCCGACTCCCCGGTCATCAACACCATCGACCCGGCCTCCGAGCAGGCGCTCACCCTCGCCTCCGACCTGGAGCAGGCCGATCTCGACATCTTCTTCAAGGCGGCCGACGAGCTGCAGGCGCTGGACGACGTGAACGAGGTGAACTCGCCGTCCGGCGCGGCCGCCACCAGCATCGCCGAGGACTTCGAGCAGAACGTCTTCATCAACGACGACACCGACTACTTCATCAACGACGGCAATACCGACACCGAGCGGACGGTACCCGGCAGCCAGCTGATCGCGAGCCTGAACGGCGTGCCGCTGAAGCCCGGGCCCCCCAGAACCGAACTGCAGCGCGGCCTGTTCATGTGGGACGTGGGCATGGGCGACGACCTCAGCGCCATGCAGAACGCCGAGACGGTGGTCTCCGACAACATCGTCAGCCGGGCAGCTCAGCTGCACAACTCCGCCCAGCAGTCCGCGCTCATCTTCGGCCTGATCACGCTGCTCGTGCTCCTCGTCGTGCTGCTGGCCGCCCTGGCGGTCGCGCGGTCCGTGGTCCGCCCGCTGCGCCTGCTGCGAGCGGGCGCGCTCGACATCGCCTCGACCCAGCTGCCCGAGCGGGTCAAGCTGCTCACCGAGTCGCCCGACGCGGCCGCGTCGATGGAGGTCGCCCCCATCGACGTCATCTCCCGCGACGAGATCGGCGAAGTGGCCCGGGCGTTCGACCAGGTGCACACGGAGGCGGTCCGGCTGGCGGGCGAGCAGGCGCTGCTCCGCTCCTCCTTCAACGCGATGTTCGTCAACCTGTCGCGCCGCTCCCAGTCGCTGATCGAGCGGCTCGCCCGGATGATCGACACCCTCGAGCAGACCGAGGCCGACCCGGACCGCCTCGGCTCCCTGTTCTCGATGGACCACCTGGTCACCCGCATGCGCCGCAACTCGGAGAACCAGCTGCTGCTGGCCGGGCACGAGACCCCCCGCAAGTGGTCGGAGCCGGTGCCGCTGGCCGACGTGGCCCGCGCCGCGATCTCGGAGATCGAGCAGTACAACCGGATCACGCTGAACATCCCGATGGGCATCGCGGTCGTCGGGGTGGCCGTCTCCGACGTCGCCCACCTGCTGGCCGAGCTGATCGAGAACGCCACCATCTTCTCCTCCAAGGAGACCCAGATCCTGGTCACGATGCAGGAGCTGTCGAGCGGCGGGGTGCTGATCGAGATCAGCGACAAGGGCATCGGCGTCTCCGAGGCGAGGCTGGCGGACATGAACTGGCGGCTCGATAACCCGCCGACGGTCGACGTCTCCGTTTCCCGCCATATGGGCCTGTTCGCGGTCGCGCGCCTGGCCGAGCGGCACCGGGTCAGGGTCCGGCTGCGGCCGGCCCAGCCCCAGGGACTGTCCGCGCTGGTCTGGCTGCCGGACAGCGTCATCGAGCGGACCACCGGCGGGTACGGTTCGGTCGGCTGGCAGAGCCTCGCGGTCGGGGCCGGCCCGGCGGCGACGCTGTCGCCCGCAGGCGGCAGGCGGCCGGCCCCCGGCCTCCCCGAGGGCTCCGTCGCCCTCGCGCAGAACGGCCGCCCGGCCGGCAACGGGAACGCCATCGGCATCGGCCACGACCCGTCGGCCGAAGGCCCCCGAGTCGCGCAGGGCCTGTTCCGCGGCGGCGAGACGGCGGCCGAGCCGGCCGACGGCCTCCGGGCCGCGCAGGGCTTGTTCCGCGGCGGCGATGCGGTCGCGGAAAGCGCGCCGCAGTGGAGCGCCCCGGTCACCCCCTCCTACGATGACCGAACCGCGGCCGGGCTGCCGGTCCGCACCCGCAAGCCCGGCTCAGAGGCCGGTTCGGACGGCGGGGGCGGAGAACTCCCGCGCCGGTCCGACTTCGCCCGCGGCGGACCGCCGCCTGGACGCGGACCGGGGACCAGCAGCCAGCAGTCGCTGCAGCGGTCCCCAGACCAGATCCGCAGCCGCCTGTCCGGCTTCCAGCGCGGCACCCGCCGCGCGGAAACCCAGCAGGCACAGTCGCCCCGCGCAGGAGAAGGAAGCGAACGTTGAGTCACGTATATCGCCAGGATCTGAACTGGCTCATCAACGACTTCACCGCGCGGGTCGCCGACGTGGCGCACGCGGCGGTGGTGTCCGCCGACGGCGTGCCGCTGGCCCTGTCCGACGGCATTCCCGATTACTTTGCCGAGCACCTGGCCGCCATCACCTCCGGCCTCGCCAGCCTGATGGCGGGCGCGGCCCGGATCTTCGGGGCCGGGCTGCCGACCCAGGCGCTGTGCGAGATGGTCGGCGGCCTGATGATCATCAAGGCGATCAGCGACGGGTCGAGCCTGTGCGTGCTCGCCGCCCCCAGCTGCGACACCGAGCTCGTCTCGTACGAGATGTCGCTGCTAGTCGAGGCGGTCGGCGAGGTGCTGTCCCCAGCCCTGCGGGGCGGCAGGCAGGTCCAGTACTGACCCTGCTCGTGGTTTAAAAAAGCACAACCGTCATCTCGAACGGACCGTTGCCTCGCGTTCCCGGCCAGCTCTCCTCGGAATGCGGGAAACGTGGCCAGCGGGGAAGAATGACGTCATCGATCGCAGAGAGGCCACCGATGACGTCTAAGCTCAACCTGGATCAGGGCGCCGTGCTGCTCGCGAGGGAGCTCGCCCGGCGGGCCGGGGAGCCGGTCACCCAGCTCGCGCTGACCCACACCACGGTCTCGATCGAGCGGGCGGTGCTGCGGCTGGGCGGGCTCGACGGGGCCGACCCGGGCGGGATGCCGTGGGCGAACCGGCTGACCGACGCGGTCCGGGCGTCGGTCGGGCTCGAGCACGGAGTCGCGCTGCCGGTCTGGGACGCGCTCCACGCGGGCGGCCACCGTGACCTGCGGACCCTGGCCGAGGCAGCCTCGGCCGGGAAGGCCGGCTTCCGTGTTCCGGCCGGCCGCGAGGCGATGACAGCGCGGGAACGAGCGTTCCGTTCGATATCCGCGGGTATGTCCGCCCTCGACCGGCAGCGGGCGCAACGGGCCCGGATGACCGACGACCTGGCCGACTCGCCGTTTCCCTGGGTGTACCTGACCGTCGGGGCGGGCGACATCGACCAGGCCGTCGCGCAGGCGCGGGCGGCGGCGCGGGACGGGGCGGACGTGATCGCGGTGATCCGGTCGGCCGGCCAGGCGCTCCTCGATCACGTTCCCGAGGGCGTCACCCCCGAGAGCGCGACGGGCAGCTACGCGAACCGGGAGAACTTCCTGCTGATGCGCGCGGCCCTCGACCAGAGCTCGCGCGAGCTTGGCCGCTACGTGCGGCTGACCAGCTACGCGTCCGGCCTGTGCATGCCAGAGATCGCGACGCTGGCCGGGCTCGAGCGGCTCGACATGATGCTGAGCGACTGCATGCACGGGATCCTCGTCCGCGATATCAACCCGCTGCGAACGTTCATCGACCAGCGGTTCTCGCGCGCGATCGCCGCCCGGGCCGGGATCGTGGTCAGCCCGGGCGAGGAAAGCTTTCTCTCGCCCGCCCGCGTCACTGGTCCCGCCCGCGCCGACCATCGCGCCCTGGCTCCCGTTGCCGCCGCTGCCGCCGACCCTGGCGGCGAGCCCGAGGCCGCCGACCCGGCGCCCGCGGTCATCGCGTCGCAACTGCTCAACGAGTACTTCGGCCGCGAGGCCGGGCTCGAGACGTGGCAGCTCGGGTTCGGGCACGGGCTCGAGATCAACCCGGCCGGGCCCGATTCCTTCCTGATCGAGCTGGCACAGGCGCAACTGGTCCGCGAGCTCTTCCCCGGCGCGCCGCTGAAGTACATGCCGCCGACCACGCGGGTCACCGAGGACGTGTTCGCGGGCTGCCTGCTCGACGCGTTCTTCAACCTCGCCGGGCTGATGACGGACCAGTCCATCCTCTGCGTCGGTCTGCTGCCGGAGGGCGCTGACCTGCCGTTCCGGGTCGACCGGGACCTGGCCCTGGCGAACATCAGCTACGTCCGGGCGGCGGCCGGCCGGCTCGGGCTGTCGTTCGCGCCGGACCCGTTCGTCGTCGACCGGGCGCACCAGGTGCTCGACGAGGCGGTGACGCTGCTGCGGCGGATCTCCACCGAGGGGCTGCTGAACGCGATCGCGGACGGGACGTTCGGGGCGGCCCGGCGCCCGCCCGGCGGCGGGCACGGGCTGGACGGGGTCATCACCCGGGCCGACGGGTACTTCAACCCGGTGATCGAGATCCTCGACGGGACCGACGAGGGCGCCCAGGGCGACCCGGTGGCAGAGCTGATCTGACGACCGCGCCGCCGGTGATCGCGGCACCCCCGGTGGCGCGACCCGCCGCCCCCCGTCTAGCCTGGCAGGCGGACCGCCGGACGAGGGACGAACAGGACGGACGCCAGATGGAGATCGCGCACGGTCGCAAGGGCACGCCATCGCGGGTCGGCGAAGCCGACACCTTCAGCGGGCGGGCGATGCTCGACCCGCTGCTTGAGGACGGGAACGGCGAGGTCCGCATCAACTCGGTCATGTTCTCGCCCGGCGGGCGGACCTTCTGGCACTCGCACGCCGGCGGCCAGGTGCTGATCGTCGGCAGCGGCCACGGCCTGGTGGAGACCAGGGACGGCGAGCGGGAGCGGCTCAACCCCGGGGACGTGGTCTGGGCGCCGCCGGGCGAGGTGCACTGGCACGGCGCCGCACCGGACTCGTTCATCAACCACACCGCGATCTCCCTCGGCGGCACCGCCTGGGCCGAGCAGGTCGACGACGAGCACTACCGGGCCGCCTTCGGAGGCCAGCTCGGCACCGTCTTCGACGGGGAGTAGGGCCGCGTGACAGGGGAGAACGTGGGTGGGGGAAACGCGGTAATCGCGGAGAATCCGGCGCTCGAGGAGAACGCGGTCCTCGCAGTCCGGTACGGGCACCGGGTGACCAGCTACGGCGAGATGTACCTCAACTACTCCCTGTACGGCGAGCCGGACGCGGACCTGGACATCGCCTACTACTTCTGGATCATCCGCCACGGTCGCCGGGTGACGCTGGTCGACACCGGGTTCGCGCCGGAGGTCGGCGATCGTCGCGGCCGGGTGCACTACACGACCCCCGCGCAGGCGCTGCCCGCGCTCGGCATCGATCCGGCCGACGTCGCCTCGATCGTGATTACCCATGCGCACTGGGATCACATCGGCAACATCGGCCAGTTCCCGCAGGCCGAGCTCGTGCTGACCGAGGCCGAGTACGACTTCTGGACGTCGCCGATGGCCGCCCGCGCCCACTTCGCCGCGCACTCCGAGGCCGGCGAGATCGCCGAGCTCGAGCGGGCCCGCCGCGAGGGCCGGGTCACGCTGTTCAACCGCGAGCTGACCCTGGCGCCGGGGATCGAGCTGGTCGAGGTCGGCGGTCACACCCCCGGGCAGCTCATCGTCCTCGCGGCGACGTCGGAGGCCAGCACCGCGGTGCTGGCCTCCGACGCGCTGCACTTCTACGCCGAGGCCGAGCGCGACCGCCCGTTCGCGGTCGTCGCCGACCTGCCGGCCATGTACCGGGCCTACGACCTCCTGGGCGAGCTGGCCGGCCAGCCGGGCACGCACCTCGTGGCCGGCCACGACCCGCTGGTGAGCGAGCGCTTCGCCGCCCACCCGGCGGGACCCGGCCTGGTCGATCTCGGCGCGCCCCGCTGACCCGGTCACCCGGGTCCTCGGATCACTCCTCGGTGACGGTGACCAGCGACCCGTACGGCAGCAGGTCATAGGCCTCGTGGGCGGAGTACGTCGGCAGCTCCACGCAGCCGAGGGACTGGTTCCACCCGTAGCTGCCGCGGGGGTAGTAGTGCACCGCGTCCCCGCCGTTGAAGTACGACACCCACACGACCGGGTCGGCGTAGTGCGACCCGTCCGGGTTGGTGCCCGACATGATCTGGAACGGCAGCTTCTCGTAGACCGGGAAGGTGCCGACCTCGGTCTGCGAGACTGAGATCCCGGTGTTGGCCGGGGTGGTGAGCCGCTTCTGGCCATTGTGCCAGATCGTGAGCGTCTCGGGCAGATGCTGGTTGGCGATCGCGTAGCTGTAGCCGTCGGTGTTGGCGTCGTCGGCGGCGGCCGCCTTGAGCACCGACGCCCACAGGGCCGGGCTCATCGCCTCGGTCGTCTCCTTCTCGTGGTCGCCCTCGAACGCGGTGATCGCGCCGGTTTCCACGGTGTTGGCGCTGCCCTGCTGCCAGAGCTCGTGCAGCGAGGCCGGGTACCCGGACTTCCAGCTGAAGGTGCCGGCCGGCGGATTGTAGGCCGCCGCCAGCTGCGCCTGCATGCTGTCGCCGGGCACCGTCGCCCCGGGCGCGGGAGCCCAGGTCAACGGCAGGTAGCCGAGCTGCGCGAGGATCTCCTGGAGCCGCAGGGTGCTGTACTTGCCGGTCTTGAACGTCGATGTGGTGGTGCTGGCGGTCTTTCCGCCTGCGTCGGCCGAGACCGTCACCTTGGTGCCAGCCGGGTACCCGGAAGCGGGAGTGAAGACGACCGTGTCGCCCGCCCGCGCCCAGCTCCCGGCGATGGCCGGCGTGAGCGTCGGCATCGACGCCGTGGCGGGCAGCGGCTCGTTGTAGGTGACGGTGACCCCGGTCGCGCCGTTGGCGGCCGTAGCGCCGCCCTGCGGGCTGATAGAGACCAGTCGCAGCGTCACCGGCTTGGCGGCCGCGTGCTTGGCGGCGTCGGCCGCGTGGGCGGCGCCACTGCCGCCCGAGCCGCTGCCCGATGAGGTGGCGGCGACGATGCCGGCGGTGGCACCGCCGACCGCGATTACCGCGCCGGACACCCAGGCAGCGGTTTTCCGCGATACACTACGCACAGTGTTTCCCCCGATACTCCGTGCTTGAATCTGAGTTTCTATCTCTGAATCGACTACTTAGCGTAACGTGATTTCTTCCCTGAGTAGTTGGCAGATATGCATGGTCCGGACAACGGCTGGTCCCGCCAGTGACAATGGTTAGTTTCTTGCTCAGTCGGCTCGCCGGGTTCGCCCGTCACCTCCGCTGGCGTACCATTAGTGACGCGCCACGGCGGGGGGCGGTAACAGCCAGTTTCCGGTTGCCGTGCGCGGCAGCAAGGGCGCTGTATTTGTCCGGCTGTCAGGGGATTGGGCCTGGAAAGGGCCCGGGTGGCTCACTAGACAACGGAGTCCTGGCTCGTGACCGACGGGCCGGCTCTGGACCGAAGGCGCAGACCCGGGCCCTCTTCCGATGGCAGAGCCGGACATGAATAGAAGGTGACGCAGGCGATGGGCGAGTCTGGCGCGGCGGCTGGCCGCGTGATCATTGTGATGCCGACGTACAACGAACGGCAGAACCTTGAGGGCATGGCGAGCCGGATCAGGGAGGCGGTGCCCGACGTCGACCTGCTGGTGGTGGACGATAACAGCCCCGACGGCACCGGCGACCTGGCCGACAAGCTGGCCGAGGCCGACCCGCAGGTGCACGCCATGCACCGGAACGAGAAGGCCGGCCTCGGCCGGGCCTACGTGGCCGGCTTCACCTGGGCGCTTGACCGCGGGTACGACCTGATCGTCGAGATGGACGCGGACGGCTCGCACCGGCCCGAGGACCTGCCCAAGCTGCTGACCGCGGTGACCAAGGCGGACGCGGTGATCGGCTCCCGCTACGTGCCCGGCGGCACCGTGGTGAACTGGCCGAAGTCCCGGGAGATCCTGTCCAGGGGCGCCAACATCTACAACCGGCTGATGCTCGGCGTCCGGATCAAGGACGCGACCGGCGGGTTCCGCGTGTACCGGGCCGAGACGCTGCGCAAGATCGACCTGAGCTCGATCGACTCGGCCGGCTACTGCTTCCAGATCGACATGACGCTCCGGGTGCTGCAGGCGGGGCTGGTGCTGACCGAGGTGCCGATCACCTTCGTCGAGCGCGAGCTCGGCGCCTCGAAGATGTCCAGGACCGTGATCATCGAGGCGTTCACCCGGGTGGCGCAGTGGGGCATCTCGGCCCGGCTGCACGGCCACTCGGCCGCCTCGGTGCGGAAGTAGGAAGCGGTCCCAGCGCATACCTCAACCCCGGGGGACGGTCGCCCCCCGGGGTTGTGTGTCTTACGCGAGCGCTAGGCGCTCTTGCGCTGGACGTGGTTGGCCACGTCGGCGATGGCGCGGGCCTCGACCGCGCGCCGTTCCCTGATGACCTCGAGGCGCTCGGCCAGAACGGCCTCCAGGTCTTCCTTGGTCCGTCGCTCGAGCAGCATGTCCCAGTGACTGCGCGGCGGCTTGGCCTTCTTGGGGGAAGGCGAGTCGCCGGTGCTTGCCGTCGCCATGGCACCGCAGACGCGGCACTCCCACATCGGCGGTAGCTCCGCCTCGGCGGCGAAGGGCACGCTAAAATGGTGTCCATTGGGGCAGTCGAACGGAACGTCAAGGCGCGGTGCCAGGTCCGTGTTCCGGTCGTTCTCATAGCTCGTGGCGCCGAGCCGGGTTCCGCGAAGTGCGCGTTCGGCCATTACTTGCTGCCTCCCAGGCGGTTGGCGATCTCTTTCGGCAACGCTGGATACCCACACAAGATTCCCACGTATGCGCCGGCCAACCCCGTTTCGGGCGTGTTTCGCCTGTCAGCTCTGTCTAGTCTACGCCAGCACCCGCGGATGCCACTGGCCGCGCTCGGTCAGAATGTCGCGCAGCAGCTCCACCTCGTCGGTCATCACCCCGTCGGCGCCGAGGTCGAGGGCGCGCTCGATCGCCGCCCGGGTGTTCAGCGTCCAGACGTGGACCTGCAGGCCGAGCTGGTGCGAGCGCCGGATGAACTCGCGGGTGGCGATCTGCGGCGGCACCTGGGCGCAGCGCGTGCCCGAGGCGGCCAGCCGGTCGGCCAGAGCCCGGCCGAGGTGCCCCAGGTACTTGACCGACGCGATCGCGGCCGGGGTGACCGCGAGGCAGACCGGCCGGTCGAGCGACCGCTGCCCGGCCAGCAGCCGCCGCCCGGAGAACGACGAGATGCAGACCCGGTCCCACGCCTGTGTCCGCTTCAGCACCCCGGCCAGCGGCGCGATCGTGCCCGCGTCCTTCAGATCGATGTTGAACCGCAGCTCGGGGAACGTGCCGAGGACGTCCTCGAGCAGCGGGATCGAGGCTGTCCCGTTGACCCGGGCGGCCGAGACCTCCCGCCAGGGCAGCCTGCGGACCTGGCCGGTCCGGTCGGTCGCCCGATTGAGGTCCGCGTCGTGGAAGGCGATCAGCTTCCCGTCGGCGGTTGACCGCGCGTCCGTCTCCAGATAGGCGTAGCCCAGCCGGGCGGCGTTCTCGAAGGCGAGGAGCGAGTTCTCCGGCTGCCGGGCGGCCCCGCCCCGGTGCGCGAACGCGAGCGGGCGGGGGTGGTCCAGATAGTCAGCTGACACGCCCTGAGTATCTCCGCCGACCAGGCACGCCCGGTGAACGCCGGTGATCGGCTGCGTAGCGACGAGATAAAGAGACCATCGTCAACCCGCCGCCCCTGCCCCCGAGTCTGATAACAGCAAGAAGCGCCCTCGAATCCTCGCCCGCCCCCGCCCCCGCACCCACCGCCCCGCCCCGCCCCGGGGTCGCCATGCCACGCCATCCCCGTGATCACGAAGGATTTTATCCTGCCGAAGGAAAATTATCGTATAAGTGCACGAATCCTTCGTGATCATGGCCGACCCAGATAACAGCAAGAAGCGCGCAGCGCGGCGACCCAAAGGGAGCGACGCAACCGAAAAGCGGCGGGGGCAACCCGGGAGCGGAGCGGCCTAGTCCGGCTTGGTTGCGGTCCACTCGCGGCGGCGCGCCTCGGCCAGGGCGACCGCGGCGGCGACCGCCACGTTGAGCGAGCCGACGCGGCCCACCTGCGGGATGTAGGCGACGCCGTGCACGGCCGACAGCGTGGCCGGGGAGCAACCGTGGTCCTCGTTGCCGATCGCCAGGCAGACCGGGCCGTCCAGGGGCGCGTCGAAGAGCGGGACCGCGCCCGAGGCGAGCTCCACCGCGATGACCCGGAAGCCGTCCTCGGCGGCCTCCTTGACGGCATCGACCGGCGACGGCGTCCGGTACGCGGTCAGGAACCGGTCGGTGCCGAGCGCGGTCTTGCCCACGGCGGGCAGGTCCAGGTCGGGGGTGTTGCCGCAGAGCCAGACCGACTCCACCCCGAACGCGGCGGCGGTCCTAATGATCGAGCCGACGTTGAACGGCTGCCCGACCGAGTCGAGCAGCAGCGCCAGGCGGCCCTCGGTGCGGCGTCGCCACTCGCGGTTGAGCCGCTTCACGTCCGTGGGCCGAAGCTGCCTCGGCGGCCCGCCGGCCGCCCGCCCGGCCACCCCGGGCGAGGTGTCAGTGTCCATCGGGAGTCACTCCGGTCCGTTCGAAATCATCGGTGGCAGTTACCCGCAGCAGCCGGTAGCCGCTGCGCGCGGCCAGTCGCCGCACCTGCCATCCTTCCTCTTTTTCCAGCCAGCCGTGGAGCGAGTCGGCGCCCAGGTTGCGGCCCATCACCAGCGTCGCGCCGGCACCGGGCGCCAGCCGGGGGAGCCAGTGCCTGAGCAGCTCGTGCAGGGCGGGTTTGCCGATCCGCACGGGCGGGTTGGACCAGATCTCGGCGAAGCCGGCCGGCAGCCCGAGCGCGTCGGGGGTGACGCAGCGCACGTTGGACAGGCCCGCCTTGGCCGCGTTCCTTTCGCACAGCGCCAGCGCCCGCTCGTTCACGTCAACCGCCCAGACCGTCGCGCCGGGGGAGCGGGCCGCCATCGTGCACGCGATCGGTCCGTAGCCGCAGCCGAGGTCGAGCAGATCCCCCACCGCGGCCGGGGCCGCCGCGGACTCGAGCAGGAACCGGGTGCCGGGGTCGAGACGGCCGGGCGAGAACATCCCCGAGTCGGTCTCAAGTTCCAGGTACAGGTCGGGCAGGACGACCCGGACCTGGCCGGGCCGGTGCGCCGCCGTCGGCTGGGCGGTGAAGTAGTGAGATTCGCTCACCGGCCGACGGGCTGCTCCGCGGGAGCGGCGTCCTCCGCGGCCAGCGCCGGGGTGATGTAGGTGCGCATCATCCACCGCTCGACGAAGAACGTCATCACCGGGATCGTGCCCGCCAGCAGCAGGATCACGGTGTGCTTAACCGGCAGGTGCAGCTTCTGCGCGAGGATGTAGGCGAAGATGATGTACACGATGTAGAGGAAGCCGTGGACGGTGCCGATGTCGTTGACGATGAACGCGTTGTGCGCGGCGATCTGCATCGGGATGCCGACGAAGCAGACCACGATGATCAGGACGCCGGTGATGTAGGCCATCACCCGGTAGCGCAGCACTGCCGCATGCATGTGGTTCAGTGTCCCTTCCTGGACTAAGCGTGTCGTCTTCGCCCGGCCGCCGTCAGCCGCCGTAGTAGCCGCGCCACCTGGCGGTGCTCTTTACCTCGGAGTTCAGCCGGTCGAGGTAGGCGTTGTAGCTGTCGAGGTCGTCATCGTCGGAGTCGTCGGCCGGACGGTCGATCTGCCGGGTGCCGATGCCATCCGGCAGCACCGGCCCGGCCGCCGCTTCGGCGGCCGCCCGGGCGATCTCCTTCTGCGACGGCCCGAGCCGCAGCCGCAGCTCGTCACGGACGGTGCGCGCCCAGAAAATCACCCCGAAGCCCGCGAACAGCGGCCACTCGAACGTGTACGCCCAGCTCAGACCGTTGCCGCTGATGGCGCGGTGGAACTGCCAGTCGCCCAGCCAGAGCATCCCCCAGAACGCGACGATGACGAAGGCGAGCCACGCCAGCCAGCGCGGGTAGAGCAGAAAAATCCAGGCAGGACCGGTGGCGGCGGAGTGCTCGCGCTCAGCGGCCGGGTCGTCCGCGGATTCCGCGCGGTCCGCCGGGGCCGCGACGGCCGCGTCCGCTGGGGCGGAACCGGGGGTTTCCATGTTTACGAGCGTATCGCGCTTGCCGAGGGGCGGAGCAGCCACGGTCACCGATATGCCATGGTGGTGTTATGCGCAGTTGTGTGATGCCGAGTGACGGGAACGGAGCAGCCGGGTGAACGCGGAGATCGTTATTTTCGGCGGGAGCGCCCATCCGGAGCTGGCGGATGAGATCTGCCGGTACCTGAGCGTGCCGCGCAGCCCGGTCCGGATCAGCCGGTTCGCCAACGACTGCCTCCAGGTGCAGCTCCAGGCCAACTGCCGGGAACGTGATGTGTACCTCATTCAGCCGCTGGTCGCGCCGGTCCAGGAGAACCTGGTGGAGCTGCTGCTGATGGCCGACGCCGCCCGCGGGGCCTCGGCCGCCCGGGTGACCGCGGTCATGCCGCACTACTCCTACGCCCGCTCGGACAAGAAGGACGCGCCGCGCATCTCCATCGGCGGCCGGCTGGTCGCCGACCTGCTCGTCACCGCGGGCGTGAACCGGGTGCTGACGCTGACCCTGCACTCGGCCGAAGTGCATGGGTTCTTCTCGGTGCCGGTCGATCACCTGCACGCGCTGCGCGAGCTGGCGGCCCACTTCAGCAAGAAGGACCTGTCCAACGCGGTGGTGCTCTCGCCTGACCTCGGCTACGCGAAGTCCGCGGCGGCGTTCGCCCGGCGGCTGGGGCTGCCGGTGGCGGCCGGGGCGAAGGAGCGGTTCAGCGACTCCAAGGTGACGATCTCGGCGATCATCGGCGAGGTCGCCGACCGCGACGTGATCATCGTCGACGACGAGATCGCCCGCGGCACCACGGTCATCGAGCTGCTCTCGGTGCTGCGCAGGCAGGAGGTCCGGTCGATCAGCATCGCCTGCACGCACGGGCTGTTCGCCGACGGGGCGCTCGAGAAGCTGGCCGCGGCCGAGGACGTCTCCGAGATCGTGTGCACGAACTCGGTGCCCACCGCGGTCAGGCACCCGAAGCTGACCGTGCTCTCCGTCGCCCCCGCCCTGGCCGAGGCGATCAGGCGGACGCACGACGGAGAGTCGGTCAGCGTGCTGTTCCAGCAGTAACCGGTCCAGCGGTAACGGAGCGGCCTCAGCCGAACCGGTTGGGGCCGGGGGTGCTGGGCAGCAGAGCGAAGACGAGCAGCACGATGCCGCCGACAAACGGGATCAGCCCGATCAGCACCCACCACCCGGACCGGTCGGTGTCGTGCAGCCGCCGGACGATCAGGGGGAGGCCGACGATGAGGCCGGCGATGGCGAGCAGAGAGTACAGGCCGACGCCCGCCCCGCCGCCGATCACCTGGACGAAGATGATGTCCAGGATGAGGTACACGATGAACTCCGCCAGCGCGAACCACCAGTACGCGGAGCGTGACGCCCGGCCCTGGTAGTTGAACGCGTTCTGGAACGCTAGCTTGACCGCGTCGCCGAAGCCGACCGGGCCGCCCCGCAGGTAGCCGTCGGGCCCGCCGGGAGGAGGTGCGCCGTAGCCGGACTGCTGGGAACCGTAAGGCCCGCCCGGGTAGGCGGAGTAGGGCTGCTGCTGGCCGTAGCCGGGCTGCCCGTAGCCAGGCTGCTGCTGCTGGCCGTAGGGCTGCTGCTGCCCGTAGCCGGGCTGCTGGCCGTAGCCGGGCTGCTGCTGCCCGCCGTAGGGCGGCTGCTGCTGCCCTTGGTCCTGCTGTTGCTGGTAAGGATCGTAAGGGCCGTTGGGAGTGCTCATCCGTGTCTCCGGTGTGGGCAGGGGTGATCAAAAGACCGAGAATCGTGCCGATTCTCCTGGCTTCCGAGGGCAGCCGCAGTCTAATTTTGAACATTGTTGCACGCTGCGGAAGAGTTGCGGCTGACCACGCGGATGCACTCGCCAAACAACCGACAATTGAGGGGCAACCATGAGCGATGACCACTGGCACCGGCCGCTGACCCACGTCCGGGCTGGCGACCTGAGCGGCGACACCGGCCAGACCTCGGGGATGGCCCGCTGGGAGGCTATCTCGGGCAAGAGCGCGGGTGCGGAGAAGCTCTGGATGGGGCAGACCCACGTGGCCGCCGGGGCGAAGTCGGGCAACCACCACCACGGCGAGGCGGAGACCGCGATCTACGTGGTGTCCGGCACCCCGGCGTTCGTCTTCGCCGACGGCGACCAGGAGATCCGGCTGGAGACCACGCCGGGCGACTACATCTTCGTTCCCCCGTACGTCCCGCACCGCGAGGAGAACCCGGGCGCCGACGAGGCCGTCGTGGTCATCGCGCGCAGCAGCCAGGAGGCCATCGTGGTCAACCTGCCGAGCCTGCGGCCCGAGGCGTCGTAAGGCGCCGCCCCGCGACAGCGCGGGCGCAGGCCCGAGCTCACCCCGTGAGCACCCAGAACCCGTGGGTGCCGTCCCGCCCGAGCTGTGCCACCAGGCCGTACTCCCAGTCCAGGTAGGCCTGCATGACCGCCGGGTCGATGCCGGTGCCCTCGTACGGACGGCGGTAGACGTCGAGCGCGGGCGAGAGCATCTCGCTCGGGCCGCGGTCAAGCCCGCGGCCCGACCCGGCCCAGCCGTCGGTGCCGCCGGCCAGGGCGAGCACCCGCGTCGGGCCCGCGCTCGTACCCAGGTCGGCCGCCGCCCAGGCCGCCAGGTAGCCGTCCGAGCTGGTCACGACCAGCCGTTCCGGCCGCCCGAGACGGCCCTGGAGGTGCGGGCGCGCCAGGTCGGCCCGCAGCGCCCAGGCGGCGCCGGGGATGTGGCCGGCCAGGAAGCGGCGGCTGGTGTCCACGTCCACCACCGCCGTCCGGCCCGCCCGCAGCCAGTCCGCCACGACGGCCGGTGTTGCCAGCGCGACCTCCGGCGCGGCCGGCCGCGCCGCCTCGGCCGCGCCCGCCGGCCCGGCTTCGTCGCCGTGGCCAGAGCGCTCGACGTCGACGGCGACATCCCAGCCCATCTGGGCGAGCCAGGACGCGGTCATCGCCGCCCGGCCGCCGCCGTCGCCGTCGAGGACGACCAGGGCGCCTCTGACCGGGGCGTACCAGTCGGTCTCCTGGACGAGCTGGCCCCCGGGGGCCGACCGGAACCCCGGCCGGTGACCGTCCTCGTACTCCTGCGGTGTCCGGACGTCGAACCGGTAGACGGTCCGCCGCCCATCGCCGCGCCCGGGCGGCTGGCCGCCGCCGATCCGGCGCACGCCCGCCCGGCCGGCGACCGCCCAGGCCGCGGCCTCGGCCTGGCGGGCCGTTTCCGGTGTGACGTCAGGTGCCCGGCGCGCCTGGCCGCGATCGAGGTCAAATCCGGCCAGGGTCCACCCGATGGTGCCGTTGCGCAGCGCCACGACCCGGTTGGGCAGCCCGGCGTTGATCAGCGACTGGGTGCCGATGATGGACCTGGTGCGCCCGGCGCAGTTCACCACGACGGTGGTGCCGGGTTCGGGCGCCAGCGCCCGCACCCGGAGTGCCAGCTCGCCCCCCGGCACGCTGGTGGCGGTCGGGATGGACATCGTCGCGTACTCGTCGAACCGGCGGGCATCGACGACAATGACCGGCGCCGCCGCGTCGGCCCCGCCGTCGGCCGCGCGGAGCAGGGCGGCGACCTCGCCGGCGGCCAGCGACGGCGTGCCCGCCGTTTCCGCGACGAGTTCGCCGAAGGCCTTGCTCGGCGCGTTGACGTCCGCGAACAGCTCGCCGCCGTCGGCCGTCCAGCCCGCCAGGCCGCCCGCCAGCAGCGACACCTCGGGGTAGCCCAGTTCGCCCAGCCGGCCGGCCGCGGCCGCGGCGTCGCCGGCGTCGTCTCCGTAGACCACGATGGGCACGGTCCGCCGGGGCAATCGCCGGGCGGCGTGAGCCTCGAGGTGGCCACGCGGGAACGACGCCGCGAACAGCGGGTGGCCCTGCGCGAACCGGCTCTCCTGGCGCACGTCCAGGAGAGCGATCTCGGTCCTGGCGAGCAGGGCCAGGCGGACGGATCGGGGCGTCGTCGTCGGAAAGATCGGCATAAACAGGAGTTTAAAGTATTTCCTAGTTGACCGATCGACTTTATGTCTTTTATGCTGGGCGATGCAGGTGGCACGGCCGGGCCAACTCTGCGCAGTCATGTCGACAGTCAGCGCCGACAGTCGGTCCCCGATCCCCAGAGCCACCTATCGCCCGACAACGGAGCACCCCCGATGATTTCTCGTGTTCGCCTGCCCGGCCGGTTCCGGCCGCGTACCGCCTACCGCGTCGCGGCGGCTGCCGCTGCGATCGTCACGATCTCGGCGCTCGCCGCGTGCGGCAGCGATGGTTCCGGCGCCGCCGACGGCGCTGCCGCCGCGACCACCGCCGGCGCCAGCGGGACCCTCAACTGGGAGTGGGAGCTGCCCACTTCCTGGGACCCGGTCACCTCGAGCGCCGGGTGGGACATGCACGCCCTCGGCCTCGTGTACGCCTCGATTACCACCCTGGACCCCAAGGGCACGGTCGAAGCCGGGCTCGCGAGCTCGTGGCAGTACGCCGCGAACGGCAAGTCCGTCA
>Ga0302314_10005658_pt1 | contig 22723 bp, 25 predicted proteins | sample III_Palsa_N2_3_FD_200533 | JGI IMG/M metagenome (GOLD analysis project Ga0302314, IMG submission 200533) | Peat permafrost microbial communities from Stordalen Mire near Abisko, Sweden - III_Palsa_N2_3 | ecosystem: Environmental > Terrestrial > Soil > Palsa > Peat permafrost | place: Sweden... | reverse complement strand
CAGCAGCGGCGTGAACCACACCGCCGCCAAGCCGCGATCGGCTACAAGCGGGGCGGCCAGCGACCCCAGCGACTTTCCGATGACCACGGGCGCGGCCCCCGTGGCCGCCGTCACCTCATCGATCGCCTGATCGACCTGGGACGCCACCCGCCAGCGCTGCTGGCTGGAATCCGAGCCCCCGGAAAGCTGCCACTCAACCGGGTGGACTCGCCCGCCCCGGCGCTGCACCGCGAGCCTGGCATACATCAGCAATGGCCCGTCAGCACCGTAGTTCCCGCCGGGCGCCAGGACCGCTGACCGGCCCGCCAGTGGCTGCTGCATGAGATTATGCTACACGCGGCAAAGATATCGAAGAATGTCTATCAAGCTATTTGCCACTGGTGATGCCGTGCCTATTTAGAGACCGTTTCCGTGACTGGCCGTAATGTCACCGTAAGTATCCGCGATGCCGCAACGCGCACTCGCCGGTGAGCTTCGCCGCAGGCCGACGAGGCACGCCGATTCACGCTGTGATATCCGCGCGATACACACAGGTACCCATTACGAACCGTGAAACTCGATGCCAGATCGAGGAACAATCCGGCCTAAATTTGCCAAATCCATCACGCTTTCGTGTCCAAACTGTCACCATCGGGTCTGGGGGTCAGCCTGGTCGCACCGGGCCCGGCATTCGGCTTCAGCAGAGCCCAGGCGCACAGGCCGTCCTCAGACAATGGGCATGAGAGCCGGAGATGATGACCTCTAGTAATGGCTTCCGCGGAGCGTCGGGGGACTTCCCGCGGGCAGCCACGTCCGTAGTCACAGCCGCACCTAACGTCACCGCGAGCGACCACGGCGAACGGCAAGGTACCGCGGTTCCACCGTCGGCCGCGGCGACGGCGGGCGCCGTGGTTGGCAGCGTTCTTGTCGTCGGTGGGGCACTGGTCTTTCTCACCGCTGCCACGCTGGCTATCACAATGGGCGGCCGCCACCGCAATGACGGCAAGCGGAGGTCTGCGCACGGCAAGGCGCCGGAGCCCAGGGGCGGCAGGAACGGAACCAGCCTCTCCAGGACCGTGGAACCCACCGACGCCGTCATTCCCTGGCTTGACGGCTCAGATCCGTACTGGGCCGCCGGCCTGTCGTCTCAGCCCCGGTCTCAGTCTCGGTCTCGGTCTCGGTCTCGGTCTCGGGACGATTTCCCCGGCTGGCCCGTCAACCAGCCACGTCCGCCTCAAGACATCTACCAGGCCCCGCCCGCCGGCGACAGGACCGCCGCGCGCGGGGAACTACCGACAGCCCAGCATCTAGCCCCCTGGGAGCGGGCGGAAGCGCGTCAGGAACCAGTGCTGCCGCCGCGCACCCGGCCCGGCAGCGGAAGCCAGCCGGCAGCCCAGAACTGGGGCGCCAACCCCGCGTCGTCTTCCTCCGGACCGATGCGGCAGTACAACCCGCCATCCGGACCCATGCCCGGGTACGACGCGCCATACGGGCCGCTGCGCCAGAACAACCACCCGTCCGGACCGATGCGGCAGTACAACCAGCCGCCCAGACCCACGCACCCGTATGATGCGCCGTCCGGCCCATTGCCCCAGTACAACCAGCCGTCCGGGCCAACGCGGCAGTACAACCAGCCCTCCGGGCCGCTGCACCAGTACAACCAGCCCTCCGGGCCGACGCGGCAGTACAACCAGCCCTCCGGGCCGCTGCACCAGTACAACCAGCCCTCCGGGCCGACGCGGCAGTACAACCAGCCCTCCGAGCCGACGCGTCCGTATGGCCCTCCTTCCGGGCAGCCGGTTCAGTACCAGTACGGTCCGCCTCCCGGGCAGGCTGTTCAGCAGTATGCGGCGAGGGAAGGGTCCGTCGAGCAACTCGACCGCTTGGGGAGAGAGAGCGGAAAGCTCTGGACTGTTGACTCGGTGCGGCTAGCGAACCAAATTCTCTCGACGGCCAATCAGCAGGCTGCCGAGGTACGGCAGGAGGCCGAGGAGTGGGCGGCCGCTGCGAAACGGGAAACGGAAGAGCTCCTGCGGTGGGCCGCCGAGGAGGCCGCCGCCAAGGTCGCGGCCGCCGAGCAGGAAGCCGCTGAGATCCGGGCCGCCGTCATGAAGCTGTCGGCCGAGCTAACCGAAGTGGCGACGCACGTCACAACCAATCTCCCCAAGCCGACAACAAGGCAAGCGGCCCGGTCGGCCAAGGCAGTAGCGACGAAGCCAGGCGTGAGCCCCAGACACGCACCGGACACTCGGACGGACGGCAAGCCGAAAAACAGGCAGCTCAGCGCGGCGCACAAGGTAGTGGCCGCCTTCGTGGCCCTTTCATGTTCGGTGTTGGGCCTGAGGCATAGCCCGCGGCTGGTTCTCGCTGAACGAAACGGGCAGCGATCGTTTGGCGGCTGATCAATCAGGCGCGCGTTATTTGGGCGATCATGAACTCGTCGACCGACAGTGGCCTGTTGACGATGCGAACGTCACCGACCCAGCCGTGGAAGATCTGGTTAATGACGCCACCGTACTCATAGCCGCCAAGGGCCCACGGCAGCGCAAGCTGCGTGATGCCGGTCGATTGGAGGAGGGTCGGGTTGTCGACGGTCGGGCACCCCTCGATGTACATGACGGTGTGCTTGCCGTCGTTGACCACGGCCAGATGCCACCAGGTGTCCTCGGGCAGTCCCTGTCCCCAGTTGGTCGTCGGGTAGGTCAGGTTCAGCGGGTAGGCGTTCCACTGGGGTTCCCGGTCACCGGAGAAGCTGAACGTGGCGATCGGCTCGTTCGGGTCGGTGTTAGCGCCGCTCTTGCCCGCCTGCCCGCTCTCGCCCCAGCGGCTGAGGACCGCCATCCACGAATTGTCGCTTGAGTCCCAGTCAAGCGGGATCTTCACGAAGACCTCGAAGGTGAAGCCGGAGGCGAACGTCTCCGTGTTCAGCGGGGCATGCGCGGCCGTGGTCAGATACGCACCGTGCAGCGGGTTCTGGCCGCCGTCGAAATAGAGGCTGCCATGCCCAGGCTGGTTCGGGGCGTAGCCATCGGACCAGGTCAGCACGTTGCTGGCGCTGCCGGGCACGGTGACGAGCGTGGTCAGGTCGTTGCCGTGGCCCGACAGGTCGGTGATCGTCTGGCTGGCGGTAACCGACGTGCCGTTCGCGCCGCCCGCGTCGAACCGCCAGTACGCCAGGGTGCCGGGTATCACCACGTTCTTGGCCGACCGGAGGGCTGGCGCCGTGACCGGGGCGAACCCGGAGAAACGCTTCTCGAAGTCGATGGGGACTGAGAAGTAGTCCACCGGGGTGGTGAGCCTGGCCTCCTGCGCGGCGAGCACGTTGTGCTGCTCCGGCGGCCGGGACAGGGCCCACGGGGAGATGGTCTCGACGTCGATGGTGTTCCGCACCAGGTCGAAGTGGTAGAGCCGGAGCATCGCGGCACCGCCGAAGTAGCGGTTCTGGTAGTTCGTGATGTGCAGGGAGACGTCGTTGCCCGCGGAGTTCTGCATCGTGACGCGCCCAGGCGGCCAGTAGTGCCCGTTGAGCGTCAGGAAGATCTGGTCGTTGTCATTGATCAGCTCGTCCCAGACCGTCTGGCCGTAGCTGGAGAACGCGGCGTCGTTGTCCGGGTCGCCGGCCTGGTATGGGTACACGTTGTCGCCGTACAGCGAACCCACGATCTCGTGGGTGGTGAGGATCACGGGCAGGCCCGGATGGTCCTCGATGAACTGGTTCGCCCAGACGAAGCCGCCGGCCGAGGTCCGCCAGTCCATCGCCAGTAGCAGCCATTCCCGGCCGCCCGCGCGGAAGATGTGGGCCGTGTTGTAACCGGTCGAGTCGGACCCGGCGAACGTCGGCGAGTTCTTGAACCGCTGCGGTCCCATGGTCGCCAGGTACGGCGTGGCGCCACGCGTATCGTCCCCGCTGACGTCATGGTTCCCGGCCAGCACGCTGTAGGCCACGCCGCTCGAATCCAGGATGTCGAAGGTCTGGCCCACGTACCCGAAGGACGAGGCCTGGGCGTCTTCGGTCAGGTCGCCGAGGTGCGCCATGAAAACGATGTTGTTACCTGACGTGTCTCCGCTGTTGTCGATGACGTAGCGGAAAGACTCCTCCTGCGGTTCCGGGTTGATGCTGCCCTGCGAGCCCCAGTACAGGAACTGGGTATCGGGCATGACGGCCAGGGTGAACCGCGGGCTCTCCGGGTCCGGGTTCCACTGGCCGATGCCGACCTGTGCCGGGGCAACGGCAGCGGACGCGGTGCCCGCGTTCAGCGGGCCGATGGCCGCCGCGCCCGCCCCGACAAGCCCGGCCGTCCGCAGGAATGACCGCCGACCCGGTCCCTTCAACGTCTGCGACCCCATCAACGTCTGCGACGGTGGGTTCTCGCCACCCTGACGACACATGTTCTCCCCTTCCGCTCGGATAGGGGCAATCCTGGGCGCGGCGCCTGGGCCTGGGTAGGTGTTTCATCGTCAGTTCATGGAGAGTTGAGGCGTTTGTTGTGATAAATAACTAAAATTAGTGCAATATTCCGTTTACATTTGGGTCATTGTGTCCGCGAATCCACGGAAAGATCTCAAGAGTTCATCGCGTCGGCCGGCGGCTTGGCCTTGAGTCCGATGCCGCACAGCGGCGCGACCACGCGCGGCCCGTTGCCCGCCTTGGCCGGGGCATCGATCAGGCCCGCCTCCACCGCCGCCCAGCAGACCGCGGCGGTGGGTTCGACGTAGAGCCCGGCGTGAGCCAGGCCGAGGTGCGCGGCGCGGACTTGGTCGTCGGTCACGGTGACGATGGTGCCGTGGGTGTCGCGGACGGCGGCGAGGATCTGGGCGCCGCGAGCCGGCCGGGCGATGGCGATGCCCTCGGCGATGGTTCCTTCGCCGTGGACCTCGACGGGCACGTCTTGTCCGCTGCGGAAGGCCTGGGCTAGCGGTGCGCAGCCTGCCGCTTGCACCGCCACGATCGGGGGCAGCCGGTCGATCAGGCGCTGGCCGAGCAGTTCGCGGCAACTGAGGTAGGCGCCGAGCACGAGGGTGCCGTTTCCGACCGGGAGCACAAGGACCTGGGGAAGCCGCCCACCCAGTTGCTCGTACAGCTCGAAGATGTAGGTCTTGGTGCCGTGCAGGAAGAACGGGTGGTAGACGTGGCTGGCGTAGAAGGTACCCGGCTGGCCCACGGCCTTGGCCGCGGCGGTAGCGGTGTCTTCCCTTGAACCGGGGATCTGGTGAGCGGTGGCGCCGTAGGCGCGCAGCTGCGCGATCTTTCCCGCCGAGGTTGCGGCCGGGACGTAGACATCGCAGGGGATGTTGGCGCGGGCCGCGTACGCCGCGATGGCGGTGCCGGCGTTCCCGCTGCTGTCGGCCACCATCCGCCGCACCGCTAGTCGCTTGGCCAGCGCCGCCAGCAGCACGGCGCCACGGTCCTTGAACGAGCCCGTCGGCATCAGATAGTCGACCTTAAGCAGCACGTCGGGTCGCCCGGGCGCGGCGACCAAGGGGGTCATACCCTCGCCCAGGCTGATGTCGGCTGGCTCCGCGATCGGCAAGGCCTCGGCGTAGCGCCACAGCGTCGGTCGCCGACGGGCTAGGGCGGCGGCGCCGGGCAGGACGGCTGTGAAGCCGACTAGGTCAAGTACGCCGGCGCAGTCGGCGCAGCGCCAGGCGAGTTCGTCCAGCGCGTGGTCGCGTCCGCAGGCGGTGCAGCGCAACGCCAAGTCGCGCAACGCGTCTGGGGCTGGCGCGGCGAGCTCCGTCATGTTCGCTCCGTCGGTAAAGGGCCGGTAGGGCCTGCTGTCCAGTTTTCCACTGGCTGTCGTTCGGGTTCTTCATCTTCAGTTCATGGAGAGTGGCGGTGTCTATTGTCCTGCTGATGCAGGAGAACCGTTCGTTTGACCACTACTTCGGCACGCTATTCAGGGCTTGACTGCCTTTCCTACGCATAAGGTCGGAAGGTGACCGAACAGGACCTGCGCGGACGTGAGCTGTCGCGGGACCGGGTGCTCGCGGCGGCGGTCCGGCTGATCGACCTCGGGTTCTTCCGCTCCGGCGGGGATGAGTACGCGGCCGAGAACGAGACGTTCGGCCTGGCGACGATGCGCCGCGAGCACGTGACGTGCCACTCCGGCGAGGTCACCTTCGAGTAGGGGCAGGAATTCGGCGACGTGGCCACCAAGGGGCACGCCGAGCGGGCCGTGCTCCAACTGCTGGCTCAAATGAAGTGAAAGCTACATTTTGATTTTCGTCGAGTCGTCACAAGGGCCACTTCTGCGACAGGATTCGATAGCGCTGAAGATTTGGCCGCCTATCACCGGACAAATCTTCAGCGTTAGTCCGATTCGGGACACGCACCCCAACGCATCGACGCATTCTGGACAGTTCTAGTTCGATCTTGGTGCGTTTATCAGCATAAATCCGGCAGGTTAGCGCTCGCGGCGGCCGGGTCGGCGCGGCGGAAGGCGGGCCATGCGTCGCGCAGGTAGCAGGCGAACGGTATCCACCAGATGAGATCGTTCGTCAGCACGAGGATGACGGTGCTGGCCGGCCAGGTGCCGGTGACGATCAGGTAGGCCAGGCCGAGCGGGCCGAGGATCTTGCCGGTGAGCGCGACGGCGGCCACCAGCCAGCCTTGGGTCGGGCGGCGGGCCACGTCGAGGTAGAGAACGCCGTACAGGCCGAGCACCATGCCGAGGGTGGCGAAGATTTGCGGGGTGTTGCTCTGCGGTAGCCCAGTGAGCCGGAAGAACCACTGTGGGTTCGCGACGGCGTTGATGCCCCAGAGGATGTTGTAAATCCCGGCGGCCAGGAATACGGCTCGGTAGGCCTGCTGGTGTTTCATCGGGCCGGGCCGGCGGGACGCACGGTGTCGGGGCCTGCCTGCGCCGCCGGCCAAGGCCAGCGCGCGGTGCGTCGCGGGAAGCCTGCCACCGCGTAGGCGTCCCGCACGGCCGACATGAGGGTCCCCGCGGCCAGGCCGGTCAGCACGATTCGGTAGGCGAGCGGCACGTTCACCGGCTCGAGGCGCAGGCCGGTGGCGGATCTGTGCCAGGCGAGCAGCACCGGGATGAGATTGGCGATCATCGCGCCGTAGACGATCGCCATGATGGTGTGGGTGGCCCGTTCCCCCGGGAGCAGCCCGCCAAATGGCTTTCTGACCTGATCTTCGATGATGAAGTCGGTCAGGGTGATGCCGATCTCGATGGCGAGCAGCGCGGCGAGCACGATCGCCCACGCTCCCCGCCAGGCGAACCAGGGCAACGTGCCAAACACGGCGACGTAGATAAAGCTGCGCCCGGCGTGCAGTTTGAGCTCGGCGCGCAGGCCGGGCAGCTGCGCCGGAAGCTGACCGCGGATCTCGTGGAAATAGATGGTGTCGAATGCACCAAGCAGGCCGAGCGTGCCCAGGAGCCATAGCGCTGTCTTCATTCTGCTGCCTCCGTGAAATGACCGCGATAGGAGATGAGGACGCCAAGCAGCGGTATCCGCACCGTGACGTCGACATCGAATGCGCCATCGCCGCTCGACCAGGCATGCGCGCACGCATGCGGGGCGATGAGATCGGGCAGCCGGAAGCCGAACCGGCCGAGGACAACGGCGGCGCCGTCGGGGATGAACCAGACATCGGACGCGGTTGTCCGGCAGCGCATCCGCAACTCCACCGGGCCGGCCCGCTCGGCGATCCGCTCGCCGTTACGAATCTGCCGGGTGTTCAGGCTGATGGAGCCGAAGGTCCTGATCCACGTCTCACGCGTTGCGGCGCCATCGGCCGGGCCAGACCGCACGATACGCAACCGTGCGGGCTGGCCCACGGCGGCCGGCGGCAGGCCCATCAAAGCGCCAAGCAGGCGGGCCGGCCTGGACTTGCCTGGTTCGACGTCCAGGATTCCCGTTGCGGTCGCGGAGGCGGTGCCGGTGTGAAATCGGTGGACCCAGTCATCAGGCATTACTTCCGCCGGAACGCGTCAATCATCATCGCGGCCGGCCTGGCGGCATCGAAAAGGACTTCTGGAGTGACGCGGTTGGCGTTGAGGTGCGAGAGCATCTCCAACCCGAGATACGCACCGACGGCCGCGGCGGCCAGTTCGCGGACGGGCACGAGCGCCTCGAACGGCTGCCCGCGCAACTGCCCCCGGATCAGTTCCTCCGCCGTCGTCTGCCACAGTTCGCCCTGCTCGCGCACCTGCTCGGCCAGCCGGGGGGAGGACGCCGCAGCGGCGACGAGTTCCTGGACCGCGGCGACGTGACCGCTTGACTGATCCTCCTGGTACAGCTCCCGCAGCCGGTCGAGGAGTTCGACGGCGCTGCTCACCCCGCCGGTCCGTTCCTGGTAGCGGGCGAGGCGCTCGGTGCTTGTGTACTGCGCGGCGGCGACGAACAGGTCGTCCAGGCTGTCGAAGTGGTAATAGATCACGCCCGGCGCGAAACCGCCGACCGCCGCGACGGAACGAGCGGTGGTCCGGCTGAACCCCTGCGTGGCCAGGGTGGTGATGGCCGCCTCAAGAACCCTGCCGCGGGTGTGCGAACGGCCGGATCCGGCCTGCTTCGCCATCCCAGTCGCCATCTCAGCCGACACCAATCTGAACGTTCGTTCTGAACATATGTTTAGAATAGTGGTGCGGCTACCGAACGTCAACCGGTCCGGCTGGCCAGGGTGGGGTCAGGGCTTGAGCAGTGCGGCGAACTGCTGGGCGTTGCGCTGGGAGTTGTCCTGGCAGCAGTTGTTGAAAAGCACGTCCGTGACGTCGGCGTCCTCGGCCAGGGCGCGGACGCGCGGCGCCCACTGCAGGAGCTCGTCCTCGCTATAGAAATAGCCGAACCGCTGGGTGATGTCCTTGCTTGACCACTGGTCCGAGTGGCCGTGCATGCGGAGCACGGCGAGGTCGCTGGTGGCGGCGAGTACCGGTGGGATGGAACTCGGGTGGCCCTGCGGCATATCCACGCATACGTACGGCAGCCGGTGAGCCGCGAGGAAGCCCAGTGTCTCCTTCTGGTTGTCCTCGGTCATCCAGCTGCGATTGCGGAACTCGACGCACACCCGGCGCGGCGCGACCCGCTGCGCGCAGGCCAGGATGTAGTCCTTGCTCGAGCGGGAGACCGGGAACCACTGCGGGAACTGCAGCAGGATCGCGCCGAGCTTCCCCGACTGGCGCAGCGGCTCAAGCGCCGCGAGGAACCGGTCCCAGGCCTGATCCGCAACCGCCGGGTCCACATCCTTCAGGTACACCCGCTCCCTGCCGGTCTCCGCCACGGCGGCGCGCAGGTCCGCGGGCAACGCGGCCACCCGGGTGGGGTGCTGTGTAAACAGGCTGAACGCCTTGACGTTGAACACGAACCCGTCCGGAGTCCGCGCCGCCCACATCGCGGCGGTCTTTTCCGCGGGCAGCGCGTAATAGGTGGCATCCACCTCGACCAGCGGGAACTGGCTGGCGTAGAAGCGCAATCGCTTCTCCGGTGTGCCCGTACCCGGGGGGTACCAGCCGGACTCGAGCAGCGTCCGGTCGGTCCACGACGCCGTGCCCACCCGTATCAGCCCCACCTCCGCAGCCTACGTGTTGGGCCAACACTTCCCCATCCGATACGTGTTGCGGGACACCCTGGGAACACCGGCCACAGACGACGTCCGACTGATGCGTCGTAGTACGGCGACAGAGCTTGCCGGTGCGGCCAATGGGAGGTGCCGCAACTCTCGCGGTCGATGCATGCAAGCCGGGCATAGCGGAAAGGATGACTGCGCGCTCGGCTGGGCGGTAAGGCCGGGACGCCGCGCGCGAGTAACCGCCTGATCTGGTCGGATGTTGCGCGAACTCCATCCACGTCGCAGATCGCCCCGTATCTGGTCAATCTACCCTTGCTGATCTGGCATTTCCACTGCCTGCACCCCCTGCTTCCAGGCGTTGGGAGCTTGTGCGCGAGCGTGGGCAGTGCTTCGGCGGCTGCGAGGACGAGCCGGTAGAAGAGCGGGTCTGGCTTGCGGACGCCGAGGCCAGTTCCAGCGAGTGATGCAGCCTCCGGGGACAGCAATCCCTCTGACGGCCCGCCTTGCCGAGGACGAGCGCGGAGCCTTGGCCTGGGGCTAGCGCGGAGCCTTAGCTTGGGGTTACGGTCCTGACCGGGCCGAGGCGTCATGTCGTTTCCCCTCCGGATGAGGGCGCGGCATACGGCTGGCCGTCACAATTGCGATCGCAGCGGGCACGTCCGGGCATGCCAGAAACGATGACTGGGTGCTCGGCTGAGTGCGGGTGCGCACGCGCGGTCCTGCACGCGGCGAATCCGCAGCGCTACCTGAGCCAGAGCCCGTAAGTCAGAGCGATCCGGGGGAAGAAGGCGGGGCGGCCCTTTCGCGCGGGGTCTTCGGCTTCGCAGGCGCGCTGGGCGTCTCCGGCGTCAGGACCCTGCCGGTGTGCCCGGTGCCGGGGCGGCGTCGGTGTCCATGCCGGTGACCAGCGCGGCCACGATCCGCCGCACCTGCTGCTGGAGGTCCGGCGCGCCGTCCCGGTGGGTGATGACCAGGTGGTGGACGGTGCCGAGGAGGGTGAAGGCCAGCGTCCCGGTGTCGGCGCCGGGTCCGATCCGGCCTAGTTTCTTCTCGGCGTCCAGGTAGTCGCAGAAATAGCGCTCGATGTCGCCAAGTCCGCCTGTGGCGTGCTCTATCGTCGGGCCCAGGTCCGGTTTCGCTGCGGCCAGGCTCATCAGCGCCTGGGCGTTAGCGCCGAATACCGCCACCGTGGCCTCGGTGAGGTTGCCGGCGACGCTGCCGTGCCCGGCGCGGTCAGGCATCGCGGCTGCGCCGTCCGCGATCGCCTCGAGCCTGCTGGCGAGGAACGACGCGAGGAACTCGTCGAGGTCGCGGAAGTGCCGGTGCAGCATCCCGTTGGAGACCCCCGCCTCGGCGGTGACCGCCCGGGTGGTGAGGCCCGCCGTGCCTTCCCGGGCCAGTACCCGGTCCGCCGCGGCGAACAGCTGCTCGCGGACCTCCGGTATCGCGACTCCGCGTGCCATCTGCCTCGTTGTCCTCCTGAATCCTTGCCCAGCCGCAACCGTATCTCAGGCATGCGGGTTGCGAGTTTGGACGCTCGTCCATTATGGTTTGGACCGTTGTCCATACTAGTTCCGGAAGGGAAGCCATGGGTGGCAGCGGAAGCGGCGGCCAGGCCGCGATGATGATCGTCTGGGTGATCCTGGGCGTGGTGGCCGTGGGCGGGGCCGGCGTGTACTCGCTGGTGCGGCACCGGAGGGCGCGGCGGCCATGACGGTTATCGAGGTCCGGGGCCTGGTCAAGCGGTTCGGTCCGGCCACGGTGGTGGACGGCCTGGGCTTCGCGGTCGGGGCTGGCACGGTTACCGGGTTCCTGGGGCCGAACGGCGCTGGCAAGACCACGACGCTGCGCATGCTCCTGGGCCTGGTGACGCCTACCAGCGGCCAGGCGGTTATCTGGGGCAAGCCGTACCGGGACCTGGGCAGCCGACGGCGACGGGTGGGGGCAGTGCTGGAGGCGTCGGGGTTCCACCCCGGCCGTACTGTCGCCGATCATCTCCGGGTCCGGTGCGCCGCGACGGGCGCCGCGCGGTCCCGGATCGGCGCGGTGCTGGCCGAGACCGGGATGGGTGAGCTGGCCGGGCGGCGGGCCGGGGGCCTGTCACTCGGGGAGCGGCAGCGGCTGGGCCTGGCCGGGGCGCTGCTCGGCGAGCCGGAGGTGCTGATCCTGGACGAGCCGGCGAACGGGCTGGACCCGGCGGGCGTGCGGTGGCTGCGCGGCTTCCTGCGGCAGCTCGGCGAGCAGGGCCGCACCGTGCTGGTATCCAGCCACATCCTGGCCGAGGTGGCCCAGTTCGCCGACCGCGCGGTCGTCATCGACCGCGGCCGCCTCGTCTCGGCCGGGCCGGTGACCGAGCTGGTGAAGGCCGCGCGGCAGGCGGTCACGGTGCGCACTCCCCGCGCGGAGGCGCTGCGCGCGGCGCTGGCATCGGAGGGAGCGGCGGTGCGGGCTGTCGCGCCGGACCGGCTGGAGGTCACCGGGCTGGGCACCGAGGAGGTGGCCACGCTGGCCGCGGCGCTGGGCATCCCGGTCTTCGAAATGACCGCGGACACCGGCAGCCTGGAGGAGGCATTTCTCCGGCTGACCGCAACGGAAGGGAGGCCGGGATGACCGCGGCACTGCGCGCGGAACTCCTGAAGCTGCGCACCACCCGGCTGGTGGCCGGGATGACCGGCCTCGCGGTCGCGCTGACCGCGCTGATCGGGGTGCTGGAGGCGGTCACGGCCGGAACCGGGAAGGGCATGGCGATCCCGTCGCTGGCCACGGCCGGCGGGCTGCGCGACAACCTGGCCAGCACCGGGTTCGCGCTGCTGGTAGCCGCGCTGCTCGGCGTGGTGATCACCAGCGGCGAGTTCCGGCTCAAGACCGCCACCGACACCTACCTCGACCAGCCAGGCCGCAGCCGGGTGCTGGCGGCCAAGGCCATAGCGGCAGCAGCCGCCGGGACGGCGAGCGGGACCGCCGCCGCAGCGACATCGACCGGGATCGCAGTTGGCTTCGCCGCCTCCCGCGGCTACCCGCTCGCGCTCTCCGATCCAGCCATCGCCCGCTACGCCGGCGGCGCTGTCATCGGCTCAGCGCTGCTGGCCGCGGCCGGCGCGGGCGCCGGGTCGCTGATCCGCCAGCAGACCGGCGCCATCATCGCGGTCGTCGCCTGGGGACTCGTGATCGAACTGGTCGTGGGCGCCACCGTCACCACGGTGGGACGCTTCCTGCCCTACACCGCGGCGGCTATGCTGGCCGGGGACACCAACGGCGGCGGCATGCCCCAGGTCCCGCACGGCGTGACCGCGCTGCCCTACCCCGCCGCGATTGCCGTGCTCGCCGCCATCGCCGTGGCGGTCGCTGTGGCCGCCGCGCTCACCACGGTCCGCCACGATGTCACCTGAGCACAGCGACCGGTCACCTGAGCACAGCGACCGCGGCAACCCCCCGCCCCTCGGCCATGGCGTCACGGAAGCGGAGCCGGGCACTATCGGTGAACCCGAACGCCCGGGCGCGCTCGCGGTCATGCGCGGCATCGGCGCCGCTGGCCAGGTGCTGACCCTGCGGGCCGTCCGGCGGGCCATCCGGCGCGCCGCCGGACGGCCGGCGTGGCCTGTGCACCCGGGCGGCTACGTCATCGGTGACCCGTCATCGAGCGTGGCGGTGTGCACCCTGTCGGATGCCGGGCTGGCCGAGGGCGCTGCGGCGCTGCCCGGCGTGGCGATCGCGGGCCGCCTGTACACGGCGAACCTCGGCATCGAGCGGGTCATCGGCAACGTGACCGCCAACCCGAACATCCGGTTCCTGCTCCTGTGCGGCCGGGACTCGCCGCTCTTCCGTCCCGGCGACGCCCTGCGTGCACTGGCCGCCAACGGGACCGACGCGCGGCGGCGCATCCGCGGCACCGCCGGCTACATGCCGACCCTGGCTGGCGTTCCCGCAGCGGCGGTTGAGTCCTTCCGCCGCCAGGTAGACGTGGTCGACCGCCGCGGAGAGACCAGCCTCGACGCGCTGCGCGCGCTGGTAGCCGAGCTGTCCGACCGCGACCCGGGCCCGTTCACCGCATCGGGCCACGCCGCCGGGGCGGGCCAGGCCGCCGCGACCGGCGGGTTCACCGAGATCAGGCCCGGCGGGCGGCGCCGTGACCCGCTGGGGTACGACCCGGCCGGGTACTTCGTGATCAGCCTCGACCGGCAGCAAGCGAAGATCGTGGCAGAGCATTACCGCGCCGATCACACGCCGGCGCACCGCATGCGGGGAAACGGCGCGGAAACCATGCTCGCCGGGCTGCTGCGCGACGGGCTGGTCACCCAGCCCGACCACGCCGGCTACCTCGGCGCCGAGCTGGCGAAAGCAGAGACGGCGATGCGGCTCGGCCTCCGCTACGAGCAGGACAGGCCCCTCCGCGCGTCCGGTAACCCCGGGAACGAAGGCAGTAGCCCCGGCGGGCCTGCATGACCGGTACTGTCGTGGCCGTGCCTGCCGATCAGCCGAACGGGCGGCCCGCCGCCGCTACGGTGACCCCGGGGTTGTTCCGGGAGATGTTCCCCGCCCTGGCACGGCAGGTGTGGCTGGACACCCCGGCCAGCGCACCGGGCGCGACGCCGGTGACAGCCGCGCTGGCATCGGCGATCGCCGGCTGGCAGGAGGGATCGCTCGGCGCGGCGGACTGGGAGGCCGCCGCGCCGCGGGCACGGGCCGGCTTCGCGCGTTACCTCGGCGTGCCGGAAGCGCATGTCGCCCTGATGGGCTCGGTCGCCGAGGCGGCCGGCACGGTCGCCGCGTCCGTGCCCGGCCCGGGCGGCACCGTCGTGGTCGGCGACGGCGAGTTCCGCAGCAACCTGTTTCCCTGGCTGGCCCTGGAGGACAGGGGGTACCGGGTCATCCGCGCTCCCGATAGCGGGAGCCGTACGGAGTCCCTGCTGGCCGCCATCGACGAGCGGACGGCGCTGATCGCGGTGAGCCACGTGCTGTCCGCCGACGGCGAGCGCGCCGACCTGGTCCGGCTGCGGGCCGCCGCCGATGCCGTCGGCGCGCAGGTATTCGCCGATGTCACCCAGTCGCTCGGCGTGCTCGGCATGAACCTGGCCGCGTCCCGGCCGGACTACCTCGCCGTCCACGGCTACAAGTGGCTGCTGTGCCCGCGCGGTGCAGCCTGGCTGGTGACCCGGCACCACGACAAGCTGCGCCCGCTGATGCCGGGCTGGAAATCGGCCGCCGACGGCGGGTACTTCGGCGGTTCGCTGCAGCTGGCGGCCGGGGCAGCCCGCTGCGACACATCGCCCGCCTGGCTGTCCTGGACCGGTGCCGAGGCGGCCATCGCGCTGCTGTCCGCTCTCCCAGCGGCAGCGGTCGAGCGGCACTGCCTAAACCTGGCGGCCACCTTCCGGGACGGAGCGCTGGAGGCCGGCGCCCCGCCGGCAGGCACCGGGCAGCCCAGCCATATCGCCGTCGTCCGGGTAACAGACCCCGATGCCGTCAGCGCGCGGCTGCAGGCCGCCGGAGTCCGCGCCCAGCTGCTCGGCGACCGGCTCCGAGTCGGCTTCCACTACTTCAACAACGACGAGGACGTGGCAGCCGCGCTAGCCGCGCTTCGCGGCTAACCGCAAGGGGCGTGCTGCTGCAGGCTGCGTGGCGGTTCCATGACTGCTCCTTCATCGACGATGAGCTGATCATCAGCCCGCAGGCGAGCTTGAGGTCAGGTAATACGGTCGCATTTACGCTGAGTGGTGGTCGTAGCCTTTCGCGCTGCGATGTCCTCGTCTGCTGAGGAAGACGATGTCAAGGTCGCGGAGCAGGTCCGGATCAGCGGTCAGCCCGATGCCGGTGATCTTCCCGCCGGAGATGGTGAATGTGAAGACGACCCGTGGCCGACCACCGGGTGCCCATACGGCTGCCGGGATGCCGTTGACAAGCGCGAGCCGGGCGGCCTCCGCTCGCCCGGCGAAGAAGCGGGCCACCGCTTCCGCGCCGTCGGCCTCAGCCGAGGCACCCATCCGCACCGCCGCCAGGTCGGCATTCAGGACGGCGTCGGGGGCGAGCAGCGCGAGCAGCGCGCCGAAATCGCCGCCCCGGGAGGCGGCCAGGAAGGCCGCGACGATCTTCTGCCGCCGGGGCATGTCCGTCTTGGCCGCAGCGCTCACTCCCTGGACCCGGCGGCGGGCGCGGCTGGCTAGCTGCCGCGCCGCGGGCGGGGTACGGTCGATGATCGCAGCGATCTCGCCGAACGGCACGTCGAAAACGTCGTGCAGCACGAATGCGAGCCGCTCCGCTGGGGTCAGGGTGTCGAGGACCACTAGCAGGGCCACGCCAACTGAGTCGGCTAGCAGCGTCTCGTCCTCGGGCCCGGCCCGAGGCCCGCCGGGCAAGGTCGGCTCCGGCGGCTGGATGCCGGCCGGGTCCTCTGGCCGGGAGCGGCGCGCCTCGAGCATATTCAGGCACACCCGGGCGACGATCGTGGTCAGCCACCCGGCCAGGTTCTCTACCGCGCTCGCATCGGCGCGGCTGACCCGCAGCCAGGCTTCCTGCACGGCGTCCTCGGCCTCGCCAGGTGACCCGAGCATCCGGTAGGCCATCGCCCGCAAGCGGTCCTGGTGCTCGGCGAACCGCTCGCTCAGCCAGTCCTGATCAACCATCGGTCACAATCCCCCATCTGGGCCTGTCATAACAATTGACCGGCGAGACCACGCCGATGTGACATCCGGGCCGCCCCGGATGTCCGGCCTGCCAGTTCAGTTGCCAGGCCGCAGATCGGGAGGAAGCAGCGTGCAGGAACGGATGAAGAGCACAGCCGTGATCATCCCCAGCGCCAGGCCGGCCACCCCGGTCCTGCGCCGATCCCCTGGGTACTGATGGATCTCAAGCTGAGATACTGCACCCTCCCGGTTCACGATCTCGACAAGGCGCTAGCCTTTTACCGTGACGTGCTCGGTTTTGAGGTGCGCGGCGACGCTGGGCCCGAGGGCATGCAGCGGACGGGCGTAGGGCCGCCGTCGCAGCCGGAGGTGCAGATCGTGCTGGAGCCTCCCGCCGCGGATCCTGGGACCTCGCCGGCGGACAGGCAGGCGATCGCGGACCTGATGGCCAAGGGCCTGCTGGGCCGTCTAGTGCTCTCCACCGATGACTGTGACCAGACATTCGAGCGCATCGAAGCCGCGGGTGCCGAAGTGATGCAGGAACCGATCGACCAGTCATCCGGTGTCCGCGACTGCGCTTTCCTCGACCCGTCCGGCAACATGCTGCGCTTCGCCCAGCCCTGCAGACCTCGCCCTGGTGCACTGAGCCGGCAAGATAGCGGGAGCAGATCATGAAATTCCGAGCCCAAGTCGAGCCTGCGGAGCCCATGAGAGGGCTGGAAGTTCCCCGGGACGTTGTGGAAGCGCTCGGTGGAGGCAGGCGGCCGAGGGTAAGCATCACGGTCAACGGGCATTCGTGGAACAGCAGAGTCGCCATCATGCGCGGCCGCTACCTGCTGGGCCTCAGCAACGCCAACCGGCGAGCGGCCGGTGTCGTGACCGGCGACGAGGTCGAGGTCCAGGTTGAGGATAATGCCGAGCCCCCCATTGTGACCGAGCCCGGGGACTTCGCCCGCGCGCTGGACGCCGACCCGGCCGCCCGCGCCGCCTACGACCGCCTGGCCTACAGCCACAAGCGCGAGCACGTGATCGCCATCGAAACCGCGAAGAAGCCAGAAACGCGCAAACGGCGGATCGAGAAGGCCGTTGTAATGCTGCGGGACCAGGAGACGGCCAGGGGCCACGGGGCCCGCGCCAGGAGCCGGACAACGGCGCAGTCCCGCGGCGAGCCGTGAACCTGCATGTCCAGGTTCCCGCCATCTGTGCCAGTGCCGGCCGCCACCCGAGAGCCCGGCATCGCCTGCGGCGGCGCGCTGACCCGCGCCGCCGCCCCGCGTGCTTCCCTTCTTCCTGCTAGGCCCAGGTGCCAGCCACTTGCCTGGTGGGGGCGTTGAGCCGGTTGAAGACGTTGGTCGTGGCGATCGACAGCAGCAGCACGGCGAGTCCTTCCTGGTCGTAGTGCCGGGCGGCCAGCCAGCCGGCTGACGTCCGCCTGACGGCATGGACGGTCACCCGGCACGCCAGCGGCGACGTCCACGCGCCGATCCGCCAGCTGCACGACCCCTGCCCGGCTGCAGCACCCGCTCCGCGCCGACGGGATGCCAGCCAGCGTCACCACCTCCGGCCACGCCAACCCGGCCCCGCGTCGGTATACGGCTGCCGGGCGCCGCTGGTTTCCGCGACCCGGTGGCGGGCCAGTTCCTCCCGCGCCTCGTGGCTGACCTGATCGCAGTGGCCCAGCAGCGCCCGCGCCGATCCGCAGGCCGCTGCCGTACAGACCGTCGGCGAAGGCCACATCCCGGTCCTCGTTCACGCCCTCCCAGGAATCGTCCGGCAGCCCGCCGACTGTGGACCCGCGCAGCCCGACGTTTGTGTCTGCACTCGCGGTGTCCGGCGGGCTAGGCGTCTCGTGTGTCTGATGCGTCGCGCTCGTCCAGTGCCCCGGTGGCCGGCACCTCCATCGCGGCAGGTGTGTGCGCGTGAAGCGCAGGTTGTCTACGAGCCATGGGCCTGTTTGATCACGTCTCGCGCGTGCCGGACGCTTGCCCCGTATTCCTGGGTCCCGAGGCCCGGTATCAAAGGTGCGAGCGCTTGCTGCAGGCGAGACAGCACCTTGCGCTCTGCCTCATCGTCGAACTCGAGAACCTCAAGCTCGCTGGCCCACTCGGCGCGCGCAATGAGCTCATGAAGCGTGATGGCCTCGTCCTGGCTGAGCCAGAGCTGGACCTCGCCCTTTCCGTCATCCTGTGCAGCAGCATGCATGTCGGGAAGTATCGCAGCTCAGAGCGCTGCCCACCCGCCCCACAGCGTCGTCCGCTGCCCACCCGCAAGACGTGCGGCGGCAGAGACAGAATGCCGATTGGGGCCCGGATATCGTAAACGGCGGCCACTGAGTCGTCACCTTCTGTAACAGAATGTCAGTGCCCAGGGCTGGCAATTCAGGCGTCCGGAGGGCCGGTCCCGGCCGACGGAGCCGCCAAGGCGAGCGTAACCGCGTCATCGTGAGCGTCACCCAGGGATCACGGTCAGCCCCTTTCGATTGGTCCGTGCTCATCTGGAGTGACGTTCGGTGTTCGTATCGGCTGGCGGACAACGCCTGACCTCACAATAGGGTGCTGGCCGGGCCGGTGCCACTGCCGTTGGCGCGGACGATGGCTGCGGTGACCAGGCCGATGTTGGTGCGGTCGAGGTTGCCTAGGACGCAGGCGAGCTGGACAGGGATGGCGGGGTCGCCGAGGCTGGCGGCGATCCGCAGGATGTTGTTCTCTGAGCCGGAGCCGTGAATGCGCCCGGCGTCGAGGGCAGCGATTGCCTCGCTCCAGTCGATATAGGCGTAGGGTTCACCGCTGGCGCGGGCGCCGGTGATGGCGCATCGGCTGACGAATGCGGGCTTGCCGAGCCAGGCGCGGTTGGCTCAGAGCAGTTCGACGGCAGCGCTGGCGGCGTGAAGGCCCTGCGCGTGGTTGATCAGCTGCTCGGTGAGGTCGGTGCGGGGAGGCATGGGGTTTCCCTTCAATGGCGAGCATGGCGGAGGGGTCACCCTCACCTGGAGGCGGGCGGTGGCTGGCGCGCGTTGTGTTCAGCGGGGTCTGGTGGTGCGGCTGGCCCTAGCGGAGTCCAGGTCGCTGACGGCCGGGGTGCGGTCCGCGCGCAGCCGTTCGATTTCCTGGTGCTGGGCGGCCAGCCGCGACAGCGCGAGCTGCTGGGACTCCCGCAGGCCAGTGCTGACTGCCTGGGCGGTGTCCAGGCGCTGCTCTTCGCCGACGTGGTAAACGGCCGGCTCGTCGCCGTCCCGCGCGGCATCATGGCGGCGGGAGACGTCATGCAGGGGTCGCGCGGCGGCGTCGACCTGCCGAAGTCCGATATCGAGCGGGTCAAGAGCCACCTCGCCAAGTACTACAAGAAAATGGGCGATGAAGCCCCGTGGCTGCGTGACTAAAGCGACGTGACTATCGCGATGAGCGGATCGCTGCGCGCCGTGCTGTTCGATGTGGACGGCACCCTGGTTGACACGAATTACCTGCACGCCGACGCCGCGCAGATCTACGCCGGCCCCGATCGCGCGATTGGCGTCGCTTGGGCGCGCACCGGAGAGGTTTGAGCTGTGGTTGCCTGGGCAGTTGGGCGGCGCCTGGGCACCTCGCCTCAGGGGTGCTGCAAGTCGTCAGGAGCTGCACATGATCATTCTTGGCCTCGTTCTCCTCATCATCGGTTTCGTTGTGAAAATCGCCATCCTCTGGACGATCGGAATCGTCGTCCTCCTGATCGGCCTTGCCCTGGCACTCCTCGGCATGGTCGGTCACGCGGTCGGCGGCCGTCGGCACTACTACTGACCGCGACGCCGGGCGCGGCCTGAAGCCCCGCTCGGCACGGCCTGAACCTCAGGCAGTTGCCCCGGTCCGTTCGGGATAAAAATCTTGACTTTCCCGAACGGACCGGGGCAACTGCTATGCGCGGCCGAAAGTCACGGGCAAGCCATTGACAGCGCTTACATCGTTGCCTAATGTCCCGAGTTGGGGGGCAATGTAAGCGCTGACATCTCCGAATGGCAGGCCCGCGATGCCGACCGGCTCCCCGACCATCTACGACGTCGCCCGCGTGGCCGGAGTCTCGACCGCCACGGTCTCTCGTGTGCTGCGGGGATCCGATGTCGTCAGGACCGATACGCGCCAGCGCGTGCTCGCCGTCATCGAGTCGCTCGGCTACGTTCCCGACGCGTCGGCGCGCGGACTGACCAGGCGCCGCAGGGACATCATCGGGCTCGTCGGGCTGGTCCGCGGGGCCGACGAGATCGACATCGAACGCAACAGCCTGCTGTTCATCGACCACATCGTGCACGCGGCCGAGACGGTGCTGCGCGAGACCGAACTGTCCCTGCTGCTGACGTTCGGCAACCGCGGCGAGCAGTTCGAGAAGCGGGTACGTTCCCTCGCCGGCCAGGCCGACGGCCTGCTCATCGTCGAGGAGGTGCTGGCCCCTGGTGAGCTGCGCACGCTGGCCGGCCAGCTACCCGTCGTCCTCATCGCAGCAAGCCGCGACCAGACCGCGGCGGACGTCTTCCTCACCGACAACGTCAGCGGCATGACGGCCCTGGCCAGGCACCTGACCGAACATCACCGCTACCGCAGGCTCTGCTTCGTCGCGGGACCGAAGGACGCGCCGGACGCCGCCGAACGGCAGTTGGCATTCGAGCAGGCCGTCGCGGCCAGCCCGGACAGCGCCGTCGACCAGGTCATTCACGGGAACTTCTCGGAAGACGACGGCATCGCGGCCGCCAGGGTCCTGCTCGGTCGCAGGGTCTTGCCGCAGGCCGTGGTGTGCGCCAACGACCAGATGGCCATCGGCGCGCTGCGGGAGCTGCAACGGGCCGGCATCGAGATCCCCACCGATGTGGCGGTGACCGGATTCGATGATGTGTACGCCAGCCGGGTCGTCGACCCGCAGCTCACGACGGTCCGCCAGGCGTTCAACGACCTCGGCAGCCGCGCCACGCACCGCCTGCTCGCGCGGATCGCCGACCCCAAACTTGCGCCGCGGACCGAGGTGCTGCCCACCCAAGTCGTCATCCGCGCAAGCTGCGGCTGTCAGCCGCAGGCAACAACCGATTAGGGCAGGCCACGGTGGCCCTGCCCGGAAGGAGAATCTTCATGCGAAGACACCTCATCACATCGATGTGGCGGGGGACAGATCCGCGGGGGGCGCGGCACAAGAAGGGACGGCCACGGCGGGTGGCCACGCTGGCGGCGGTGCTGGCTCTCGGCCCCGCGGCCGTGTTCGCGATGGTCGCGGTAACGGCGCCGGCCGCGTCCGCGACCACGGTTCCCGCCCCGCCGTCCGGATGGACGACGGCGTTCAGCGACAGTTTCTCCGGCGCCAACGGGTCCGGAGTCGACTCTAACTGGACCCACGACACAGGCACCCAGTACTCGGGTACTGGCTGCACCGCGAACTACGGCACCGGCGAGGTCGAGAGCAACACGAGCTCGACCGCCAACGTCTCCGAGGACGGGGCCGGCCATCTGAACATCACCGCGCTCAACTCCGGCGGATCGTGGACATCGGGCCGGATCGAGACGACGGCCGACAACTTCGAGGCGCCGGCCGGCGGCGAGATGGAGGTCACGGCGTCCATCAAGCAGCCGAACCCGGCGACCGGAGTTGGGTACTGGCCGGCGTTCTGGATGCTCGGCTCTGGGTTCCGTGCGAGCGGCGCGGGAACCTCAGGCACGATGGACTGCTCGAACTGGCCATCGACCGGCGAGATCGACATCATGGAGGACGTCAACGCGCTGTCCGAGCACTCGGGCACGCTGCACTGCGGCACCGACCCCGGCGGTCCCTGCAACGAGACGACCGGGCTTGGCAGCGGCCTCCAGGCCTGTTCTGGCTGCCAGACCGGCTACAACACCTACTCGGCCATCGTTAACCGCACCAACACGAGCGCCGAGTCCATCACCTATTACCTCAACGGAACCGCCTACTACACGGTGACCGAGAGTCAGGTCGGCACGTCCGCGTGGCAGGCCGCCGTCGACCACGGCTTCTTCCTGATCCTCGACCTCGCCATGGGCGGCGCCTACCCGAACGCCATCTGCGGCTGCACGTCACCGTCAAGCTCGACAAGCTCGGGCGCGGCGATGAGCGTCGGCTATGTCGCCGTCTACACGACGACAGGCAGCGGCACCGGCACCGGCACCGGCACCGGTGGCGGCACGTCCTGCACCACCACCGCGACGTCGGACATCTCCGCCGACTGCTACTCCGCCAGTCAGGGGACCATCGGCGTCACGGCCGCTACCGGGGACACCAACCCAAGCGGCGTCGACGGGAACCAGGCCGCGCAGCTGGCGAACGGCGACTACCTGGAGTACGGCAACGTCAACTTCGGGACGACCGGATCGACGCAGTTCGACGCCCGGGTGGCTTCCGGAGCCGCCAGCGGCGTGAGCGGCGCAGTAGAAGTTGTGCTTGACAACCCGTCCAACACGGCGGTGGCCACCTTCGACGTGGCGAATACCGGCGGCTGGACGACATGGGAGACGATCCCGGCCAACATGTCCAAGGTCACCGGCACCCACAACGTGTACCTGGAGTTCGTCTCCGGGGCCGGTGGCGATCCGCCCTACGTCAGCCTGCATTACTTCAACTTCCCTACTAGCTAACGACG
>Ga0302314_10005657_pt1 | contig 22723 bp, 20 predicted proteins | sample III_Palsa_N2_3_FD_200533 | JGI IMG/M metagenome (GOLD analysis project Ga0302314, IMG submission 200533) | Peat permafrost microbial communities from Stordalen Mire near Abisko, Sweden - III_Palsa_N2_3 | ecosystem: Environmental > Terrestrial > Soil > Palsa > Peat permafrost | place: Sweden... | reverse complement strand
CTTCGCGCAGCCCGACCGATGGTCGGCACAGAGTCTTGTGCCGACCATCGGTCGGAGCGACGCGAAGCGGGGATACACGTCACGAAGTGACCGCCGCCCGCGCAGGGCGCTTTTTCTAAGCAATCGCTGAATTAACCAGCGCCTGCGCCTCCGTCTGAATCCGCTTCAAATGCTCCGCCCCATGGAACGACTCCGCATAAATCTTGTACACGTCCTCCGTCCCCGAAGGCCGCGCCGCGAACCACCCGTTCTCCGTCGTCACCTTCAGCCCGCCGATCGCCGCATGGTTCCCCGGAGCCTCCGTCAGCACCGCCGTAATCGGCTCACCCGCCAACTCCTTCGCCGTCACATCAGCCGCTGCCAGCTTCCCAAGCTTCGCCTTCTGCTCCTTGGTCGCCGCCGCGTCGATCCGCTGATACACCGGATCCCCATACTTCGCCGTGATGGCCTTGTACAGCTCCCCAGGATCCTTCCCCGTCCGCGCCGTCATCTCCGCCGCAAGCAGCCCCGGAATCAACCCATCCTTATCGGTCGTCCAAACCGCGCCATTCCTGCGCAGGAACGTCGCCCCAGCGGACTCCTCACCCACAAACCCAAGCGACCCATCGATCAGCCCATCCACAAACCATTTGAACCCAACCGGCACCTCAAGGATCTTCCGCCCGATCCCCTTCGCCACGCGATCGATGATGCTCGACGAAACCAGCGTCTTCCCAATCGCCGTCTCGGCACCCCAACCCGGCCTATTCGTAAAGAGATACTCGATGCAGACCGCGAGATAGTGGTTCGGATTCAACAACCCCGTCGACCGCGTCACCACGCCATGCCGATCATGGTCCGTATCGCAAGCCCACGCCACATCGAACTTGTCTTTATTCGCAATCATCGAAGCCATCGCGAACGGGCTCGAGCAGTCCATGCGAATCCGCCCATCCCAATCGACCGTCATAAACCGAAACGTCGGATCGACCGTCTTGTTCAAAATCTCAACCGGCAGCTTATACTTTTCGACAATCCTCGGCCAGTAAAACACCCCAGCCCCACCCAGCGGATCGACCCCCAACTTCAACGTCGTCCCCGCGAGCACATCGAAATCAATCACGCTCCCCAGGTCATTCACATACGCCGTCACATAGTCATGCCGCCGCGTCGTCGAAGCCTTGATCGCCTGCGCAAACGGCACCCGCTTCACATCCTTCAACCCCGCCGCGATCAACTCATTCGCCCGCGTCTCAATCCACTTGGTCGCGGTCGTATCCGCGGGCCCACCGTTCGGCGGGTTGTACTTGAACCCACCATCCTCCGGCGGATTATGCGAAGGCGTAATCACGATCCCGTCGGCAAGGTTCATCTTCCGCCCACGGTTGTACGTCAGAATCGCATGCGACAGCGCCGGTGTCGGCGTATACGCAAGCTGATCATCCACCAGCGTCTCCACCCCATTCGCCGCCAGCACCTCAAGCGCCGTCGTAAATGCAGGCTCCGACAACGCATGCGTATCCTGCGCCAGGAACAGCGGCCCGGTAATCGCCTCGTCCTGCCTGTACTCGCAGATCGCCTGCGTAATCGCGGCGATGTGGTCATCGTTGAACGCCGTATGCAGCGCGCTCCCACGATGCCCCGACGTCCCGAACGCCACCTTCTGCGCGCTGACGCTCACATCCGGGCGTAGCGAGTAATACGCCGTAATCAGGCGCGGAACGTTAACAAGTTGACTCGGATACGGCAGTTCCCCAGGCTTCGCTGCTTCCACTTCATTCGGCATAACGATTCGCAAGACCTCTCGCGCTCATTAAACCAGCTTTCGACGAGCAAAAGTACCGCCGCCCTATGCCAACAGATCGAACGCCTGCGCAGGCCGCTCCAATACCGTGCGAAGCCTTCCCGCAAGCAGCGCCAGCAGCGCCGGATCAGGCCGTTCTCCGCCCAGCGCGACCTCCAGCTCCCGAGCAATCTCCGTCCCCTCCGGAAACCCGAACATCCCCAGCGACCCCGACAGCTTATGCGAGACCTCGTGCCCTTCCATCTGTTGCGCCTCGCTCAGCCTGCCCTCCCGCGCCGCTGCAGCCACGCCTTCCAGCACCCGCAACCGCTCCTCTACCAACGGTCGGTTCCGCGCCCAGATCGTCGCAATCAAACGCGCCGTCTTATCCAGCATCGCCGGATCGAGAGCCAGACTCTCCACCGGCTTCGCCTCAACTGGCTTCGTTTGAGTTGATTCAGGTTTGTTCTGTTCAGGATCAACTGCTTGATCAACTGCTTTCGGATCGCCCGGCAGCGTCATACACAACTCCCCACTTCAGGTCTTCCGCGCTCTCGTCCTGCGAAGCGCCCCAATGCTACGACGCGCTCCCAACCTGCAGCATCCGGCACGACCATCTTCCGCAGCCTTAGTCCTTCCAGCCCAGCGCTTCCGCAATCTGCGCCGACAACGTCAGCGGATCGAACGGCTTGAACAGCACCGCCGCAACCCCCAGATCCGCAAATCGCCGCTGGTCCACACCCTGCACCTTCGCCGTCAGCAGCAGCACCGGGATTGTGCAGATGTCCGGAATCAACTGCATCCTGCGAAACGTCGTCGGACCATCCACGCCCGGCATCATCACGTCCATCAGGATCGCGTCCGGCTGAAACTCCTGCGCCCGCGTTATTCCCTCAGAACCTCCGCTCGCTGTCTCCACCGTCCATCCCGCCACTGCTTCCAGCGAAAGGGCCGCGACCGCGCGAATGTCCTCTTCATCGTCGATGATCAGAATGCGTCGCACCTAAACAGCATCTCACGGGATCCTCGGCCTACGACCAATGGATCGCATCTGCTTACAACAAAAGTGTTACGCAACCTCGCTCTTGAGGTGACGCTTCTCCGCCACCAGAGCCTTCAACTCCGTCGGACGTCGTGCCCGCCGCCGCTGCACCATCATCAGCACCAGCTCTTCCACGTCCTTCGTCTGCACCTTCGCCTTGGTCAGGAACTTCGTGGGTCCCAACCGCAACTTCGCCTTTTCCGCCGTCGAAACCTCACTGCTCGAATACACCACCAGCGGCATGGTCTTCAGGTCCGACTGCCCCCGCAACCACTCCACCAGCGAAAACCCATCTCCATCCGGCAGCCCCAGGTCCAGAATCATCAAGTCCGGCCGCCGCTGCTCACACAGCGTCATCGCCTGCTGCCGCGTCGCCGCGTGATCCAGCTTCACCTCGGTCTTATCAAACCCCTGCCGCACCACGCTCGCCAGGTCCAGGTCGTCCTCCACCAGCAGGACATACCCTCCCCGCACGCCCATCTCAATCCCGGGCCCCGACTCCCCATCGCCCTGCGGCAGGTTCGCTTGCCTGCGCCCACGCCGCTCCCGTGGCAGCGGAACCTCCAGCAGCTTCTGGATCTGTGTCGGCGGCATCCCGCTCATCATCACCAGCGGAATATTCGCCGTCGTCGGACTATGCGTCAACTGCTTCAGCGACTCCCACCCCGGCGCATCCGGCTCAGGAATATCCAGCAGAATCGCCTGCACCGGCTGCTCCGCTGGCTGTTCCAGGCTCAGCTTCATCGCCTCTTCAGTCGTCCCCGCCTCAAGCACTCTATGCCCGCGCCCACGCAACTGGCCCGAAACCATCCGCCGCACGCTTACATCCTCGTTGCACACCAGGATCGTGCTGTCGAATGAGCTCTCCATCGTGACCGCAACCGCAACCGGTGCCGTCGCCTCTTGATCCGTCGCCCGCTGCTGCCGCGGCAGCCGCATCATCAGAGAAGCCCCACGCCCCTCGTTCCGCTCCGCCCAGATCCGCCCGCCATGCTGCTGCACAATCGTCCGGCAGATCGCCAGCCCCAGCCCGGTGCCGCCCCGTTGCCGCGCATCCGCCTCTTCGATCTGCTTAAACCTTTCAAAGATCGTCTCTAACTGGTCCTCTGGAATCCCACGTCCCTCATCCCGCACCCGCACCACCAACCCATCAAACGGCGCTTCAATCTCAATCCCAACCCGCCCACCCGGCGGCGAAAACTTGATCGCATTCGACAGTAGATTCGTCAGCACCTGCAAAATCCGATCTGAGTCCGCGTCGAAGTAGATCCCCGCATCGCCCGTCTCCGGCTCCGGGTCAACCGTAAGCCGTACATTCGCCGCATCCGCCATCGGCCCCATCGTCTCCAGCGACTGCTGAATCAGATCCGCCAGCGAACACCGCTTAACCTGCAGCGGCGCGCGGCCCGACTCCATCCGTTCCAGATCCAGAATGTCGTTGATCAACCGGATCAGCCGGTCCGTATTCGTCAGCGCGATTCGCAGCAGGTTCTGCGCCTTCGCGTCCACCGTACCCATCACACCTGCCGAGAGCAGCCCCAGCGCTCCGCGTATGCTCGTCAACGGCGTCCGCAGTTCATGCGACACCGTCGACACAAACTCGTCCTTCAAACTATCCAGCGCCGACCGTTCACTCAGCTCCAGCTCATCAATCTGCCTGCGCTTTTGCGCGAACTCCAGCTCCGTCGTCAATAAACGACATTGCCGGCGAACCCGCAACCAGGCCCCGAGAAGGGATCCGCTTGCGACAAGCAAAATCAGTACCGTGATGAAGGCCGGAGTGGTCATTGGTTCCTGAGTAAGTTCCTAATAGTAACCCGCAAATGTGATTACCCGTGCTGTCTTTTTTACAACAGGCACATTAAGTCCCAGTCAACTCGGTATTTTCTTCTCAGTACAAAGGTAACGGAAGTCCGAAAAAAGCGATTTATCTTTCGTGGTACACCCCGTTTTCCTCTGGTAAATCCGTTCGCCGACTCTTAGATACATCATGGTAAGCACTTTACTTTCAGCCATATAATCCGAAAACTGAAAAGTCTCGACACAAGTTCAACCTACAACTTTCGCGCTCTCGGCCAGTATGGCCCCCAGCATGCGAAACGCAGTTTATCGGCCATCACCCGACAAGGTAACCGGAAGGTAACTTTCGTCCGCCCGCCAAGTTTTCCACAACTAATTCACAGCAGCGACCCCGTTCAACCAGCTCCAGCACAAAAGAAAAACGCCCGGAGCTTCCTCCGGGCGTTTCCTTCAATCTACTCCGATCTCTCTCAAACCGTCCAAAGCTACGCTCCGACTGTCTCAGCAACCTTATCCAGCACCAGCGTCCAGTTCTTCCCCGTCCGCGCCGCATGCGCCTGCTTGTGGTACGCATAGCCCGCGATCAGCGGCAGCGCCATCGAAACCTCGGCGAACACCATCTGCTCGTACGTCAGGTCGACCTTGCCCCAGCTCGAAGCTTCCTTCAGCGTCGAACCCGACAGCGCGCCATCGCGCGAATCGGCAACCGTCACCTGGATCGCGTACTTGTGCATCGGCGCATCCTGCCCCAGGATCTCCGCGGCCACAACGATATCCTGCGCAAAGTTCTTCGGCACGCCGCCCGACATCATCAGCAGCCCGGTCGAGGGGTTCTCGATCTTCAGCTTCGTCAGCTCGTAAAAGTCCTTCGCCGAGTCGATCGAAACCATCGGCTTCCCCTGCCGCGCATGCTGGTGCGCCACCAGCCCAAACCCAGCCGAGCAGTCCGAGAACGCCGGAATGAAGATCGGCACATTCTTCTCATACGCCGCCAGCACGATCGAGTCCACGCCGCCATCCTGCGGCGTCTTCTTGTTCGCCTTCAGATATGCGCCCATCTCGCGCAAAAACTCCCGCGAGCTATACGGCCTGTGCTCGAGCGAGTTCGTGATTTCTTCAATCGTGTGATCGCAGATTCGCAGCTCGTCTTCATCAATAAAGGTGTCGTAAATCCGGTCAATCGCCATCTCACGCAGCGCGGCATCTTCGTTACCGTACTTGTACTGATCGGTCGCGATGTAGTGCTTGAACCCAAGCGCCTCGAAGAAGTCCTGGTCAACGATATTTGCGCCCGTCGAAACAATCGCATCCACCATGTTGTTGCGGATGAGGTCGATAAAGATCTGCTTCAACCCTGCCGACACCAGCGAACCCGCCAGGCAAAGGATCACGCCGCACTCGGTATCGCGCAGCATCATGTCGTAGATGGAGGCAGCGCGGTGCGTATCGCGGGAGCTGAAGGCCATATGGGCCATCGCGTCGACCAGCGGCGCAACGTTGTACTTCTTGATGTCGAGGTGCTCAATGGGGTGGCTGAGGAGTTCTTTTTTCGTAGTCATATCCTTCGTAGGATATCAACCAAACCCCACCGAATTGCAAAATCCCGAAGAATTTCACAAAAAGCCGCTGTCCTGCCGGACGGGCGCCCTACGCGGGCAGCGACCACTTCGTGGTGAGTATTGGACTTCGCGTCGCCCCTCCCGCTGGTCGGCACAAAATTCTATTGGCGACCATCGGGAGCACCATCGCGAAGCGGATCACACACCACGAAGTGGTCGCCCCGCGCGCAGCGGGCCCGTCCGGCAGGACAGACTCGATCCGCTTACCCACGCTGACCTTCGACACCCCATCGTCGTCAGCAATCCTCTGTCAAGCCCCTCGCGCCTAATCGAGGTCGAACTCCCGCAACGGCCGATCCGTCAGCGGAGTCTCCTTCGCCTTCTTCACCGCCTCGGCGAACTTCTTCGCCAGCACGTCGTCCTTGTTCTTCTCCGCGTCCACCGACTGCCGGAACAAGCTTTCCCGCCGCTGGTCACTCTCCCTGAGCGCGCGCGCCGCTTCCCCAAAGTCTTCAAACATCTTCTTCTTCGGCGCCGACGTATGCGCAATAATCGCCCGGCTCACCGGGTCGATCTTCAGAATTCCGCCACAATCCGGGCAGCTCACTTCAAAAGGCTGGTCACTCAGTCCCATCGTCGATCCTCAATCGACAATTCTAAGGCAACAGCGCCCTGCGCGGGCAGCGGTCACTTCGTGACATGTATTGCGCTTTGCGAAGTCCTCCCGTTGGTCGGCACGAAGATCACCGGCAGCCACGCGAAGCGGGTATACACGTCCCGAAGGGACCGCCGCCCGCGCAGGGCGCTTTTACAGCCTCACCACCGCATGCCCACCGCACATCGTCTTCGCCTCTTCCACCAGCCGCGCAATCAGCCCCTCCCCATACCGAGCCAGAAACCAAACCCCACCCAGCACCCGCTCCTGCGGATGCCCATCCGGAAACAGATTCAGCGCCAGCGCATCCGCATGCTTCTTCAGACTCGCTTCCTTCTGCAGCTCAAACGTCGCAGCCAAGCGTCGCAGTCGATTCATCTGATAGCGCATCTTCGACCCCGAAACCTCCGCCGCGCGCCCCAGACTCGCGTCCATCGCGCCGAGATACTCGGTCAGCCCCGTAAGCTCCGCATCCATCGCGTTCCCCACAGCAGCCAGCTTTCGCTTGCCCGCAATCGGCATCGCCCTCGCACCAAGCCGCTGCGCCAGCTCCGCCGGAGTCGTCATCACATCCACCAGCACCGTCTCATGCTTCGCCATCACCTCAGCCAGCGCAGGCTCGACCAGCGTCGCCGTCAGCCTTGGCAGCACCGGCGTAATCCGCCCCAGAATCCGCTCATACAGCACCGCACTCTGCGCGAAGTAAGCGACCTCAGCCGGACCGCCGACATAAGCCGCAGTCGGCAGAATCGTATCCTGAAACACCGGCCTTAGCAGCGCATTCGGACTGATCCGCTCCGGCGCCGTATCGAGAATCCCCACCAACTCAGCCGCCGAGTAGCTCTTCCCGCCAGCCTTCCACTCACCCTCAGCCGTCCGCTTCAACACCAACCGCTCACCGCTCGCATCATCGAGCAGGAACAGCAGCGAAGCTCCAGCCTTCACCAGCACCTGCGCATGATATCCCTGCCGTTCGAGCTCCGCCGTCCGCGCCAGCAGCGCAACCTCCAACTCCTCGGCCCGCTCAATCGCCGCCCGCAGCGTCGCAGCCCCCAGCGCATGGAACGCCCTACCAGCCGCATCCATCACAATCAGCCCTTGCTCGGCAAACACCCTCGCCATCAGCCGCGCAAACGCCCCACCGAGCGTCGCCTCAGCCGTATAAACCTCCCGCAGCGTCTCAGTAATCGGCGCATAAGCGAGCAGCTCACTCACCCGATCGATCAATCCCTCAACACCGGAGCCCAACCGAACGCCACCAACCGGAACCGCCGCCGCAACCTTCAACCCCAGTGTCAGCGTCTCAATCTCCGTCTTGGTCGGCAGCTTCATCTGGTCGACCTCAGCCAGATCATGATCCTCAGTCGCCAGCCAGAACACCGGCACATGCTCGACACCCGTAGCCTTGGTCGCCTCTTCCGCCCTCGCCACCGCAGTCGCCGCCTTCAGCAGCGTCAGCAACGGGCCACCCAGTAATCCAACTTGTTGGCCAGTTACCACCGCCCGAGCCCCACCCCGCAGCCGCTCCACATTGGCCAGAGCCTTCGCCCCAGCCCCATACTCCCGACACTCCGCCTCAAGCGCATCCGCCAACGCATCACGATCCATCGCAACTGGCAGCAAAGAGCCCGCACCCATCCACTCACCACCAAGAGGCGCGCTCCCATACCACCCACGCACCACGTCGTGCTCCGCCATCGCCAGGTAGTCGCGGTAAAGCGCCGTCGTATGGGGCAGCACCGTGATCGGATAACACTCAGCGCTCATTCAGTCCACCCATCTCCAGCTCTTGGCCCCACTCGATCGTTCCGCCCTGTCTCACGCGCATCCTCTTGAAGCTCACAGCAAATTTAAGTGTGCATCCCTTGGATGCGGTTCCGGATTCAACCGATGCAGCTTTACCCCTCAACCGCCGCCAACTCCCGATTTCCCCTGAAGTCTGGATGATACCGTAGCCCTATGGCAGCCACGACATCGCGCCCCCGCTCCTCCGCCAAAACCTCCACCCCCAAGCCCGCTCCAGCCACTCCGACCCCCGCTCCAACAGCAACGAAGCCCTCGGCAAAGAAAGCCCGCCTTCTCTCCTCCAAGCTCTCCTACAAAGGCAAAGTCTTCTCCGTCTTCACCGACAAGGTCGAAGAGCCCGGCGGCACCATCAACACCCGCGATGTCATCCGCCATAACGGTTCCGTCGTCATCCTCGCCATCGACGAGTCCAAAGATCCCAAAGACCCCGATGTCATTCTGGAACGCCAGTACCGCCACGCCGCCGGCCAGTTCCTCATCGAACTCCCCGCTGGTCGCATCGAACCCAACGAAGCCCCGCTCGCCGCCGCCAAGCGCGAGATGATCGAAGAGACCGGTTACCGCGCCAAACGCTGGACCCTCATGACGAAGTACTTCGCCAGCCCCGGCTTCCTCGGCGAGTGGATGCAGATCTACCTCGCCCGCGACATCCGCGAAGGCATCGCCCAGCCCGAGGCCGACGAGCACATCGAGATCTTCCGCATGCCTCTCTCTCAGGTTCTCAACCTGATCGCTGAAAAGAAGATTCACGATGGCAAAACAATCATCGGAATTCTTTCACTGGATCAAGCTCTGCGAGATGATTCTCTCACTCGTCCCTCGAAGTAGACCCGTCCTGTCCCGATTCGGACCGACTCTCCATCCCTCCTGATGCTCGCGATACCCCCGTAAAAACGCAATCTCGGCGTTTTTTTCGCTCCCGGACAACTCCTAAACAATCTGGATTGACCTTCTCCGTCGTTCTAACGATGGAGAAGGTCAATGCCGGAAACGCGCGCGCGGACCTGCTGCAACCGGAAAACCATCGTTCTCTCTACGGCGTCAGAAAGCACATGGGGGAAGTGGAGTTTCCGCACCAGCCCATGTATGGAAAGACCGCAAGGAGCGAAAACGTGGCCCAATATAAAGGCGTCGTCAAATGGTTCAACAACGCAAAAGGATACGGCTTTCTTGGCCGGGAAGATGGAGCCGATGTCTTCGTGCATTACAGCTCCATTCAGCTCGATGGCTACAAGAGCCTCAAGGAAGGGGATGAAGTGGAGTTCGACATTATTCAGGGAACCAAGGGCCCTCAGGCCGATCAGGTTGCCCGCTTGAAAGAGGCATAGCCCGACCGCACGGAACGATGCTGATCCCTTCGCGCCAGCGTGACGAATCGTAAAAATTCGCTCAACTGCACTCTGGATCGTCAATTCGGAAACATGCACCTTGATGGGACGGTGGGAACGAGCGTGCTCCCCCACAAGCAATCTGGCTCTTCCCATCCGCCCGTCTCCCGCGGATCTCCCTACCTCCCCGGTGGGTGTTCTGTCGGTCTGCTCCACCCCCATCCAACTTCAGTCCATGTGATTTACCATCGTCCCTGAAGAATTTCTGACGGTCGACCTCTCCGCCGAACTCCTTACTCTTCTTCACATCAGACAGGAGGATTGAGTGGAGAGCCAAGCAGCATTCGAGCCCTTTCAGCCGCCCGAACCGCACCACGCGGCTTTGCAGTCCCTTTTCCCGCCCTCAGGAGCACGCCCGCACGCCATGGACAACATCACCCTCGCCCGTCTCCTCGACGAGACCGCGGCTCTCCTGGAAATCGACGCCGCCGACCCCTTCCGCATCCGCTCCTACCGCCGCGCCGCCGAGGCCGTCGAGCAGCAGACCACCCAGCTCGCCACCCTCGCCACACCCGAATCCGACCCCAAGCTTCTCCTTGCCATCCCCGGCATCGGCAAAGGCATGGCCGCCAACATCCGCGACCTCGTCGCCACCGGCACGATGCCGCTCCGCGAAGAGCTCCTCGCCAAATACAAGCCCACCATGCTCGAGCTCCTCCGCCTCCCCGGCATGGGACCCAAAACCGTCGCCCTCATCTGGTCCGCCTTGGCCGTCGCCGACATCGACGCCCTCGAAGCCGCCGCAAAGGAGGGGCATCTGAATAAGCTCCCCCGCATGGGCGAAAAGTTCACCTCCAAGCTCCTCAAAGGCATCGAAGACTACCGCCGCAACTCCTCCCGCTTCCGCATCGACCAGGCCGAAGAGTTCGCCTCTCGCATCTCCGCCCTCATCCGCGAATTTCCCGGCATCGACGAGATCACCCCCGCAGGCTCTCTCCGCCGTGGCCGCGAGACCGTCGGCGACCTCGACCTCCTCGTCACCGGCCCCGCCTGCGAGCCCGACGTCGTCTCCGCCGCAGTCGAACACGTCGCCACCCTCCCCCTCATCGACAAGCTCATGGCCAAAGGCCAGAACAAGGTCTCCTTCACCCTCCGCAACAACCTCCAGGTCGACGTCCGCCTGCTCCCCCGCGCCAGCTACGGCGCCGCTCTCCAGTACTTCACCGGCTCGAAGATGCACAACGTCGCTCTCCGCCAGCGCGCCCTCAAACGCGGCCTCACCCTCAGCGAGTACGCCCTCCTCCGCCTCGAAGACAACACCATCGTCGCCGCCGCGTCCGAAGAAGAGATCTACCGCGCCCTCGACCTCGACTACATCGCCCCCGAACTCCGCGAGAACTCCGGCGAGCTCGAAGCCGCCGCCGCCCACACCCTCCCCAACCTCATCACCCGCGCCGACATTCGTGGCGATCTCCACATGCACACCGACGCCACCGATGGCCGCGACTCGATCCGTCAGATGGCCGAAGCCGCCCTCGCCCGCGGCCTCCAGTACATCGCCATCACCGACCACTCCAAGCACCTCGCCATGACCAATGGCCTCGACGACGCCCGCGCCCTCGCCCACATCCAGCGCATCAAGGAAGTCGACGCCGAGATGGCCGGTAAGATCCGCGTCCTCCCCGGCATCGAGGTCGACATTCTTGCCGACGGCACCCTCGACCTCGAAGACAGCACCCTCGCCCAGATGGACATTGTCGTCGCCAGCGTCCACAGCCGCTTCGATCAGCCCATCGAGCAGATGACCGACCGCATCCTCCGCGCCCTCGAGAACCCCTACGTCCGCATCCTCGGCCACCCCACGGGCCGCAAAGTCCTCAGCCGCGACGCCTACGCCCTCAACATCGACCTGATCTTGAAACGAGCCTCAGAGTTGGGGGTAGCTGTAGAGCACAACGCCGCCCCCGCCCGCGCCGACCTCAACGAGCTCAACCTCAAGCTCGCCAAACAACATGGCTGCAAGATCGTCGTCGACACCGACGCCCACGCCACCGAGGAGCTCGACCAGATGCACTTCGGCATCACCCAGCTTCGCCGCGCCTGGCTCACCCCCGCCGACCTCCTCAACACCCTCCCCTTCGAAGCCTTCCTCGCCGCCCTCCGACCCAAACCGCCTCAATCTCTGCTGTAGAATCGGTCGTACGAAAAAGAACGCAACATAATTTTGACCTGGGCCACATCCAAAGGCCACTGGCATCCGTTAAGTCGTTTCTTCGCGTCATAGTCGTTAGGCCACACAAATCCGCCCCATCCAGAGCAGCTCAAGGCGCAACCAGAACGCGTGATCCCGTACGTCCGGCAGCCGCCACCGAGCCTTCTGGAGCCGACACCATCCCAGCTTTGCTAGGAACCCAAGGATGCTTCAGGACTTTGGTCTAAAGGTGGTCAACGACGTCAATGCGATCCTCAGCTACTGGGATCGCGATCTGCGCTGCCGCTTCGCCAATGCCGCCTACAAAGTCTGGTTCGGCAAGGATCACGAGGAGATCCTCGGCCTCACCATGGCAGAGGTCCTTAGCGAACCTATCTTCGCGTTGGTTCAAGCCCACGCACGCGCCGCGCTCGAAGGCCAACCCCAGGTCTTCGAACTGAGCCGCACCTTCCCCGACGGTCGCGTCCGCTACTCGCTCGCCTCCTACTATCCCGACATTCAGAACGGAGTCGTCCAGGGCTTCAGCGTCCACGTCTCCGATGTCACCCGTCTCAAACAGCTCGAACTCGCGCTCAACCTCGCGAAAGAACGCGCCGAAGCCCTCGCCACCCACGACTTCCTCACCGGCCTGCCCAACCGCCTTGCCCTCGCCGACCGCATCCAGACCGCTTTCGCCCGCGTCAAACGCGACGGCCGTCTCTTCGGCGTCGTCGCCATCGATATCGATGGCTTCAAGTCCATTAACGACACCCACGGTCACCTCGTCGGCGACCACGTCCTCATCCAGATCGCCGCCCGCATGAAAAGCGCAATCCGCGGCACCGACACCGTCACCCGTCTCGGCGGCGACGAGTTCCTCTTCCTCGTCGACGACGTCGACTCCGCCGACGGGGTCCGCACCGCGCTGCACCGTCTCCTCGAAGCCGTCTGTCAGCCCATGCAGCTTGGCCGTATCCGCATCACCCCCAGCCTCAGTTGCGGCATCGCCATCTTTCCCCGCGACGGCACCGACGAGCCCGAACTCATGGCCAAGGCAGACGCCGCCCTCTATCGGGCCAAGCGCCAGGGCAAGAACTGCTCCGTCTTCGCCCAGCCCAGAGAGATGACACGAGAGATGACAAGAGAGATGCCGGGAGAGAAACCGGGAGACACCATCTCGTCCTGTCCGACGCTCGCCCCCGACCATTCCAGCCCCTCCCCGGAGTTACCGCACTAGCCCCTGCAGCCCTCACGACGAAGACCATCCGGACGGGGAACCACTTGACAGATCGTCTGCCCGGAAGCCCCTCCAGATCCGGCAGCAACCTCCTCCATCTCCGCCCCGAAATCGGAAGTCCCCACCTAACTGGTTTGTATAGAAGACTTTGACGCAAACAGCAGGAGGGGGGGGACTACAACTTGGTCAGCATCGCATCCACTTCTTCCACGGTCCCACTCACGAACAGGCTCTCCACATGCGCCACCGTTTTGATCAGCCGAGCCTGTTTCGCGTCCGCCTTCTTCCCCTCGAACCGCGCATAGATATGTTCGATCCGCCCCACCCGGTACGCCCCCATCGCCGTCCCATCCCCGCACACCCCGCTCCCCGGCAGCAAAACAATCTCTCCCGGCCTCGGCAGCGTATGCAGCGTATCGAGCGGCACTAGATTGACCGTGCTCCCATCCTCCAGCACAAACTCCAGGCAGTTCTTCGAAAAGCTTAACCCGGCCCGCACCTCTGCCGCCTCCTGCCTCGCCTTCCAGGCCTGGTAGTAGGTGGCAGCGGCTGTTGGCAGACCAAGACAAAACGTAATCAGGGCGGTATAACGCGAAAATTGGCTCAGAGGCAGCATGGCGGCAGACGAAGATCCTTCAAGTCAAAGTAACGGCAAGGCCGATTTATAAATGGTGCAGAAGAGACGCAGATAAGAATGCCACAAACCATCCCTTCTGAATGATCCACTCAGCCAATTAAGATCCCCCGTCCCTCGCCGCGGAACGCGCTATCCTAAGGAAACAGTGTCCAGCTCTGCCACAACCCGCGCCGCCACCCCGCCTCTCCCCGTGGCCGTCGCCCCCGCGGAGCCGGTACCCACCCCTGTATCCTCCGCCCACGCAACCCCTTCCCTCTTTAGCGACTACTCCGCGCTCTTCAAACCCCGCGTCTCCACCATGAGCATCATCACTGCAGCCGCCGGTTACTACCTCGGCTGCCTCCGCTCCGGGATCTCCCCCTTCCACCTCGGCATGGTCGAAGCCCTTGCCGGAATCGCCGTCGTCACCGGCGGCGCCAGCGCCCTCAACCAGGCCCTCGAGCGCAAGACCGACGCCCTCATGCGCCGCACCCGCAATCGACCCATGGCCGCCGGAAGAATCGGCCTCGCCCACGGTCTGCTGCTCGGTTTTGCCGCCATCTTCCTCGGCTCGCTCGTCCTCGCCTTCGTCGCGAACCCACTCACCGGCACCCTCACCCTCCTCACCGCCATCAGCTACGTCGCCATCTACACCCCCCTCAAGCAGATCACCAAGTTCAACACCTTCATCGGCGCCTTCCCCGGGGCCCTCCCGCCCCTCATCGGCTGGACCGCCGCCCGTGGCGTCGTCGAGTGGCCCGCAGTCGCCCTCTTCGCCATCATCTTCGTCTGGCAGTTCCCCCACTTCATGGCCATCGGCTGGATGTACCGCGACGACTACGCCAGCGCCGGCATCCGCCTCACCGCCACCCAGCCCACCATCCAGGAAGCCGCCCGCCAGACCGTCTACCAGGCCCTCTTCTACGCGATTGTCATGGTTCCGGTCAGCGTCTGGCCTGCCTTCCTCGGCACCACTGGCTACGCCTACGGCGTCATCGCCGCGATTCTTTCGCTCGGCTACCTCTGGTACACCATCCGCTTCGTCCGCATCCTGCGCAATCCAGAGTCGAGCGCCTCCCGCACCATCGCCCGCGAACTCCTCCGCGTCTCCGTCATCTACCTGCCGCTGCTGCTCGGAGCCATGATGCTCGACGCCAAAGGACGATTGCTCTTCTAGCCTCAAATCTCAAAAACTATGCCCGCGACCCTGCCCACTGCACCAGCCAACACCCTCCGCACTCCACCCGCCATTATCGCGACGATCATCGTCGTCAGCGCCCTCGCCAGTGCCCTCATCTGCTATCTGGTCTACTTCCACGCCCCCTCCGACGTCACCGGCACCCATCTCCGTTCGCTTCCCCTCCTGAACGCGATCCTCAACGCGCTCTCGACCGTCGCCCTGCTCTTCGGCTACAGCTTCATCCGTTCGCGCCGCCTCACCCCCCACCGCAACGCGATGTTCCTTGCCTTCTTCTTCTCCTCGATCTTCCTCGTCTCCTACCTCACCAACTTCACCCTCCACGGCGAGACCCACTTCAACCGCCTCAACCCCTGGTGGCCCTTCTACTGGAAGCTCCTCCTCTCGCACGTCCTGCTCTCGATCCTCGTCCTGCCGATGATCCTCATCACTTTCTTCCTCTCGCTCACGGGCCGCTTCCCTGCTCATCGCAAGCTCGCCCGCTACACCTTCCCCATCTGGCTCTACGTCTCGGTCACCGGAGTGATCGTCTACGCCATGCAGGCCGCCTGCCGCTGATGCCCCTCAAAAACGACGCCCGCATCCTCCTCCGCACCGGCATCTCGCTCATCAGCGTCGGAGCTATCTCTGCGCTGCTGATCTTCACCAGCTTTGGCGGAATCACTCGCCGCCAGGGCCCGCATACCAATGCCGGATGGCTGGCCCTGATGGTCGCGATGGGCTGCCTGCCGGTCGGCACCCTCAGCCTCCTCCTCGGCCTCTCCAAAGCCATCGGCAACCGCAGCCGCTAAAAGCGCTCTGCGCGGGCGGCGACCACTTCGTGGTGTGTCTTGGGCTATCGCGCAGTCCTCCCGTTGGTCGGCACAATCATCACTTGCGACCACCGGGAGCACCACCGCAAAGCGGATCACACGTCACGAAGTGACCGCCCTCCGCGCAGGAGGCCCGTCCGGCAGGACAGAGCATCTGATATCCTCGCCGAGTCCTACCCGGAGCCAAGCGTGCCTTTGTCGTCCCCCAAAACCCTGCGCCGACTCCTGCCGCTCACGTTGCTCTTCGCCCTTCCATCTCTCGGTCAGACCCCGCAGCCCCCGCAACTCTCCCCCGACGCCGCCTACAACCAGGTCATCCAGCCGCTCGTCATCACGCGTCGCGACATGGCCAACTGGTCCGACTCCGAGCTAGCCGCCTTCGCCGAAGCCCAATCGCAGTCCCGCATCGCCTGCGCCTCACGCTCCCCGCAGCTTCTCAGCGGCGAAGACCTCATCGCCCTCGCCCGCCTCTGCTCACTCGGCCAGCAGTGGTCCTCCGTCACTGCCGCCGCGACCCAGTACCTCGCAACGCCCAATCAACCTCATCAGGCTGACGCGTACGCCTTCGAGATCGACGCCGCCCTCCGCATCCACGACAAAGATGCCGCCCTCGCCGCCACCCACGCCCTCTTCGTCGCCAACCTCCCCTTTGACCCCACCGTCGACGCCGCCCTCGCCGAGCCCATCCACTACTACCAACTCGCCTATCCCAGCGACGCACTCGCTCTCGCTGCCGTCCGTGAGCCTCTCGTCCTGACGGCCCTGTCCTCCCCAGCCACCGCAACCACCGTCCCTCTCACAACCCTGAACGCAGACGCCCTCACCTACGCCGCGCTCCAGCAGTTCGCGGGTCACCCCGCCGACGCGGCGAAGACGGTACAGGATCTCGACGCCGCCCTGGCAGCCATCCCCAACCTCGCCCCCGACCAATCCATCCCCATCGCCGAGTCCCGCCGCCAATATGATCTCCTCGGCCATCATCTTCCTGCCATCTCCCCCAGCACCTCGCTCTACGCCACCAACGAGACCCCGCGCATCAACACCGACTACGGCTCCGCAACCGTCCTGCTCCTCTTCCCGCCCTGGTGCGCGCAGTGCATCCGCATGGGCCAGTCCATCCTGCCTACGCTCACGCGACTCGCCGGGCAGGACATCCACATCGACGCCCTGCTCGCCCAGGATCCCCCGCCCATCGCCGCCCCAATCGACCCGGCCACCCATCACATGCACCACCAGCATGCAGCCGCAGAACCCGAACTAGTCGAACCGAAGACCGCCGCCGATCTCCTCCGCCACACCCCCACCCTCATCGTCCCCCCCGCCACCCTCACGCAGTTTGCCGCGACAGACTTCCCCCTGCTCATCGCCACCGACTCCACCGGAATCGTCCGCTTCCTCCAGCCCGCCCCCGAGACCGCCCTCAATCCCGGCGACTTCCTCGAGCAGGTCGCCCACCACATCGCCACCCAGTGGCCACCAACCTCCCACAAAGCCCCGCCCACCCACTGAAACCGCCGCAGAAGCGAGTCCCGAAGCGCGGTTTCGCCGCTCAATCTGCTATCCTCAACCTTCAAAACCTCGAAAACTTCCGCGCATCCGCGAAGTCGTACAGAACCAGAATCGGAGCAGAATCACCATGGCAAAAGGCGTCAACAAAGTTTTCCTCCTTGGCAATGTAGGCAAGGACCCCGAGATCCGCGCGACCGCAGGCGGCATGACCATCGCCAGCTTCACCCTCGCCACCGCCGACCGCGCCAAGGATCAGCAGGGCAACTGGGCCGACAAGACCGAGTGGCACAACCTCGTCGCCTTCCAGCGCACCGCCGAGATCGTCCGCGACTACGTCAAGAAGGGCACGCAGATCTTCGTCGAAGGCAAGATCCAGACCCGCTCCTGGGACGACAAGGAATCCGGCCAGAAGAAGTACCGCACCGAGATCCTCGTCAACGAGCTCAGCCTCCTCGGCAAGCCCGGCGGCGAAGGCGGTGGCGGCGGCAGCTATTCGAAGTCCAGCTCCTCCAGCTACGGCAGCCCCGCTTCCTCCTCGCAGCCCGAGTACGCCGACCAGGGCATCACCGACGACGACATCCCCTTCTAAATCCGTGCATCTACGCCGTTTCCGAAAGCCCTCGCCTCGAGGGCTTTCGCCGTTCCAGACCGTACACGCGCCGGACACGAAGCCAAACCAGCAGACGATCATCTAAACCACTATGAGTTCACCAACTGCTCCCACGATCGCGCCATCCACCGTCCCTGGCGCAGATCCAAAAAGTGCCCGCTTCAGCTTCGACAACACCTACGCGAGCCTGCCGGACCACTTCTACGCCCGCGTGAATCCATTGCCGGTCGCCGCCCCACGCCTTATCAAGCTGAACACCGAGTTAGCCCTAAGCCTCGGCCTCGATCCGCTCGCGCTATCCACCGAACAGGGCGTCGCAATCCTCGCCGGCAACCGCATCGCCGACGGCTCCGAGCCCATCGCCCTCGCCTATGCCGGCCACCAGTTCGGCCACTTCGTCCCCCAGCTCGGCGACGGCCGCGCCAACCTCCTCGGCGAAGTCGTCGCCCAAAACGGCCAGCGCTACGACATCCAGCTCAAAGGCTCCGGCCCCACACCCTTCTCACGCCGTGGCGACGGCCGCGCCGCCCTCGGCCCCGTTCTGCGCGAGTACCTCCTCAGCGAAGCCATGTCCGCCCTCGGCATCCCCACCACCCGCGCCCTCGCCGCCGTCACCACCGGCGAGCGCGTCCTGCGCGAGTCCGTTCTCCCCGGAGCCATCTTCACCCGCGTCGCCCAAAGCCACCTCCGCGTCGGCACCTTCGAGTACTTCGCCGCCCGCAACGACACCGACGCCATCCGCACCCTCGCCGACTACGCCATCTCCCGCCACTATCCCGACGCCGCCCACGCCGCGCACCCCTATCGCGCCCTGCTCGACGGCGTCATCGCCCGCCATGCCGCGCTCGTCGCCCAGTGGCTGCGCGTCGGCTTCATCCACGGCGTCATGAACACCGACAACACCTCCATCTCCGGCGAGACCATCGACTACGGCCCCTGCGCCTTCATGGAGGCCTACGACCCCGCACAGGTCTTCAGCTCCATCGACCGCCAGGGCCGCTACGCCTTCGCCAACCAACCCCACGCCGCCCTCTGGAACCTGACCCGCCTCGCGGAATCCTTGCTGCCTCTTCTCGAACAGGAGACTGGCAGCGAAGCCGCCGCACTCACCTCCGCCAACGAGTCCCTCGCCGCCTTCATGCCGCAGTTCGAAGCCGCCCACGCCGCAGGCCTCCGCGCCAAACTCGGCCTCGCAACCGAACAGGAAGGCGACCGCGCCCTCGCCCAGAATCTCCTCGATCTCATGGCCGCAAACGAAGCCGACTTCACCCGGACCTTCCGCCGTCTCTGCGACGCAGCCGCGAGTCCCGCAGCCGACGAAGCCACCCGCTCCCTCTTCGCCGACCCCACCACATACGACGCCTGGGCGACTCGCTGGCGCAATCGCCTCGCGAACGAAACCCTCTCCGCTGAAGATCGCGCCCTAGCCATGCGCCGCGTAAACCCCGCCTTCATTCCCCGCAACCACCTCGTCGAAGAGGCGCTCCAGGCCGCCATCGCACGCGACGACTTCCAGCCCTTCGAGCAGATGCTCGACGTCGTATCCCGCCCCTACGACGACCGCCCCGAACTCGCTCGCTACACGATCCCCGCCCGCCCCGAAGAGTGCGTCCACGCAACCTTCTGCGGAACGTAACTCTGCCGTTCTCTCAACCCACAAGCCCACAGCCAACCACCCCCTCGCTCGCCAGTTCTTTTTACGAGATCAAGAAACCGTTCGACGCGCCCATTGCATCACACGATCTATGTGGTTGGCCGACGTCGAGTCTATCCTGCAGTCCATTCCATTGAACGACCGTCAGGGAACCGATCTTTCCCTGGCGCTGCTTGCTCAAACGGAGACCCTCCTCGGCGACGGATCCCACTGGCGCGACCAGGCGCTCGCACTCACCGCACAGGGTGAATCCTGCGACCCGCTCTCTCCTGACGCGGTTCACTTCAGCCTCCGCGGAGCCGCCGCCCGCGCCCGCTGGGAGATGCGTGAGCAGATCGCCGCAGCGGAGGTCAGCTCCGCCCACGTCCAGCAGCTGATGCAGTCGCTCTTTTCCATGCTGGGCGAGTACCGCGCGAATCCGGTCGACTGGGCCTTTGCCAAGATGGTCCTCGAAGGCACGCGCGGCGCGCTCCAGGAGTATCGCGACACCCAGCAACCCCAGTAGAAGATTCTTAAACCCTAAAAAGCGCCCTACGCGGGCGGCGGTCACTTCGTTACATGTGATCCGCTTCGCGGTGGCCGCAACAGAAGATTGTGCCCACCATCGGTCGGACCGCGCGATAGCCCAATACACGTCACGAAGTGACCGCCCGCGCGCAGCGGGCCCGTCCGGCAGGACAGCTTTTCAATCCGTATCCAGCATCTGCGAAAGCCGCCACAGCAACTGCACTGTCCCATCCGACACCAGGCTCTGCATCGCATTCGCCATAATCAGCGGATCGATCCCCAGCGCCGCCCCCACCGTCTGCGCATAACGCTGCGTCGACAGGTCGCCCGTCCCCCCCGAAGCCACCAGATCGCTTGCCCCCATCGATACCAGACCAATTGCGCTCACCGGCAGTCCGGAAGCGATGATCTTGCCCAACAGATTCGGGAAACGCTGGATCAGGATCGACTGGTCGATCCAATCCACGATCGTCCGTACCGGGTAGTGCATCTTCGCCACCAGCGTAAACACGTCCGCCGTCGCGAGATTCTGCACGCTCTCAATCCCCTCCTCCACCAGGCGATCTTCCTTCCAGATATCGATTCCCTGCAGCAGTTGCAGGTCCAGCTCGTCGGTCGACTGCCCCGTCACCCCCAGGTTGTCGCGCATATACTTGCGCAGCCATGTGATCGCCACGCCGGGAAAGAACGCGACCGAGAAGCTCAGGATCGTGCCAACCTTCCCTGCACCAAGCAACTCGTAAAACGCGACGGACAATCCCACCGAGAAGATCAGCCGGTTCACCGACGACCAGAAGACGTTCTTCGTGATGTCCGCCATGAACGACCGCCGCACCATCACGCCCGTGTGGAAGACATACGAGCCCATCACGGCGAACGACGGATTCACCAGAAACGTCGGCTCAAACAGATCGAATGGCCGGCACAGTATCCCCGTTAAACTGTTTGCCGCGATCGGAATGACCTGCGCCGCTTCGCCGAACTTCAGCTTCATCAGGCACGACAACGCCAGCGAGAACCCGATCAGGTAAAGAAACGACAGCATCGCCGCCGGGATAAAGAACCGCATTCCATACAGCGAATCCAGCTCACGTCTCATCTGCACCAACCCCTGGCAGATCGCCTGCGCACTGTCCCGACGCGCCTCCTCGGACATGCCGCGAATCTCCACCGCCTGGCTCTTTTTGAGCTGCTTGTCCATCTTCTGCTTGCGCGGTTCGATCACCGACGCCCGCACCAGAATGGCCATTGCAAACGGCAGAAACGCCAGAACCAGCAGAACAGCCTCAATCCGATACATGAACACTCCTCAAACTTTGGTTGCCTTGAAAGCTGTCCTGCCGGACAGGCGCCCTGCGCGGGCGGCGACCACTTCGTGGTATGTGATCGCTTCGCGTGGTGCTCCCGCTGGTCGCAAATGAAGATTGTGCCGACCAACGGTAGGGGCGACGCGAAGCGGGTATACAGGTCACGAAGTGACCGCCGCCCGCGCAGGGCGCTTTTGCCTCAGTCTCTGGACAGGATACAAACGAGCCTGCCGACAAAATCTCAGGGGACGGTCCGCCTATTATCGTCACCATTCAAGCTTGGGTCAATCGAGGCGATCCCATCCCCATCGCGCCCGTTCTGATGCAGCCGTTCTGCAGCGAAACTTGACACAGCTCCGCCTCTGGATAGGCGCTCCCCACGCTGTCGTGGCAGGCGGCGCGTCCCACCCCATAATGTCTCCATTTCGAAGTCACCACCTAAGTCACATTATTAGAATACTTTGCGCAAAATGGTGGGAGGGGGGAGGGGGTTCCACATTGTCTCCCATCCAAAATCGAGCTACCCTTGAAGCCAGCAGCAGGCCAAGCAGCATCGCAGCAAAGCTATCGCGGGAGAGATCGGACCCGCCCGACGCCGAAGGAGCAACCGCGCCCCGGAAACTCTCAGGCAAAAGGACCGCGACAGCACTCAACTTCTGGAGAGAGACGTCCGCACCAAGGGCGTCCGCCGACGGGATAACAATCTCAGGCAAACCAACAGAAGGGGCGCACCCAGCAGGCAGACCGCGGTCGAAGAAGACCCGTCGCCTCCGAAAGGTGTGCGCCCTATGGCAACTCAGACGATCCCGACTCGTGCGGCAACTCAGCCCTCCGAAACCTCCGACAACTTCTCCCGCCGCCACATCGGCCCCTCAAACGCCGACGTCGACGCCATGCTCAAGGCCGTCGGTGTATCGTCCCTCGACGAGCTGATCGCCCAGGCCGTCCCCGCCTCGATCCTCGCCCCCGGCCAGCTCACCTTCGGCCCCGCCCTCACCGAACCCGAAGCCGTCGCTCACCTGCGCACCATCGCCGGAAAGAACCAGGTCCTCACCTCCCTCATCGGGCAGGGCTACTACGGCACCCTCACCCCCGGCGTCATCCAGCGCAACATCCTCGAGAATCCGGCT
>Ga0302314_10005656_pt1 | contig 22724 bp, 18 predicted proteins | sample III_Palsa_N2_3_FD_200533 | JGI IMG/M metagenome (GOLD analysis project Ga0302314, IMG submission 200533) | Peat permafrost microbial communities from Stordalen Mire near Abisko, Sweden - III_Palsa_N2_3 | ecosystem: Environmental > Terrestrial > Soil > Palsa > Peat permafrost | place: Sweden... | reverse complement strand
GGGTGATACGCACCATTGTGAGGTCCTTGTGGGGTGGGCGAGGGAGTAGACCTCCTTGGCAATTGGCGCTCCAAGTGGCCTCGCAGCCCGATAAGTGACGTAACAGTCTGCCCTAACGTTACTTATGGATTTGATGTGAAAATGAGTCGTTGCTGCAATAGACAACATATCGAGCACTGCCTGCTCAAAAATTGGGCGAATGCCAAATGAGATACCCACCCTTCAGCTTTTCGCGGCCCCCTAGTCGACTTTTCGAACGTTCGACACGCGCCGGAGGTGCTGAATTTTCGAGCGCCGGACCTGGTGGTGCATCCGCTTCACACACGGCAGGGGTACGCAAGGGACGGTGAATTGTGACCACTTCGCGTAACCACTAGGGTGGCCAGGCACCTTATTCCCCGGGCGGGAGCGTTCATGGATTCGGCCAATGGCACAACTCCTTCGTGGCTGGTTGGACTGCTGATCTTCTTCAGCCTGGCCGCCGCCGCGAGCTTCGGCGCCCTCCTCTACCGGCATGCCGAGTACGCCTCCTTGAATGAGGAGATGGTCCTGCTCGACGACCGCAGCAAGGATCTCGAACCGGTCGTGACCGTGGCCGAGCGCGAGCCGGCGATCCTCGATTCGCAGATCACCGACCGCCGTGCCCTGCTCAAGAGCATCGAGTCCACCGCCGCGGTCGACATGTCCGACGTCGACCGGCTGCTCAACCACAACCGCGAGATCCTCGCCGCCAATGCCGAATCGCAGAACCGCGAGCTGGCAACCTTCAACCAGGCCATCAAGGACGCGGCCGACCGCCGCGCCGAGCTCGGCAGCGAGGAGGAGCGCCAGTACACCAATGAGCGCGACAACGACGACCGCCGCCGCGAGCTGCGCGACAATGTCGAGAAGATGTCGCAGACCATCGAGCAGAAGAAGAAGGACGCGCGCGAGGCCAACGCCGAGCTCGACGCCCGCATCGCCGAGCTGGTCGCGCGCGTCCAGCAGCTCACCCAGCAGCAGGACCTCGCCAAGCGCGACTTCAAGAGCGCCGGCCAGATCCTCGCCAGCGCCGCCGCCGACGGCTTCGTGGTCATCAACCGCGGCCACCACCAGAACCTGCGCAACGGCACCAAGTTCGCCGTCTTCAACAAGCGCGGCGGCAAGATCGTGATCAAGGGCGAGGTCCAGGTCATCAACGTCGAGGACGACATCTCGACCGCGCGCGTCCTGGCCGAGAACGACAAGAACGACCCCCTGATCGTCGGCGACTACCTGCACAACCCGATCTACGACCCGGAGAAGGTCCTGCACTTCGCCGTGCGCGGCGACTTCATGCGCTACTCCAAGGAGGAGCTCTCACAGTTCATCAAGGATTCCGGCGACGTCGTCGATCCTGAAGTCACCGTGCGCACCGACTACCTGGTGGCCGGCACCAGCTCGGGCGCGGCGCTCGACCAGGCCAAGAAGCTCGGCGTGAGCATTCTCAGCGAGGACCAGCTCATCGACTTCGTCTCGGTCCAGTCGCACATCGTCACCATCGCCGACCTCCAGGCGGTCAAGAACGCCGCCGCCCAGGGGCGGACCTTCGCGCTGATCGGCAAGTTCACCGTCGCCGACAAGAGCCTGGTCGAGAAGTGGATTTCCAAGTACGGCGGCAAGACCACCGGCAGCGTGCACGCAGGCGTCGATGTCGTGGTCGCGGGCGATGACGCCGCGGACGACATCGCCGCGGCGCGCAAGCTCGGCATCCCGGTCGTCGACCAGAGCCAGTTCAGCCACCTCGACGCCGCCAGCGTCGAGAAATAAGGAGCATCCCCCGTGGCGAGCCGCATCAATCCCAACGCGATCATGACCCTCCTGGTCCTGATCATCTTCACGCTGGCCTTCGCCGGGCTGTTCTGGAGCCAGACCAGCGACGTGAACCAGATCGCCGAGCCGACCCCGGAAGGCAAGCCCAGCCGCATCGAACAGGCCCGGGCCGCCTACCGCGACAAGCAGAACCGCATCGTCGTCGCCCAGGCGCAGATCGACCAGCAGCGCAAGATCCTCGACCAGCTCGACCGCGAAGGCGACATCTACCGCCTCTACTACTACGACGGCAACCTCTATGGCGGTGTCGCCAACCTCGACGTCACCCAGGCCGAGATCAAGGGCGTCATGACGCCACTGAAGGAGAGCAGCTGGAAGCTGACCTCCGAACTGACCGCCGCCGACGTCAAGTACATGGAGGGACTCAAGACCGAGTATGCCGGCCCCGACCGCCAGACCTTCCCGTCGCTCGACGAGGCGATCCACAACCGCCAGGACGAGACCAAGGCGGTGCTCAAGATCATCCAGACCCAGGATGCGACCTTCAGCGCCGACAAGGACGCCCTGCAGACCAAGCTCGACACCCTCACCGCCGAGCGCGACAAGGTCGACAAGACCGCGCGCGTCGACCAGTCGCTGCGCAAGAGCGAGATCAACAAGCGCGAGGACGAGATCTCGAAGCTGCTGGAGCTCGACCTGCACTGGCTGATCGAGAAGGACGACAAGGGCAACATCACCGGCAAGGCCGGCCTCGAGCCGCAGGGCAACGTCATGAACGTCGAAGTCCAGGCCGGCAAGCTGATCATCGACCAGGGCGCGATCGACCACATCTTCCCGGGACTGCTCTTCGAGGTGTTCAACTACCAGCGCGGCGCCTACATCGACAAGGGCCGCGTCGAGGTCATCGAGGTCCAGGACCGCATCTCGGTATGCCGCATCCTCTCGCAGACCGACTCCCGCACCGACCCGATCGGCCGCGGCGACTACATCGGCAACCCGGTGTTCAATTCAACGAAGCCCAAGGTCTTCGTGGTCAGCGGGGAATTCAAGCGCTACAACAAGGAGGACCTCGAGGGCTTCATCATCCGCACCGGCGGCGTGGTCTGGCCGAAGCTCGCCCCCGGCGCCGACTACCTGGTGGCCGGCGACCGCTCCGAGAAGGCGCAGGGAGACGCCCGCCAGTACCAGATCCTGGCCATGACCGAGGACGACCTGCTCGAGTTCGTGCAGACCACCTTCCCGCCGACCAGCGCCAAGTAGCCGCCAGGCGCGCAGCCGGTCAGCCCGCGCGCGGCGCGCGCGGCCCGGCCGTGCCGGTCGGGCGCGGCACCAGCTCCAGGTCGGCCACGCTCCCGCGCTGCCACTGCTGATAGCCCAGGGCCGCGATCATCGCGGCATTGTCGGCGCAGTGCCGCGGCTCCGGCAGATAGAGCCGCAGCCCCTCGCGCCGCGCGCCGACAGCCAGCGCACGGCGCAGCGCCGCGTTGCAGGCGACCCCGCCCCCGCAACTGATCGCCGCGACATCCCGCGCGCGCGCCGCCAGCAGCAGCTTGGCCACCAGGCATTCGACCACCGCCGCCTGGAAGCTCGCGCAGGCGTCGCGCAGGCCCTGTTCCCCGAGGTGCAGCGCATCCTTGCCGACCGGGCCGCGCACCTGGTAGAGCAGCGCGGTCTTCACCCCGCTGAAGCTCAAGCGCAGCGTCTGGTCATTCAGGAAGCTGCGTGGCAGGGCCAGCGCCCGGGCATCGCCGCCCTGGGCCATGCGCTCGATCAGGGGCCCTCCGGGATAGCCCAGCCCGAGGGTCGCCGCCGCCTTGTCGAAGGCCTCGCCAGCGGCGTCATCGATGGTGCCGCCGAGCAGTTCGCCCTGCCCGGGTTCGGGGCAGTGGTAGAAATGGCTGTGGCCGCCGGAGGCGACCAGGCCGACCAGGGGGTAGGTGATGTCCGGGTTGCCGAGGTGGATGGCCGCGAGATGCGCCTGGATGTGATCGACCGCGATCAGCGGCAGCGAGCGCCGCGCGGCGATCATCTTGGCCGCGGTCACGCCGGGCAGCAGGCTCCCGACCAGGCCCGGGAAGGCGCAGACGGCCACCGCGTCGAGGTCATCGACCGTGAGCTGGGCCTGCTCGAGGACCCGCATGATGAGCCCCGGCAGGGCCAGCACGTGGCCCCGCGCGGCGATTTCCGGCACCACCCCACCCCAGGAGGCGAAGTCGTCGGCCTGGCTGGCCACCGCCTCGGCCAGCACCGTGGTGCCGCCTGCGACCAGCGCCGCGGCCGCCTCGTCGCAGCTGCTCTCGATGCCGAGCACGATTCCGGACCCGGCCATGGCGTCAGGCTAGCCGGGCGAGACTCCGGGCAATGAGACTGGCGGCGATTGCGCCGAGTCCGCATCCCGCCTATGGTCGGGCATGACGCCCTGCCGCGTGCTGGTCAGCGATGCGGCGCACGCCTGGTGGCCCTGGCTTGCGCACCTGGATGCCGCCGCCGGGTTCGCACTGGTGCCCCATGTCGACCCGGACGCCGCGGACGTCGCTGGCGACTGCCTGCTCATCGGCGCCGACCCCGCCGCCGTCTCAGCCCTGGTCGCCCGGGCGCGCCAGGCGGACGCCGAGCGCTTCGTGATCGTGCTCGGCGAGGAGGCCGACGCCGTGGCCCTGCTCCGGCTGCGCCATGGCGCCGACGCCGTGGTGCTGCGCGGCAGCGCCCTGGAGCAGCTGCGCGCGCAGCTGCTCGACGGCTGCGCCGTCACCCGCGAGCGCCGCCACAAGCGCAGCCAGCTCCTGCGGCTCGGCGCCGACATCCAGGTCCTTCAGGGCCGCACCCGCCGCCTCGAGGCGGTGATCGAGGAGCGCACCGCGGGTCTCGAGCACGCCCAGCAGCTGGTGCGCCAGCAGAACGCCGAGATGGTGCGCCTCGAGACCCAGGCCCTGGTCAGCCAGATCGCCCGGGGCCTGGCGCATGAGCTGAACAACCCGCTGGCCGCGATCCTCGGCTATGCGCAGCGCCTGCGCCGCAGCTTCGCCACCGAGCCCGAGGCGGTGCGCCGCCTCGATGTCATCCTCGGGGAAGTCGACCGCTGCCATAGCCTGGTCGATCAGCTGCGCAGCCTGGCCACCCCCCTGGCCGAGACGCCGGTGCGCTGCCAGCCGGGACGCCTGCTCGGTGAAGCCGTGGCGCGCCGCCAGGAGGCGGGCCTGCCGGTGCCCGAGCACCAGCTCAGCGAGCCCATCCCGGACGTCCTGGCCGCACCCCAGTCCCTGCTGCGCGTCTTCGACCTGCTCCTGGACAATGCCGTCCTGGCCGGCGCTAGGTGCTGCGTCCTAAGCGGGACCAGCGAGCAGGAGCGGGTGCGCCTGAGCCTGGCCAATGACGGCCTGACGCCGCTGGAGAACACCATCCGCAACGCCACCCGGCCATTCTTCACGACCATGGCCGACAGCGGGCACCGCGGATTGGGCCTGGCCAGCGCGAATGCCATCCTGCGCGACCAGCACGGCACCCTCGACCTCGCGCTGCGCAGCGACGGTCCCGGCGCGCAGTGCGTGCTGACCCTGCCCGGGGCGGGGGTCGAGACGCCCTCCAGCCACCTGCCGGCGCTCACCGGGCAGACCGTGCTGGTGGTCGATGACGAGCCGCTGGTGGCGGAGCTGCTGCTGGGGGCGCTCGACGACGACGGCCTGCAGGGCCGGGTGGTCGGCACGCTGCGCGAAGCGCTCGAGGCGGTGCGCACCGGCGGTTTGCGCGCGCTGATCATCGACGTCTGCCTGCCCGACGGCAACGGTGTGGAGCTGTTGCGCCAGGCCCTGGCGCTGCGCCCGGAACTCGCCGGGCACGTCGCCCTGGTGACCGGCAGCACCGAGGGCCGCGAAGCCCTCGGATTGACCGCGGCCGATCAGATGCCGTTATTGACCAAGCCATTCCGCATGGAGCAGATCACGCGCCTGGTGCGTTCGATCACCTGAGCGCGAGCTGCGCCGTCGCGGCAGCGGCCGCAGCTCAGACCTGCGGCGGGGTGCGCGGAGAGTACGCGCCCGGCGCGTAGTTCAGGCGGCGATGCGTCAAAATCGACTGCGCCTCGGCATCCGCGTCACGCGCGTGCTGCACGTACGGCCAGATCGCGATCGACCCACGGCTATCGAACTCCCCGAGGATCTCCAGGTAGCGCGGCGCCAATAGCGCAACCAGGTCGGCGCAGATGATGCGGCACACGTCCTCATGGAAGTCGCCGTGCATGCGGAAGCTCTGCAGGTACTCCTTCAGCGACTTGCTCTCCACCAGGCGCGCCTCGGGGATGTAGTTGAGGTGGATGACCGCCCAGTCGGGCTGGCCGGTGACCGGGCACAATGAGGTGAAGCGCTGGCAGAGATTCGAGACCCAGACCGACTGCGTACCGAAATCACGGCCCAGGCCGTAGGGCACCCCCTCGAGCAGCTGCGGGTCGTAGGTGAAGCGCGGACGGCGGATCTTGCCGAGGGTGGCCTTGGGCAGGGCCTTGCCCTTGCGGAGCGGGCGGTCGGTCATGCCGGGAGTGTGCCACGTTCGAGCGTGCGAAACAGCAGCCGTCCCGAGACGCGCCGCTCGGTCTCGCGCCACTGCGACTCATCGAACTCCGGGAAGTGCGCATCGCCCGGCACCTCGACCGCGACGGTGGTCAGGTAGATGCGCGTCGCCAGCGGCAGCGCCAGGGCATAGACCTCCCCGCCGCCGGTGATGAACGGCATCGGGTCGGTGGCCCGCGCCAGGCTGATGGCCTGGGTCAGGTCCTGCACCACCTCGCAGCCCTCGGCCGTCCAGCCGGACTGGCGGGTGATGACGAGGTTGCGGCGCTTGGGCAACGCCCGGCCGAGGCTTTCGAAGGTCTTGCGGCCCATGATCACCGCGTGCCCGAGGGTGGTGGTGCGGAAGAAGCGCATGTCCTCCGGCTCGTGCCAGGGCAGCACGCCCTGCGCGCCGATCACCCGGTTGCGCGACATCGCCGCGATCATCGCCAGGGGCGCCAGCGCGCTCATACCGCGACGGACGCCTTGATGGCCGGCTGCGGCTCGTAGTGCGACACCACCAGGTCCTCGTAGCGGAAGGCGAAGAGGTCGGTCACCGCGGGATTGAGGGTCAGGATCGGCAGCGGTCCGGGGCTGCGCGACAGCTGCAGGCGCGCCTGCTCGAGGTGGTTGCTGTAGAGATGCGCATCGCCCAGGGTGTGCACGAAATCCCCGGGCTTGAGTCCGCTGACCTGGGCGATCATGCAGGTCAGGGCGGCGTAGGAGGCGATGTTGAAGGGGACCCCCAGGAAGATGTCGGCCGAGCGCTGGTAGAGCTGGCAGCTGAGCTCCCCGTCCTGGACGTAGAACTGGAACATGGTGTGGCACGGCGGCAGCGCGACCTGGTCGGCCTCCTGCGCGTTCCAGCCGCTGACGATCAGGCGCCGGCTGCCGGGATTGCGCCGGATCTCGGCGAGCACCCAGGCCAGCTGGTCCTTGCCGTCGCGGGCATAGGTCCCGTCGGGCAGCCGGGTGGCGCCGAAGTTGCGCCACTGGTGGCCGTAGATCGGCCCGAGGTCCCCGGCCACGCGGCCGAAGCGCGCGCACTGCTCGGCGGTGGCCCACTCGTTCCAGATCGAGACCCCGCGCTCCTGCAGGTAGGCGTTGTCGGTCCGGCCGGCGATGAACCACAGCAGCTCATGGAAGATCGACTTGGTATGCAGCTTCTTGGTGGTCAGCAGCGGAAAGCCCGCGCGCAGGTCGAAGCGCATCTGCCAGCCGAAGGTGCCGATGGTGCCGACCCCGGTGCGGTCGGCGCGCGGACGGCCGTGCTCGACGGTATGGCGCAGGAGTTCGAGGTACTGGCGCACCGCGTGTCTTGTAGCCGCCAGCGCGAGCCGGGAAGCGGCAAGCGGCGCGCCGATGGCCGACGGCGGTCACGGCTGGCGGCGGTCGGCCCGTCGGCCTGAGCGCAGCGGCCCTAGATCAGGTACTTGATCGCCAGCAGCAGGCCCGTGATCGCCGCCGCCCAGGCCAGGTACTGCCAGATCGGGATCGCGCTGCTGCGCGCCTGGGCCTGATGCCCGGTGCCGCCGCGCGAGGCCGAGATCTGCGCCGAGCGGTTGCGCGCCTCCGAGAGGATCTTTTCAGACAGCTGGCGGTCATCCGGCAGCGCCTGCTCGGTCTTGAGCTCATCCTTGCGCGCCAGGAGCGCCTTATAGAGGGTGCGCGACTCCTGGCGTTCGACCGGATCGGCGGTCTCGCTGTCGATCGCCGCGAAGAGCTCATCATGGTCGGCGTCGGCGCTGCTCATCAATCCATCCCCCGGGCCATGGCGCGGGCCATGGCGCGGCTGGCTACGAAGCCGCTCGCTTCCGGCTGGCTGGTGACGGTCGACGAGGCACCCATGGCAGCCTATACCGGTCCCGGCCGCCCCCGTTGCCGGCTGGCCGGAGCGCAGCCACCGCCTCGCAGGCCCCCGCAAGACCCCCGGACCGCTAGAACAGGCGGCTGATGTCCAGACCAAGCACGTAAAGCATCAGCATGATCACCAGCACCACGCCCAGCCACTGCAGCAGGGCCGCCAGGCGGGTCGGCAGCGGCCGGCCGATCGCCGTCTCGACCCCCAGGATCAGCAGCTGGCCGCCATCGGTGATCGGGATCGGCAGCAGGTTGACGATGAACAGGTTGAGGCCGATCACCGCCACCAGCTTCAGGTAGCTGGCCAGGCCGAAGAGCTGCGCCTGGGTCTTGAGCATGCGGAACATGCCGATCGGGCCCTGCAGGTTCTTGTTGGCGCTCACCCCGCCATCCTCCGCCGAGCGGAAGAAGCGCGGGATCAGCTGCAGGGTCTTGACCACCATGTTGTAGGCGGTGGTGTTGACCATGGTGAAGGCCTCCTGCCAGTTGTGCAGGTGGTAGGGCACATACTCGCGCCCGAAGCCGAAGGCCACCCCCGGGTTGTAGGGCAGGAGCCTGGGGCTGCCGCCGGCGCCGCGCAGGATCTCGAGCGCCAGGCCCTGGTCGGAGACGGTCGGGCCGATGATCCAGTCCTGGGCGTGCAGGTTGCTGATCAGCCCCGGCATCTGCCGGTCGAGGTCGCGCAGATCGACATCCCAGGCCTGTCCGCCGGTCGCGCCGCGCACGCGGATGAAGCCCGGGGCCAGCCCCGGGCCATCCTGGACCTGGGTGCCGGCGATCTGGTACATCAGGCTGGTCGGCTGCGCCATGCCGAGCATGCGCGCCCAGAAGGGCAGCGGCGTGAAGGCCTGGGCGAAGTCCAGGGCGTCCTCGGAGATCGGGATCAGGATCTGGCTGCCGCCATGCAGCACCTGCAGGCTGCGCGCATGCGGCGTGCCCGAGGCCTCGTCATGCGGGGTGGGCATCACGGTGCGCGGCGCGTCGGCCGCCGCATCGGCATCCTGGTAGCTGATGATCGTATCGCCGACCGCAACCCCGCTCAATGCGAGCGGGCTCGGGCTGCCGTCGACCAGGGTCGGCAGGGCGCGCACCAGGCCGGTGTCGAGCGTACCCAAGCCGATGCCGAGCTCGTGCGTGCGGCCCTCGACCTCGCCGCCGCCGAGGGTGATCTCGAGATGGCCGTCCGCGTCGGGCGCGACCGCGGTCGTGGATGACGCTGCGTCCGGAGCGGTGACGGGGGCGGGGGCGAATGGGCTGGGCGACGCCGCCTGCGCGGCGGCCGTGCTCCCGACCGGCGCCGGATAATGCGGCCGCAGCAGCGTCAGCCGGCAACTCTGGTCCTGATCGAGGCGGCTGCGCAGCAGGTACATCAGCTGCTGGCGGCTGGCGATCGCCGTGCCCTCGAGGGCCAGCAGCAGGTCCCCGCGCCGCAGCCCGGCCTTGTCGGCGTTGCTGCCCGGCACGACCTTCTCGATCTGCACCGGGAAGCCGGTCAGCTCGACGTTCTCACCGTCGCCGGCATAGATCACCGCAGTGGTGCGCGTCTGGTGATCCTTCTCCAGGGTCAGCGTGACGCTGGTGCCGAGCTTCATCAGCAGGCGGCTGGTGATCTCCTGGCCGCACAGCGGATCCTCGCCCGGGACGTCCACTGGGGCGCCGTCGAAGGTCACCACGCGCTCGCCGGGCTGCGGATTGGCCGGGTCCGAGGAGGTCGCGGCCACGACCTCGATGCGATTGCTCTCCGGCGGCTCGATGGCGAGCACGGGGAAGCCGATGCCCGAGTTGTAGACCGGGAAGATCAGCGCGTGGTCCTCCGGCAGCAGGCGCGGATTGGCTTCAGCACGGCGCTGCACCGTGACCTGCAACGGCTCGCGGGAATGGAAGATCGTCGCGCTGCTGATGTCATCGAAGCTGCGCACCGTCTCGCCGTAGATCTCGCTAATGTGGTCGCCCTGCTTGAGGCCGAGGCGGTAGGCCGGGGAATCGATCACCTGCTTGGTGCGGTCGGTGATCTGCTGGGCGAACTCCCCGACCTGCGGACGCACCACCGGCATGCCATGGAAGGCCAGGACGATGAGGATCAGGTAGGAGGAGAGGAAGTTGAACAGCACGCCGCCGAACATGATGGCGACCTTCCACTTCACCGGCGCGTTGACGAAGTTGCGCGGGTCGGCGGCTTCCGCGGCGGTCGGGGCCGGACCGCTCGGGTCGTCGTCCTGGCCGAGCATCTTGACGTAGCCGCCGAAGGGCAGCAGCGAGATCGCATATTCGGTCTCGCCGATGGTGCGCCGCACCAGCTTCGGGCCGAAGCCGATCGAGAAGACCAGGACCTTGACCCCGGCCCATTTGGCGAACACGAAGTGCCCGAGCTCATGGATGAAGATGACGAAGCCGAAGCCGAGCGCGGCGATCAGGTAGAAGATGGCGGCGGGCATGCGGAGCCTACGATTGTCGCTCGGATTGCCCCGTCCAGGACCGTTGTCGTCCCGCGCGCCCCTACTCCTCCTCGAAGGCCTCCGGGGTCTCGGGCGCCGCAGATGCCGCCGATGCATCTGAGGCAGCCTCGCCCGCCTCGGCGGCCAGACCCAGGTACTGCTCCTCGCTCAGCCAGCTCGGCCGGCGCACGCCTTGGACCGCGCTCTGGCTGAGCTTCGAACGCTGGCTCTCGCTGAGCGCGACGGCCTCCACCTGCCCGCCCGCCGCCAGCCGGGCCCACAATCCGGCCAGGATCGCCGGCAGCGGCGCCTCCACGCACAGCTCGGCCCCGGTCATCGGATGGGTGAAGGCCAGCAGCGTCGCATGCAGGGCCTGCCCGGGCAGTTCGCGGCAGGCTGCGCCGTAGACCCAGTCGCCGACCAGCGCATGGCCATGGTGCGCGGCGTGCACCCGGATCTGGTGCTGGCGGCCGGTATGCAGGCGCAGGCGCAGCAGGGCATACGCCCCGTGCGGGGCGGTCTCGACCACCTGGTAGCCGGTCCGGCAGGCCTGCCCGTCGGCGCGCACCACGCGTGCGATCGTAGCCTCGGGACTGATGCCGATCGGCTCGGTCCACAGCCCTGCGCGCGGCTCGGGCACGCCGGTGACCAGCGCCAGGTACTCCTTGCGCACCTGCCGCGCCTCCATCGCCTTGGCCACCCCGCTGTGCGCCTCGGCATCGAGCGAGACCAGGACGATGCCGGAGGTGTCGCGGTCGATGCGGTTGACCAGGCGCGCCTGGGCCGGGTCGGTGCCTTCAAAGGCGAGCAGATCCTGGAGCTGGTTGAGCAGGGTGCCGGACATGATCTTGCCGGCCTGGTGCGCCAGCACCCCGGGCGGCTTGGCGACCACCATCAGCCACTGGTCGCGGTACAGGATCGTCAGCTCCGGCGGCGCCTCGGACTCAGCGCGCTCCGGCAGCGGCGCGAGCAGCTCGACCACATCCAGGGCGCGCAGCTTGTAGTGCGGCCGGCAGGCCGCGCCGCCGACCGTCGCCGCCCCGCCCTCGACCCAGCGCTGGATCATGGTGCGGCTGATGGTCGGCAGCAGCGCGTGCAGGTAGCGGTCCAGCCGCCAGGGTGTTGCCGCCGGCGCGGCGTGGCCCTTGGGCACGGTGAAGCGCAGCCGCCGGTGCTGGCTGGTGAGGCTGCGCTCGACCACCACCTCGCCGCGGATGCGCTCCTCATCCTGCGCGTCGTGACCGCTCTCGCCCATGGCGGGAGTCTGCGCCCCAGGCGCGCCCGGGCCATGGCTCAGGAGGCGCGGGAGGCCTGGCCCTGGCGCTTGGCGCGCACCGCCGCGGCAAGCGTCTCCAGGCACGGCACGGTGTCGTCCCAGGCCAGACAGGCGTCGGTGATGCTCTGCCCGTAGGCAAGCGGCGTGCCCAGGCGCAGGTTCTGCCGCCCACCGACCAGGTGGCTTTCGATCATCACCCCGAGCAGCGCCGTCGATCCGGCCGTGACCTGCGCCGCGAGGTCGGTGCAGACCACGCCCTGGCGGAGGTGGTCCTTGGCGGAGTTGCCGTGGCTGCAGTCGACCATGACGCGCGGCGGCAGGAGCGCCGTGGTCAGCGATTCCGCCGCCCGGGCGACGTGCGCCGCGCTGTAGTTGGGCCCGCTCGATGCGCCGCGCAGGATGAGGTGGCAGTCCGGATTGCCGCGCGTGGCGACGATCGCGGCGAGACCCTCCTTGGTGACCGACAGGAAGTGGTGCGGGTGCGCCGCGGCGCGGATCGCATCGATGGCGATCTGCAGGTTGCCGTCGGTGCCGTTCTTGAAGCCGACCGGCACCGACAGCCCGGAGGCCAGCTCGCGGTGCACCTGGCTCTCGGTGGTGCGCGCGCCGATCGCCCCCCAGCTGACCAGATCGGCGAAGAACTGCGGCAGGATCGGATCGAGGAACTCGCAGCCGGCCGGCAGGCCCAGCTCGGCCAGGTCGCGCAGCAGGCGCCGCCCGAGGCGCAGGCCCTCGTTGATGGCGAAGGAATTGTCGAGGTGCGGATCGTTGATCAAACCCTTCCAGCCGACCGTGGTGCGCGGCTTCTCGAAGTAGACGCGCATCACGATCATCAGCTCGCCCGCGAGGCGGTCGGCGAGCACCTTCAGGCGCCCGGCATACTCCAGGGCCGCCACCGGATCATGGATCGAGCACGGCCCGACGATCACCAGCAGACGCGGATCGGTGCCGCGCACGCACGACGCCACCGCCTGGCGCGCCAGCGCCACCGTGGTCGAGGCCTGGTCGGAGAGCGGCAGCTCCTCCATCAGGATCGCCGGGGGCAGGAGCGCGCGCAGCCGATCGATGCGGACGTCATCGGTGATGTAGCGCATGACCGGTGATGATGCCGCTGCCCACCCCCTGGTCCAGGGAGGCGGTTGCGGAGACGACCGCAGACGGACCCTGGCGCGGCGATGGAATCCCTGCCGATCGACCCGCTGGTCACCGAGGCCGTGGCGCTGCTGCGCGTCCAGCCGACGCTGGTTCTGACCGCCCCGCCCGGCTCCGGCAAGAGCACGCGCATCCCGCCCGCCCTGGCCGCTGCCTTCGGCACCACCTACCTGCTGCAGCCGCGCCGCATCGCCGCCAAGAGCCTGGCCACGCGCATCGCCCAGGAGCGGCAGTGGCGCCTCGGCGGGGAGGTCGGCTACCGGGTGCGCTTCGAGCGCGTCGGCTCGGCCACCACCCGCCTGTGGGTCATGACCGAGGGCTCGCTGACCCGGCAGTTGCTCACCGACCCCTATCTCGAGGGCATCCAGGTCGTGATCCTGGACGAGTTCCATGAGCGCAGCCTGCATCTCGACCTGACCCTGGCCTACCTGCGCGACCTGCAAGGCAGCGTACGCCCGGAGCTGAAGATCGTGGTGATGTCGGCGACCCTCGACACGCAGCGCCTGTGCGACTTCCTCCAGGCCCCGGTGCTCGCCGGCGACGGGCGCCTGCACCCGGTCCAGACCAGCCACCTCAACGACGATCCGGCGCGTCCGCTCGAGAACCGCGTCGCCGGGGCGGTCTGCACCGCCCTGACCGCGCCGGAGTGCGGCGACATCCTGGTCTTCCTGCCGGGCGCCGGCGAGATCCGCGCCTGCGAGCGCGCCCTCGAGAGCCTGACCACAGCCGAGATCCTGCCGCTGCATGGCCAGCTGCCGCCGGAGGCCCAGGACCGGCCGCTGGCCCCGGGCACGCGCCAGCGCGTCATCCTGGCGACCAACGTCGCCGAGACCTCCCTGACCATCCCCGGCGTGCGCACCGTCATCGACTCCGGGCTGGTGCGGGTGCGCCACGACGATCCCGCCAGCGGGGTGGCGGAGCTGGTGCTCGAACCGATCAGCCGCCAGTCCGCCATCCAGCGCGCCGGCCGGGCGGGGCGCACCGCGCCGGGGCGCTGCCTGCGCATGTGGACGCCCCTGGCCGACCGCCAGCTCGCCGCGCACACGCCCCCGGAGGTCGAGCGCCTCGATCTCGCGGCCTGCGCCCTGACCCTCAAGCGCCTCGACTACCACAGCCCGGCCGCCTTCCCGTGGTTCGAGGCGCCCGCCGCGGAGCGCCTCGGCGCGGCGACCGCGCTTCTGGCCGGCCTGGGCGCCGGCGCCGATGGCGAGCCCCTGACCCCGCTCGGGCTGCGCCTGGCGGCGCTGCCGCTGGAGCCGCGCCTCGGCCGGCTGCTGATCGCGGCGGCGCAGGCCAACGTGCCGCGCCTGGGCGCGACCCTGGCCGCGCTGTGCGCCGAGCGCGACGTGCGCCTGCGCCCGCTGCCCGGTGCCGCGCCGGCCGAGCCCGGCCCGGCCGACGCCCTGGAGCGCCTCGAGCTGCTCGCCCAGGCCGAGCAGGCCCGCCACCAGCACCACCTGCGCCACAGCGGCATCGATCCGCAGGCCACGGCAACGGTGGTGCGGATGCGCGATGAGCTGCTGACCGCGTGGCGCTCGGCCAATCCCGGCTGGCAGGCCGGCAAGACCGAGCTCGACGCCGCGCCGGAATTGATCTGCAGGCTCCTGCTGACCGCCTTCCCGGACCGGGTGGCGCGGCGCGCCAGCGATGACCCCAACCGCGCGACCATGGTCGGCGGGGTGACCTTCGAGATCGACCGCGCCAGCTGCCTGTATGTCAGTCCCCGCACCGCGAACGCCAGCATCGACAGCCTGCTGGTGGCGATCGACATCCAGCGCCTGGAGCGCTCCGGCAAGTCGCAGGTGGTGCTGCGCCAGGGCGCGGTGATCAGCGAGGCGATGCTGCAGGAGCTCGCGCCGGGAGCGATCGTGCGCCGCGAGGACCTGGCCTTCGATCCCGCCACCGGCAAGGTCGCCAACCGCGCGCGCTGGCTGTACCGCGGACTCGCGCTGCGCGAGGCCAGTGCCGCGATCGCCGATCCCGGCGCCGCGGCCACGGCCCTCGGCCACGCCCTGGCCGGGGAGGCGCGCGCGCTGATCGACGAGGACGAGGAGGCGCGCGCCTGGCTGCAGCGCCAGGCCTGGCTGCGCGCGGTGCGCCCCGACCTGGGGCTGCCGGAGTTCAGCGACGCGGTGCTGGCCGAGGTCGTCGCCGAATGCTGTGCGGGCTGCACCGCCCGGCAGGAGGTCGCGGCCAAGCCCAAGCTGTCCTGGCTGAGCGCGCGGCTGAGCCGCGCCCAGGTCCTGGAGAGCGAGCGGCTCGCGCCGGCGACCCTCCTGGTGCCGTCGGGGGCGCACATCCGCCTCGACTACGCCAACGCGGACGCCACCACCCCTCCGATCCTGGCGGTGCGCCTGCAGGAGCTCTTCGGCCTGCCCGAGACGCCGCGCCTGGGCACCATCCCGGTGCTCCTGCATCTGCTGGCGCCGAACTACCGCGTCGAGCAGGTGACCCGCGACCTGGCCAGCTTCTGGGCCAACACCTACGCCCAGGTGCGCAAGGACCTGCGCGGCCGCTATCCCAAGCACAGCTGGCCCGATGATCCGCTGACCGCGCTGCCCAAGGCCAAGGGCCCGTCGCAGCGCGACCGCTAAAGCCGCGCGCCGAGGACCCGTTGCTAGCGCAAGACCGCGAGCGCCGCGCGCAGCAGCTCCTCGGCGCCGAGCCCGGGCTGCGCCACCTGCTCCAGGGCCGCGGCGACCTCGCGCGCGCCGAAGCCGAGCACCACCAGGCCGCGGCTGGCCTCCTCGACCGCCTGCAGCCCGGCACCGGGGCGGCCGACCACGGTCGAGCTGATCTCCGCCGGCAGGCGGTCGACCTTGTCGGCGAGCTCCAGGACGATGCGCTCGGCGCTCTTCTCGCCCACGCCCTTGACCTTGCGCAGCGCGGCCGGGTTCTTGGACACCAGCGCGGCGCGCAGCATCGGCACCCCGAGCTGCGAGAGGATGCCCATGGCCATGGCCGGACCGACCTGCTGGACGGAGAGCAGCAGGTCGAAGGCGGCGCGCTCGGCGACATCGCTGAAGCCGAACAGCACCAGGTCGTCCTCCTTCACCTGGAGCCGCACGAAGATCAGCACCGGCTTGCCGTCCAGGGGGATGGCGCGCCGGGTCTGCTCGCTGACCCGCAGCGAGTAGCCGACTCCGCCGACCTCGAGGCTCAGGCGCCCCGCCGCCTCGACCGTCACCACCGTGCCGCGCAGGAAATCGTACATTGTGGCCCAGCGTAGATGCCAGCGCCTCGGTGCTAGTCCGAGCCCCCTCGCCCCTCGTCCATCGTTCGGGACTCGCCCCGTGATTGGCACACTACGTGCGGTTAGGTAGGAGTACGAGCGTATCGATATACCCCAGGGAGGAACGCTATGAGCGATCCCAACGATGATGAGCAGGATGAGTCGTCAGATCCGTCGCCAGCCGCGTCGAACGTCGACAAAACCGCTGACACAACCGATGCCAGATCCGATTCCGGTGAGCAGACGGGCGTCCCCCAGGCCGACGCACCCGCGTCGCCCGCCACGGAGGCGCACGTCGAGGTCCTATCCGAGGACCATCCCCACCAGGAAGCGCGCCACATCGACCCGGTCGCGGTCCGGTCCGCCGATGAGGCGCCTCGTTCGGAGGCCTCCGGCACGGCCCTGACCCGTCCCGAGGAGACCGTCCCTGACACGATCGTCGCCCTGCCGCTGAGCCAGCGCCCGGTGTTCCCGACCATGCTGCTGCCTTTGGTGATCCCGGCCGGACGGCTGTCGGACGCGGTGCGCCACGCCCTGTCGCATACCAGCGGCTGGGTCGGCTTCTTCCTGACCAAGGTCCCACTTGAGAACGGCGCCGACTTCACGGTCGAGGACCTCGCGACCATGGGCTGCGCGGCGCGCATCATCAAGCATCAGGAGATCGAGGGCGGCGGACTGCAAGTCTTCGCCCAGGTCTTCAGCCGCTTCCGCTACGACACGGTGATCAGCGCGAGCCCCGTGGTGGTGCTCAGGGGCCAGGCGATCCGCACCGCGGTCGACCCCTCCGACAGCCAGGTGCGCGCCATGGCCATGGCCATCGTCACCGCGCTGAAAGAGCTGGTGCAGCACAACCCGGTGTTCTCCGATGAGATCAAGCTGGTGCTGTCGAACTTCAACAACATCGACGGGCCCGGGCGCCTGGTCGACGTGGCCGCCTCGTTGACCACCGCGAAACGCGAGGAGCTGCAGGAGGTCCTCGAGACCGTCCCCATCACCGCGCGCATGGAGAAGGTCCTGGTGCTGCTGGCCAAGGAGGCGCAGCTCTCCCAGCTGAAATCGAAGATCCAGCACCAGATCGAGGAGAAGGTCTCCGAGAACCAGCGCCGCTTCTTCCTCAACGAGCAGTTGAAATCGATCAAGGGCGAGCTCGGGCTGGAGACCGACGAGAAGGCCCTCGACCTCAAGCGCTTCCGCGAGGTGGTCGAGAAGAAGAGTTCCGCGATGACCGCCGAGACGCGTCAGGTGATCGAGGACGAGCTGCGCAAGATGCAGTCGCTCGATCCCAACGCCGCCGAGTACGGCGTGGTGCGCTCACGCCTCGAATGGCTGACCGAGATGCCGTGGGGCACCTTCAGCCAGGACGTCACCGACCTCGCGGCGCTGCGCGCCGCCCTGGACAAGGACCACTTCGGCCTGGACGACATCAAGAGGCGCATCCTCGAGTTCTGCGCGGTGCGCAGCCTGAAGGCCGACCGCGGCGGCGGCATCATCGCCCTGGTGGGACCGCCCGGCACCGGCAAGACCTCGATCGGCCAGTCGATCGCCAAGCACCTGGGGCGGGCCTTCTACCGCTTCTCGCTCGGCGGCATGCGCGACGAGGCCGAGATCCGCGGGCACCGGCGCACCTACATCGGTGCGCTGCCGGGCAAGCTGGTCCAGGCGCTGCGCCGCTCCGGGACCATGAACCCGGTGATCATGCTCGATGAGATCGACAAGCTCGGACACGGCGTCCAGGGCGATCCGGGTGCGGCCCTCCTGGAAGTGCTCGACCCCGAGCAGAACAAGGACTTCCTCGACCACTACCTGGACATCCGTGTCGACCTCTCGCAGGTGCTGTTCATCTGCACCGGCAACGACCTCGGCGCGATCCCCGAGGTGCTGCGCGACCGCATGGAGATCATCCGCATGGCCGGCTACGTCGAGGCCGAGAAGATGGTCATCGCCCGGGACTACCTGATCCCCAAGCAGCGCACCGAGCACGGCCTGCTCAAGACCGACCTGACGGTGACCCGTCCGGGGGTCGAGGCGCTGATCCGCGGCTACGCGCGCGAGGCGGGCGTGCGCCACCTCGAGCAGCAGATCGCGACGGTGTGCCGCAAGATCGCCACCGCCAAGGCCGAGTCGCTCTCAGGCCTGCCCGGCAGCCACCCGCCCTTCGCGCGGCGCACCATCGCGCCGGCGGATCTCGTCACCTATCTCGGCAAGCCGCAGATGCGCGACGACGAGCTGATCAACGAGCCGTTCCCCGGCGTCGTCACCGGCCTGGCCTGGACGGCGATGGGCGGAGCGACCCTGGAGATCGAGGCGGTGGCGATCCCGGCCGAGAAGGGCTCGCTCTTCCTGACCGGGCAGCTGGGCGACGTCATGAAGGAGTCGGCCAATCTCGCCCGCTCCTACCTGATGGCCAACGCGGCGCGCTTCGGCGTGCCGCGCGGCTGGTTCGATCGCCACACGGTGCATCTGCACGTGCCGGCCGGGGCGACCCCGAAGGACGGTCCGAGCGCCGGCGTGACCATGGCCACGGCGCTGTTGTCGCTGGCCCTGGGCAAGACCACGACCCGCAACCTCGGCATGACCGGCGAGCTGACCCTGACCGGGCGCGTCTACCCGATCGGCGGGGTGCGCGAGAAGCTGGTCGCGGCCAAGCGCGCGGGACTGGCCACGGTGCTGCTGCCGAAGGCCAATGAACGCGACTACGAGGAGCTGCCGGCGCTGGTCACGGCCGGCATCGCGGTGCGCTTCGTCGCGCATCTCGATGAGGTCCTGGAGGCGACCGGGCTGCACGTCCCAGCCAGGCCGGAGCCCAGCGCCAAGCCGGCCGCGGCCAAGCGCCCGAAGGCCTTCCGCGCCGGCGGGCGCACGCGCGGGGCGGTTACGCCTCGGGCGCTGCGGGCAGGTCCTCGGACTCCTCCTCGACCTGATCGGTTCGGAAGCGAATGAAGACCACGTGGTCCATCTCGCTGCCGGGCTCATTCTCGTCGTTGACGTAGTCGCGCTCCAGCGAGCGCAGCTCGACCTGGTCGACGTGCTCGGCGGGGATCTGCGCCAGGGTGCGGTTGGCCAGCGTCTCGAGCTGCTCGAAGCTGTTGGCGGCCTCCTCGAGCAGGGAGATGAGGCGGATCTGCATGTGCTGGGTGGCCATGCCCGGTTTGTAGGGCGCGGTGGCCTCCCGCAAGGGAGGCCGCCAGCGTCCCATGACAGGACGCCCCCATGGCGGTTGGCTGTGGAGTCCCGGACGCCGGGCATAGCATGCGCGACCCTTCACTTGCGAGCGGCACTTCGAGCATGATCTCCACCGCGAATCTGAGCATGGCCTTCGGTCAGAAGGTGCTGTTTGAGAACGTCTCCCTGCGTCTGAACGCCGGCACCTGCTATGGCCTGATCGGCGCCAACGGCACCGGCAAGACGACCTTCATCAAGATCCTCTCGGGCGAGGTCGAGCAGACCTCCGGCCAGGTGATCCTCGATCCCGGCAAGCGCATGGGCTCGCTGCGCCAGGACATCACCAATCACGAGGAGCAGCGCGTCCTCGACGTGGCGCTGCGCGGCCACCCGGTGATCTGGAAGCTGCAGGAGCAGATCGAGGCGCTGACCGCGAAGGCCGACTTCACCGACGCCGACGGGCAGAAGCTCGGTGAACTGCAGGAGAAGTTCTCGGAACTCGACGGCTACAGCCAGGAGACCGCCGCGGCCGAGGTGCTGACCGACCTCGGGGTCGCGCCGGCGGTGCACAACAAGCTGATGAAGGAGATCGACAGCGCGCTGAAGGTGCGCGTGCTCCTGGCCCAGGCGATCTTCTCGAAGCCCGACCTGCTGCTGCTCGACGAGCCGACCAACAACCTCGACATCCCGGCGATCGTCTGGCTGGAAAAGTTCTGCGCCGACTACGACGGCTGCATCGTGGTGGTCTCGCATGACCGCCACTTCCTCAACCGCGTGTGCAGCAACACCCTCGACTGCGACTACAAGACCATCCGCCAGTTCGTCGGGCCCTACGACGTCTACGTCGCGCAGGAGCAGCTGGCGCGCGCGCAGCGCAGCAAGGAGGCGGGCCGCATCGAGCGCCAGGTTGCGCGCCTGAAACTCTTCGTCGAACGCTTCAAGTCCAACGCCGCGCGCTCCAAGCAGGCCACCAGCCGCGAGAAGATGATCGACGCGCTCAGCGGCCAGAAGGTCGTGCCCTCGTCGCGCGTCGCGCCGCGACTGCACTTCCGCCAGGCCAAGCCCAGCGGCCAGGACGTCATCGAGCTGACCAAGGTCAGCTTCAGTCATCCCGGGGCCAAGAACCTGATCACCAACTTCAGCACCCGCATCGACCGCGGCGACCGCGTCGGCATCGTCGGCCGCAACGGCATCGGCAAGACCACGCTGGTGCGCCTGCTGCTGGGCGAGCTGACCCCCACCAGCGGCAAGATCGCGTGGGGCTCGACCACCACCCGCGCCTACTTCCCGCAGGACGGCTCGGGGATGTTCCTGAACAAGGACCTGACCATCTTCGAGTGGCTGAAGCAGTACACCTCCAACCAGGACATCAACCTGATGCGCTCGATGCTCGGGCGCATGCTCTTCTCGGGCGACGACGTCAAGAAGCCGATCGGCGTGCTTTCGGGCGGAGAACGCGTGCGCTGCCTGCTGTCGATGGTCATGCTGCAGGAGGCCAACGTCCTGATCCTCGACGAGCCGACCAGCCACCTCGACCTCGAGTCGATCGAGGCCCTGCAGGAGGCGCTCGAGGAGTACCAGGGCACCCTGGTCTTCGTCAGCCACGACCGCGAGTTCATCGACGAGGTCGGCGGGAGGGTGATCGTCATGGAGGACGAGGGCCTGACCGACTGGAAGAGCAAATACCTGGAATTCCGCCGCGGACGCGAGCTGGAATAGCGCAATTGGCCGCTGGCCCGGGCGGTGTAACCGACCTTGCCCCCCTTGCCCACTCCGTACACTCCGCGGCCCATGTCCGGGCTACCTCATCGGATTCTGCATGGTTGCGCAGCGCTGCTCGCGCTCGCGCTCTCCGCCTTTGGTAGCCCGCGCCTGGGCGAGGACCGCCCGGGCGCACCCGCGCCGGAGCAGGTCCTGGTGCGCCTTGCCGATGCGATCATCGCGCAGGCCGACAGCGGCCGGCAGACGGAGCCTGACGCTTCCGCCACGGTGGCCCCGCGCGCTGCGCGCGTCGACGCCCCGGCCGGTCGCGAGGATGCCGGTCCCGGGCCCGCCATGGCCCCGGCCGGCGGCCGCGGCCCGCGCGCGCCCTGAACCGCGCCGGCGTCCACCGACCCCCTCATTCACCGGCGCCGTCAGGCGCCACCCATTGGAATTACCCATGTCCCTCTCCGTCGTCCGTCCCGTCGCCCGCACCATCATCCTCATGGTCGGCTCGACCCCGCTGCTGTTGGCCGAGAGCAACAGCTCCAATCCCGCCGACCAGGGCTCGACCACCGCGGTGGCCGGCGCGCCCGCCTCGGCGCCCAAGGGCGGCCCCGGCCCGGGCAGCAACGTCACCTTCATGTACATCATCATGGCGGTCGGCCTGGTTGCGATGTTCCTGCTCGCCAACCGCAGCCAGAAGAAGGCCGAGCGCGAAGCTGCGGAGATGCGCTCGAAACTCAAGCGCGGTGATCAGGTGGTGACCGTCGGCGGCATGCATGGCGAGGTCGCCACGGTCGGCGAATCGACCGTCGAGTTGCGCCTGGGCACGGCCGACAACGCCCCGGTGGTGACCTTCAGCAAGAGCGCCGTCTCGTCGATCGCGGGCGCCGACCAGGCCAAGGCGAAGTAATGCTCAACCGCCTGCTGGTCACCCTCGGGACGGCGGCCTTCTGCCTGTTCCTGCTCCTGCTCGAGCACAAGTGCTCGTACTTCCTCGGCACCCAGGAGCTCTCGGCCACGATCAAGGCCGCCGATCCCGACGCCAAGCCCGGCCTGCCCAAGGTCTTCGCCATCACCCTCAAGGACGCCGCCGGCACCATCGTCAGCGCCGAGCCCGACGACCTCGAGCAGATCGCCGACCGCCTCGCCGGGCGCAGCGGCCGCGACCAGGTCGCGATCACCACCATCGGCGGCCTGACCCCGCGCGACGCCAGCGTCCAGGTCACGGTGCCCGCCACGGTCGCCGACGAGACCATGGCCGCGCGCTTCAAGGATTTCGCGATCCGGCGCGCCAACCCGCCGGTTGGGCTATTCTACACCACCCCGGGCATCGACCTGCGCGGCGGTGTCGAGTTCATCTGCAGCCTGCACAAGGAGGACGGCTCGGTCGTCCCCGCCGACGAGGAGGTCATCTCGATCCTGCAGAAGCGCCTCGACGAGCGCGGGTTGACCGAACCCCAGGTCACGCGCCTCTCCAACGGCCAGGTCGACATCGTCATCCCCGGCGGCACGCCCGCCGACGCCTCGCGCACCCGCAAGGTCCTCGAGACCTCCGGCCGCCTCGAGTT
>Ga0302314_10005655_pt1 | contig 22727 bp, 20 predicted proteins | sample III_Palsa_N2_3_FD_200533 | JGI IMG/M metagenome (GOLD analysis project Ga0302314, IMG submission 200533) | Peat permafrost microbial communities from Stordalen Mire near Abisko, Sweden - III_Palsa_N2_3 | ecosystem: Environmental > Terrestrial > Soil > Palsa > Peat permafrost | place: Sweden... | reverse complement strand
CTCGGCGCTCGGGGGTGCGAGGGGTGCGCCCGGGCTCGGACGGCTCGGCGCTCGAACGGCTCGGCGTTTCGGGGGTGTCCCGGCGCGGGGGCGCCCGCACTCAGACGGCCCGGCGCGCGGACGGCCCCGCGCGCCGGGGCGCGCCTGGGCTCAGAACGGCCTGGCCCTCAGGGGTGACCCGGCGCTCAGACGACCTGGTGCAGCCAGCGGACCGGGGTGCCCTCACCCGCGTGCCGGAACGGCTCCAGCTCGTCGTCCCAGGGCTTGCCGAGCAGCCGGGAGATCTCCGCCTCCAGTGGCCCCTCGCCCATCCGGGCCCGCAGCAGCGCCGAGCGCAGCCGGTCCTCCGGGATCAGGATGTCCCCGTGCAGGCCGGTGACCGCGTGGAAGATGCCCAGTTCGGGCGTACTGCTGTAGCGCTCGCCCTCGCAGCCGGCGACCGGCTCCGCAGTCACCTCGAAGCGCAGCAACTGCCAACCGCGCAGGGCCGATGCGAGCCGGGACGCAGTGGCCGGTTCGCCCTGCCAGGAGAGCTCGGCCCGCCAACTGCCGGGTGCGGCGGGCTGACGGATCCAGTCGAGACTGACACGCGTGTCGAGCACGCCGCCGACCGCCCACTCGACATGCGGGCAGAGCGCGCGCGGCGCGGAGTGCAGGTACAGGACTCCACGAGTCGTCACCGGGACCTCCAGTGTGGTGCGAGGGACGCCTTCCCCAGCGGCCTCGTGCCACGTCTGATCATCAATGCCCGTAGTGACTTCGTGTAAACACTATTTCACTCAGTAATCACAATATGTAACGTCGCATCAAGCAGGTGGCTGAGGAAACGGTACCGTGCTGCGGGCCGCCATGGGGGGCTGTCCAGCGGAACCACCCGAAAGCACGCACATCCCGCCCGTACGGGCGGGAGGTGCGGGCATATCAGCGCACTTACTGACGGCCACTCAGCCGACCACGCGCACCAGCATCTTGCCAGTATTGGCACCGCGCAGCAGCCCCAGGAAAGCGTCCACCGCGTGGTCGAACCCGTCCACCACGGTCTCCCCGACCACCAGCCTGCCCTCGGCCAGCCAGCCGCCGACCTCGGCGACGAACTGCGGTTGCAGCGCGTAGTGGTCACCCACCAGCATGCCCTCCAGCCGCAGCCGCTTGCCGATGGCCAGCGCCAGGTTGCTCGGCCCGGCCGGGGGCGCGGTGTCGTTGTACTGGGCGATGGCGCCGCAGAGCACCGCGCGGCCCCGCAGCCGTAGCGCACCGATGGCGGCCTCCAGGTGCTCCCCGCCGACGTTGTCGAAGTAGACGTCGATGCCGTCCGGCGCGGCCTTGCCGAGCTGCTCCGCGATCGGGCCGTCGTGGTAGTCGAAGGCGGCGTCGAAGCCGAGCTCCTCGGTGAGCCGGCGGACCTTCTCCGGCGATCCGGCACTGCCGACCACCAGCGAGGCCCCGCGCAGCTTGGCGATCTGGCCGACCATGCTGCCGACCGCGCCGGCCGCCCCGGAGACGAAGACCGCCTCGCCCTGTTGGAAGCCGCCGACCTCCAGCAGCCCGGCGTAGGCGGTGAGGCCGGTCATCCCGAGCACCCCCAGGTAGGACTGGAGCGGCAGCGCGGGGTCGACCTTGACCGCGCGGGCCGCGTCCAGGGTGGCGTACTCGCGCCAGCCGAGACCGTGCAGCACGCTGTCGCCGACGGCGAGGCCCTCGGCCTCGGAGGCGACCACCCGGCCGACCGCGCCACCGTCCATCACCGAGCCGAGCGCGAACGGCGGGACGTAGGACTTCACGTCGTTCATCCGGCCGCGCATGTACGGGTCGACCGACAGGTACTCGTTGCGGACCAGGATCTGCCCCGGGCCCGGAGCCTGGACCGGGGCCTCGACCAGGGCGAAGTCCTCCGGAACCGGCCAGCCGTTGGGGCGGGCCACCAGGTGCCACTCGCGGCCGGTGGTGGGCGTCTGCTCAGCCATGCTCTCGTTCCTTCAGCTCATTGTTCATTGAGTTCCTCAAGTAAATGTGAGGCAGAAAGGTTCACCATGTCAAATATTCAGGTACCCTGGAGGCATGTCGCAACCGCAGCCGCCGAAACTGCCGCCGAGCGGGTCTGACCCGATCACCCTGGAGGTGGTCGACCTGATGGCCCGCATGGTCGCCCTGTTCCACAAGGAGTACGAGGAGGCCGCCGCCGCGCGCTCGCTCACCGGCGCGCAGGCCAAGGTCCTCGGACTGCTGCGGCTCGGCCCGCTGCCGATGCGGCAGATCGCCCAGACGCTGAGCTGCGAGCCGTCCAACATCACCGGCATCGTGGACCGGCTGGAGCTGCGCGGGCTGGTCGAGCGCCAGGCCGACCCGGCCGACCGCCGGATCAAGCTGGTGGCGCCCACCGAGGCCGGCGGCGCGGCCTCCACCGAGCTGCGCGAGTCCCTGCGCTTCGCCCGGGAACCGTTGGCCTCGCTCGCCCCGGACGAGCGCACCCAGCTCCGCGACCTGATGCGCCGGATCATCGACGGCGCCGAGCAGGAGCAGCGGCCGCCGCGCCAGGCGACCGCGTCGGGCAACCGGGGCTAGCAGTCCGGGCTAGCAGTCCCGAGCCCGGGCGGCGTACGCCTGAACGACGACCCAGCCACCGCCAACCACCCCCCATCGGGGGGCGCGTGAAGCGAGCCCGGTCGCTAGGCTCGATGGCCGACGGCGGGCGCACGGGGCGGGCGTCATGGCGGTAGCGGGGGCATGTGTCGGTAGACAGCGGTCAGCGGAGCACGCCCGCACCCGGCGAGTCAGGCCCCCGACAGCACGGCGTACCGTCGGACCGGCGCGGCCGGACCCGCGCGTTGCTCGGCGCGCGCCCCGGACAGGCACTGCTGCTGCTCGGCCTGGGCGTGGCCTCGCTGCTGGTCTACGAGTCGGTCCGGCAGTCGGAACACTTCCAGATGATCGACATGGTCGTCTACCGGGACGAGGGCGAGACCGTCCGGCACAGCCGGAACCTCTACACCATGGTGGTCCCGCACTGGAAACTGCTGGCGACCTATCCGCCCTTCGCCGCCATGGCGTTCACACTGACCACGCTGGTGCCGGTACCGGTGCTGCGGGTACTGGTCACCTGTACCAACCTGGTGCTGCTCGGCGTGCTGGCCCAGCTGTCGTTCCGGCTGGTCGGCTGGCCCCGGCCGAGCGCCCGTCCGCTGGCCGTCGCACTGTGCGTGCTGCTGGGCGTCTGGCTGGAGCCCGTCTACACCACCCTGCGCTACGGGCAGATCAACCTGCTCGTCGCCTGTCTGGTGCTGGCCGACCTGAACCGGCCCGACCACGCGCGCGGCAAGGGGCTGCTGATCGGCGTGGCCGCCGGTCTCAAGCTGACCCCGGGGGTCTTCGGCGTCTATCTGCTGCTGACCGGCCGGCCTCGGGCCGCGCTGGCGTCCTTCGCCGGGTTCGCCGGCACCGTGCTGCTCGGCTGGGTCGCCCTGCCCAGCGCGTCCTGGGGCTTCTGGAGCCGCTACCTGTACGACTCCAACCGGGTCGGGGCCGGCTGGATCGTCGACAACCAGTCCCTGCGCGGGGCGCTGGCCAGGCTGCTGCACGAACAGAACCCCCGGCTGGCCTGGATGCTGGCGGCGGGTCTGACCGCCGTCGCCGGGCTGGGCCTGGCCGCCTGGACCGCGCGCAGCGCCGACTGGCTGCCCCGGGCCGAGGCGTGGGGGGTGATCTGCGCGGCCCTCACCGCGCTGCTGGTGTCGCCGATCAGCTGGACCCACCACTGGGTCTGGTGCGTGCCGATCCTGGTGCTGCTGGCAGCCGAGGCCACCGCCGAGTCGGCCCGCCCCCAGTCGGTCCGCCACATGCGCTGGCGGCCCCTGCTCGGCCTCGGGCTGCTGACCTTCGCCGGGTACGGCATGTGGCTGATGCCGCACGGACGTCCACGATCGAGCCTGCACCTGGCGCTCTGGCAGCAACTACCGAGTTCGGTCTACCCGGTGTTCGGCCTGCTGCTGCTGGGAATCGCCGCCCTCCGCCCGGCCCGCCGACTCCGTTCCGCCGCCGTCCTACGGCCCGCGCGACGCCGGGAACGGAGATCCAGATGATGGCACCCACCGCGCGAAGGGCATGCCCCACCAGCTATGCTGCGGCGAGTGGCCCATCCGTGGGCCACTCGTGCTGATGTGCGACGTTCAGTCAGAATGATTGCCGTCACACGAGGCACGGGGCGGTAGCTCAGCCGGTTAGAGCAGGGGACTCATAATCCCTTGGTCGTGGGTTCGAGTCCCACCCGCCCCACCGTTCAACGAACGGCCTGACCAGGCCACACGTTAGAACAACGGCCTGTCGATGCGTGCATCGACAGGCCGTTGTTCACTCGAATGGGCTCGTGTGGGACCTACGTGGGGACGCCGCCCACCGTCCCGCCCCTACCAAGGCCCCCCCTCAGGACTTCGGCACGGTGTTGATGTAGTGCGTGCCTGCCTGGTAGAAACCCGCGACCGCCTTCTGCACGTTCTTCAGCGACACCGCCTGGTCGGCCTTGTAGTAGAACCAGTTGACCTGCATGTCCCAGGTGCGCTGACCCACGAAGGGGAGGTCGATGAACCAGTCGCTGAAGTCGACGTCCATGCTCTCGCGCGGGATGTACTTGCCCGTGCTGCTGAACAGCGTTTTGCCGTCCATGGAGTAGGTGACCACCCCGTCCTCGGCCGTGATCATCATGGTGTGCCACCCCTGGAGGCTCTGGTGCGCCCGGTGGGTGACCCGGTCGTCGGTCACCGCGCTGTACCAGCTCGTGGTGTCGAAGGCCGGGCCGGGCGCACCCCATCCGCCGTTCGGCATGTACTCGTTGTCGAGCTCGCTGTAGAGCGGGGACTTGCCGTCGGCCGAGATCGGGTAGAAGGACTCGTTGATGTGGTCACCGTTGGGGCCACTGGTGGGCTGGTCGGCGAAGTAGATCCGGGCCGCGTACGTCCCGTTGAAGAACTCGGCTTTGGTGCTCTCCAGCTCCGCCTGGTGGGTGCCGGCCGAGGTCCCGTCCGTACCGGCCTGCAACTGCAGTACCTGTCCGCCCTGAGCGGAGGCCTCGGAGGGGAAGCTGACACCCGACGTCGACCAGGTGTCGGAGATGCCCGGGCCGCCCGGGCCGGTACGGGGCTCCCAGCCGTGGGCGAGGAGCGCGGGGTCGTCCGGCCCGCTGTAGTGGAAGTCGTCGAACACGGTCTGCGCCGGGACGACCGGTGCCGCCGCCGGGGACGGCGCGGACGGCCCCTGCGCCGAGGCGGTGGCGCCGCCGACCGGCTCACTCCCCCAGACGAGTGCCCCGCCCAGATAGGCGGTCACCAGACGAGACGGTTTGAACGTCGTGATGGCGGCGTCGAACGAGCGGTCGTTCGCCTGGTCCAGGGGCTTGTGGTCGAGGCGGTAGAGCTGAAGGTCGACGCTCTGACTGTCCTGCCCGGGCGCCAGGGTGCCGGCTCCGGGAGCGAAGCCGATCTGGAGGTAGTGGTCGGCCGTGGGCGTGGTGGGGCTCAGCGCGGCGATGCTTCCGGAGACGTTCGAGCAGCCGACTCCGGCCTGCACACAGTTGAAGCCGTACGGAGTGGTTCCGTCCTCCGTGAAGTAGTAGCGGAGGGTGACGTCACTCAGCGGCACCGGCTTCTTGGACGTATTGACGACCACCAGCTCCGGGGCTGCCACGGCCGAGTCGGCGGCCACCGCCGTGCGGTAGTCAACGGTGAGGCTGGGGGTCGTCGGGAACACGGCATGCCATACGGTCCGCGATTGCGTGCCGAGCGCCGTGCCGCCTGCGATCACAACGACAACTAGCAGCAATTTGAACAGAGTTGAACCACCACGACGCGGCTTGCGGCGGGCAGACCCCACGGGGAGCTCCTTGGAGGGATGTGGAGGCGCCGAAGGGGTGCCCGTTTCAGGTGTCGAACTAAAAGCTGATGGTATGCGTCGGCCATTCTAGTGCGGGCCACCCGATGCTCCCCCCTCCTCCCGTTGCTACGGAAACTCTTCCGTAAGCGCAGGTGAACAGCAGTGCGGATGCTCACGAACTGTCACCGAACCAGACAATCAGGAGCGTAAGGCCAGCATCCGGTCGGGCATTTGTGACGGATCGCCAGATCTCAGTCCGGCAGCCGGGCGATGAGAGGGAACCGTTACGTTGGTGTTATCGATTCCGACAGCCCAATGTCCGTTTCGTGGTTAAATATGTATGCGAATATCCTTACTAAGGCAGATCGGTGCTGCGCGGCATGTGCACTGCGCGCGACTGTCGCCCATGAAAATGGGCATGCCAAATAGGCGAGCAGACGCGGCAGGTTTTGGAAAGGCACGGGGAAGCATGTCCAGCACGGCCGACGCGGCGCGCGCGAGTAGTCGGCATCGGCGCGGGCGAGTCGCCATCAGCAACACCGATCACCCGATCATCTGCGACACCGTCGCCATCGTTCCAGCGCGCAACGAGGAGATCGGCCTCTTCACCGCGCTGCGGTCCCTGGCCGGCCAGAGCAGGCAGCCCGACCTGATCATCGTGGTCGTGAACAACTCGACCGACCGCACCGAGCTCTTCGCGCGCCAGTTCGCGGCCGAACCGGGAGTGCCGGAGACGGTGGTCCTGAACCTGCCCGACAATCCCCACAAGAAGGCGGGCGCGCTCAACTACGGCATCCGCTGGCTCACCGAGGGCACGGGTGGACCGCTGGTCGGCAAGGTCGGCCACGTCCTGGTGATGGACGCGGACACCGAGCTGCACCCGAAGTTCATCGAGCGGGCGCGCAACGTGATCGCCTCCGATCCGGAGATCGGTGGCGTCAGCGCGGCCTGCCTGGGCCGGACCGACCTGTGGCGCAGCCCGTGGCAGCGGTTCCTGACCGGCATGCAGATCATCGAATACGGTCGGGCCGCCAACGCCCGCTACCGTCGCGATGTCCACACCATGTCGGGCGCCGGCTCCTTCTACCGCGGCGAGGCTCTGCAGAGCCTGCTCGACTGGCGGAGCGAGGTCTTCTGGGAGGACCACAGCAACCTGGTTGAGGACTACGAGACCACCTTGGCGCTCAAGGAGTCCGGCTGGAAGGTGACCGCCAACCAGCTCTGTATCGCCTATACCGACCTCATGCCGACGCTGCGCGAGTTGATCCAGCAGCGGGAGCGGTGGAGTCGTGGCACCGTGGACACCCTGCGCGGGCGAGGTATCAACCGGTTCACCTGGCACTCGATCGCCACCATGATCCTCGGACTCTTCGGCGCCGCCTACATCCTCGGCTTCGGATCCGTGGAGATCACGATGGCGGCTCGCCACGGCTTCTCCGTCGAACCGATCTTCTGGATCCTCTTCTCCTTCTGGATCATCTATCCGGCGGTCCGAGTGTCCAACCTCGGCTGGAAGGCGATGCTCGTCGAGGCTCTGCTGGTCCCGGAGCTGATCTACACCGTCGTGCGGACCTACTGGCTCGTCTCAGCGATAGCAAAGTCCTACCTGACCCGCGTTTCGGCCTGGAAGTGAAGAGAAGAGGAAGGCAGTGAACCCCTTTAAAGGGCTGGGAATCCTCCTGGCCGCCGGGATCGTCGTACTGGCACTGACCCGAGTGTCGAACGTGTCATTGGTGATCTTCATCGCCAGCATTGTGGTCGTCTGCACGTCCACACTCACCCTCATCGCCTCGGCCCAGCGCCGCCGCCGTGACCGCCGTGTCGCCAGTGGCCTGGCAAGTTGATCGATCATCAGCTGACGTCCCGGCCGTAGGACCTGCTTGCTCTCGCACTGGGGGGCACTCCGAGCGTGGTCGGCCCTGCCGCACCCCGCCGTTCAGCGGACCTGGATGGAGTACGGGCGGTGGTCACAGCTCGGACCGTCCGGGCCGGCGACGGTCACCCCGCCGCTGAGGACCGTGCCCGGCCGGACGTCGCCGCCGACCAGGACGTGGATCTCCACGATCGCGGTCCTCAGCTGCGGCAGCCCCGGCGGGAAAGCACAGCTGACCGTGGTCCCGGCGGCGGCGTGCGCGCAGGAGGCGGGGAAGTCGCCGCCCAGGTCGGTGGTGCGCGCGGGCAGCAGGACGGTGACGGTGAACGGCGAGGCCGTCACGTCCGGCCCGCCGTTGGCCACCAGCGCCCGCAGCACCGTCTGCCCGCCCGGCGGTGCCGGGTCGGCGGCCGCCTGGACCAGCCGCAGATCCGAGCGGGAGGCGGGGGCGGTGACTGGGGCCGGGGTTGGGGCCAGGGCGAGCGTGCCGGCGACCGCCAGCAGGACGGCGACCAGGCCCACGGCCCGGCCCGGGTTCCGGCCCGGGTTCCGAACGGCCGAGCCGCACAGGCTTCGAGGCATCACGCTCCCAGTGGTCTCCGTCGTCACACCGACGTGCTCATGATGAACGTTCGGCGGCGCGCTCCCCGGTTCCCGGGTCGGCCACGACCACGCACCACTCGTGCGGAGCAGCGGCCGACCTGCCGGACTGTGTGGACCTCCAAAGCGCAGGCAGGCTCTGGACAGCCGGACTAATCAGGACATAGCCTTCAGCGCGAAGGCCCGTCGCATCCCCCGTCGGCGGGCCTTCGCCATGCCCGGGCCCGCAGTCGGCCCGCATGTGACCGTCAGTCCGCTGCCAGGAAACACGGGGTATCGAACGAGCCAGGCGATCGGGTACCGTCCGCGCATGAACTGCGGGATATGCGGAACGGGTCGGCTCAGTCCGATCGGTGAACTGATGAGCACCAATGACGGGCAGTCATCCCCACTGATCAGGTTCACCCGCCCGGGGTTCTTCAAGGCACGACCGAGCTACGAGGCCTGCTACGCGCGGGCCTGCCGGGACTGCGGTGCGCTGGTGCCCTTCCTCGGCCCGAATGAACTGAGGCTGCTGAACGCACAGATCGACGGCCTGGAGGACGTCGAGAACTACCACTAGGCGCTGCCGCGTGGTGAGTTGTCGCGTGGTGAGTTGCCGCGTGCGGCTAGCGGGCGCGGGTGCGGCGGACGCGGGTCCACAGCTGCGGGTCGACCGCGCCGACCCGGCGGCGGAAGTCGGCGAAGGGGACCTCCCGGGACTCCTCGGTCTCCAGCCAGCTGGCGCGGTGCGCCCGGTCGCCGACCGTGCCCGGCGGCAGCGGTATCACCCCGGCCAGGTCGGTGTGGTGCTTGCTGGTGATCTTCAGCACCGTGGCGGTGCCGGCACCCCGGTACAGCACCAGGCAGGGGCGGTCCTTGCCGCCCACGCCGTCGTCGAACGGCACCCGGGCCCACCAGATCTCGCGCGGCTCGGGCAGCCGCCCGGGCGGGGCCGAACGCGATCCGCCGCCACCGCCCGGGCGGGACGGCGAAGGGCGCGATGACGACGGGCGCGATGACGAGGCACGCGCGGAAGGTCGCCGGGCCGGGCGGCCCGGGGGGCGGGTGCGGCGGCGGCGGCGCAGCGCGGCTCCGCCGAAGGCCAGCAGGACGACCAGCAGCGCGACCCCGGCCGCCGTTCCGTACAGTTCCATCGCGCCCCCGCATTCGTTCCGGCCGGGTGGCCCCGGCAGACGCCGCGGGCCCCGGCGTCTGCCGGGGCCCGCGGAGAGGAAAGCTCCTCCAATTGGACTCGAACCAATAACCTGCCGATTAACAGTCGGCTGCTCTGCCAATTGAGCTATGGAGGACCGTACGCACCGAGCTTACCCTCGGCAGCTCCCCCAATTGGACTCGAACCAATAACCTGCCGATTAACAGTCGGCTGCTCTGCCAATTGAGCTATGGGGGAAGGTGCGGCCTCGGTCGGCCAGGCTCCGTCGAGCATGGGCCGCTGTCAGCTGCGGGACATACATTAGCGCACGTAGGGGGGTGCTCCGCCAATCGTTTGGCCGACCGGGCGCGGGCGGTCGGCGGTTGGCCCTCGGCCCCGCCGGGTAGGCGTCACCGGATGGCCCGTGCCGGGGCCGGTACGGCACCGGTCGGGTACCGGCGCGGCAGGTTCGCGCGCCCGGTGGCGCGGCCATAGGCTCCGGGACTGAACGAGCCCCGGGACTGGAACAGCCGCACCGGCGGCCGGACAGAGCGGGACGGAAGCGGCACACGCACGGGCCCCGTGCGGACGGCTGCCGACAGAGGTGGAGGCGACACATGCGCAAGCTCACTTTCTTGGCTGGACTGGCCCTCGGCTACGTACTCGGCACCCGTGCCGGGCGGGAGCGCTACGAGCAGCTCCGCACCACCGTGCACGACCTCTCGCAGACCCCGGCGGTGCAGAAGGCGACCCGCAACGCCAAGCAGGCGGCGGGTACGGCGGCCGGCAAGGCGGCGGACGCGGTGGCCGGAAAGGTCGGCGACAAGCTGCCCGGATCGCTCACCGACCGGGTCCCCTACCTGCGGGAGCGCTCCAGCACCGCCTCGGCCGACGGCTGGGGCACGCCGGTCGGCTGAGCCCCGGCGGGCGGCTGTGGCCCAAGCGCCTGTGAGAATGGCGTCCCATCAGGCATGATCTCGGATATGGCGATATCTGCTGGACTCGACTGCTCCTCCCAGAACACTCGGATCGTCGTCTGCGACAGCGACACCGGTGAGGTGCTGCGGGAGAACCGCGCGCCACACCCGGGGCTGGCCCCCGGCGGCGCCCCGGCCGAGATCGACCCGCAGGCGTGGCTGCGCTCGCTGGGCGTGGCCGCTGAGGGCGGCATGCTGGAGGGCGTCCGCGCCATTGGCGTGTCCGCCCAGCAGCAGGGGCTGGTCGGGCTGGACGCGGGCGGGGTGCTGGTCCGCCCGGCGCTGCTGCGCGGCGACCCGCGCTCGGCCGGTGCGGCGGCGCAGCTGGTGGCCGAGCTGGGCGGCCCGGCCGCCTGGGTCGAGGCGGTCGGCGGGGTTCCGCACGCCGGTTCGACCGTGTCGAAGCTGCGCTGGCTCGCGGAGCACGAGCCGCAGCACGCCAAGCGGATCGCCGAGGTGCTGCTGCCGCACGACTGGCTGGTGTGGCAGCTGCTGGGCCAGGCTGCGCGGCGGACCACCGACCGGGGCGACGCCTCGGGCACTGGCTACTGGTCGCCGCAGACCGGGCAGTACCGTCCGGACCTGCTCACGCTCGCGCTCGGTCACGAGCCCGCCGTCCCGGACGTGCTCGGTCCGGCCGAGGCCGCCGGGCACAGCCCCGAGGGGCTGCTGATCTCGGCCGGTACCGGCAGCACCATGGCCACCGCGCTGGGGCTCGGCCTGGGCCCGGGCGACGCGGTGGTCTCGCTGGGTGCGAGCGGCACCGTCTACGCGGTGCACGACGAGGCACTGCTCGACCCGGCCGGGAGTGTGGTGCCGCTGGCCGACGCGACCGGACGGCACCTGCCGCAGGTCGGCACGCTGAACGCGGCCCGGGTGCTGCGCGCCGCCGCCGAACTACTGGGTACCGACGCCGAGGGGCTGAGCGAGCTGGCGCTGCGGTCCACCCCCGGCTCCTACGGGCTGGTGCTGCTGCCCTACCTGGACGGCGAGCGCACCCCCCATCTGCCGCAGGCGGCCGGGACGCTGGCGGGGCTGCGGGTGGACTCGATGCGCCCCGAGCACCTGGCCCGGGCCGCCGTCGAGGGCATGCTCTGCGGCCTCGCCGACGCCCTGGACGTGCTGCGGGAGCGGAAGGTGACGGTCCGTCGGATCTTCCTGACCGGCGCGGTCGGCAGGCTCGCGGCGGTGCGCGAGATCGCGCCGATGATCTTCGGCGTCCCGGTGGTGGTCCCCGAGCCCGGCGACTACGCCGCCCTGGGCGCGGCCCGGCAGGCCGCCTGGGCGTTGGCCGGGACGCCCGAGCCGCCGCAGTGGGAGCTGCGCGACGCGGTGACGGTCGACCCCGGCGACGACATCGCCGTGGGCGAGGCGATCCGCCAGCAGTACGCCACGCTGCGGGAGCAGATGCACCCCGGTGCGGGTCAGTAGGCAGCGGTCAGGCGGCAGCGGTCAGGCGGCAGCGGTCAGGCGGCGGCGGTCAGTAGGCAGCGGTCAGGCGGCAGCTGTCAGGCGGCGGTCAGTCGAGGTAGCCGCGGAGCTGGTCGGCGAAGGCGTGGTCGCGGAGCTTGTTCAGGGTCTTGGACTCGATCTGCCGGATCCGCTCCCGGGTGACCCCGAACATCCGTCCGATCTCCTCCAGGGTGCGCGGGCGGCCGTCGACCAGCCCGTAGCGCAGCTGCACCACCTTGCGCTCGCGCTCGCCGAGGGTGGACAGCACCGCCTCCAGGTGCTCCCGGAGCAGGATGAAGGCGGCGGACTCCACCGGTGAGGCGGCGTCGCTGTCCTCGATCAGATCGCCGAGGGCCACCTCGTCCTCCTCACCGACCGGCGCGTGCAGCGAGACCGGCTCCTGGGCCAGCCGCAGCACCTCGGTGATCCGCTCCGGCGGCAGCTCCAGCACCAGCCCGACCTCGGCCGGGGTGGGCTCGCTGCCGCGCTCCTGGAGCAGCCCGCGCTGGACCCGCACCACCCGGTTGATCAGCTCCACCACGTGCACCGGCACCCGGATGGTCCGGGCCTGGTCGGCCAGGGCCCGGCTCATCGCCTGCCGGATCCACCAGGTGGCATAGGTGGAGAACTTGTAGCCCCGGGCGTAGTCGAACTTCTCCACCGCCCGGATCAGCCCGAGGTTGCCCTCCTGGACCAGGTCGAGCATGGTCAGGCCGCGCCCGACGTAGCGCTTGGCCACCGACACCACCAGCCGCAGGTTCGCCTCGATCAGTCGGCGCTTGGCGATCCGACCGAGGACGACCAGCTGGTCCAGCTCGTCCGCCAGGCGCTCGTCGGCGGGTCCGCGCGCGGAGTCGAGCCGCTGCTCGGCGAAGAGCCCGGCCTCCACCTGGCGCGCCAGCTCGACCTCCTCGACCGCGGTGAGCAGCGGAATCCGGCCGATCTCGCGCAGGTACTGGCGGAACAGGTCCGCGCTCGGCCCGGTCGCCTCGTCCGCGGCGGCGCGGACGTCCACGGACGCCTCGTCGGCATCGGCGGCCTCGGCTTCGGCGCGCTCGGGGGCGGGCTCGGCGGGGTCGGTTTCGACGGCATCGGCAGGGGGTGGGGTCAGGGCGCGCGGGGGTGGAACGGGGGCGGGGGCCTCGCCGCCGCCGCTCCAGGGCGCGGGTGGCGGGGGCACGTCCGGATCGACGGCTCCCCGCTCTGGGGAGTGGGACACCATCACCCAGTGTGCCCCCCGGATGACTGTCGGCGCAGACGCGTGCAGCGACTTTCTCAGCCGCGTCGGCGAGGCGCGTCGGCGAAGCTCAGAGCGCGGCCGGGCCCAGGTCCCGAAGCGCCTGCCGGTACTGCTGGAGCTGCCACAGCTCGCCCCGGACCGCCGACAGTCGCTCCTCGGAGGCGGTGGAGCCGAGCCGCTGCATATGGGCGCGGCAGTCGGCGATCCGCCGGTCCACCGCTTGCAGCCGCAGCTTGACCAGGAAGTCCCCGGCGTAGACGGCGTCCGCGGCCCGCCGGGTGCGTACCGGCTCCACGGTCAGCTCGGTGATCAGGCCGCGCAGCGCGTCGTCCGGCGCGGCCTCGCGCACCCGGGGTGACCAGGCGTCCGGCTCGGCGGCACCGGCCGCCACTCCCCCGGCCGTGCCGATGGCGGTCCGCACCAGCGCGTACGGCGGGGTGGGGAACTCGTCCACGCTGTAGGCGTCGAAGGTGGGCGCGACCAGCGCCGGGTACTGGAGCGCGAGCTTCAGCAGCTCGCGCTCGACGAACTGGGCCGGGTCGCGCGGGTCGAGCCGGAAGGCCGGACGCCGGGGCGCGGCCTGGGCCTGCGGCGCCGGCGCACCGGCCCGCCCGCGCTGCTCGCCCGGGCGCTGCTGGGCGGCCCGCTCCCGCTGCTGCTCGCGTTCGCGCTGCCAGCGGGCCAGTTGGGAGACCCGGCGGACCACGAAGGGCTCGTCCAGGATGCCCAGCATCCCGGCCAGCTGGACCGCGTAGTCGTGCTGGATCGAGCCGTCCTTGATCGCGGCGACGATCGGCGCGGCCTGCTCCAGCGCGGCCGAGCGGCCCTCGGCGGTCTCCAGGTCGTGCTGGGCCACCGCGGCCTTGATCGCGAAGGCGAACAGCGGGACCCGCTGGTCGATCAGCCCGCGCACCGCCTCGTCGCCCTGCGCCAGCCGCAGCTCGCAGGGGTCCATCCCGCCGGGGCTGACCGCGATGAAGGTCCTGGCGGCGAACTTCTGGTCGTCGGCGAAGGCGCGCAGCGCGGCCTTCTGCCCGGCGGCGTCGCCGTCGAAGGTGAAGACCACCTCGCCCCGGTACTGCGAGGTGTCCATCAGCAGCCGCCGCAGGATCTTGATGTGGTCCTCGGCGAAGGCGGTGCCGCAGGTGGCCACGGCGGTGGTGATCCCGGCCAGGTGGCAGGCCATGACGTCGGTGTAGCCCTCGACCACCACCGCCCGCCCGGTCTTGGCGATGTCCTTGCGGGCCAGGTCGATGCCGTAGAGCACGTGGGACTTCTTGTAGAGCGGGGTCTCCGGGGTGTTCAGGTACTTGGGGCCGGTGTCGTCCTCGCGGAGCTTGCGCGCGCCAAAGCCGATGATCTCGCCGGTGGTGTCCTTGATCGGCCAGATCAGCCGGGCCCGGAACCGGTCCATCGCGCCGCGCCGCCCCTCCGAGCAGATGCCGGAGAGCAGCAGCTCGCGGTCGGTGTAGCCGCGCCCGCGCAGGAACCGGGTGAGGTTCTCGAAGCCACCGGGCGCGTAGCCCAGGCCGAAGTGCGTGGCGACGGCCTCTTCGAAGCCGCGCTCCTTGAGGAACCGCCGGCCGATCTCGGCCTCCGGGCTGCCCAGCTGCTCGGTGAACCAGGCGGCGGCGATCCGGTTGATCTCCAGCAGCCGGGTGCGCTCGCCCTGCTGGCGGCCGGGCAGGTAGCTGCCACCCTCGTAGCGCAGGGTGATGCCGAGCTGCGCGGCCAGGCGTTCCACGGTCTCGACGAAGGTCAGGTGCTCGATCTTCATCACAAAGCCGAGGGTGTCGCCGCTCTCCTGGCAGCCGAAGCAGCTGAAGACGCCCTTGCTGGGGCTGACGTAGAAGGAGGCGGACTTCTCGTCGTGGAACGGGCACAGCCCCTTCAGCTGACCGCCGCCGCCGTTGGTGAGCTGGACGTACTCGCCAACGACAGCGTCGATCCGGGCGGCGTTGCGCACCGCCTCGATGTCCTCGTCCCTGATCCGCCCTGCCACGTCGTGCAGTGTATGCCCGGGGACCGACAGGCCCTACAGGTCGAAGGCGAGCTACAGGGCGAAGGCACTACCGGGCGAAGGCGCTACAGGTCGGCGAGCGGGACCGACGGGTCGGACAGCCGGTCGGGGTCGACCGGGCGGCCCGAGCGGACCAGCTGCTGGATGCTGCCGGCGACGTCCCAGACGTTGACGTTCATCCCGGCCAGCACCCGGTTGTCCGGGCCCTGCCAGAAGGCGATGAACTCGCGCTTGCCCGCGTCGCCGCGCAGCACCACGTGGTCGTAGGAGCCGGGGGCGGCATGGCCGGAGTACTCCATGCCCAGGTCGTACTGGTCGGAGAAGAAGTAGGGCACCCGGTCGTAGACGACGTCCTGGCCGAGCATGGCGCGGGCGGCGGCCGGGCCGCCGTTGAGGGCGTTGGCCCAGTGCTCGACCCGCAGCCTGCGGCCGAACAGCGGGTGCGCGGCGGAGGCCACGTCCCCGGCCGCGAAGACCGCCGGGTCGCTGCTGCGCAGCGAGGAGTCCACGGCGATGCCGCCGCCCTCGTCCGGTCCGGCCAGGTCGATCCCGGCGGCGGCGGCCAGCGCGGTCTGCGGGGCCGCGCCGATGCCGACCAGCACGGCGTGCGCCGGGTGCTCGTCGCCGTCGTCGGTGTGCACGGCCAGGACCATGCCGTCCTCGCCCTCGATCCCGGTGACCGAGGCGCCGAAGTGGAACCGCACGCCGCGGTCCTCGTGCAGGTGGGCGAAGAACTCGCCGAGCTCGGGACCGAGCGCCCCGTACAGGGGCGTGGACTGCGGCTCCACCACGGTCACCTCGGCGCCGTAGTGGCGGGCGGCGGCGGCTGCCTCCAGGCCGATCCAGCCCGCGCCGACCAGCACCAGCCGTCCGTTCTCCCGGCCCAGGGTCTGCAGGGTGGCCCGCAGCCGCTCGGAGTCGGCCAGCCTGCGCAGGTAGTGCACGCCGCCGAGGTCGATGCCGGGGACGTCCAGCGGACGCGGGGCGGAGCCGGTGGCCAGCAGCAGCCGGTCGTAGTGCAGCACCGTGCCGTCGCCCAGCTCGACCGCCCGCTCGCCCCGGTCCAGCCGGGTGACCGGGGAGCCCAGCCGCAGCTCCACCTCGTGCGCGGCGTACCAGGGCGACTCGTGGACGAAGAGCTCGGCCCGGGGGGTGCTCCCGGCCAGGAAGTTCTTGGACAGCCCGGGACGCTCGTACGGTTGCTCGCGTTCGTCGCCGACCAGGATCACCCGGCCGGTGAAGCCCTCAGCGCGCAGGGTCTCGGCGGCCTTGGCCCCCGCCAACCCGGCTCCGACGATGACATGGGTCTCGTGTGCGTCCACCACGTGCGCTCTCCTGACCGCTCTTCGGCTGTACCTGCCGTGCTCTTGCCTGCCTGCACTGCGTCCTGCTGCTGTCCTGCGGCTCCTGCCCTCAGTGCGAGGGTGCCAGCGTGCCGCAGCGGAACGTCTTTCGTGAAGACCGCCGACGCGCCCAGCACCAACGCGCCCACCGCCGACGCGTCATGCGGTCAGCGCCCGGTGGCGGGCGGCGGCCGAGGCGTCGGTGAGGGTGGCGATCTGGTCCACCACCGCGCGCAGCCGCCCGGCGTCGTCCGCCGCCGCCTCCCACAACGCCCGGAACACCGGGTCCAAGCCCACCGGCGCGCCCGCGACCAGTACCTCCGCCAGCTCCCGGATGACCGCCCGCTGCCAGCCGCGCAGCTGCTCCTGGTCGGCGCGCTGCATCACATAGCGGTCGGCGACGGCCTTCAGCACCGCGCACTCCAGCCGGACCGGGTGCGGGACGAGCAGGTCGGCGCGGTAGCGGGTGAGCCGCCCGGGGCCGTGGGCGGCCCTGGTGGCCTGCTCGGCGGCGGTGCAGAAGCGGCCGATCAGCTGGCTGGTGGCGTCCTTGATCCCGGCCCGGTCCCGGGCCGAGCCGTCGTAGCTGTGCGGCCACCACTCCTCGGCCAGCAACCGGTCCAGCGCCTCGGCGAACTCCTGCGGCTCGCCGGTCGGCGCGTAGCGGGCGGCGACCAGGAACAGCTCGGCGCGCTCGGGTCCGGAGCGCAGCACGGCCGGGTCCAGGTGCCCGGCCTGGAGGCCGTCCTCGACGTCGTGGACCGAGTAGGCCACGTCGTCGGACCAGTCCATGACCTGGGCCTCGAAGCAGCGCCGGTGCTCGGGCGCGCCCTGGCGCAGCCAGTGGAAGACCGACAGGTCGTCCTGGTAGACGCCGTACTTGTGCGGGAGCTCGGGGTGACTGCCCCTGGTCCAGGGGTACTTGGTGGCGGCGTCGAGCGCGGCCCGGGTCAGGTTCAGTCCGACGCTGCGGCCGGGGGTGCCGTCGTCGGCGTCGTGGGTGAAGCGCTTGGGTTCGAGCCGGGTGAGGATGCGCAGGCTCTGGGCGTTGCCCTCGAAGCCGCCGCAGTCGGCGGCGGCCAGGTCCAACGCCTCCTCGCCGGTGTGGCCGAACGGCGGGTGGCCGATGTCGTGCGACAGGCAGGCGGTCTCCACCAGGTCCGGATCGCAGCCGAGGGCCGCGCCCAGCTCCCGGCCGACCTGGGCGCACTCCAGCGAGTGGGTGAGCCTGGTCCGGGGGAAGTCGGCCGCCAGCGGGGCCACCACCTGGGTGGTTCCGGCCAGTCGGCGCAGCGCGGCGGAGTGCAGCACCCGGGCGCGGTCCCGCTGGAAGGCGGTCCGGCCGGGGCGCTTGTCCGGCTCGGCCACCCAGCGGTCCAGCGCGGCGGCACTGTACGGGGCTTCAGCCTGCGAGGTGTCATGCATGGTTCCCCCAGGGTATGCGGATGGCCAGGCTATTCGGACGGTACGACAGGCCGGGCCGGCCACCTGCCAGTTGGCCGGGACGGCGGGGTGGTCGGCGGGGTGGCCTGCGGGCGGGACGGCGGGGTGGCCGGCGGGGTGGCCTGCGGGCGGGACCGCCGGTGGACGGCTGGGGTCAGCTGCCGGTGGGGACGGCGACGGCCTGCCGGTAGAGGTTCTGCGCGGAGCTGCCGAAGACGGCCGCATAGGAGACCTCGGCGGTCAGCCCGCCCTCCTGGTAGCCCCCTATGACGCCGACCAGCTCTCCGCGTCCGCTGCCCGGCATGACCCCGAGCAGCAGCGGGCCGCCGCTACTGCCGTTGGCGAAGCCCGAGCAGTCGAACTCGGACTGGGTCGGCTGGAACGGCTTCAGGGTGTTCAGGCAGGCGATCGGCTGCTCGCCGGAGGCCGGGTAGCCGATCCCGCTGACCACGGCCGGGAGCTTGGCGTCGAAACTGATGCCCTCCGAGCCGACCAGCGTGGACAGCCGGGCCCCGGGGTGTCCGGTCTCGTGGACCACGGCGAAGGCGATGTCGTAGTCGGGGTCGGAGTTTGCCAGCCAGTGCGGGTCGATCAGCACCTTCACCGGGGTCCACGCGCCGTACGGCTCCTGGCCGTCGTGGTAGCCGGGGACGAAGACGAAGGGCGCCTCGGTGGTGCTGCCGTTGCCGGGGTCGACGATGCAGTGCGCGGCGGTCGCGATCAGGTCGCCACCGGGGCTGTCCACCACGCTGGCGCTGCAGTAGTGGTCGCCCGGACGGCCGCCCTCGCCGCTGACGAAGACCGCGCCGACCATGGGCATTCCGACGAAGGGGGTGCTCACCGGGGCCGCTTTGGCCCTGGGCCCTATCAGCACGGCCGGAACCCGGGCCGGGGCCGGGGCTGGGGCCTCGGCGGACGCGGGCAGCGAGCGGCGGCTGGCCGACAGCGGGGTGGTGCTGTTGAGCCGGTTCGGCTGGGTGCCGGTGGCGCGGTCCAGCACCAGCACGAAGCAGACGCCGAAGGCCAGCACGCCGAGGGTGCGGGCGATGACCCGCAGCCGGGCTTGCGTCACGTCGCTCCGTCCCTCCCGGTGCAGGCACCCGAGCACGGTGCGTCCCAACCAGTTACATCGACGGATGATATGCGCGAGGAGGTGCTCCGTACACCGTTCTTCATGGGTGCGGCGCGGCTCGTCCGATGCGGTCCGCCGGCACTCCGGCCTGTCGGCAAGGGCGACCATTTCCCGGATTATGCCGCAAAAAGGGCGTTCTGCCCGGGGGATTCCAACGAGTTCGACGGTATTCGGGCCGCCGGGCTCACACCTTCACACTGCTGGCTCACACCCTGCGCCCCGGGCGCGGCGCGCGCGCGGCGCGACAGTGGGCGGCGGATATGAAGCGGGTTGGAAGCGGGTTCGAAGCGGGCGTTGATCAGCCGGAACAAGCCCGGCGCCCAGTTAAGGTGATAACTGGACATAATGCCGAGATCCGGCGTGGAAGAGAGCAGGAGACCCCCACGCGTGAGCCTGACCGGGAGTTCCTTCTTCTATGTGATGATCATCGCGACCGTGCTCGCCGTGGTCGCGACCCTGCTGTTGTGGGGTCGGATCCCCGGCCCGAGCCCGCTCCGGTGGTTCTCCCGGCTGGTGCTGATCGGGATCTGCCAGATCACAGCGATCGCGGTGGTGGCCGTCTGGATCAACAACAGCTACGGGCTCTACACCTCCTGGGACGACCTGCTCGGCGAGGACAACGGCAGCGTCGTCGCCGCCATGCCCGGCCCCCCGGCCAACCGCGCGGTGTTCGCCCAGGCCGCCAACGGCATGCTGGACACCTACTTCCACGGCAAGTACTCCAAGCTCTCCGGCGAGGTGCTGGTGTGGACCCCGCCGCAGTACGACGAGTCGCGGTACAAGACCTACCGGTTCCCGGTGATGATGCTGCTGCACGGGGTCCCCGGATCGCCCAGCTCCTGGCTGGAGGAGGGCGGCATGCCCGGCGCGATCGCCACGATGATGGCCGCCGGCACGGTCAAGCCCGCGATCGTGGTGATCCCGGTGATCAACCCGGGCGGCATCGACACCGACTGCACCGACACACCCGCCCGCAAGAACGCCACCTGGCTCACCAAGGACGTCCCGGAACTGATCAACCACCAGTTCCGCACCCTGACCGAGGCCAAGGCCTGGGGCCTGATCGGCCTGTCCACCGGCGGCCTGTGCTCGGTGAAGCTGGCGATGCAGTACCCGCGGAGCTTCGGCTCGGCCGTGGCCATGGACCCGGACCCGTTCAGCGGCGACCCCACCGTGCTGACCGACCCGGAGCTGCGCAAGCTCAACAGCCCGCTGTACCTGGCCCAGCGGAAGCCCGACGTGTCGCTGTTCGTCGCCACCAGCGCCCAGGACCGGTTCAGCCCGGTGTCCAACATCACCGCGCTCCAGCGCGCCGTCCAGCTGCCCACCACCCTGGCCCCGCCGCTGGTGCTGGCGGAGGGCGGGCACAACTGGAACACCTGGGCACGGATGTACCCGACCGTCTTCCCCTGGCTCAGCGACCACCTGGACGACGCCCGCGCGGTGAACGAGAAGCCGAAGACCACCACCAAGATCGGCCGCTGACCGACTCAAGCGGCTCAAGCGGCCGGCTCAGGCGCGGCCGGCTCAGTCGGTCGAGCCGTCGCCCTGTTCGGCCAGGAACTCCTCGAAGGCCCGGCCCAGCTCGTCGGCGGACGGCAGGTCGGTCGGCTCGGCCATCAGGTTCTCCCGGCCGGTCGCCCCGGCCAGCGCGTCGTACTGCTGCTCCAGGCCGGCCACCGCGCTGCGCAGTTCGCCGTCGCCCTCGGCGATCTGCAGGTCGACGTCCGCGCGCACCTCATCCTGCCGGGCCCGCATCGGCGCGCCTGGCAGCACCAGTCCGGTGGCCGCCTGCACCGCCTCCAGCACCGCGACCGCGGCCTGCGGGTAGGGGGTCCGGGCCAGGTAGTGCGGGACGTGCGCGGCGAACCCGAGCACGTCGTGCCCGGCCTCGGCCAGCCGGAACTCGACCATCGCCGCGATGCTCGCCGGGACCTGCACCTTCTCGAACCAGCGCGGATACGCCGCGATCAGGTCCTCACGGCTGCCGTGCGGGGTCAGCCCCACCGGCCGGGTGTGCGGGACGCCCATCGGGATGCCGTGGAAGTTGACCGCCAGCCGCACCCCCAGCCGCTCCACCACCTGGACCAGGGCGGCCGCGAACCGCTCCCACTCGACGTCCGGCTCAGGCCCGCTGACCAGCAGGAAAGGCGCGCCGACGGAGTCGTGCAGCAGGTACAGGTCGATCGTCGGGGCGTCGTAGGAGGCCCAGTGGTCACGGTCGAAGACCATGGTGGGGCGGCGCGCCCGGTAGTCCACCAGCCGGTCGGCGTCGAAGCGGGCCAGCAGCACCCGCTGCGGGTCCTCCAGCAGGTGGGCGACCACCTGGGCGCCGGCGTCGCCGGCGTCCATGAAGCCCTCGAAGAAGTGCAGCAGCACCGGCCCGGCCGCGCTGCTCCCGCCGCTGGAGCCGAAGGCTGCCTCGACGGCGGCCAGGGCCTGCGGTTCGTATGCGTAAAGCGCCTGCGGATCCAGCACGTCAACCCAATCTTCCCTGGTCCGCACCCCCACGTCGGGCGGACTCCGGATCTAAGCAACTCATCGGTACAACCGTCCCCGACCAGCGGTTCATTCCCGGATCCCGGGGCCCTGCGCGGGCCGGGGACACTCCCGGGCGCGGCGCGGGATGATTTGCACCCGCGCTGCGGGTATGGTCCTCTCGCTGCCCGCATCGCTGCCGTCAGCAGACCATGGCACAGTTCTACTCTCGCACGTCCCGACGCATCGCACCTTGCCTTCACTTGGCCGCCCGCTGTCCTTCGCGCACTCGTTCCTTCCTCGGCCATCTTCCGGACACACACTTTCCCCTTGCCTCCCGCACCGTGTCGGCTGACGCGCTCCGTCGTCGTACCCGGAACCGCGGGACGCCCCCTCCTGTCCCGACCGCTGAAGGATCAGGCACATGCCCGAATCCGTCTTCCTCCATGGCCGCACGGTGCGGCTGGAGCCCCTCGCGGAGCGCCACATCGAGGCGCTGGCCGCCGCGTCCGCCGAGGACCGCAGCAGTTACGCGTTCACCCCCGTCCCGCACGGCGTCGAGGCCACCGCCGAGTACGTGGCGCAGGCCCTGGCCGCGCAACAGGCCGGGCGGGCACTGCCCTTCGCCACGGTCAGGGTCGCCGACGGCATGGTCATCGGCTCGACCCGGTTCTGCGAAATGGACTACTGGCAGGGCCCGGTGATCTGGCCGCCGGCCCCGCGCGGCCCGGTCGGCGATCCGCTGGCGGCGGTCCCGGACGCGGTGGAGATCGGCGCCACCTGGCTGTCGCCGTCCGCGCAGGGCACCGGCAGCAACACCGAGGCGAAACTGCTGATGCTCCGGCACGCCTTCGGGACCTGGGGCGTACGCCGGGTGTCGATGCGCGCGGACGCCCGCAACGCCCGTTCGCGGGCCGCGATCGAGCGGCTGGGCGCGGTGCTGGACGGCGTCCACCGGGCGCACACCCGGGGGCTGGACGGGTTGGTCCGGGGCACGGCCTTCTACTCGATCCTGGACGAGGAGTGGCCGGCCGCCCGGGACCGGCTGGAGCAGCGGGTGTCCGCGCCACAACCGCTGTCGCAGCCGCTGTCGCAGCCGCTGGTCGCGGAGTTGCGGCCGCTGATCTCGGCCTGAACGGGACTGATCCGGACCGACCAGGCCGGGAAATGGGGCC
>Ga0302314_10005654_pt1 | contig 22728 bp, 22 predicted proteins | sample III_Palsa_N2_3_FD_200533 | JGI IMG/M metagenome (GOLD analysis project Ga0302314, IMG submission 200533) | Peat permafrost microbial communities from Stordalen Mire near Abisko, Sweden - III_Palsa_N2_3 | ecosystem: Environmental > Terrestrial > Soil > Palsa > Peat permafrost | place: Sweden... | reverse complement strand
AGCCGCACATCAGGCAGCGGTGGGCATCCTGATCGGCATCGCGCTTACCGTCGTCCTGATCCTGCTGGCCCCGCTCATCCAGCTGATTCCGTTCCTGAGCAGCCGGCCCCTGGCGATTACGAAGCTGGAATCGCAATTCCTCTACTGGTCGGCCTACTTCGGCGGCGCCATGACCATGAACATGGCGTTGTCGTCTTACTTCAACGGGATCGGCCGAACGCGCATCACCTTGGTGGTCGGCTTGATCGGGCAGGTGGTGACGATCTTCATGGTCGTCGGACTGGTATTCGGCAAGTTCGGCTTGCCCGAACTCGGCATACGCGGTTCGGCGCTGGGAACCTTGTCCGGCACGCTGGCGATCTTCCTGTGCTATGCCTACTGCATGCCCAGCGAGGTGTGGGCGAATCTGCGGACGTTGATCTTCAAGCGCCGCGAATGGGTGCTGGTCGACATGCTGCCGCGCATCCGGAAGAGTTTCGCGCTGGGTGCCGCCGCGGGCATCGACAACCTGGGCAACGTGGCGTTTATCTGGATCGTCGCCGGCCTGGGCACGATCTCGTTGGCGGCGAACAACGTCAATCTGACCGTGAACAATATCGGCATCACGCCACTGATCGGGCTGAGCATCGGTTGCAGCGTGCTGTGTGGAAACGCCCTCGGCGAGGACGACTATCCGCAAATCTCGCGGATCATTTTCGTGACGATGGCGATCGAGCTGATCTACATCGTCATCATTTCCTTCTTCCAGATCGTGATGCCCGATCTGCTGCTGAGTCCGTTCGGCTTGGCCGGTCGCCCGGAAATCCGTGACGTGTCGATTGCCACCTCGCGCGTGTTGTGGACTTACTCCGTGGCGTTCGCGCTGACGATGACGGCGTCCACCGTGCTGGAGAGTTTCGGATTGACCCGCTTCCTTTTCGTTACCCGTTTGCTGCTGATGTGGGCGGTCAGCATTCCCATCATGTATGCGATGGTGGCGACGCATCCGGGCTATGCCGGTTATCTGCCGACCTGCTGGATCGTCGGCTCGGCCTCCGAGGCGCTTATCGGCGTGCTGTATTTCTGGCGCATCTGGCTGGCGATCAGAAATCGCCAGAACGGCATCGTGCTGGCCCGCGTCAGCAGCTCGGGCGAATCCGGTTGAAGGGTTTTTGAATGCCGCATCACGCCGCACCGGTTGAGTGTTCGTGCGCAACCTCTTAAACTAACGAGCTGAACAAAGAGTTCCTGGCTTCTTCGGTCCTGCCGCAGAGCCCCGGAACTCAGCGAAGAGTGTCGCGTCTCATCCTGTGAGCCACACTCTCGATTAAATGACGAGCGGCAGCATCGCTCAAACGTCTATGGTGGCCCCGTCGGTCCCCCCGCGACGATAGTTCGCAAACTCCGCCAGGTCCGGAAGGAAGCAACGGTAGCGAATGATTCGGGTGCCGGGGTGTGGCTGGCGGGGCCGCCGCCTTTTGGCGCCCGCCGTCGCTATCGTCGGACCGCGCGATGGCTGCCCGAGCATGCCCCGTGATCTTTTGTACTGACTTGCCCGGGGCGACTTGGCACAATCGACCTCTGCCCCAAGGTAGTCACGCATGTCCTATCAAGTACTCGCACGTAAGTGGCGTCCGCGCAAGTTCGCCGAACTGGTCGGCCAGGAACATGTGGTGCGCGCGCTCACCAATGCGCTCGATAGCGGGCGAATGCATCACGCGTACCTGTTCACCGGCACCCGCGGCGTCGGCAAGACCACGATCGCACGCATCTTCGCCAAGTCGCTGAACTGCGAGCGCGGCGAATCGGCCGATCCCTGTGGCGAATGCACGGTCTGCACGGCGGTGGATGCCGGACGCTTCGTCGACCTGCTGGAGATCGACGCGGCCAGCAATACCGGCGTGGATGACGTGCGCGAGGTGATCGAGAACGCGCAATACGCGCCTTCGCGCGGCCGCTTCAAGGTGTACCTGGTGGACGAGGTGCATATGCTCTCGAAGCCGGCGTTCAATGCGTTGCTGAAGACCTTGGAAGAGCCGCCGCCGCACGTGAAGTTCCTGCTGGCGACCACCGATCCGCAGAAGCTGCCAGTGACCGTGCTATCGCGCTGCCTCAAGTTCAATCTGAAGCGGCTGCTGCCCGAACAGATCGCCGGCCAGATGCGGCACATCCTCGCCGCCGAAAATCTCGATTACGAAGATGCCGCCATTGGCGAACTAGCACGCGGTGCGGACGGCTCGATGCGCGACGGCTTGTCGCTGCTCGACCAGGCCATCGCCTATGGCGGCGGCACGCTGCGCGCCGACGATGTACGCGCGATGCTCGGCAGCGTGGCACGCGGCCAGGTGCTCGGTCTGCTTGAGGCACTCGCCGCCGGCGATGGTGCGGCCCTGTTGCAGGAGTGCGGCCGCATCGCCTCGTTCTCGCCCGATTTCGGCGGCGTGCTGGACGATCTCGCCAGCATGCTGCACCGGCTGCAGCTGGTGCAGTTGATACCAGGCTATAAACCGCCCGAAGCGGACGGCGACGATGGCGAAGTATTGACTTCGCTGGCGCAGCGGCTAGGTGCGGAAGACGTGCAGCTGTATTACCAGATCGCGATTGGCGGCCGCCGCGACTTGGTCATGGCGCCGGACGCGCGCACCGGTTTCGAAATGGTCCTGCTGCGCATGCTCGCGTTTCGTCCCGCGGAAGTGGCCAGCGGGCCGCGCAATACGCAGGCGGTCGGCAATGCCGGCAAGGCAACGCAAGCGTATCCACCATCGATTGGAGCCGCATCGGTGCAACGTGTCGCGGAATCGTCAGCGCCACGAGTTGCTCCAGCGGCACCTGTCGCTGTGACACCGGCGCCATCGGTTACTGCAACAGCTCCGCCGCCTGCCGCCACGCCGCCCGCGCCAACGCCTGCGATGGTGACCGCGCCCGGCGGCATGCCGAACTGGGACGCCTTGATCCAGCATGCGGGGCTGCGCGGCCCGCTCGGCCAGCTGGCGCAGAATGCGACGCTGCGTGAGCGCGATGGCCAGACCCTGGTGCTCGCGCTGCAGCCGACCTATCTGCACATGGCGGTCGAGCCGATGGTCAGCCAGATGGAGGAGCGTATCGGCCAGGCGATGGGCGAACGCATCCGGCTGCGCTTCGTGAAAGACAGCGACGCCTCGGTCGACACGCCGGCGGCACGTGCTTCCATCGCGCGCAGCGCTGCACAGTCGTCGGCCGAACAGGCGATCGAGGATGATCCGCTGGTGCAGGCGTTGAAGCGCGATTTCGGCGCACGCGTACTGCCACAGTCGGTGAAGCCGCTGGAATCCTGATTTTCCCATTCCACTTCATTCCATCCGCGGTTCACGCGACGAGGTACTCATGATGAAAGGACAGATCGGCCAGCTCATGCAGCAGGCCCAGCGCATGCAGGAAGACATGAAGCGTGCGCAAGAAGAAATCGCCAGGCTGGAAGTCACCGGCAGCGCCGGCGGCGGCCTGGTCAACGTGGTGATGTCCGGCGCGCATGAAGTGCGCCGCGTGGAGATCGACCGCAAGCTGTTCGCCGACGATCCGGAGATGGCCGAAGATCTGGTGGCCGCCGCCATCAACGATGCGGTGAACAAGGTCGCCGAGGCGAGCAAGAGTCGGCTGGGCAATGTCACCGCGGGAATGAATCTACCGGCCGGCTTCAAGATGCCGTTTTAAGAGCCTGTCTAATGCCTCCCCGTAGCCCGCGTTGTTCCGCTGTGGTCGTCAGGTGGTGGCGCGTGGCGCCGTGCCTGACTCGAGGTCAGGTCAAGCCGCGCGCTGCCGCCTGGTGGCCACAGCGGAACAACCCTTCGGGCCGGGTCTGTTTGCACCCATGCCCGCGTCATCACTCGGTCGTGTACGGACGTACACTTCCTCATTCTTCCTTGGCCTGCGCGCAAACAGCTCCCGGCGCGGGCCACGGAGAGACATTAGGCAGGCTCGAATGAGCGATCTGTTGAGCGAGCTGATCGAAGCCTTGCGCTGCCTGCCTGGCGTAGGTGCAAAGAGCGCGCAGCGGATGGCCTTCCATCTGCTGGAGCGCGAACGCGAGCGCGGCTTGAAGCTCGCCGGCACGCTTGAGCGGGCGATGCGGCAGATCGGCAATTGCACGCGCTGCCGCAATTTCAGCGAAACGCCGCTATGTACGATCTGCGCCAGCACGACGCGCGATCGTCATCTGCTGTGCGTGGTCGAATCGCCGACCGAACTGGCCGCGATCGAACAAGCCACCGGTTTTCGCGGCCAGTACTTCGTGCTGCTCGGCCGGCTATCGCCGCTGGATGGCCTGGGGCCGCAGGAGCTGGGCCTGGGCCTGCTCACCGAACGGCTGGGTGAAGGCGAGATCGACGAATTGATCCTTGCGACCAACCCGACCGTGGAAGGCGAGGCCACCGCGCATTACCTGGCACAGCTGGCACGCGCGGCGGGCATCAAATCGACCCGGCTGGCGCACGGCGTACCGCTGGGCGGCGAACTCGAATACGTCGATCGCGGCACGCTGGCGCATGCGTTCGGCAGCCGGCAAATCGTGGACTGAGTCATGGCGACCTCAGGCGAATTCATGCTTGCGCTGGAAATTCCTGCCGCCGCCGAATACCGCACATTACCGGTCGCCGCCGGCCTCAGCGCGATGAGCGAAGAGTCGGCCGGTAAGGGCTTGCCGGCGAGCTGGTGCGCGGTCTGCATTCGCAACGGCAGAGAGTTGATCGGCATGGGCCGAGTGGTTGGCGATGGCTGCTGCTTTTTCCTGGTCGTCGACATCGCCGTGGCGCTGGCATGGCAAGGTCAGGGTCTTGGCAAACGCATCATGGCTGCGCTGACCGAACAGCTGCACGCGCATGCGCCGGCGGGCGCGATGATCGGCCTGTTCGCCGATGGCCAGGCGTACCGGCTGTACCAGCAATTCGGTTTCCGGTTAACGGCGCCGGGCGCGCAAGGTATGCTGCTGCGCTTGTGATCATCAGGAGGAGTGCGGGCGTGGGCGATACCATCTTCAGCAAGATCATTCGCCGGGAGATCCCGGCCGACATCGTCTATGAAAACGACGATGTGCTGGCTTTCCGCGACCTCAATCCGCAGGCGCCGGTGCATGTACTGTTCGTGCCGAAGCGCGCACTGGCGACGCTCAACGACGCCGCGCCGGCCGACGCCGAGCTGCTCGGCAAGCTGCTGCTCGGGGCCGCCGACTACGCCAAGCGCGAAGGCTTCGCGGAGCAGGGCTACCGCACCGTGATCAACTGCAACGAGCACGGCGGGCAGACGGTGTTCCATCTGCACGTGCATCTGCTGGCCGGCCGGCACCTGCACTGGCCACCTGGCTAGACATCACTTCTTGTACGCATCGCCGGCCTGTAACGCAAAACGCCGGCACGAGGCCGGCGTTTGCGAAGCGGGGGTAGGCAGCGACTCAGTGATGCGGCGGATGCCGCACGACGATCACCCGGCCGCCGTAGCCGCCGTAATAGCCGCCACCCCAGAACGGGTCGCCCCACGGGCCGAATCCCGGACCCCATGGGCCCCAGAACGGGTCGTAGAAGCCCGCCGGATAACCCGAATAGGCCTGACGCTTCGGCCACAGGTACACCACGTCCGCATCGACACGCGGGTAGGCGTAGCTGTATTCGCCGACCTTCTCCGACACCGTGCCATGGACCGTGCCGGTGACGGTTACTTCGCGGCCGCGGCTGAAGACTTCCGGATCGTAGAAGCCGGCGCGACAGGCGACGAAGCGGCCCTGGCTCTCGGTGTTGTCGCGGTAAGTCGGCCTGGCCTGATCGTCGAGCGGACGCGAGAGCAGGTAGAAGCAGGTCTGCTGCTCGCCCGGTTCGGTCTTGATGATCTCGCCGCCCCAGCGCACGTGCGCGGCCCCGCCGCTTTGCTGCACGGTCATCGAGGTGACGTTGTCGTAGGTGCCGGTGAGCGGCTGTGGCACGGTGGCGCAGGAGGCCAGGGCGATGCTTGCTGCAAGCAGGGTGATGGTTCGGTTCAGCGGGGACATGGGTCGTTCTCCATCGAGGGCGGATGCGGCAGGCAGCCGCCTATGTAGCCTATGTATTCATTTGAACACGCGGCGAACCCGGAAATCCCGAACCAGCCGGCGCAGATAGCGTAGCGATTCAGGCGGCGGTTCGTCATGCGCGTAGCGACATTCCAGGTAGCAGTTCATCAACTTCATCAACTCATCACGTTGCGCCGGCAAGGCCCGTGCGGCGCGACTCAGGTAGTGCTGCGGCCCCTCGTTCGCGCGCCGTACGATGCCGCCGCGACCGAGCTTGTTCTCCAGCGCGCGCATGAGCCTGCTCGCTGGATCGATCCGCTCACGCCGATGCAGCGCCCATCCCAGGCCCAGCAATGCGAACAAGGCACTACCGGCGGCCAGGATTACCCCAAGCATGCGGTCGTCCAGATCGCGCAGGCCGAAGGGCGTCAGCAAGCCGCGTTGGCGAATCGAATCAAAACCGATAACGCCTTCGTTCCACCATTGGTTGACGATATCCCAATGATTTCGCATGTCCTGCAACCAGCCGCTGCGATACCACGGCAGCTGGCCGAAGGCAGCGGCATTCGCGCCCAGCGAGATGCGTTCCGGCCGTACCGCTGCTGTGGGGTCGACGCGCACCCAGCCGCGGCCGGCCAGCCAGACCTCGCTCCAGGCATGCGCATCGGATTGGCGCACCAGCAGATACCCGCCCAGCGCATTCCAGTAGCCGCCCTGATAGCCGGTCACCACGCGCGCCGGAATGCCGGCGGCGCGCATCAGCACGGTGAAGGACGAGGCGTAGTGCTCGCAGAAGCCCTGCCGGGTCACGAACAGGAATTCGTCCATCGCATCGCGGCCCAGCCGCGGCGGCGACAGCGTGTAATGAAAATCGCGGTCGTGAAACAAGGTCAGCGCCGCCTGCACGATGGCCGCATCGTCGCCGCCATGCTGTTGCCGCCATTCGGCGGCCAGCGCTTGAGTGCGCGGATTGAAGCCGGCCGGCAGGCGCAGGCCGCGCTGCCGGGAGCGCTCGTCCAGCGTTGGCTGCAGCTGGTAGCGCAGAACGGAGCGCAGGGAGTAATTGAACGGATCGTTGACCGGGCGGTCGGCGATCAATTCGCGATCCCCGCGCAATTGCGCATGCGCCGGCGCCTCCAGTGGCACGTCCAGCGCAGGCAATACGCGCTGGTGCGTGGGCTCCAGGTTGATCTGATAGGCCACGGGTGCCGCGTCGGCTTCGACCGCCACGGTCGGACGGAGGCGTGCATCGACATGCTCCCAGCTGCGGCCGTCGTAGTCCCACATCACGTAGGCGCGAAAGTAGCGTTGATTGGTCGGCGGCAGCATCCCTTCGAAATTCACCCGCAACGCCGGACTGTCATCGAGCAGTAGATCGGTGAAGTTGCCCGGCGACATGCTGTCGCTGAGGCCGCTGGTGGCCTGTTGCGATGACGGCGCGCCCCATAGCGGGCTGCCCAGGCGCGGCACCACCAGGAAGGCGAACAAGGCCAGCGGCAATGCGCACAGCAGCAGACCGACGCCCGGCAGCAGTTCGCGGATGAAGCGCACGGGCCGTTGCGCGGGTTCGAGCGCGCGCAGGGCGGCCAGTGTCGGCAACAGTCCCAGCGCCACGACAAAGGTTGCTACCAGTCCCTGGCCAAACAGCAGCGCGCTCATCAAGGCGAAACAGGCGAAGCCCATCGCTACTCGCGCATCGCGTACCGTTTCACTCTCCAGCAGCTTCAACACCAGCAGGCCGACAGCGAAGGCCGCGCCGGGCTCGAGTCCGAACAGCGTGCCGTAACTGCCAATCACGGCAAGCGTTAATAAACCCAGCAAGGGCAACTTGAGCCAGGTCGGCGTGCGGCCGGCGCGTTGCCGGCGCTGCCACCAGCGCCAGGCCAGCACGAATCCCAGCCCAGCGGTAAGTCCGTACGGCAGGTGCGGCGCGTGCAGCGCTAGCAGCACGGCCACGCTCAGGCACATCAAGTCGAACGCGCGCTGCGGCAGGGGCGGCTGCGCGGCACCGGTCCGTTTGAACACCAGCCTCACGGCAGCATCGCCAGCAGATCCATGCATTGCGCGTAATGCAGCGGCCCATTGCCGGCGGCCACCTGTTGATCGGGCAGGTGCAGGCTGCATGGTTGCCCGAGTGCCTGCGCTTCGCCGAGCCAGCGTGCCAGCCGCGCGATGCGCGTTTCGTTGTCGAGGCCGGCCAGTTGCTGCCAGTCCAGTCGCCATTCGTGCTGGCCGGCGGGTTGTTCGAAATCCTTCACCAGCAGCTGTTCGTGACGCGCGCTGGCCTTCCACGCGATATGCCGCTGCGGATCGCCATGCCGGTAGTCGCGCAGCGCAGCCAGGTCATCGCCGCGCTGCAAGCGGCGCAGCTGCGTATCGTCGGCAGGCTGACGCGGCGGCGGTCCGCTCGCTTCAGGCCGTGGCCAGACCAGGATCGCGTGCTGCGGATAAAGCCAGCTCCAGGCGCGGAACATGCCCAGCGGCCAGGTGCTCCACAGGCGCAGCCGCGGCATCGGTTGCCAGCCGCGGAACTCGGTCGGCATTGTCAGCCTCACCCTGGCCTGGCCATCGGCGTCGATGCCGAAGGACGCATGCTCGTCGCCCAGATCCACTCGTAGCGCCTGCCGCGCACGCCGGGTTCTGAATTCGAGATGCAGCTCGGCCGTTTCGCCAGCGACGACGTGGCCGGCATGGATGCCGACCAGGCGCAGTCCATCCAGCGTGCGAAACGCCACCAGCATGCTGGCCACGCTGGCCGCGCCGACCAGGCAGGTCAGCAGCAAGGCGGCATTGTTCGAATAATTCAGCGCGCCGATCAGCATCACCGCGAGCAGCACGGCGAAGCCGATGCCGAAGCCGGTGGGCACGATGTAGATGCGTCGCCGATGCAGTTCCACCGGCAGGCTTTCCGGCTGGCGGTAGCGGGTAAGCGCCGGCAACCGGCGCTCAGCCCACACTTGCAAGCGACGCAAAAAAGAGGGCTGCACGCGAATCAGTCGACCGCGACTTCGGCCAGCAAGGTGCGCGCGAGCATGTCGCCGCTGGCGCCACGGGCGGCCACTAGGCGGTGCGCGGCGAGCGGTACGAACAGCGCCTGGACGTCTTCCGGCAATACGTGGCTGCGGCCGGCGAGCAGCGCCCATGCGCGCGCCGCGGCGAGCAGCGACAGCCCGGCGCGTGGCGACAGGCCGAGGCGGATGTCGGCGTGTCGCCGGCTCGCGTTCACCAGGGCCTGCAAGTAGTCCAGCAGCGCCGAGCTGGCGGTGATGCCCTGCGCTTGCCGATGCAAGGCGCCGAGGCTGGCGGCATCGAGCTGCGGCGTCAGTGCCGCGAGCAGGTCGCGGCGATCGCTGCCGGTCAGCAGCGCGCGTTCCGCGGCGGCGTCCGGGTAATCCAGCGACAGCCGCAGCATGAAGCGATCCAGCTGCGAATCGGGCAGCGGAAAGGTGCCGTGCAGGTCGAGCGGATTCTGCGTGGCGACCACGAAGAACGGCTGCGGCAAGGCGTGCGTGCGGCCGTCCACGGTGACCTGGCTCTCGGCCATCGCCTCGAGCAGGGCGCTTTGCGTCTTCGGTGTGGCGCGGTTTATTTCGTCGGCGAGCAGCAAGCCACTGAAGATCGGTCCCGGATGGAAGCGGAATTCGCCCGTCTCGCGCTCATACACGCTGACCCCGATAATGTCCGACGGCAACAGGTCGCTGGTGAACTGCACGCGCTGGAAATCCAGCGCGAAGCTGGCCGCGAGCGCATGCGCCAAGGTGGTCTTGCCGACGCCTGGCACGTCTTCCAGCAGCAGGTGGCCGCCGGCGATCAGGCAGGCGAACGCCAGCTTCACCTGGCGCGGCTTGCCGAGCAGCACGCGGTTGACCTGCGCCAGCGCGGCGTCGAGCCGTTGCTGCAGAGATTCGTCGCGGAGCGGAGTGATGTTGGACATGGTTTCTTCGGGATCGATAGAGATGACGGTGAACATCACTCATGCCAAGGCATGACCCGACCAGTGTAGCCGCCGGCGAACGGCGCTGGCGACGCCTGTTCGTCATTGCCTTCGTTGGCTTGATCTTGCTCAAGGTCGGCATCGCAGTGACGTTGGCGCCATTCGCTGACGAAGCGTTTTACTGGCAGGAAAGCCGCCATCTAGCCTGGGGCTATAGCGATCTACCACCGCTCACCGCGTGGCTGATCCGGCTGGGCGAGGGTATCGCCGGGCACGGTGTGTTCGGCATGCGTTGGCCGTTCCTACTGATCGGCAGCGCGTTGCCGTGGCTGGTTGCCGCCTTCGCCAGGGCCAGCTTCGTTGCACAGGAATGTGTCAATGTGGCCGACGCAGAATCCACCCGTGCGAACGGCGCGAAGGTGGGCTGGCAAGCAGGCTTGCTCTGTCTCGTGTTGCCTTTGGCCGGCAGCATGGGTGTGCTGGCCTTGCCCGATGTGCCGCTGACCGTGGCGATCATGCTGGGCCTGCTGGCCTTGTTGCATGCGATGGATGCGAACCGCTGGCGCGACTGGCTGCTGCTCGGTTTCGCACTGGCGATCTGTTGGCTCACCCATTATCGCGCGGCGATGCCGATGCTGGCCGGATTGCTGCTGCTCGTGGCCACGCCGCGCGGTCGCCTGCAGTGGCGGCGTGGCGGCTTGTGGCTGGCGCTTGCGGTCGCCGCGCTCGGACTGATTCCGCTGCTGCTTTCCAACTGGCAGCAACGCGGGGCAGGGCTGGTGTTCCAACTGGTCCAACGCAATCCCTGGCAGTTCCATGCCGATGCGCTGGTGCAGCCGCTGGAGCAGGCGCTCGCCTGCACGCCGCTGTTGTATGCACTGCTGTTGTGGACCACATGGCGCAGCTGGCGGCGGCGCGGCGAAGGTGCGCCCTGGGATCTGATCGCGGTGTTCGCGCTGACGTTTATCGTGCTGTACTTCGTACTCGGCTTGTTCGCCGATGACCTGCGCTTTCGTGCGCATTGGCCGTTGCCGGGTTATCTGCCGTTGCTGGCGGCGCTGCCCTTACTGTGGCCGGCTGTTGGACATCGCCAGGCCATGCGCATCTTGCTCACCTGGAGTGTGGCACTGGCCGCATTGGGACAACTGGCCGGGATGGCCTACCTGGGATTGGCCGCCATGCCGGGAGGCGCGCGGGTGCTCAGCAGCGTGAAGGCGTTCCCGCGCGATTTCGTCGGCTGGAACGAGAGCGGCGAACTTGCGACGCGCCTGCTGCGCCAGCATCCTGGCGTGCTGGTCGCGGACAACTTCATGCTCGCCGCCGAGCTGGATTTCCAGTTGGACGGCCGAGTGCCGATCTATGTGCTGGACAGTCCGCTCAACACCAAGCACGGCCGCGCGCCGCAGTTGGCCATCTGGCGCATGGACGAGGCGGCGTTGCGCAGTGCGCACGCGGGCGAGCCGGTGCTGCTCGCGGTCGACGAAACCGTGTTGCCCGAACGCGATCGTGCCGGCTGGCTGGGTTCGCTATGCCAGCGCCTGCGCAATCCGCAGGCGTTGCAGCGACTCGACTTGTACGAGGGACGCAAGCGCGTGGCGTTCTATCGCGCCGAGGTGCCTGCCGCGATGACGCCTGCGACAGACACTGGCGCGACGCCTGCCTGCCTGATCCTGTCGCAGGCGCAAGCAAGCCGAACGCGCTAACTTCGACTCAGCGGCAACGTTGCGGAAGCACTTTCGACGGCAGGTCGGAGCTGCATTTCCACTCGTTGCCTTGCGTCGACATGCGTTCCAGCACGATGTGCCGATTGTTGACCAGCGAACTGGTCGAGCTGAGCGTGATCTCCAGCGAGCAACGATCCGCCGAATCGGCCGCGTGGCCGAGATGGATGCCGCTCACGTACTTGCTGGTGTAGCCGCTTTCGTCGAGGAACCCGTCGGCGCCGTTGGCAGGACACTGCCCACGCTGCTGGTAGTTTTCGATTACCTGCGTCTGTAACGGTTGCGCGGCCTGGATCGCTTGCATGACGCCAGCCCGCAGGACGTAGTCCTGATAGGCGGGAATGGCGATGGCCGCGAGTATGGCCACGATGACGGGCACTGCCAGGCAGCCGATCACGATCAGTGCGATCGCACCGCCCGAAGCATCACGCTGCTGGCGTTGCGGCTGATTCGTATAGGCCCAGCGGTCGACGACCAGCGTGCTCGCCACCATGTCGTGCAATGCCTGCTTGCGCGCGGTGAACGCGGCCATCAGGAAGCCGATATAAAGCGTCAGATAAGAAAGCAGCTTGGCGAACCAGCGTCCGACGGCATGGCCGAAGCTGAGTCTGCGACCATCCAGCGTCGCCACCTTGATACCCATGGCGCGCTTGCCCCAGGTCGCTTGGTGCATCGAGCTTTCCAGCAGACTCGAATAGAGCAGGTTGAGCAAGAAGAACAACGGATAGAACCCGATGGCGAACCACTTGCCGACCTGATCATGCCCGGGCCCGGCGACGGCCAGAACGATCGCGAGCAGGATGAGTAACACCACAAAGATGCCGCCAATGATCAGGCGGTCGAGAATCAGCGCGGCAAAGCGACGGGCGAACCCGGCGTTGACGACGTCTCCGCCGATCGGGCTGCTGGCCGTGAAGACTGGCGGCGCTGTGGGACCGTCGTAGGCCATGCCGGCATTGCGCGGATCGATTTCCGCCCACAACGCCGACAGCGGCTGCCATTGCGCCAGCCCCGTGCGCCATACCAGCGATGCCGGGCCGATCGATCGGTCGGCGATTGCCACTTGCATGGCCTCGCGCGTGAACGGCCCCTGGCGCTGCCCGAAGCGGTCGACGTAAAACCACGCCACATCCGTCGTCATATCTCCATCCCCTGTGTAAAACCGAACAATAGATAAGTCGTTGCGACTTGTCAGCGGGTGAAGGCTACTCCCCGCCCTGGACCTTCGCTTCAGGGCAGTGCCAAACCCGCATGGCGCAGCATCCGCGCCAGTGCGATCAGCGGCAGACCGATCAGCGCCGTCGGGTCTTCGCATTCGAGGCGTTCGAACAGACTGATGCCGAGTCCCTCGCATTTGAAGCTGCCGGCACAGTCGAGTGGCTGCTCGCGCTCCACGTACCGCGCAATTTCGTCGTCAGCGAGCGTGCGAAAATGCACGCGCGTGTGGTCGACGTGGGTCTGCTGGCGGCCGTTGCGGGTATCCAGCAGGCACAGCGCAGTATGGAACTGCACGATGCGGCCGGAACTGGCCGCCAGCTGGGCGTGCGCCGATTCGATCGTGCCGGGCTTGTCGAGCACCGTGCCATCCATCTCGGCGACCTGGTCGGAGCCGATCACCAGCGCGTCGCTCAATCCGCTCGCGACCGCGTTGGCCTTGGCGATGGCCAGGCGCAGCGCCCGTGTGGCGGGTGGCTCGCCGGGCAGGGCGCTTTCGTCGCTGCCTGGTGCGCGCTGCTCGAAGTCGTCGAGCAGGCGACGCAGCAATTCGGCCCGATAACGCGAGGTGGAACCGAGTACACAGCGTGGTTCATGCGATTGCGCCATGTTCAGGCCTCCGGTTCGCGGCGGATATGTTCGCGCATGGCGCTATCCAGATCCCGCTGGGCCTGGCCGAGCGCGGCCAGCAGCGGTTGCAGGCGATCGCGATTGGCGGCCATCGCCGTGGCCGCCTCGTTCAGCGCACGCTGGCTGGCGCGCGGCGACTGGTCGCGAATCCAGATACGTTGCTGCAGCAGACCACGCAAGCCCTGGTCGATCGCATTGCGCGCCTCCTGTTCGCTGGCGGCCGGCGCATCGGGATTCAGCGACATCACGGCATGCGCCTGCTGCAGGCGTACCCGGCAGGTCTTCAGATCGTCCTCCAGCCGGTCGGCAAGCAGCAGCAGGGTGCGCACGCTCTCGTTGCGCTGCGCCAGGCGGCGACGCAGGAACAGCAACAGCAGGACGCCAGCGACGATCACCGCCAATACGGCGATCACGCCCGGGGTCAGATAGGCATACACGGGAATTCTCGCTCCGGCGGCAAGGCGGGCAGTCTGCCGGATGGCGCCTGATCAGGCAAAATGATGCCGGCCGGGCGAGGCAAACGCTTGTCGCAGTTGACTTCGGTCGCCGGCAAACCTAGAATTTCGCGATTATGTCCGTGACTTTGCCAACGTCGGTGGATGCGTGGCGCATGGTGACGGCACGGCGTTCGTTCCAGGGAGTCTTGCCGATCGCCGCCATGCCGCGCTTGCGCGATGTGCTGGCGGAGGCTACTGGCGAGGTGCGCTACGAACTGGATTTCGGACGCGATGAGCTGGGTACGGCGTATCTCGACCTGCGGGTGCAGGCACCGCTGTCGTTGATCTGTCAGCGCAGCCTGGAGCCGTTCGTACTGCCGGTGACGCTGCAAAGTCGCCTGGGCTTGATCCGGGAAGAACGCGAAGAGGCTGCCTTGCCGCCCGATTGCGAACCGTTGCTGGTGGCCGAGGATGGCAGGCTGAATCCGGCGGACGTGATTGAAGATGAATTGCTGTTGGCGCTGCCGTTGGTGCCGGTGAACCCGGACAGCGTGCTGCCCGACGAAGTGATAAGCCACGATTCGGATGAACCGGTCGCGGCGCGTACCGACAACCCGTTCGCGATCCTGCGCGAACTCAAGAAATAACTCGCTTACATTTAGTTGGAGACAAGCCATGGCCGTTGCCAAGAGCCGCAAGACCCCGTCCACCCGCGGCATGCGTCGTTCGCACGACGCGTTGAAAACCGTGCAGCTGTCCACCGATCCGACCAGCGGCGAGGTGCATCTGCGCCACCACGTCACCAAGGATGGCTACTATCGCGGCAAGAAGGTGATCAACACCGTTGCAGCGGTCGAAGAGGATTGATCCTCGCTACATCTTTGTAGTCAAGGCGGCGCGGCAACGCGCCGTTTTGCGTTTTGGCGTGTACGAACGTAACGTGGCGCCCTTGCCGCAGGCGCTCGCCTGCGCCGCCCTGTCACGTTGATGGAACACCGAATGCCCCAGCTTTATGCCCGCATCATCGCGACCGGCAGCGCCTTGCCGGAGCGCGTGGTCACCAATGCCGATCTCGAAAAAATCGTCGATACCAGCGACGAGTGGATTCATTCCCGTACCGGGATTCGCGAGCGCCGCATCGCTGCGCCGGGCGAGACCACCGGCGATCTGGCATTCCGGGCTGCGCAGAACGCGCTGGCAGCGGCTGGCGTCAAGGCGTCCGAACTCGACCTGATCGTGCTCGGCACCACCACGCCGGACCTGATTTTCCCCTCGACCGCCTGCCTGGTGCAGCACCGCCTCGGTGCGAACGGCTGCGCCGCGTTCGATGTCAACGCGGCCTGTTCCGGCTTCGTCTATGCGCTCGGCGTGGCCGACAAGTTCATCCGCAGCGGGCAGTCGAAGAAGGTGCTGGTGATCGGTGCTGAAACGCTGACCCGCATGGTCGACTGGACCGAGCGCGAAACCTGTGTGCTATTCGGCGACGGCGCCGGTGCGGTGGTGCTGGAAGCGGCCAGCGAACCGGGCATCTATGCCACCTGCCTGCATGCCGACGGCGGCCACAAGCATTTGTTGTACAACCCGGTCGGCGTATCGGTCGGTTTTACCGATGAACCCAACCACGGCGTGCGCATCCGCATGTCCGGCCGCGAAGTGTTCAAGGTTGCGGTCAAGACCCTCGATTCGTTGGTCGGCGAAACCCTGCAGGCCGCCGGCATGCAGGAGTCCGACATCGACTGGCTGATCCCGCACCAGGCCAATCTGCGCATCATCGAGGCCACCGCCAAGCGGCTGAAGATGTCGATGGACCGCGTGGTGGTGACGGTGGACAAGCACGCGAACACGTCGTCCGGTTCGGTGCCGCTGGCGCTCGACCATGCGGTGCGTTCTGGCCAGGTGCAGCGCGGCCAGAACCTACTGCTGGAGGCCTTCGGCGGTGGCTTCACCTGGGCATCGGCGCTGTTGCGCTACTGATTCGTAGCCTTCTCGTTCATACCCTTCTCGGCATGACCGCGAAACCCTGGCTTCGCTCGCGCGCGGCGCTTTACCCGAACGCATACAGCTGCGTACGGGCGGCGATGCTGGCAACATGCGCGCTTTCGCCTTGGACCTTCCCATTTTGAATCAGGCCACACCATTGAGTCATGCATCGGCGTCGCTCGCCTTCGTTTTCCCCGGTCAGGGTTCGCAAGCGGTCGGCATGTTGGCCGAACTGGCGTCGGCGCACGCAGAAGTCCACGCGGCCTTCGACGAGGCCTCGCAGGGTGCGTGCATCGATCTGTGGAAGTTGAGCAGTGAAGGCCCGGAAGACCAACTCAATCGCACCGAGCATACGCAGCCGGCGCTACTCGCGGCCAGCGTCGCGGTGTGGCGCGTCTGGCAGAAACTCGGTGGTCCGCAGCCATCCGAGCTGTCCGGTCATAGTCTAGGCGAATACAGCGCGCTGGTCTGCGCCGGCGCGTTGTCGCTGCACGATGCGGCCGGTCTGGTCGCCGAGCGCGGGCGCTTGATGCAGGCAGCGGTGCCGGCCGGCGTCGGTGCGATGGCGGCGGTGCTGGGTGGCGACGATGCACAGATCGCCGAGGTTTGCGCGGAAGTCGCGCAAGGCCAGGTGGTAGCGCCGGCCAACTTCAATTCGCCGGGTCAGCTGGTGATCGCAGGGCATGCCGAGGCGGTGGAGCGCGCGTTGGCGCGTCTGGCGGAACTGGGCACCCGGAAATCGGTCAGGCTCGCGGTCTCCGTGCCCTCGCATAGCGCCTTGATGCGCGACGCCGCAGACAAGCTCGGCGAGCGCATGGCCGAACTGGCCTGGCAGCAGCCGACGATTCCGGTGATCCAGAATGCCGAGGCACGCAGCTACGGCACGCTCGACGAAATCCGTGGCGCCTTGCAGCGACAGCTTTATCTGCCGGTGCGCTGGACCGAATGCGTGCAGGCGCTGGCAGCCGCCGGAATCACTCGCGCAGCGGAATGCGGGCCGGGCAAGGCCTTGAGCGGTCTGATCAAGCGCATCGACAAGAACATCGAGGTGCGCGCGATCGGCGCGCCGAGCGAACTTGATGCCGCGCGCAGCGAATGGGCTGCCTGAACTTGATGAGCGCGCGTCCTAGACTGGCGTGGCGCTCGGTTTTTCATCGAACAGCAAGCAATAACACATAGGAAACCGCAGGATGAGTAATCCACTGCAAGGCGAAATCGTGTTGGTCACCGGCGCCAGTCGTGGCATCGGCGCGGCGATTGCGAGTGAACTAGCAGCGCTGGGCGCCACCGTGATCGGCACCGCCACCAGCGAGAGCGGTGCGGCGGCGATAGGCGAGAAGCTAGCGGCGCAGAGCGGTCACGGCCGTGTGCTTGACGTTGCCAGCAGCAGTGCGGTCGAGGCATTGATCGACGGCATCGCGAAGGAATTCGGCCCGATCTCGATCCTGGTTAACAATGCCGGCATCACCCGCGACCAGTTGCTTTTGCGGATGAAGGAAGAGGAATGGAACGAGATCCTCAACACTAATCTCAGCTCGGTGTTCCGCACCTCCAAGGCGGTGCTGCGCGGCATGATGAAGGCGCGCAAGGGCCGCATCATCTCGATCGCCTCGGTGGTCGGCCTCACCGGCAACCCGGGGCAGGCCAACTATGCGGCGGCGAAGGCGGGCATCATCGCGTTCTCGAAGTCGCTGGCGCGCGAGATTGGTTCGCGCGGCATCACCGTCAATGTGGTTGCGCCAGGTTTCATCGATACGGACATGACTCGCGCATTGCCAGAGGAATCCAGGCAGGCGCTGCTCGGCCAGATCGCGCTGGGCCGGCTGGGCGAGGCGCAGGACATTGCCAAGGCGGTGGCCTTCCTGGCGTCGCCGGCGGCGGCCTACATCACCGGCGAAACACTGCACGTCAATGGCGGCATGTACATGGCCTAGGCCATCTGCCGTCCCTTGTCGCCAGCCGCGGCTTTTTAGGCGACAATTACTCTTTCGCGCCGGCCGCCAGGCCGGCGCACAACCATCGCCGGCGGATCGTGGCGGCCTGACGGCCCAACCACTACAATGCCGGCGGCCTGTGCCGGCGATGTGTCGGTGCAGACAGGCATTCCCTCGAGAGGACAACGAAACATGAGCACCATCGAAGAGCGCGTCAAGAAAATCGTCGTCGAGCAGTTGGGCGTGAAAGAGGATGAGGTCACGGCGAATGCGTCGTTCGTGGACGATCTGGGCGCCGATTCGCTGGACACCGTCGAGCTGGTGATGGCGCTCGAGGAAGAGTTCGAGACCGAGATCCCGGACGAAGAGGCCGAGAAGATCACCACCGTGCAGCAGGCCGTGGACTATATCAAGGCGCATTCCAAGGATTGAAGCGGTTCCGCGTTGAACCTGTCGGCTCCAGGCCGGCCGGTTCACGGATAGCCGACATGCGGCCACTCTCCGTAGCGGTACCGAAAGCTGCGCCTGATGGCGCAGTTTTCGTTTCTACGATTTGTAACGTCCGATCCCGTATGGTCCGCCGTGGCGACCAGCGGTCAGTGCGCCAACGGCGACCCAGCCGATGACGCCTCGGTATCACGAAGGAAAATCAGCATGAGCAAGCGACGCGTAGTTGTGACCGGTCTCGGCATCATTTCGCCGGTCGGCAACGATACCGCCACCGCCTGGGAGCGCGTTCTGAAGGGCGTCAGCGGCATCGGCCCGGTGACCCACTTCGACACGGCCGCCTACAACACGCGTATCGCGGGGCAGGTAAGTGGCTTCGATCCGGCGCAATGGATGGCGCCGAAAGACGTCAAGAAGATGGACCCGTTCATCCACTACGGCGTTGCCGCCGGCACGCAGGCGCTGCGTGATTCCGGCCTCGAGATCACCGCCGAGAATGCGCCGCGCATTGGCGTGGCAGTTGGCGCCGGCATCGGCGGCCTGTACACCATCGAGGCGACCACCCTCGAACTGGCCGCAAAAGGCCCGCGCCGCGTGTCGCCGTTCTACGTGCCCAGCTCGATCATCAACATGGTCTCGGGCCAGCTGTCGATCATGTTCGGCCTGAAAGGACCGAACATCGCCTGCGTCACCGCCTGCACCACCGGCGCGCACAACATCGGCCTAGCCGCGCGCATGATCCAGTACGGCGATGCCGACGCGATGATCGCCGGCGGCGCCGAGTTCGCCACTACCGGCACGGCGATGGCCGGCTTCTGCTCGGCCAAGGCGATGTCCACCCGCAACGACGAGCCGACCAAGGCCAGCCGCCCGTGGGACAAGGACCGCGACGGCTTCGTGCTGTCCGACGGCGCCGGCGTGCTGATGCTGGAAGAATATGAAATGGCCAAGGCGCGCGGCGCGCGCATCTATGCCGAACTGGTCGGCTTCGGCATGAGCGGCGACGCCTACCACATGACCGCGCCCAGCGAGGGCGGCGAGGGCGCTGCGCGCTGCATGCAGAACGCGCTCAAGGACGCAGGGCTCAATCCGAACGAGGTGCAGTACATCAATGCGCACGGCACCTCCACGCCGCCGGGCGACCTCAGCGAGGTATCTGCGGTGAAAAGCGTGTTCGGTGAACACGCGCACAAGCTGGCGATGAGTTCGACCAAGTCGATCACCGGCCACATGCTCGGTGCGGCCGGCGGCGTCGAGGCGATCTTCGCGGTGCTTTCGCTGCGCGACCAGATCATGCCGCCGACGATCAACCTGGACGAGCCCGGCGAAGGGTGCGACCTCGATTTCGTGCCGCACACCGCACGCGAAGCCAAGCTCGACGTGGTGCTGTCCAATTCGTTCGGTTTCGGCGGCACCAATGGCACCCTGATTTTCCGTAGCGTGTGAGTCTTTCGATCCGGACGTTGGACGGCCGGCGCGATCTGCTCGCGCCGGCTGCGGCTCTGCCAGCGCGCTATCCGTGCCTGCTGCAGAGCGTGGTGCGCGACACGCCGCAATCGCGCTACGACATTCTGTTCGCGTTTCCGCAGGCGCAACTGGCGTTGCAGGCCGATGGTCGCCTGCACGACGGTGAGGGCAGGGCAATCGAAGGCGGCTTTCTGCAGGCGCTGGACCACGCATGGTCACAGGAGCGTCTGGATTCGCCCGGCGGTGATGAGCAAGCCAACAATGCCTTGCCGTTCCACGGCGGCTGGGTTGTTTTCCTGGCCTATGAGCTGGCCGCGCAGATCGAGCCGACGCTGAGCTTGCGGCCGACCGAGGGGCTGCCGGTCGCGCTCGCCTTGCGTTGTCCGGTGGCGGTGATCGTCGACCATGTGCGCGATTGCACGGTGCTGCTAGCCGAGTCCGCGCATGCCGATCTGCTCGACGAACTGGAAAAAGACCTCGGCGCGAACGCGCAGGACACGCTGCACCCGATCGCGACATCGCTGCAGGAAGACGATCCGCAGCGGTTCCTGGATGGTGTGGCGCGCATCCACGAACACCTGCTGGCCGGCGATATTTTCCAGGTGAATCTGTCGCGCGCCTGGCAGGCGCGCTATGCCGTACCGCCATCGCCGGCGGCGCTTTACGGTGCCTTGCGCGCGGTCAATCCGGCGCCGTTTGCCGGCCTGCTGCAACAGCCCGGCTGGGCGGTGATCAGTTCGTCGCCGGAACGGCTGGTCGAAGTGCGCGGCGGCATCGCGCAGACTCGGCCGATCGCCGGCACGCGCGCACGTATCGCCGGCGACGACGAGGGCGCACGCATCCGCGAACTGCGCGCGCATCCGAAAGAGCGCGCCGAACACGTGATGCTGATCGATCTGGAGCGCAACGATCTCGGCCGCGTCTGCGTACCGGGCACGGTTGAGGTGGACGAGCTGATGGTGGTGGAGAGCTATGCCCACGTGCATCACATCGTTTCCAATGTGCGCGGCCGGCTGCGTCCGGAAGTCACACCGGGCGAAGTGATCGCGGCGACCTTCCCCGGCGGCACCATCACCGGTTGCCCGAAGGTGCGTTGCATGCAGATCATCGCCGCGCTGGAAGATGCGCCGCGCGGCGCCTATACCGGCGCATTAGGCTATCTCGACCGCAACGGCGATCTCGATCTGAACATCCTCATCCGCACGCTGACCCAGCAGGGCGATATGGTCAGCTTACGTGCCGGGGCCGGCATCGTCGCCGATTCGGTGGCCGCCGCGGAGCTGGACGAAACGCGCGCCAAGGCGCGCGGCCTGCTGCGCGCCTTGGGCATGACCGAGGCATGAGCTTGCCTGCAATGATTCATGCGCGAAACGCGCGATGCGCATCGACGGACTTCCCATCGACAGCCGCCGTTATCCGGCCGGTTCAGGCCATCGGCGATAGAATTTTCGTCGCCATCCCGCTGGAGCATTCATGAGTCGCCACTCCTCTTCAGGCCGTGCCATGGCGCGCGCGCTGATCCTGATCGTGCTGCTCGCGCTGGCCGCCGGCGTGGCATGGCTGTGGTACGACTTCAGCCGGTTCGCCGACGCGCCGATGAATGTCACCACGCAGGGCGACAGCATCGATATCGGCCGCGGCAGCAGCTTCAAGGAAATCGTCGACGAACTGCGCCAGCGCCAGCTGAGTACGGCACCGGCGTTGTACTGGCGCGCGCTGGCCGAACAGATGCGCGTGGCCGGGCGTTTGCATGCGGGCGAATATGCGCTCGAAGTCGGCATCACGCCGCGCAGCCTGCTCGCCAATATGGCCGCCGGCAAGGTCATGCAACGTAATTTCACCATCGTCGACGGCTGGAATTTCCAGCAGCTCAAGCAGGCGCTAGCCGGCGCGGTGAAACTTCGCCACGACCTGCAGCCGCTGGACGACGCCACCCTCATGCAGAAGCTCGGTGCGCCGGGCGAACAACCGGAGGGACGCTTCTTGCCGGAGACCTATGCGTATGTGAAGGGCGACGGCGAGCTGGACATCCTCAAGCGCGCGCATGCCGCGATGGCTAAGACGCTCGATGCGTTATGGGCGAAGCGTGATCCGAATTTGCCGCTGGCCACGCCGTACGACGCGCTGATTCTTGCCTCGATCGTCGAGAAAGAAACCGGCCGCGCCGACGAGCGTCCGCGCATCGCTGGTGTGTTCGTCCGCCGTCTCGAAAGCCACATCCTGCTACAGACCGATCCCACGGTCATCTACGGCATGGGCACGAGCTATACCGGCAATATCCACAAAAGCGATCTCACCACCGATACGCCGTACAACACTTACGTGCACGCGGGCCTGCCGCCGACGCCGATCGCGATGCCGGGCAAGCCGGCGCTGCAGGCGGCGCTGCACCCGGCCGCCGGCAACGAGTTGTACTTCGTCGCGCGCGGCGATGGCACGCATGTGTTTGCGGCGACGCTGGATGAGCACAATCGCAATGTGGCGTGTTATCAGTTGAAGCATTGCCAATGAGGGAGGGGGCAACTTTGCGTTGTGACTCTTTTGAGCGAGCTTTGCTTGTTTCTCGCGGGGTTTCGCTCGCCTGTTGGCGAGCGACCTCCTTCTCTTTGCTTGCCCACGTTCGCGCTAGGAGCGCGAACGAACAGCGAAGCTGGCCCGAAGGGCGCAGGGCAGGAAGCCCGGAGTCAAGAGAAGAAGGCAAGAGAAAGGGCACCCCGGATGGCACGCTCGTAGCCCATCCGTGGGCTACGAGTACGCGATCGGGTTACGGGGTTTTTCGACAGCACATCCTGTGCTGGCGAAAAACTGGCTCGCATCCTTGCGATCCAGCCTACGGCCTTTCCTCCACCCGCCCGCCGCGCCAAACGGGGGCCCGGGTAAAAGCAGCGCGCTCCAGCGCGCAGAAGCAACGGCAAAGGCAACTGCAAGAACAAAATGCAACCACAAGTTGCATTTCTTTTGCTTCTGCGCG
>Ga0302314_10005653_pt1 | contig 22728 bp, 17 predicted proteins | sample III_Palsa_N2_3_FD_200533 | JGI IMG/M metagenome (GOLD analysis project Ga0302314, IMG submission 200533) | Peat permafrost microbial communities from Stordalen Mire near Abisko, Sweden - III_Palsa_N2_3 | ecosystem: Environmental > Terrestrial > Soil > Palsa > Peat permafrost | place: Sweden... | reverse complement strand
CGGCACCGTGGTGGCCCCAGAGGCCGCGTTGAAGGTCTTCCTGACGGCGAGCCCGGCCGAGCGCGCCCGCCGGCGGGCGGCCGAGCTGGGCGCCGAGCAGGCGACCGTGCTGGCCGAGCTCACCCTGCGTGACGCGCGCGACTCACAGCGCGAGCACAGCCCCCTCACAGCCGCCCCCGCAGCGGTCACGCTCGACACCACCGGCTCAAGCGTCGAGCAGGTGGTCGAGCGCATCGTCGAGCTGGCCCGCAGCGCCTCGCCGTCCGCACGCCCCTGATCGGCGCCCCCGGGGCGGGCGCGGCCGTCCGGGCCGGCCCGCCGCGGCGGTCATACTCACCTGCATGAAGGTTGCGGTGGTCGGCTATCCGAACGTGGGCAAGTCCTCGCTCATCAACCGCCTCACGGGCACCCGCGAGGCGGTCGTGCACGAGCGCCCCGGCGTGACCCGCGACCGCAAGGAGCTCGAGTGCGAGTGGAACGGGCGCCGGTTCACGCTGATCGACACCGGCGGCATGGATTTCTCAGACGAGGATCCCCTGGCCGGATCGATTCGCGATCAGGCGCGCGCGGGGCTGGCCGAAGCCGAGGTGGCGGTGCTCGTGGTCGATGCCCGCGCCGGCGTGCGGCCGGGAGACGAGGAGATGGCCGATCTGCTGCGCCGCGCGCCGCTTGCGAGCATCGTCGCCGCGAACAAGTGCGACGGTATCGCCGAGGTGCCGCTCGCCAGCGAGTTCCACTCACTCGGCCTGGGCGAGCCGCTGGCCGTCTCGGCGGCGCAGGGCCTCGGCTCGGGCGACCTGCTCGACAGGATCGTCGAGCTTCTCGACGCCGCCGGCGCCCGCAGCGAGGAGGGTCCCGACGCCGACGCGGTCCGCCTGGCGGTGATCGGCCGCCCGAACGTCGGCAAGTCCTCGCTCGTCAACAGCTTCCTCGGCGAGCAGCGCGTGATCGTCTCAGAGCTCGCCGGCACGACCCGCGACGCCATCGACATGCCCCTGATGGTCGGCGATCGGCGGCTGATCCTCGTCGACACCGCGGGCATGCGCCGCCAGTCCAAGGTCGCGGACTCGGTCGAGTACTACACGGCCCTGCGCTCCCGGCGCGCCGCCGAACGCGCCGACGTGGCGCTCGTCGTGTGCGACGCCGCCGACGGCGTCACCGCCCAGGATCTGCGCGTCGCCGAGCTCGCGATGAAGGCCGGCTGCGCGACCGCGATCGTGCTCAACAAGTGGGATCTGCTCGCCGACGCGCACGCGCTCGAGCAGGACCTCGATGACGAGCGCGCCCGCGTGGCCGAGAAGCTCAGGCTACGCCCGCGCCTGCTGACCGCCAGCGCCCTCACCGGCCGGCACGTCTCGCGCCTGCTGACGGAGGCGATCGCGCTCGGCGACCGCATGGCGGGGCGCATCCCCACGCCCGAGCTGAACCGCTTTCTGGCCGAGACCGTCCAGGCTCGCCAGCCGCCGGTGGGCACCCGCCGCGGCTCCGGCCAGCACCGCCTGAAGCTGATCTACATGACCCAGATCGGCCAGCGCCCGCCTCGCTTTGCCATCCAGGTCAACTCTCGCGCGCGCGTCACGCGCAACTACGCATACTTCATCGAGAACCGCCTGCGCTCGCGCTATGGCATGGACGGCGTGCCGCTGATCATCGACTTCGTCGAGCGTGGCCAGCGCGGCCGCGAGCGGGCCGCGTAGACTTCTGCGACTTTGCCAACCCCCGCCTCCTCGGCCGGCGTCCGCCCCATGGTGTCGCCCAAGCGGGAGCATGACCCAACGGAGCGAACCCACCGAGCCATGACCCAGCCTTCCGACAGCGAGTTCCTGTTCACCTCGGAGTCCGTCACCGAGGGGCATCCGGACAAGATCGCCGACCAGATATCCGACGGCGTCCTCGACGCGGTCCTGACCGACGACCCCTACGGCCGTGTGGCCTGCGAGACGCTTGTCAACACCGGCCTGATCGTGGTGTCGGGGGAGATCTCGACCGACACCTACGTCGACATCCAGGAGGTCGCACGCGAGACGGTGCGCAAAATCGGCTACACCGACGCAGAGCTCGGCTTCTCGGCGGACTCCTGCGCGGTGCTCAATGCGATCGACAAGCAGTCGCCCGACATCGCCCAGGGGGTGGACAGGGCATACGAGGCGCGCACCGATACAAGTGACGATGACGAGCTCGACGTCGCCGGAGCGGGCGACCAGGGCATGATGTTCGGGTACGCCACCAACGAGACCGACACGCTCATGCCGCTGCCCATCTCGCTGGCTCACCGGCTCGCCGAGCGCCTGGCGAAGATTCGCAAGGACCGCACGCTCGACTACCTGCGACCAGACGGCAAGACCCAGGTGAGCGTGCGCTACGTCGATGGCAGGCCGGTCTCGATCGAGAAGCTCCTGATCTCGACCCAGCACGCCGAAGGGGTCGAGTCACGGATCGCTGAGGATCTGTGGGAGCACGTCGTGGAGCCGATCCTGCCCGCAGACCTCTACGACGCGGCCGCGCTGCGCAAGAACTTCCTCGTCAATCCCACGGGACGCTTCGTCATAGGCGGTCCTGTGGGCGACGCCGGCCTGACGGGGCGGAAGATCATCGTCGACACCTACGGTGGCATGGCGCGTCATGGCGGCGGCGCATTCTCGGGCAAGGACCCCTCTAAGGTGGACCGCTCGGCGGCCTACGCGGCGCGCTGGGTCGCCAAGAACATCGTCGCCGCGGGCCTCGCCGACCGCGCCGAAGTGCAGGTTGCCTACGCGATCGGAGTCGCCCATCCGGTGTCCGTGATGGTCGAGACGTTCGGCACCGAGAAAGAGGACCGCACCCGCGGGCAGATCGTACGGGCTGTCGATGAGGTCTTCGACCTGCGTCCCGGCTCATTCCGCGAGGAGCTGAACCTGCACCGGCCGATCTACCAGAAGACAGCCGCCTACGGACATTTCGGCCGCGACGACCCCGACTTCACCTGGGAGAGGACCGACAAGGCAGCAGCGCTCCGCTCCGCCGCCGGTCTCTGATCCGGCCGGCCTTCGCGGGCGCGGGGTCCGGCCCCCGCACTAGGGTCCAGCGGTGCCCTCCATCGCTCAGGTCGAGCCGATGACGACGGCCCGCGCCCTGCGCGGGCCGTTCGACTACCGGCTGCCACAGGAGCTGAGCGACGGCGTGGACGTGGGCTCGATGCTCGTGGTGCCGTTCGGCCGCCGTGAGGTCCTGGGCGTGGTCGTGGGCCTCGCCGACTCGAGCGAGGTCGCCGAGGAGAAGCTGCTCGCCCCGCTGCGGGCGCTCGAGCTGGGCGTGCCCACCGACCTGGTCGCGCTGGCGGAATGGATCGCCGCCGAGTACTGCTCGACTATCGCCCGCGCTCTCGGCCTCGTGCTGCCCCCCGGTGCCGCGCGGCGGTTGAGCGGACGCCGGCGACGCGCCGTCGCGCGGCCACGCAACATCGATGTGGGCACCCGCAGTCCGCGCCCGCCCGAGCTCACGGCCGACCAGCAGACCGTGATGGAGCCCCTGATCGCGGCGCTGGGAGCGCGCCGGTCCGAGCGGCGGCTGCTGCACGGCGTGACCGGGTCGGGCAAGACCGAGATCTACCTGCGCGCGGCCGCCGCCGCGCTCGAGCAGGGCCGCGGCGCGATCGTGCTCGTACCGGAGATCGCGCTCACGCCCCAGATCGTGGGGCGCTTCATCGAACGATTCGGCGACACCGTCGCGGTGATGCACTCGCGGCTGCGCCCGGCCGAGCGCTACGCCGAGTGGCGCCGGCTGCGCGAGGGCGAGGCCAGGGTGTGCGTGGGCCCGCGCTCGGCCGTGTTCGCCCCGATCGGCGACCTCGGGCTGATCGTCGTGGACGAGGAGCACGACTCCTCCTACAAGCACGAGGGCGATCCGCGCTACGACGCCCGCGATGTCGCCGCCGAGCGGGCAGCGCGCTGTGGGGCGCTGCTGCTCCTGGGCAGCGCCACCCCCCGGCCGGAGAGCGTCGAGCGCCTGCCCGCCTCGCGCCTGTTGCGGCGCGTCGACGGCCGCCCGCTGCCCGGCGTGGAGGTGCTGGACATGCGCGGCGAGACGCACGGGCTGCATCCGCTCACGAGCCAGGCGCTCGCCGACGTGCGGGCCGCGCGGGAGAAGGCGATCGTGCTGCTCAACCGCCGCGGCTGGTCGAACTTCCTCTCATGCCGCTCATGCGGGCGCGTATGGAGCTGCCCCCATTGCGACGTCGCGCTCGTCCTGCACCGGCGCGACGGCTACCTGGCCTGCCACCACTGTGGCCACCGCGAGCTCGCACCCGCCCGCTGCTGCGACTGCTCCTCGACCTCGGTCGCACGCCACGGCGCCGGCACCGAGCGCCTCCAGCACGAGCTTAAGAGCGTACTCGACGACGGGCGCTTTCCGGTCTTCCGCCTCGACGCCGATGTGGTCGCGGCGGAGGGCATCGGCGAGATGCTGCGCCGCTTCCAGGACGCCGACGCGGGGGTGTTGATCGGCACCCAGATGGTGGCCAAGGGGCACGACTTCCCCGATGTCACCCTCGGCGTGGTGCTCGACGCCGACGCCACCCTGCGCTTCCCCGACTTCCGCGCCGAGGAGCGCACGTTCGCCCTGATCGCCCAGCTCGCCGGACGCGTGGGGCGGGGGAGCCACGGCCGGGTGCTCGTGCAGACGATCGCCCCCCAGGCGCGATCGATCGTTCATGCCGCCGGCCACGACTCCGACGGCTTCCTCGCCGGCGAGCTCCAGCGCCGGCGAGCGCTCAGCTACCCGCCCTTCTCACACCTGATCAGGATCGTCTGCTCGGCCGAGCAGTCCCACCCGGCGCGTGCCGCCGCCAGCGCGGTGCGCGAGGCGCTCGCCGATTGCCCCCCCGGCCCGGTCGTCGGCGAGCACCCGGTTGGCGGCGCCGGCCCGGTCGTCGGCGAGCACCCGGTTGGCGGCGCCGGCCCGGTCGTCGGCGACAACCCGGTTGTGCTCGGACCCGCCGCCCTGTTCCGCCTGCGCGGCCGCGAGCGCCAGGTGCTCGTGGTGAAGGCCGGCGAACGCCGCCCGGCGGTGCAGGCCGTGGATGAGGCTGTGCGGCGGGTGGCGGGCACGCGCGCCCATGCCGGAGTCCACTTCAGCGTGGACGTCGATCCGCAGTAGCCCCTGGCGGGTAGCATCCCCCGCATCCAGCGAGGGACCGGGGCAATGTGGAGTGGATGTCGGGGAGCGGTGCAGCCGTGCGCAGCCCGATCTCGATGAGGTCGTGTGTCGTGCTCGCCGGGCTGTTGGGCAGCCTCACGGCCAGCTCCGCGGCGTGGGCGGGCAACTCGGCGGCACCAGCGGGCAGGGGCCTGGCCCAGATTCACGCAGCGTGCCCGGCTCCGTTGCCCGGGCACATGGCGTGCTTCGCGCTGGTCCGCAGTCCGGTCGCCGCAGGCACTCCCGCGAGTGCGGGCGCCGTCCCGTACGTCGTCGACAGCGGAGCCTCCTCACCGGGCCCCGCGGGCGGGCTCACACCGGCACAGCTGGCCGGCGCGTACGGATATGACCCTTCGGCCGGCGGCAGCGGGCAGACGGTCGGGATCGTCGACGCCTATGACGATCCGAACATCGAACAGGACCTCGGCACGTTCGACGCTCACTACGGGCTTCCGCCCTGTACGACTGCCAACAGGTGCTTCGAGAAGGTAGGCCAGACAGGGAGCGCCTCGTTGCTTGCACCGGCCGACACGACAGGATGGTCCGAGGAGACCTCTCTCGACGTGGACGCCGTGCACTCGGTCTGTCCCAACTGCAGGATCCTGCTGGTCGAGGCCAACAGTTCGAGCGGCACGGATCTCGCGACGGCCGTCAACGAGGCGGTCGCTCTCGGAGCGACCGAGGTGTCGAACTCCTACGGTGGCCCCGAGCTCGGCATCTCCTCCTTTGAACAGAACGCCTACAGCCACCCGGGGGTCGCGATCACCGCCTCCAGCGGCGATGACGGCTACTACGGCTGGACCTCCGTCAACGACGGGATCCGCGGCCCGGAAATGCCCGAGGCGCCGGCTTCGCTTCCGAGCGTGGTGGCCGTCGGCGGGACCACGCTCAACCTCAGCTCGAGCGGGACGCGTGCCAGCGAGACCGTGTGGAACGGAAACGGTCCGGGCGATGACATCGGGGCATCCCACGCGGGACTCGGAGCAACGGGCGGCGGCTGCAGCAGGCTGTTCACCGCCGAACCGTGGCAGCGCGACGTAGCGGGCTACTCCGCAACTGGATGCGCGGGGGCGCGCCTCGTCTCCGATGTCTCCGCCGACGCCGACCCGGCCACCGGATTCGACATCTACGACAGCTACAAATGTGGCTCGGCATGCGACTTCAGGCGGGTTGACGGAGGCTGGGCGACGTTCGGCGGGACCTCACTCTCCGCCCAGCTCATCGGCGCCCTGTATGGGCTCGCGGGCGGGAGTGGCGGGGTGAAAGACGCGGCGCTCACGCTCTACGCTGAGGCGGCAGAGGCCTCCTCGAGCTATGACGTGACCGCTGGCGGCAATGGCTTCTGCGGCGGCGAGTCGGGCGCGCTGTGCGGCTTCCCCAACTCGGCACGGGATGAGCTGGTTGACTGCGAAGGCACGACCGCGTGCGACGCGGCGCCCGGCTTCGATGGCCCATCGGGCGTCGGCACGCCCAACGGCCTGGGTCTGTTCAAGGCGCTGCGGCCGACCGCGGTGATCACGCCGCCCGCCTCGCCCGCAGCCGGGATAGCGGCTCCCTTCGGCGCCGCTGCATCGAGCGACCCGTATCCGGGCGGGTCGATCTCGAGCTACACGTGGAGCTGGGGAGATGGCAGCGCAAACAGCGGCGGGCCCTCACCGGTGCACACCTACGCGGCCGCCGGCACCTACACCGTGACGCTCACCGTCACCGACGACTACGGCTTGACGGCTTCCTCGAGCACGTCGGTCAGCGTCGCTGCGGCGAGCGGCCCCTCAGCGTCGGCAGTGGCGGGCGAGGAGGAAGGCGCCCCGGCAGCGGTCCCCGACGCCAAGCTCGCGAGCACCGCGCTCGCGGCGAGCGCGTCCGGCTCCGTGGCGATCAAGGTCAGCTGCCCGGCGGGCGAGTCGAGCTGCTCGGGCACCGTGACGCTGCGCACGCTCGACGCGGTCAGCGCGAGCGCTCCTCGTGCCGCAAAGGCCAAGAAGGCCATCCTGACCCTCGCCCGCGGCTCCTTCAATATTGCCGGCGGCAAGACGAAGACGATCACGCTGCATCTCTCTGCGAAGGCGCGCGCCCTGCTCTCCCGCTCCCACGTCCTGCGCGTGCGCGCGACGATCGTCGCGCATGACCCCTCCGGGGCGGCGCATACGACCGAGGCCGTCGTGACGCTTCGGGCGCCCAAGGCCAAGCACGGCAGGGGCTGAGGGTCGCGCGCCGGTCCAACCGGCGTCTGTGGCCTCGCGACCCAATAGATTGCGGCGCTCGAGTCTGGGTAACCATGTCGCGACCGCGAAAGTCAGCGAGGGCCGTATTCAGGAGAGGGTCACATTCGTTCGACGTGTTGCCGGGTCGGCTCTGCTGCCGGCCATGCTGGCGATGGCCGCAGGCCTCACATCCACGCCCGCGGCATGGGCGAGCGGCAGCACGGCACCCACGACGAAGCGCTACGCGAAGGTCCGGCGGGTATGTCCGCGGGCGGAGCCGGGACGGGCAACGTGCCAGGCGCTGGTGCGCGTTCGCGTGGCATCCGCTGCCGCGAGCGCCGGCGTGAGGCCCTATACGGCGAACGACGGGGCCGCTTCCTCGGGGCCGGCGGGAGGATTGACCCCCGCGCAGCTCGCCAGCGCCTACGGATACGAACCGACCGCAGGCGGGAGCGGGCAGACCGTCGGCATAGTCGACGCCTTCGACGACCCGAGCATCGAAGCGGATCTCGGCGAATTCGACAAGAACTACGGGCTCGCGGACTGTACGAGCGCCAACGGCTGCTTCAGGAAGGTCGGCCAGACCGGACCCGCCGGACCGCTCCCGGCACCGGACGAAAACGGCTGGTCTGTGGAGATCTCGCTCGACGTCGAGACGGTGCACTCGGTGTGCCAGAAATGCAAGATCCTGCTGGTCGAGGCCGACAGCGAATCCAACGAAGATCTTGCGGCCGCGGTGAACGAGGCGGTGGGCCTTGGCGCCACCGAGGTCTCGAACTCCTACGCCGGTCCCGAGGCTGGCCTGGAAACATCAGAACAGGCGGCGTACGACCATCCCGGCATTCCGATCGCCGCCGCCACGGGGGATGAAGGCTATGACGACTGGACCGAATTGAATGAAGAACTGTCCTCGCCCGGAATGCCGGATGCACCTGCCTCGCTCCCGTCCGTGGTGGCGGTCGGGGGCACCTCGCTGCATCTGACTGCAGGCGGCGCTCGCGCCAGTGAGACGGTGTGGAACGACGAAGGCCCGGGCGGGGAAACCGGGTTTGGCCTCCTCGGTGCGACGGGCGGCGGCTGCAGCACCGTGTTCACCGCTCAGCTATGGCAGAGGGAGACACCTGGCTTCACGGCTACAGGCTGCGGTAGCGCGCGCCTCGCTGCCGACGTCTCTGCGGACGCCGATCCGTTCACCGGGTTTGACGTGTACGACAGCTACGAATGCGGCCTCTACTGTGCCGAAACGGGGCTGGGGCAGGGATGGGTGACGATCGGCGGCACCTCGCTGTCGACCCCGATCATCGCCGCCCTGTACGCGCTCGCCGGCGGCGGCCAGGGGGTCGAGTACCCGGCCCTCACCCTGTACGGCCATCTCGCCGGCGAGTCCTCCCTGTATGACGTCACCGAAGGCGGCAACGGCTATTGCGACGGCGAGTCGGCCGCGCTGTGCGGAGATCCCAACTCCACCTTCGGAAGCGTTGTCGACTGCGAAGGCACGACCGCGTGCAACGCCGCCCCCGGCTTCGATGGCCCGTCGGGCGTGGGAACGCCGAACGGGTTGGGGTTGTTCAAGCCGCCGCTGCCGACCGCCGTGATCACGCCGCCCAGCTCGCTCACCGCAGGGGAACCGGCCAGCTTCAGCGCGGCGGCGTCGAGCGATCCCTATCCGGGTGGATCGATTGCGAGTTATTCGTGGAGCTGGGGCGACGGCACTGCGGACAGCGCCGAAGCATCACCAGCGCACGACTACGACGCACCCGGAACCTACCCCGTGACGCTCACGGTCACCGACAACTACGGCTTCACCAGCGCCGTGACCACCACGTCCGTCCATGTGAACTCGAACACGCGAGAAGAAGCGGCGACAACAAAACAGGAAGAAGAAGCCGCGACCACAAAACAAGAAGAAGAAGCGGCGACGACCAAGCAGCAAGAAGAAGCGGCGGCGACGAAGAAGCACGAAGAGGAAAAATCCCTCGCGACCATGAGCGATCAGGGGGTAGCCGGCTTCCAGGTGACCCAGCCGCCAATCCCCGACGCCAAGCTCGCGAGCACCGCGCTCGCGGCGAGCGCGTCCGGCTCCGTGGCGATCAAGGTCAGCTGCCCGGCGGGCGAGTCGAGCTGCTCGGGCACCGTGACGCTGCGCACGCTCGACGCCGTCAGCGCGAGCGCTCCTCGCGCCGCAAAGGCCAAGAAGGCCAAGAAGGCCATCCTGACTCTCGCCGACGGCTCCTTCACCGTTGCCGGCGGCCGGACGAAGACGGTCACGCTGCATCTCTCTGCGAAGGCGCGCGCACTACTCGCACGCCTGCGCGCGCTGCGCGTGCGCGCGACGATCGCCGCCCACGACCCCGCCGGCGCGGCGCACACGACCCAGACGATCGTGACGCTGCGGGCGCCCAAGGCCAGGCGCGGCAAGGGCTGAGTGTTGTCCGCGGGCCGGCCCACGCTCGGCGCCGATCACGCCGCGACGCGAAGAGCGCGCGCTGCCTCATAAACTCATCGCACCATGGCCGCAGGGGACGACACAGTCGAAGAGGACGCGCTGGGGGAGCTCCCGCCGCCGGCCTCCGAGGATGCCGACGTCGAGGTTGAGCGCGAGGAGGACGCGCCGGCCGCGGCCGAGCTCGACCCCGAGACGCGTGCCCGCCGTGATGCGGCGTTGCGCCACGTGCGCAAGCTCGGCGACCCCGTGCTGCGCGCGAGCGCGCTGCCGGTCGAGCGATTCGACGAGACCCTCGTGCAGGAGGTCGAGAGGATGGGGGAGCTGATGCACGACGCGCTCGGCGTGGGTCTCGCCGCCACCCAGCTTGGAGTGCTGCACCGCGTGCTTGTCTTCCGCGCCTATACCGAGGACCCGGTGACCGCGCTGGTCAATCCGGTGCTGGACTGGACCAGCGAGGAGCTCGAGGTCGCCGAAGAGGGGTGCCTGAGCCTGCCCGGCGTGCACGTGGAGGTGGAGCGCCCGGCACAGGTCAGGGTGCGCGCGAAGGATGTCGCGGGCAAGGACGTTCAGATGGAGGCCGAGGGACTCGAGGCGCGGGTGATCCAGCACGAGATCGATCATCTGAACGGCGTCCTCATCCTCGATCGCATCTCACGCGAGGCGCGCAAGGAGGCGATGCGCGCGATGCGCGAAGCGCAGGAGACCGCGAGCGCCGCCTAGCGGCGCAGCCGCAGGTCGCGAATCTTGAGCACCGTCTTTCTCGGCACATCCGAGTTCGCCGCGGAGATCCTGGCGCGCCTGGCAGGCAGCGAGGCCCATCGCCCGGCGCTCGTGCTGACGCGTCCGGACCGCCCGCGCGGTCGCGGGCGCCGGCTGGCCTCGCCCCCCGTTGCCGCGCGCGCCCGTGCGCTCGGCATCCCGCTGGAGCAGCCCACAAGCGTCAACGACCCGCAGGCCAGGACGCTGATCGCCGAGGCCGGCCGCTCGGGGGGTGGGGCCGTCGCCGGCGGGGGCGGCGGCGGCGGGGACGGGGAGGACGGGGAGGGCGGGCGCCAGATCCTGATCGTGTGCGGGTTCGGCGCGCTCATCAGGGAGCCGCTGCTCTCACAGCACGAGATCCTGAACGTGCACCCCTCGCTGCTTCCGCGCTGGCGCGGCGCGGCGCCGATCGAGCGAGCGATCATGGCCGGCGATGCGCACACCGGAGTCTCGATCATGCGCCTCACAGCGGGTCTCGACAGCGGGCCCGTCTGCCTGGCCGCGAACGAGGCGATCAGGCCCGAGGACTCCTATGGCTCGCTCGCTCCGCGCCTGGCGCAGCTCGGCGGCGAGCTGCTGCTGCGCGCGCTCGAGGAAACCCCTCCCTTCGTCGAGCAGCCCGAGCAGGGGATCACCTATGCGGAGAAGATCGGCTCGCAGGACCGTCTGCTCGATCCCGGCCGGCCCGCGGCCGAGCTGGAGCGCGTCGTGCGCGCGCTGCACCCGCACATCGGGGCGCGCGTGGCGCTCGCAGACGGGTGGCTGCTGGGCGTGCACCGCGCCGCGCTTCTCGAGGCTGAGCCGCCCGGCGCCGAGGCCGCCGCCGTCCATGCCCCGGCCAACGGTGAGCGGATCGGCGCCGCCGTCGTGGCGCGCGACGGGCGCCTCCTGCTCGAATGCAGTCCCGGCCTGCTGGAGCTCCTGGAGGTGCAGCCCGCCGGAGGGCGGGCGATGGACGCGCCCTCCTACCTGCGCGGTCACTCACCGCCGGGGCGCCGATAGCCGCTGACATACCCCGGAACTCCGATGCCGGCGCGCAGCCGGGGGTCCGGCTCGGGCGTCAGCGCGGTCATCGCAAGGGGGATCACGCCCGACCATGCGGCCAGCGCGTAGTCCTCCTCGTCGTCCACCGGCGGTCCGCTGCGGATCTTGGCGGAAGCCTCGTCGATCGGCATCGCGAGCACCGCCGTGGCCTTCAGCTCGCTGTCGGTGGGTGCGCGCACGTCGCGCCAGCGTCCCGGCACGATGTGCTCGACGATGGCCTCAAACGCCGCCAGCTTCTCGCCGCGGTCGGTCACGCTGCGGGCGCTGCCCAGGATCATCACCGAGCGATAGTTGGCGGAGTGATGCATGGCGGAGCGGGCCAGCACCAGCCCGTCGATCAGAGACACGGTCAGGCACACGGGCGCACCGGTAGCCAGCGCGCGGGGGGTGCGGCCGGCCACCGACCCGTGCAGATAGACGAGATCGCCGCGCCGGGCGTGCAGAGTGGGGATCACCATCGGCTGTCCGCCCTCCTCGCCGATGCCCAGATGCGCGATCAGCGCCTCGTCGAGAATCGCGTCGATGGCGTCGCGGTCATATCTGCCGCGCTCGCGCCTGCGCCGCAGCCGCACGCGCTCGGATGCCGGCCGGCCGGGGCCTTCGGCGGACCGCTCAGGGTCCCCCCGCACCGCGGACGGTCGCGGAGGCGTCTGCGATCGGCTGGGCACGTGAGGTGGCACGACCATCCTCTCTGTCATAGTACAGGACAATGAATGATCTAACACAGTATCGGATTCGGGCGGACAGCGCCGCCGAGCTGGTCGCGGACATCGAGGCGGCGGTGGCGAGCGGGGCCCTCGCCCCGGGGCAGCGGCTGCCGTCGGTCCGGCGTCTGGCGCTCGAGGTCGGCCTGAGCCCCGCCACGATCGCCGCCGGCCTGTCCGAGCTGCGCCGCAGGGGCGTGGTCGTGACCGAGCAGCGCCGCTCCACCCGTATCGGCGACCGCCCGCCGGTTGGATCCGGGCGGGCGCCCTTGCCGGTCCCGCCCGGCGCCCGCGACCTCTCGCGCGGCAACCCGGACCCGGCCCTGCTGCCCGATCTCGAGCGCGCCCTGTCCCGGTTGGAGCTGCCCGTGCGGCTGTATGGGGAGCCCGCCGCGCTGGAGGAGCTGACGGCGCTCGCGCGCGCGCAGCTCAGCGCCGACGGTATCCCGGGCGAGTCGCTGTGCGTCGTGAGCGGTGCGCTCGACGGCATCGAGCGCGTCCTTGAAGCTCACCTGCGGCCCGGCGATCGCGTGGCCGTGGAGAACCCCGGCTACGCGGCCATGTTCGATCTCCTGCGCGCCCGCGGCCTGGCGCTCGAGCCGGTCGCGGTGGACGGGCGGGGCATGCTCCCGTCACAGCTGAAGGACGCCCTCGCCCGTGGTGCGGCCGCGGTGATCATCACCCCGCGCGGGCAGAACCCGACCGGAGCGGTGCTGGATCAAGGGCGGGCGCACGAGCTGCGCTCGGTCCTTGCCCGGGCTCCGCAGGCGCTTGTGATCGAGGACGACCATCTGGGGCTCGTGGCGGGAAGCGCCTTGAACACCACCGTCACAGGGCGGCAGCGCTGGGCGGCCACGCGGTCGGTGGCCAAGGCGCTCGGGCCCGACCTGCGCCTGGCGGTCCTCGCCGGCGATGCACAGACGCTGGCCCGCGTGCAGGGGCGACAGCAGTGCGGCCCCGGCTGGGTGAGCCACATCCTGCAGAGACTGGTTCTCGCCCTGTGGAGGGACCCCGCCACGCAGGAGCTGATCAACCGTGCGAGCGCCACCTACGCGGGGCGGCGCGAGGGATTCCTCGCCCGCCTCGCCGAAGCGGGCGTGCCCGCGAGCGGAGCGTCCGGCCTCAACGTGTGGGTGCCGGTCGGCGATGAGACGGGCGTCGTCGGAGCGCTGCTCCAGCGGGGCTGGGTGGTGGCGCCCGGGGTTCCCTACCGGCTGGCGGGAAGCTCTCCCGCGATCCGCGTGACGATCTCCACCCTGCGCGAGCGGGAGGCCGTACGGCTGGCCGGCGATCTCGCCGAAGTGCTGGCCCCGGCCGGCGCAAGCCGCAGCGGGTGACCATCATGCACCCATGCCCTCCACGCCGAGGTTGACGATCGCGCCCGCGCGCCGCTGCGCCTACGTGGTGCTGCGCCGCGTGTTCGAGCGCGGCGCCTACGCCGATGAGGCCCTGCGAGCCGAGGCCAAGGAGCTCGACGCTCGCGACAGGGCCCTCGCGATGCGGCTGGCCTACGGCGCCGTGCAGCGCAAGGGCACGCTCGACCACCTGATCGAACGCCTCGCCGAGCGGCCGCCGGGGCGCCTTGACCCGCGCGTGCTCGCGGCGCTTCGCCTCGGGCTCTACGAGCTGCTGTACCTGCGCGGGTCACCCGATTACGCGGTCGTGGCCGACGCCGTCGAGCTCGCCAAGGCGCAGGGCCGCGCCGGTCATGGCCTCGTCAACGCCGTGCTGCGCCGCGCCGCGCGCGAGGGCCCGGCGCTGCTCGATGCCCTCACCGACGACACGCCCGAGCGTGCGGCCATCAAGCACTCCCACCCGGAGTGGATCGCGCGTCTGTGGTGGGCGGAGCTCGGCGCGGGCGAGGCCCGTGCGCTGATGGCGAGCGACAACGAGCCCGGAGAGCTGGCGCTGCGCGCCAACACGCTCGTCACCGACGCCCCCACGCTGGCGGCGGAGCTGGCGGGCGGCCACCCCGACGTGGATGCCGATACCGGCGCCGGCGAGCGCGACGTGCGCAGCGTGCGCGCGCACCTCGACCCCGCCATTCCCGAGGCGGTCGTGCTGGACGGCCCCTTCGACATCCACGGCTCGCCCTCATGGCGCGCGGGAGCGTTCATCGCCCAGTCGCGCGCGGCGATGCTCGTGGCTCGGTCGCTGGCGCCGCTCCCCGGCGAGCGCGTGCTCGACCTGTGCGCGGCGCCCGGCGGCAAGAGCACCCATCTGGCCGCGCTGATGGCGGGCAGCGGCGAGGTGCTGGCCGTCGAGCGCAACCCCCACCGGGCCGGCGAGCTCGTTCGCACGGCGCAACGGTTGCACGCGCCGAGCGTTCGCGTCGAGGTCGCCGACGCATCGCGTGCGAGGTCCGAGGGCCCGGTGTTCGACCGCGTGCTCGTCGATCCACCCTGCTCGGGGCTCGGCACCCTGCAGGCGCGCGCCGACCTGCGCTGGCGGGTGACCCCTCAGAAACTGCCCGAGATGGCACGCTCGCAGGCCGCCATTCTCGCGGCCGGCGCGGGCGCACTCCGTCCGGGCGGCGTGCTTGTCTACTCTACCTGCACGATCTCCTCGACCGAGAATGAGCGCCTGATCGCCGCCTTCCTTGACTCCAACCCGGGGTTCAGCCTCGACGACCTGTCCGCCGAGCTGCCGGGGCTGCGTTTCGGGGCCTCGGGCCGCTTCGCCCTCACGCTGCCCCACCGCGATCGCACGGCGGGCTTCTTCATCGCCCGCCTGCGCCGGGGGTGAGCGATGGAGGAGCCCGAGGCATCGATCAGGACCACGGTCGACCTCGGGCCGAAATGCCCGCACTGCGGCGAGCCATGGCTGCGCCCGACGAACCTGCCGGGACGCTACCGCTGCGTCTACTGCCTGCACCGCTTCGAGCTGACCTCCGTCTGCCCCAACTGCGGTGAGCACTCGACGATCGTGAGGATGTCCTCGACCGCGATCATGAAGTGCAATAGCTGCGGCGACTCCATGCTGCAGCCGATATGAGCGCATTGCCGAAGGGCGTGCATGTGGCGCCCTCGATTTTGTCGGCCGACTTTGCGCGGTTGAGCGAGCAGGTGGCGGAGGTTCTGGACGCGGGCGCCAAGGTGATCCACGTCGACGTCATGGACGGGCATTTCGTGCCGCCGATCACCGTCGGGCCGCTGGTCGTGGCCGCGCTGCGCGAGCAGACCCGCGATGCGGGGGCGCTGCTCGACGTGCACCTGATGATCGAGCGGCCGGAGCGTCACGTCGGCGATTTCGTGAAGGCGGGCGCCGACTCGGTCACCTTTCATGCCGAGGCCACGGCGCACATCTCCTACGCCGCCGGCCTGTTGCGCGAGCAGGGGGCCGGCGTCGGCGTGGCGATCAACCCGGCGACCGCGGTGGGCGCCCTGGCCGAGCTGGCGGGCGCGATCGACATGGCGCTGTGCATGACCGTCAATCCTGGCTGGGGCGGCCAGCCGTTCATCGCCCATTCGCTGGACAAGGTGCAGCGGGTCGCTGCGATCGTGGGAGCCGAGGTGGCCGTGCAGGTCGACGGCGGCATCGACGCCGAGACCGCGCCCGCGTGCAGGAGCGCCGGCGCGAGCGTATTCGTCGCGGGCTCGGCGATCTTCGGGCGCGGCGATCCCGGCGATGCCTACCTGGCGATCGCCCGCGCGCTCGGCGCCGACTGAGCGGGGCCCCGGCTGACCGGCCGCGACCCCTGGCGATAGAGCGTCCACAACAGCAGCGCCAGCAGGCCGGTCGCGCCCGCGTAGCCGATCTCGGTGCGAGTCAGCTGGTTTGAGACGGCCGGGATCAGCATCCAGGCGAGGAACGCCGCCGCGGCGATCAGCCAGCAGATCGCCGCGCCGCGCGCCCGGTCGCGTGCGAGGGCCGCCTGGTTGAGCGCGCCCGAGGCCAGGTGCAGTCCCATGCCCACCCCCACAAGCGCGAGACCGACGCGGTTGTAGGAGTAGTGCTGGCCGAACAGATGGCCCATCACGAACGGGCCGATGGCAAGCAGCCCGAGAGCGACGGCTGCGGCGAAGGCGGTGATGGCAAGCACGGTGATGCGAATGGCGCGAGCGAACGCGTCGTGACCGGCCGTGGTCTCAAGGCCGGTCAGGTGGGGAAGCAGGGAGGTCTGGATCGCCTGGAACAGCTGCAGGGGAGCGCGCGCTATCAGCAGCACCTCGAACACGATCCCCACGAGCGCCTTGTCGGGCGAGGTGGCGGCCACGGTCAGCACGGCGGCGTTCAGAAGCGTCTGCTCGGACAGCATGATGCCCGACACCCAGCCCGCGAAGCCCGTCCCGCGACGCAGCGAGAGCTCATCATGAGCGGCGGCCTCCTGCACGCCCTCGGTCCCCGGCCCCGCAAGCGCCGCATCCGCCTCATCGGGCGTGATCGGCCCGGCCAGCGCCGCGTCGGCGCCGTGGAGCGCCGAGGGCCCGCCGCCGGGGCGCCCGCCGGCGAGCGCGTCGCGCTGTTCCTCTCCCCGCCGCGCAAACGCCGCGGGCACCACGATCAGCGACACCAGCGGCGCCGCGGCGATCCCCAGGGCGACTGCGGTCTGACCGCTTGACAGGCCCAGCGCCACCGCCAGCGCGAAGCACAGGCGCGACACCGACTCCATCAGGACGAGGCCGCCGAACAGGGCGAAGTATTCGTGTCCTGCCAGCCATCCCCGCGCGAAATAGCTCGCGGCGTATGCGAGCGTGCCGATGACGAGCACGTCGTACAGGGCCGAATAGTGGTCGAAGACCCTGTCCACGAGCCTTCCCCGCAGGGCCAGCGCCACGATCAGGAAGGCGAGCGCGAACCCCGCCTGGATCGCGAGCGGCACGCGCACGGAGTGCTGGGAGTGGCCCAGCGCCCGGCGCTCGGCGATCGTGCGCGACAAGAGCTGTTCGATCGGCCTGTAGATGACCGAGATGATCACGAACATGATCGACCACAACAGCGCTATCCGCGACGCCGCCTGTTCGCCCAGGACGTGGCTTGAGATCGAGAAGTACGCCAGCGTCAGAAGGCCCGTGCAGGCGATGCCGACCGACAGAATCCGCGCGCCGCTGCCGTAAGAGCGCTGGCGCGAGCCCCTAGAGGCGGACAAGCAGCATCGTCCAGGGAAACGGCGAACGGATCTCGAGCACCTCGCCGTGGCGCGATAGCAGGCGCACGAACGAGCGCCTGGACCAGTGGTTCAGATGACCCGGGGTGTTGCCGAGCTCGGACACGTAGGCGCCGCGCGCCAGGTTGAGCATCCGCCACAGGGGCTCGCGCGGAACCGACACGAGCAGGTGGCGCTGTGCGCAGCGCGCCATCTCCGAGACCGTGTGGGCGGGGTCGGGAACGTGCTCGAGCACCTCGATCGCGGTGGCGAGGTCGAACTCGTTCTCGGCGAACGGCAGGTTCTCGGCCCGGTCGCCGCGGCCGGCCTCCATCACCCGGTACTCGAGATTGGGCGCCTGACGCGCCGCCCAGCCGGCCTGGATCGACTCCTCCTCGAGGTCGATGCCCACGACGCGCCGCCCACCCAGCCGCTGCGCCCAGCGCTGCGCGAGCACACCCTCGCCGCAGCCGACGTCCAGCAGCGAGCTCGGCTCGGCGCGGTCGAACAGCTCGTCCAGGGCGCGCTCGAAGCCGCTCATCAGACGGCGCACGACCGGGTTCTCAGAGCCGTACTTGTCGAACGTGTTGCCGGTGACGATCCCGTTCTCGGATACGGTCACGCCGCTCACAGCCTCACCGCCTCCTGCTCCTGCTCCTGCTCGTGCCCCTCCTGCCGCGGCGGCGCGGGCGCGGTGTTCGGTTCGTAGTGCGACGGCGCCACCCCGAGCTCGAGCTCGATGCGCCGCACGCGCTCGAAGGTCTTCTGGGTCATCACGCGCTGCGCGGCGAGCAGGTCGCCGATCACTCCGAGCGCCCACAGCACCACGGCTGCGATGAACAGCACTGCGCCGAGGATCAGCGACTGCACGTGCCCCTTGCCGTTGCCGTCGGCGTAGGCCACGGCGAAGCGGATCCAGACTCCGATCGAGATGACACCGATCAGCGCGGCGAGGCTCCAGAACACGCGCAGCGGCTCGTACTGCGCATATATGCGGAAGATCGAGACGGCGTTGCGCCGCACGTAGGCGCCCATCGACGGGAACAGCCGCGACTCGCGCGTCTTCGGGTTGGTGCGCACCGGCACGTGGTCGACCGCCACCAGCAGCTTTCCGGCCTGGATGATCGTCTCGAGCGTATAGGTGAACTTCGACACGACCAGCATCTGGATCGCCGCCTCGCGGTTGTAGGCGCGGAACCCCGATGTCGTGTCGGGAACCGAGGTCGAGGACGCCTGGCGCACCACCCACGAGCCCACCCGCTGCAGCCCCTTCTTCAGCGCGGAGAAGTGCTCGATGCCGGTCACCTCGCGATCGCCGATGACCATGTCGGCCCGCCCGTCGAGAATCGGGCCCACAAGCCTCAACACGTCGGCGCCGTAGTACTGGTTGTCGGCGTCGGTGTTCACGATCACGTCCGCGCCGAGCTTCAGCGCGGTGTCAATGCCCGCCTGAAATCCGGCGGCCAGGCCCTTGTTGTTCGTCAGCCGCACGAGATGGTCGACCCCGTTGGCCCGCGCGACGGCGACCGTATCGTCGGTCGAGCCGTCGTCGACGACGAGCCACTCGACGACGTCGAAGCCTGGCACCTCGCGGGGCAGGTCAGCGAGCGTCTGCGGTAGCTGGTCGGCCTCGTTGAAGCAGGGGATCTGGATGATGAGCTTCATCGACGATGATTGCCTAGACTTGGCTTCCGCCAGTATCCCAGAGCGCGAGACGGGGTTTTGGCGCCAAGCGGGTGGGCGGCGCCGGTGCCGGCCCACGACGGCCCAAGGCTCGATGGAAAGCGCGACGCACACCCGGCTCAGACCGGGCCCGATTCCGCTGGCGAGGCTACGTGCCGCGGGCCCGGGCGCGTGGGCCGTGATCGGCTTCGCGCTGCTGTGCGTGGCCGCGCTGATCGGCTACTTCGCCTTCCCCACGTTCCCGACCTACGACTCCTTCTACGCGCTCTTGTGGGGCCGCGACCTGCTGCACCTGCACCTTCCGGACTTCAGGGTCTACCGCGCGCCCACCGAGCACCCGCTGGCGATCGCCTTCGGGGTGTTCTGCTCGATCTTCGGCCAGGGCGGCGCTCGCCTGATGGTGCTCGGCTCGATCGCATCGTTCGTGGCCGTCGTGGCCGGCGTCTACCGGGTGGGGCGACTGTGCTTCGGCCCCGTCGTCGGGCTGCTCGCGGGGCTGCTCGTGCTGAGCCGCTTCTTCGTCGAGAACCTCGCGGCGCAGGGCTATCTCGACATCTCCTACGTCGCGTTGATCGTGTGGGCCGTCGCGCTCGAGATCGAACGCCCGCGGCGCGGCGCGGCGGTCTTCCTGACGCTCGCGGCCGCCGGCCTTTTGCGCCCGGACGCCTGGGTGCTGAGCGGCGCCTACTGGGTGTGGTGCGCCTGGCCGGCGGACAACCGCAGGCGGCTGGGCTATCTCGCGCTCGCGGCGATCGCGCCGGTCGCGTGGGCCCTGGTGGACGCGGTGGTCACCGGCAACCCGCTGTATTCGCTGAGCTCGACCGCTGGCCTCGCGCAGGAACTCGAACGCACGCAGGGGTTCACAGACGTGGTCGGCTCGGTATGGACGTTCGGGGTGCGCATCGACAAGCTGCCGGTCATCCTCGGTGCGCTGGCCGGTCTGCCGCTGGCGATATGGCTCGCGCCGAGGCGCGTGCTGACACCGCTGGCGGCGCTGATTCTGCTGGTGTTCGTGTTCGTCGCCGAGGGAGCCGTGGGCGCATCGGTGATCGACCGCTACCTGATGGGCGCGGCGGTGCTGATGCTCCTGTTCTGCGCCGTGGCGATCGGGGGCTGGGCGATGCTCGAACCGGGGTCGAAGCTGCGGCGGGTATGGATGGCGCTGGCCGCGGTGCTCGTCATCTACGGCGCCGCCGACGTCGCCACGACGCTCAACCTGTCAAGCCTGCGCACGACCCTGGCAGACCACGAGGACTTCCACCAGGGGCTCGCGGTCGCGTTGAAGAACCCCCGCGTCAAGCGCGTGCTCGCGCGCTGCCCGCTCCTGTCGCTTCCCAACAACAAGCTGATACCCGACGCCCGCTGGATCCTCGACAGCGTCGGACAGCACGACATCGTCGCTCGCAGCCAGGCGCGCGCCGACGTCGCCAAGCGCTCGCACACGCTCGAGAATCGCCTGAAGCGCGGCAGCGTGGCCGTGTACCCGCTGGGCAGCGCGGTCTTCGTCGAGGCGATCGTCGACGTCGGCGACGATCCGCGCGACCAGATCCCGCAGAGCGGCTTCAGGCGCATCTACACGAGCCGCTACTACGCGATCTATGCCAACTGCTGAGATTCCCCGCCGCCGGGCGTGGCCGGTGCTCGGAGCAATTCTCATCGGCAGCCTCGCCCTGCGCCTGTGGGGCGTCTCCTCGGGCCTGCCCTACGCCTACAACACCGACGAGGCCGACCATTTCCTGCCGCGGGCGGTGGCGATGTTCGAACACCACAGCCTCAACCCGCACTACTTCGCCAACCCGCCCGGCTTCACCTACGTGCTGCACTTTCTGCTCGTCCTCTACTACGGAGGCGCCGGCGCGGTGGTGCACGCATTCGATCATCACCCGACCGACGTCTACACGCTCGCGCGCGTCGCAAGCGCGCTGCTCGGCGTGGCCGCGCTGTGGCTTCTGTATGCGACCGGCGCGCGCCTGTTCAGCCGCGGCCTCGGCCTGCTCGCCGCCGCGGTTGAGGCGGTCGCCTTCCTGCCCGTCTTCTACGCACACCTCGCGCTCAACGACGTGCCCACGCTCGCGCCGGTGACGCTGTCGCTGCTCGGCGCCGCCGGCGTGCTGCGCAAAGGGCGTGCGCGCGACTACCTGCTGGCCGGCATCGGGCTGGGCCTGGCCTGCGCGAGCAAGTACACCGCCGGCATCGTGCTGGTGGCGCTCGTGGCCGCGGTGGCCGCGCGCTACCTGGAGGGCGAGCCCGGCGCCGGCAGGCGCGCGCTGGGCGGCGTCGCGCTGGCGGCCGCCGGCAGCGTGCTGGCCTTCTTCGTGGCGAATCCCTACGCGGTGCTCGACTACAGCGCCTTTCACGCAGAACTCGTGCACCAGTCGACCCTGTCCTCAGAATCCCAGGGCAAGCTGGGCGCTCCCAAACAGGGCGGGCTCCTCTACTACCTGTGGTCGCTCACCTGGGGGCTCGGCTGGGTGCCCGCGCTGGCCGCGCTCGGCGGAGCGGTGGCCGTGTGGCGCTCGCAGCCCCGGCTGGGCTGGCTGCTCGTGCCCGCGCCGCTCTTGTTCCTCGCGTTCATGGGCCTCGAGGGCCGCTACTTCGGCCGCTGGCTTCTGCCGATCTTCCCGATCCTGTGCCTGCTGGCGGCGCTGTTCGCGCTGCTCCTCGCCGGCGCGATGGCCCGTCGCCTCGCGGGTGCGCCGGCGGGCACGCCGGTGGGCGCGCCGGTGGGCCGGCGCGGGCCGGGAGTGCGTATCGCCCTGATCGCCTGCGCCACCCTGCTGTTGTGCGGCCAGGGGCTCGCCTACAGCGTCCACTCCGACCTCGTGCTCTCGCGCGCCGACACGCGCGCTCAGACGCGGGCGTGGATGGTCGCTCACATCCCGCCCGGCACGCGGATCGTGGTCGAGCCGGTCGCGCCCGACGGGTGGGCCACGCGCTGGCTGAAGTACTACTCGCTCGTCTCTGAGATCTCCCCCGCCGGGGCGCTCGACCCGAGCGAGCAGCGGGTCGTGGGCATCGAGGAATACGAGCGCACGCTCGCGCCCGCGCTGATCGGCTACTACGAGCGGGGCGGCTACTGCTTCATCGTCAGCGGCTCGACCCAGTCCGGGCGCGCCTTCGCCGATCCGCAGGCGGTGCCGCTGGCGGTGGCCTACTACCGCGCCCTGCAGAAGCAGGGCGAAGTCGTCTTCCGGGCCTCGCCCTACGGCCGCTCACAGCGCCCCGTCGCGTTCAGCTTCGACTGGAGCTTCGACTACTACCCGCTCGCCTACCACCGGCCGGGGCCCACGATGACGATCTACCGCCTGCATGGCGGGCGCTGCAGGCGCTGAGGAATATCGGCAACAGTTCTGTACGGGGATATTCTGATCAGACATGTCCACCTGCACCGATACAGACAGGATCCATCTGAACCGGGCGATCGAGCTGGCCCGCAACGGCGTCGGTGCGGTCAAGCCCAATCCGGTCGTGGGCGCCGTCGTGGCCCGCGACGGCGAGACCCTGGGCGAGGGCTGGCACGAAGAGTTCGGCGGGCTGCACGCCGAGGTCAACGCGATCGAGGCCTGCGGCCTGGAGGACCTGAGCGGAGCGACGCTGTACGTGTCGCTCGAGCCCTGCTGCCACGACGGC
>Ga0302314_10005651_pt1 | contig 22731 bp, 18 predicted proteins | sample III_Palsa_N2_3_FD_200533 | JGI IMG/M metagenome (GOLD analysis project Ga0302314, IMG submission 200533) | Peat permafrost microbial communities from Stordalen Mire near Abisko, Sweden - III_Palsa_N2_3 | ecosystem: Environmental > Terrestrial > Soil > Palsa > Peat permafrost | place: Sweden... | reverse complement strand
CGAAATAGGCGTCGCCGCCGGCGAGATAGGCGATCTGGTAGCGCGTATTCATTGGATGCGGTTCCCAGGCCAGGAACACGATCCATTGCCGGTGGCGCAGCATGCGGTCGACCTGGCCCAGCATGCCCTGCTCGCTCGATTCGACGAGGGTCCAATCGTGGAGCAAGAAATCGCCGGCATCGAGCATGCGCTGGATGTCGGCATTGGCCGGGGAACCGGGATCGATGCCATAGATCCGGCTGCCGAATTCGGCGGCATGGGCGGCCAGATCGGCGAAGCTGTGGACCCCGGCATCGGCGACATAGCTCGGCACGGCGAGGGTGAATTTACCATCGGGGAGATTGGTGCGGATCCGCTCGACCGTGCCGGCGCGCAGCAGCTTCTCGGACTGGAGGCGCTCGGCCGGCAGCCAATTGCCAAGGAAGACGTCGATCTCGTTGCGGGTCAGAGCCTGGAAGGTCACCGGCACGCTCAGCAGCTCGACGCGCTGCTCGTAGCCCAAGGCACCGAGCAGCACGCCGGCGATGCCGTTGGTCGCCGCGATATCCGACCAGCCGGGGTCGGACATGCGGACGGCACGGCACGATTCCGGTTCCGTGGCGCGCGCGGTGGTCATCGACAGGCAGGCCCAGATCAGCAGCAGCGCGGAGGAGGCCCGGCCGGCCCGGCGGCGCACCCTGCTCATGCCGGATCGGCGCTGAAACGCGGGAAGCGCGCCATCGCTTCCAGATCGTCGAGATGCATGTGGTTGCGCATATATTGCTGGCTGGAATCCTGGAACGGCTGATAATCCCAGGCGGTGCGCTTGCCTTGATCGAGGGATGCTGCGACGAAGCGGCGCCGGCGCTGGCTGGCGATGACCGCCTCGGTCAAGGCCGGCAGCGACCAGCGCTGCGCCACCTCGGCGCGGAACGCTTCCGTCTCGGCGGCGGTCTCCGCCAGGTTCACCTGCTCGCCGGGATCGGCGGCCAGATCATAGAGCTGGTCCGGATCGACCGGCGAATGGATGAATTTCCAGCGTCCGCGACGCAGCATGATGACCGGGGCGATCGCGCCCTCCGCCAGATATTCGCCGATGACCTCGTCATGGCCGCCCGTCCGCTGCAGATGCGGCAGCAGGCTCAGTCCGTCGAGCGGTGTCACATAGTCGGGCGCCGCCCCGTCGCCGCCGAGTTCGGCCACGGTCGGCAGAATGTCCAGCAGCGAGACCGATTGCTTGACCATGCCCGATGCGAAATGCCCGGGCGCGTGAATCATCAGCGGGATCCGGCAGGCGCCCTCGAAATAGCTCATCTTGTACCAGAGCCCATGCTCGCCCAGCATCTCGCCGTGATCGGCGAGCAGGAGGATGATCGTGTCCTCGGCCAACCTTGCGTCCCGGAGCGCGCCGAGCACGGCGCCGATCTGGTCGTCGACGAAGGAAATCGCCCCGTAATAGGCGTGCCGCGCCGCGCGCACCTGCGCCGGTGTGACCGGCTGCCGGTCCATGTTGATGACATGGCGCAGCCGGCGCGAATGCGGGTCGAGCGCCTCGGCGGGCACGCGCGGCAGGTCGATCTCGTCGTCGCGATAACGGTCCCAATAGGTCTGCTGGATATTGAACGGGTCGTGCGGGTGGGTCAGCGACACCACCATGCAGAAGGGGCGCCGATCATTGCCGCGCGCGATCTCGAACAGTTTGCGCCGGGCAGTGAACACGACCTCCTCGTCGAAATCGATCTGGTTGGTGCGTGTGCAGGTGCCGGCCTGGATCACCGAATCCATGGTGTGATACCAGCTCGGCCGCTCCTCGAAGCGCGTCCAGTCCGGCGTCCAGCCGTAATCGGCCGGATAGATATCGGTGGTCAGCCGCTCTTCGAAACCATGCAGCTGATCCGGTCCGCAGAAATGCATCTTGCCGGTCAGGATGGTGCGATAGCCGGTGCTGCGCAAATAATGCCCGAAGGTCGGCACCTGCGAGGCGAATTCGGCGGCATTGTCATAGGCCCCGATCGCCGAGGGCAGGCGCCCGGCCATCCAGGAAAACCGCGACGGCGCACAAAGCGGGCTGTTGCTATAGGCCGAGCCGAACACCACGCTGCGCTCGGCCAGGCGATCGATATGCGGCGTCCTGGTGATCCTGTTGCCATAGGCGGAGAGGCCGCCGGCGGCCAGCTGATCGGCCATGAGCACGAGGATGTTCGGGTTTTTCATCGCTACGCTGCTCCATCGTCGACATTTCCGGCTGCAAGATCCCTGTTCCGCCACGCGTTGTGAAGCGGTACTCTGCTTATCTTGCCATAAGGGCTGCTTATGTCGCGACGCTTTCCCCGCTTGCCGCCCTTGAACACCCTCGCGATTTTCGAGGCGGCCGGACGTCGCCTGAATTTCAGCGAGGCGGCGCAGGAGCTGGGCACGACCCAGCCGGCGATCAGCCAGCAGATCGCGGCCCTCGAGGCCGATCTCGGGGTGGCCCTGTTTCGTCGGCTCCACCGCGGCGTCGCCCTCACCGCCGCCGGCTCGGCACTGCTGGCTGCGGTCGGCAGCGGCCTCGCGACGATCGAGGACGCCGCCGTCGCGATCCGGCGCCGGGCGGGCCCGAAGATCCTGCAGGTGCTGACCGATTTCGGGTTTGCCGCATGGTGGCTGATGCCACGGCTGGGCGCGCTCTACGAGCAGATGCAAGATGTCGAGGTGCGGGTGCTGACCGCGCAGCACGAGATCGACCTGCGGCGCGAGCAGGTCGATGTCGCCGTGCTGTTCGGCGACGCCGCGCAATGGCCGGGCTGTCGCGTGACCCTGCTGTTTCCGGAAGCGGTCCATCCCGTCTGCACGCCGGATTTCCAGGCGCGTCACGGCGGTGCGCGCGCGCCGGCCGATCTCGCGCGGCTGCGCCTGCTGCATGTGCGCGACGCGGCACCCAAGCGCTGGCTGTCCTGGCCCGACTGGTTCGCCGCGCGCGGGCGGGCGCCGGGCAAGCGGTCTGATGACATGGTTTTCGGCAATTACCAGATGGTGCTGCAGGCGGCGCTGCTCGGCCAGGGGGCTGCCCTCGGCTGGCATCCGCTGGTCGACGATCTGCTGCAGAGCGGGCATCTGCTGCTGCTCGACGAAGCCCCACTCTGCACCGAGCGCGGCTATTTCCTGGTCGAGCCGATGCTGCGGCTCGGCGACCCGGTGGTCGTCGACTTCCGGCATTGGACACTCGGGCAACGGGGCGGGACGATGATCGCGCCATGATTTTTCGACATCTGACGCCGGCCGACTACAAGGCAATGCCTTGGGCGAATGGGCGCGGCACGACATTGGAGCTGTTCCGCCGGGAGGATGCCGAGGGCGCGCTGCTGCTGCGCCTGTCGCGCGCCGATGTGGTGGAGGCGGGCGCATTCTCCTCATTGCCCGGCCTCGACCGGATCCTGACCCTGATCGAGGGCGAGGGCTTCGATCTCGATTTCGGCGCGCATGGCGCAGTGGCGCCGGTGCTGCCCTTCGTGCCCGTCGCCTTCTCGGGCGATTGGCCCTGTGCTGCCGAGCGCGTTCGCGGCCCGTCGCGCGATTTCAATGTGATGGTCGCGCGCGGTCGCCTGCGGGCGGATGTCGCGGTTCTACGCGACGGGATGGCTGTCGTCGATAGGATGGCGGAAACCTTCATCTATGTCGTCGACGGGTGGGTAAGCGTGAATTCGCCGGAGTATTCTCGGCGCGTCATCGCCAACGAACTTCTGGTCATCGAGCGCGAAACCGCGCCGGCCTTATCGATCGAGGTGAGCGGCTTTGCCTTGAAGGTCGGCGTTGCCGTCTGAGGACGGTAATGCCAACCCCGGAACCCCGCCCACCAGCCAGTCGCGCAGCGCCCGGATCTTAGGCAGATGGCCGCGATGCGGCGGATAGACCAGGAAATAGGAGATGCCCTGGTCGAGCACCAGGTCGAAGGGCGCCACCAACACGCCGTCCTGCAGGCTTTCCCGGATCAGGTTCAGATCGCCGAGCGCCACGCCCTGGCCGCGGGTGGCAGCCGAGAGCGCAAGTTCCAGCGTGTCGAAGGACTGGCCACGGGCCGATGCGATCCGGCTCAGCCCGGCCGCATCGAGCCAGCGCGACCAGGCATGGAGCGGGTGGCAATGCAGCAGCGGCATTGTCTCGATATCGGCCGGTTTTGTCAGCCTCCGTGCCAGCGCCGGCGAGCAGACCGGGGTCAGCAGCTCCGGCATCAGCCGGATCGCCTCGACATGGGGCCAATCGCCCCGGCCTTGGACGATGGCCGCATCGACGTCGTTGACCTCGAAGCTCGGCTCCCAGGAATCATAGGTCGTCACGCGCACATCGACATCGGGCAAGACCGCGCGCAGCTGGGGCAGCAGCGGCAGGAACCAGCGTGCCGCCAGGGTCGGCGGCATGCGCAGGGTCAGGACCTGGCCGGCAGTGCGCAGCGTGTCGCAGATGCTCGACAGCCGTGCCAGCGCGTCCTCGACCACCGGGCGCAGCGCTTCGCCCTCCGGCGTCAGGCGCAGGCCGCGCTTGTGCCGCACGAACAGCGTGGTGCCGAGATGATCTTCGATCTGCTGGATCTGCCGGCTGATGGCGCTCTGGGTCACGCAGAGTTCGCGCGCGGCCCGGCTGAACGTGCCGCAGCGGGCCGCGATGACGAAGACTTCCAGCGCATGCAGATGCGGCAGGCGGCGGTGAAAGCTCGGCAGATCCGATCCATGATCCATAAGCATGGATCAGATCAGAAACTATCAGGTTTTCAAGCGATTTCTGCGGGCTGATAATGCTTGAGAAAAATGGGAGAGCGCCTTGAGCGAGACGGAACAGGCACCGGGAGGACGGATGCGCGGCCGCCAGCGCCCCGTGCGCGGCGGTCCGGTCGGCATCGGCCAGAAGCCGTTCCGCCAGCCGCGCCGGATGTTTCCGCCGGTCGAGCTGGTCTCGGCCGACCGGCTTGAGGCGATCCACGACGCCTCGCTCACCATCCTCGAAGAAATCGGCATGGATTTCCTCCATGAGGAAGCCAAGGCGATGCTGCGCAAGGCCGGCGCCACGGTCGACCCAAGCTCGGATAGGGTCCGTTTCGACCGCGGAATGATTGTCGAAGCGATCAAGACTTGCCCTTCGACCTACACGCTCCATGCCCGCAACCCGGCCCATGACATCCGCTTCGGCGGCGACTGGCTGGCCTTCGGTCAGGTCGCGAGTGCCCCTAATTGCACCGACACCGACCGTGGCCGCCGCCCCGGCAACCAGCAGGATTTCCGTGACCTGGTGAAGCTGGGCCAGAGCTTCAACATCATCCATCTGACCGGCGGCTATCCGGTCGAGCCGGTCGATATCCATGCCTCGGTCCGGCATCTCGACTGCCTGTCGGATTTCGTCAAGCTGACCGACAAGGCGTTCCACTGCTATTCGCTCGGCCGCGAGCGCAACCTCGACGCCATCGAGATCGCCCGCATCGGCCGCGGCATCAGCCATGAACAGCTCGAGCGCGAGCCGTCCCTGTTCTCGATCATCAATTCGAGCTCGCCCCTGCGCCTCGACACGCCGATGCTGCAGGGCATCATCGAGATGTCGAGCCGCAACCAGATCATCGTGATGACGCCCTTCACGCTCGCCGGCGCCATGGCCCCGGTGACGATTGCCGGCGCCTTGGCCCAGCAGAATGCCGAAGCCCTGGCCGGCATTGCCTTCACCCAGATCGTCCGGCCCGGCGCCCCCGTCGCCTATGGCGGCTTCACCTCGAATGTCGACATGAAATCCGGCGCTCCGGCCTTCGGCACGCCGGAATACATGAAGGCACAGATGATCGGCGGCCAGCTGGCGCGGCGTTACGGCCTGCCCTATCGCACCTCCAATGTCTGCGCCGCCAATACGGTCGATGCCCAGGCGGCGTATGAATCCGTGTTCTCGCTCTGGGGTGCCATTCAGGGCGGCGGCAATTTCATCATGCATGCCGCCGGCTGGCTCGAAGGCGGGCTCTCAGCCTCGTTCGAGAAGACCATTCTCGATGTCGACCTGCTGCAGATGGTCGCCGAGTTCCTGGAACCCGTCATCGTCGACGACGACACGCTGGCGCTCGATGCCGTGCGCGAAGTCGGGCCGGGCAAGCATTACTTCGGTGCCGCCCATACCCAGGCGCGCTATCGCGACGCCTTCTATGCGCCGATCCTGTCCGACTGGCGCAACTTCGAAACCTGGGAAGAGGCCGGCAGCCCGACCGCGATGCAGAAGGCCAACCGGGTCTGGAAGGATGTGCTGGCGGGTTATGAGAAGCCGCCGCTCGATCCGGCGATCGAAGAAGAGCTGGACGCCTTCGTGGCGAAGCGCAAGGCCGAAGGCGGGTTCAAGACGGATTTCTAGGATTAACCCTCGCCCGCTTGGCGGGAGAGGGTGGCGAGCGCGAGCGAGCCGGGTGAGGGTGAGCGCACGGGACGCGCCGCCGTCAACTTCGGCCGCAGCACCCACCCTCACCCTCCCGCTACGCGGGCCCCTCCCTCTCCCGCCAAGCGGGCGAGGGGCTTGAAGGGCATGGCAGAGTGAGAAAGGGGCGGGTTTCGTGAAGACTGAGACACAGGTCGTCGTCATCGGGGGCGGCGTGGTTGGGTGCAGTGTGCTCTATCATCTGACCAAGGCCGGCTGGCGCGATGTCGTGCTGCTGGAACGCGATCAGCTGACCGCCGGCTCGACCTGGCACGCCGCGGGCGGCTTCCACACGCTGAACGGCGATCCCAATGTCGCCAAGCTGCAGGGCTATACCATCCGGCTCTATGACGAGCTGGAGCAGCTGACCGGCCAGTCCTGCAGCCTGCACCGGTCGGGTGGGCTGATGCTCGCCGATACGCCGGAGCGGATGGAATGGCTCAAGATGGCCCATGGCCGCGCGCGCTATCTGGGGCTGGAAACCGAGCTGCTGACGCCGCGCGAGGCCAAGGAACTGCATCCCCTGCTCGAGGAGCAGTATTTCTACGGTGCCATGCTCGACGTCGCCGACGGCAATCTCGATCCGGCCGGCACCACCCATGCCTATGCCAAGGCGGCGCGCATGGGCGGTGCCGAGATCCAGCTGAAGACGATCGTCACCGACCTCAAGCCCCGCCCCGACGGCTCCTGGGACGTCATCACCAATACCGGCCGGATCCATGCCGAGCACGTCGTCAATGCCGGCGGGCTCTGGGCGCGCGAGATCGGCCGCATGGTCGGCATCGAGCTGCCTGTGCTGGCGATGGAGCACATGTATCTGGTGACCGACGAGATGCCGGAAGTCGTCGCCTTCAACCGCGAGCGCGGCCATGAATTGCCGCATGCCATCGATTTCAAATCCGAAATCTACCTGCGCCAGGAACGTAGCGGCATGGTGCTCGGCACCTATGAGCAGGCCTGCGTGCCGTGGCAGCCGCGGCAGACGCCCTGGGATTTCGGCAGCGAGCTGCTGGCGCCCGATCTCGACCGGATCGCGCCCAATCTGGAGATCGGCCAGCGCCATTTCCCGGCCCTCGCCAACGCCGGCATCAAGACGGTGATCAACGGGCCCTTCACCTTCTCGCCCGACGGCAATCCGCTGGTAGGTCCCGTCCAGGGCTTGCGCAATTTCTGGTGCGCCTGCGCGGTCATGGCCGGGTTCAGCCAGGGCGGCGGCGTCGGGCTGGCACTCTCGCAATGGATGGTCCATGGCGATCCGGGCTTCGATGTCTGGGCCATGGATGTCGCACGCTACGGCGATTGGGCGACGCGCGCCTATACCAATGAAAAAGTCCGCGAGAACTACTCGCGCCGCTTCTCGATCCGCTTCCCGAACCAGGAATTGCCGGCGGCACGGCCGCAGCAGACCACTTCGCTCTATGACATATTGCTGCAGCGTGGTGCCGTCATGGGTGATAGCTGGGGGCTGGAGACGCCGCTCTGGTTCGCCCCGCCGGGCGTGAAAGCCGAGGATGTCGTCTCGTTCCACCGCTCGAACGACTTCCCGCATGTCGGCGCCGAATGCCGCGGCGTGCGCGACGGCGTCGGCGTCACCGAGATCGCCAATTTCGCCAAATACACGGTCGAGGGTGCCGGCGCCGAGGCATTCCTCGCCCGACTGATGACCAACCGGCTGCCGGCCCTGGGCCGCCTGGTCCTGACCCCGATGCTGAACCACGCCGGCAAGCTGATCGGCGATTTCACCATCGCGCGCGCCGCACCCGCGCGCTTCGTGATCTGGGGCTCGTCCCAGGCGCAGAAATACCATATGCGCTGGTTCGAGAGTCAGCTGCCGACCGACGGCTCGGTCGTGATCACGCGCCACGATATGGGGCTGGTCGGGCTGTCGATCGCCGGGCCGAAATCGCGCGATCTGCTGCAATGCCTGACCGACACGGATGTATCCAAGACCGGCTTCCGCTTCATGGACCACCGCGCGATGGATGTGGCCAACGTGCCGGCCATGGTCAACCGCATCACCTATACCGGCGACCTCGGCTATGAAATCTGGGTCGCCCCCGAATATCAGCGCCGGCTCTATCAGGGCATCGTCGCCGCCGGCGAGGCTTTCGGTCTCGTCCATTTCGGCATGCGGGCGCTGCTCTGCCTGCGGCTGGAAAAGAACTTCCCGACCTGGTACCGCGAGCTGCGGCCGATCTATGGGCCGTTCGAAGCCGGGCTCGACCGTTTCGTCGATCTGACCAAGGATTTCATCGGCCGCGACGCGGCGCTGGAAGAGCAGCGGACCGGCGGCACGCTGCGCCGGATCAGCCTCGCCGTCGATGCGGATGATGCCGATGTGCTGGGCGACGAGCCGATCTGGCATGGTGGCAAGGTCGTCGGCTGGGTGACGTCCGGCGGCTACGGCCATTGCGTCGGCACCTCGCTCGCCCAAGGCTATGTGCCCAAGGAGTTGGCCGCGGATATGGCGGCCGGCGCCTTCGCGATCGAGATCCTGGGCGATCGCCGGCCGGCGACCGTGCTGCCCGAGCCGCTGTTTGATCCGACCGGCGCGCGCATGCGGATGTAAGGAGATACCCAAAATCAAAAGCGTCATTGCGAGTTCGACACCGGCCTGGCGACCGACCCGCCCTGGATGAAACGCCCTTCGAGCTGGCTGTTTCTTCCTAGCGCAGCGAAGCAATCCAGCCTCGGTGGGGCGGCACTGGATTGCTTCGCTGCGCTCGCAATGACGGCTTTGGAAAACCGTTATAACTGATTGGTTGTGGAGGGGCAGGATGAGTGGCGAGGCTGGCCGGTTGCAGCCGGCGAATTCGGCAGCGCTCGACGCGTTTCGGCGCGACGGGGCCGCCTGTCTCAAAGGCGCGTTCGCCGATTGGGTCGACACGATTGCCGCCGGCATCGGCCGCAACATGCGCGAGCCCGGGCCGATGGCGTCCGAAGTCGTGCCGCCGGGCCAGCCGGGCCGCTTTTTCGATGATTACTGCAACTGGCAGCGCATTCCGGAATTCGATCGGGTCGTGCGCGAGTCGCCCGCGGCCGAGTTGGCGGCCTATTTCATGGGCTCCGAGACCGCCCAGTTCTTCCATGACCACGTGCTGGTCAAGGAGCCGGGGACGCAGAAGCCGACGCCCTGGCACCAGGACATCCCGCATTATTTCCTCGAGGGCGAGCAGAGTGTGAGCTTCTGGATCCCGGTCGATCCAGTGCGCGACGCCACGCTGCGCCTGATCGCCGGTTCGCATCGCTGGTCGGGCTGGGTCAAGCCGCTGCATTGGCTCGACAACAGCGATTTCTACGAGGGTGATCCGGGCTACCGGCCGATCCCCGACCCGGAGCGCGATCGGGATCTGCGCGTGCTGGAATGGCAGATGGAGCCGGGCGACGCCGTGATCTTCGATTTTCGCACCGTGCATGGCGCGCGCGGCAATGATGCCCCGGACCGAAGGCGAGTCCTGTCGCTCCGATGGATCGGCGACGATGTCCGCTATGCCGAACGGCCCGGCCGGACCTCGCCGCCCTATCCGGGGCACGCGATGGTGCCGGGGCAGCGCCTGCGCGAGGATTGGTTTCCGGTGATCTGGCCAAGCGGAGCACAGCGCGCATGAAGCGCTATTCGGCCCTGAGCCTGCTGGCCGGAGCGCTCACCGGCCATCGCTCCTGGCAGGTCGCCTGGCGCGATGCGGCACCCCGCGACCGCTATGACGCCATCATCGTCGGTGGTGGTGGACATGGCCTCGCGGCGGCCTATTACCTCGCCAAGGAATTCGGCCTCGCCAATATCGCCGTGCTGGAGAAGGGCTGGATCGGCTCGGGCAATGCCGGTCGGAACACGACGACGATCCGCTCCAACTATCTGCTGCCGGGCAATATCCCGTTCTACGACTGGTCGCTGAAGCTGTGGGAAGGGTTGGAGCGCGAGCTCAACTACAACACCATGGTCAGCCAGCGCGGCGTGCTCAACATCTATCATTCCGATGGCCAGCGCGACGCCTATGCCCGCCGCGGCAATGCGATGCGGCTCCATGGCGCCGATTCGGATTTGCTCGACCTGGCGCAAATCCGGCGCCTGACGCCCTATCTCGATTTCGACAATCCGCGCTTTCCGATCATGGGCGGACTGTTGCAGAAGCGCGCCGGGACTGCGCGCCATGATGCCGTCGTCTGGGGTTATGCCCGTGCCGCCGACCAGCGCGGCGTCGACATCATCCAGAATTGCGAGGTCACCGCGATCCGCCAGGAGAACGGCGCCGTGACCGGGGTCGAGACCTCGCGCGGCCCGATCGCCACAGGGAAGCTCGGCCTGTCGGTCGCCGGCAGTTCCTCGCGCCTGGCAGCCATGGCCGGGCTGCGGCTGCCGATCGAAAGCCATGTGCTCCAGGCCTTCGTGACCGAGGCGGTGAAGCCGGTGATCGACCCGGTCATCACCTTCGGCGCCGGTCACTTCTACATCTGCCAATCCGACAAGGGCGGCCTCGTCTTCGGCGGCGATCTCGACGGCTACAATTCCTATGCGCAGCGCGGCAATCTGCCGGTCATCGAGAATGTCTGCGAATGCGGCATGGCGCTGATGCCGATGATCGGCCGGGCGCGCATCCTGCGCCATTGGGGCGGCATCGCCGATATGTCGATGGACGGCTCGCCGATCATCGATCGGACGCCGATCGCCGGGCTCTATATCAATGCCGGCTGGTGCTATGGCGGCTTCAAGGCGACGCCGGCGGCCGGCTGGGGGCTGGCCCATCTGATGGCGCGCGACACGCCGCATCCGCATTGCGTGCCCTATCGCCTCGATCGGTTCGCGACCGGTGCCGTCATCGACGAACGGGGCCACGGCCCCCAGCCGAATTTGCATTAGTCATGACGGAATTGCGAAATCGAGCTGCTTCTGCCTGCGCTGCCTACCCCCAGAAACCCGTCATCCCCATAAGCGCTAAGTCAGGCGTGCCCCTCGCCCGCTTGGCGGGAGAGGGAGGGGCCCGTCGCCCTTGCGACGGGAGGGTGAGGGTGGGTACTCCGAGCGTGCCGCCCGAATTCTGCACGTCCCGAGCACCCACCCTCACCCGGCTCGCTCCTGCTCGCCACCCTCTCCCGCCAAGCGGGCGAGGGTTTTCTCGCCCTAAGTTAGCGCGTATGAGGGTGAGGGTGGGTGCTCCGGCCCTGCCGAACTGCACCGCCGCAGCACCCACCCTCACCCGGCTCGCTCACGCTCGCCACCCTCTCCCGCCAAGCGGGCGAGGGGTTTCACGGCATTCTGTCAGTCGGCGGTCATGAGAATCCCCTGTCCCTTTTGCGGCGAGCGCGATGCGCAGGAGTTCAGCTATCTGGGCGATGCGACGGTCGCGCGGCCCGACGGCACTGCGCCCGACGCGCTCAGCGCCTTCCACGACTATGTCTATCTGCGCGACAATCCGGCCGGGCTGCATCGCGAGTATTGGCACCATGTCGCCGGCTGCCGGTCCTGGCTCGTGGTGACGCGCGACACGCGCAGCCATGCCGTGACGGCCGCCGAATTGGCCGGGCGCAAGACATGATGCGACGCCTCGCAACGGCCGGTGCCCTCGACCCGGCGCGGCCGATCGGCTTCACCTTCGATGGCCGGTCCTACACCGGTCTCGCCGGCGACACGCTGGCCTCGGCACTGATCGCCAATGGCGTCGACCTGGTCGGCCGCTCGTTCAAATATCACCGGCCGCGCGGCATCCTTTCGGCCGGCGGCGAGGAGCCGAACGCGCTGGTCGAGCTGCGCACCGGCGCCCGGCGCGAGCCCAATGTCAAGGCGACGGCCATCGAGCTCTACGAGGGGCTCGAAGCGCGCAGCCAGAACCGCTGGCCGTCGCTGCGCTTCGATCTGATGAGCGTGAACTCGCTGTTCTCGCCCTTCTTCGTGGCCGGCTTCTACTACAAGACCTTCATGTGGCCGGCGGCGTTCTGGGAGCGGGTCTATGAGCCGCTGATCCGGCGCGCGGCCGGGCTCGGCCGGGTCGCGGCGGAGGCGGATCCAGACAGCTATGAAAAGGCCTTCGCCTTTTGCGACGTGCTCGTGATCGGGGCCGGGGCAACCGGCCTCGCGGCGGCGCTGGCCGCATCCCGGGCGGGCGCCCGGGTCATTCTGTGCGACGAGGATTTCCGGTTGGGCGGCAGGCTGACCCTGGAGCGCCTGACCATCGGCGGCGAGTCTGGCGAGAACTGGGCGGCCTCTGTGCTGGCCGAGCTGGCCGCCTCGGACCGGGTCACCATCATGCCGCGGACGACTTTGTTCGGCGTCTATGATCACGGCAGCTATGGCGCGCTGGAGCGGGTTGCCGACCATCTGCCGGTGCCGCCGCCCCATATGCCGCGCCAGCGGCTGTGGCGCATCGTGGCTACGCACGCCGTGCTGGCGGCGGGGGCGGTCGAGCGGCCGGTCGGGTTCGGCAATAACGACCTGCCCGGCATCATGCTGGCCGGCGCTGTGCGCGCCTATGTCAACCGCTTCGGCGTGGTGCCGGGACGCCGGATGGCGCTCTTCACCAATAATGACGATGGCTGGAAGACCGTCGCCGATGCTGCCGCAGCCGGGATCGAGCTGGCCGCCGTGATCGATTCACGGCCGGCACCGCCCGCCGACCTCGTGGCGCAGGCGGAGCGGGCCGGGATACGCGTCCATGCCGGCAGCCGGATCCGCGAGGCGATTGGCCGGCAGCGGCTGCGCGCGGTCGAGATCGTCGGCGCGGATGGGGCGCTCACCCGGCTGCCGGTCGATCTGCTTGCCGTGTCGGGTGGCTGGAACCCGGCCCTCGCTTTGCTCTCGCATCTGGGCGAGCGGCCGGCCTGGGACGAGGTGCTGGCCGCCTTCGTGCCCAAACCGGGGGCGGGCAGGCTGGTCGCGGCTGGTGCCGCCGCCGGGGCGTTCACGCTCGCCGAGTGTCTTGCCGATGGTGCGCGCGTCGGGGCGGCCGCGGCGCTCGCCTGCGGCTTCACGCCGACCGATATGCCGCTGCCCGAGGCGTCGCCGGAAACGACAGGCATCGCGCCGCTCTGGCGGGTCGAAGGCAGCCGGCACAAGATTTTCATCGACTTCCAGCACGATGTGACCGCGAGTGATATCGAGCTGGCGCATCGCGAGGGCTATCGCTCGGTCGAGCATTTGAAGCGCTATACCACGCTCGGCATGGCGACCGACCAGGGCCGTACCGCCAATGTCGCCGGGCTGGCGATCATGGCGTCGATGACCGGCCGGTCGATCCCGGAGACCGGGACGACCACGTTCCGGCCGCCCTATTCGCCGGTCGCCATCGCCGCCTTTGCCGGCCATCACCGCGGCCGCGATTTCCGGCCGACGCGGCTGACGCCGTCCCACCGCTGGTCGGTCGAGCAGGGCGCGCGCTTCGTCGAGGCCGGGCTGTGGCTGCGGCCGCAATGGTATGCAAGTCCGGGCGAGACGGATGGCAATGCCATCATCAATCGCGAGATCGGGACGGTGCGTTCGGCGGTCGGCCTGTGCGACGTCTCGACCCTGGGCAAGATCGATGTCCAGGGCGACGATGCGGCGGCGTTTCTCGATCGGGTCTATTGCAACCGGATCGCCACTCTGCCGATCGGCCGGGCGCGCTACGGGCTGATGCTGCGTGAGGATGGCATCGTCCTGGATGACGGCACGGTGGCACGCCTCGCCGAGAGCCATTTCATCCTGTCGACGACCAGCGCCAATGCCGACCGGATCGTCCAGCATCTGGAATTCTGCCTGCAGGTGTTGTGGCCGGAGCTCGACGTGCAGGTCACGGGCGTGACCGAGCAATGGGCGCAGCTCGCCGTCGCCGGGCCGCGCGCGCGCGATACGCTGCGGCGGGTCGTCGATCCCGGGCATGACATTTCGAACGAGGCGGTGCCGTTCCTTGGCCTGCTGCCGGTGACCGTATTCGGCGGCGTGCCGGGGCGGCTGTTCCGCATCTCGTTTTCGGGCGAGCTGGCTTATGAATTGGCGGTCCCGGCCCGCTATGGCAATGCGCTCGCCCAGGCGATTATGGCGGCGGGCAGTGAATTCGGCATCGCGCCCTATGGGCTCGAGGCGCTGCTCGTGCTGCGGCTGGAGAAGGGTTTCGTCTCCTCCGACGAGCTGGACGGCACGACCACGGCGCGCGATCTGGGCCTGGGCAAGATGATGTCGCGCCAGAAGGATTTCATCGGCCGCGTGCTGGCCGAGCGGCCGGCGCTGCTCGACCCGGAGCGGCCGTCGGTCGTCAAACTGCGCAGCGTCGACCCGCTGGCGCCGCTGCGCGTCGGCAGCCACCTGCTGCCGCTCGGCGTGCCAGCGACCGCGGCGGCCGATCTGGGTCATGTCACCTCTGCCGCGTACTCGCCGACCCTCTGCGGCTGGATCGGCCTCGGCCTCGTCAAGGGTGGCTTCCGGCGCGCTGGGGAGCGGTTGACGGCCTGCGATCCGGTGCGCAATGGCGCCGTCGAGGTCGAGATCAGCCTTGAACCATTCTATGACCCCGAGGAGGTACGGCTTCGTGGCTGATCCTGGGCTCGTCCCCATAGGCGCTAAGATAAGCTCGTTGGGGGTATATGAGCGCTCCCCACCTCACCCCGACCCTCTCCCCCCCAATGGGGCGGAGAGGGAGAATTTAGCGCTGGAGCCTTTAACTCCCTCTCCGCCCTTCAGGGGGGAGAGGGTCGGGGTGAGGTGGGTCGCGCCGCAGAAAAGGCCTCTCCAGTGCCTATCTTAGCGCCTATCGGGCTCGTCCCCGACCATCCGCTCCAGGCCGCATTCCCGGTCGGACGCAGCGGCGTGGTGCAGGGCCCGGCGGGCGTCTCCGTGGCGCTGCGCGGCAGCGTCGCCCAGATCGCGATAACGGCGCGGCGGGGGCAGGACGCCGCTATGGCAGAGCTGTTCCAAGCCCGCTACGGCTTGGCCGCGCCAAGCGGCCCGCATCATGTCGTGGCCGGACCCGTCGCCCTGGTCGGCATCGGACCCGGGCGTTGGATCTTTCTGCACGACGCGGCGGACAGCACGTCCCTCGCGGCGACGCTGGCGGCCGAGCTCGGTGCGCTTGCCGCGGTGACGGATCTGTCGGATTCGCGCTGTGTGCTCCGTCTGTGGGGACCGCAACTGCGGGCCGTTTTCGCCAAAGGCCTGCCGATCGATCTCCATCCCAGCCGATTCGCACCAGGCGACGCGGCTACGAGCGTGATCGCGCTCATCAATGTTCATCTCTGGCAGCTCGATGAGCTTCCCTGTTTCGAGATCGCCGTGCCGCGCAGCCTGGTCGGCAGCTTCGCCGCCTGGCTGAGGGCGAGTGCCGGTGAATTCGGCATGGACGTAGTCGACGCAGATCGGATTAGATCAAGCCTCAGAGCGTGAGGCATATGGTTCGATCGCCCGAGAGGACAGGCATGCAGGGTCTCCGGTGGTTTTTCGCGATCGGTGTCATGCTGGCGCTCGCCTTCGCGGCGCCGGCCGGCGCCGCCGGTACCGGGAAGATCGTCGTCGCCTCGAAGATCGATACCGAAGGCGCCTTGCTCGGCAATATGGTCATCGGCCTGCTGCAGGACCGCGGCTATACCGTCGATAACCGGATCGAAATCGGCACGACCAAGATCGTCCGCCAGGCGCTGCTGTCCGGCCAGATCGACATCTATCCCGAATACACCGGAAACGGCGCCTTCTTCTTCCATAAGGAGGACGACCCGGTCTGGACCAATGCGGCAGCCGGCTATGAGATGGTGCGCAAGCTCGACCTCGAGCGGAACAATCTGGTCTGGCTGACACCGGCACCGGTGAGCAACAGTTGGGCGATCGCCATCACCAAGGCTTTCTCGGCGGCGAACGGCTTGGTCAGCCTGGAGGATTTCGCGCGTTACGTCGCGGCCGGCAAGCGGGTCAAGCTGGCCGCGTCGGCTGAATTCGTCGAGAGCCCCTCCGGGTTGCCGGCATTTCAGAAGACCTATGGCTTCGAATTGGCGCAGGGGCAGCTCCTGGTTCTGGCCGGCGGCGACACCGCAGCGACGATCCGCGCCGCGGCCGAGCAGATCTCCGGCGTCAATGCCGCGATGGCCTATTCGACGGATGGGGCGATCGCGACGCTCGGCATGGTCGTGCTGGCCGACACCAAGGGCGCCCAGATCGTCTATGCGCCCTGCCTCGTCGTCCGGGGCGCGGTGCTCGAGGAGCATCCAGAGCTTAGAGCGCTTCTCGACCCGCTCTTCGCCGATCTTTCGATCGACGATTTGCGGCAGTTGAGCGCCAGGATCAGCGTTAACGGCGAGGATCCGGCCATCGTCGCCCTGTCCTATCTGAAAACCCGGGGTTTCGTGAAATGACGGAAGCGGTCGCCGCAAATCCCGCTCGCGGCAACCGCGTGCTGCTGGTCCTGGCCGGCCTCGGATGGCTCGGCATGATCGGCGCCGGCTTTGTCTCGCTGGCGCCGAACCGCCTGATGTCGGGGCGGCCGCTGTCGCTGTGGATGGTGACCGACTGGCCGACGCTGGCCGGCATTACAGTTTTAGGTGCGGCGTTGCTGGCCGCAGCGTTCCGGCCCCAGGGCAAGGCGCTGCATCGCGCAACGGCGCTGATCGCCGCCTTACTCCTCCTGCTGATCTTCTTCGCCGCGGGGCGGGCCGCAGAGGCCTTGTCGGCGGCGGCCGGGCCGGTCGCCCGGATCTCACTCGGCACGGCGTTCTGGCTGACGATATCCTGCACTTCCTTGGCCATCGTCGATTCGTTTCAGAGGCTGAAGGCGGGACCGGTGCTGCGGATCGGGACGGCCCTGGCGGTCTGCGCAAGCGTTGCCGTCATGGCGGCCGGCGGGGTGTTCGACGCGCTCTCGATCATGGTCGAGTACCGGTCGCATCAGACCAGCTTCGCCCATGAACTTGCCCGTCATGGCGTGCTGGTTCTGGGGTCGGTCGGCGCGGGCCTGGCGATCGGCGTGCCGCTCGGGATCAAGCTCACCTCCAGCCTCCGACTCCGCGGTCCGGTCTTCGGCACGCTCAATCTGCTGCAGACCGTTCCGTCGGTCGCGCTGTTCGGGCTGCTCATCGCACCGCTCTCCCTGCTGGCCGCCGCGGTGCCGGCGCTCAAGGCATTCGGCGTCGAGGGGATCGGGGCCACCCCGGCCCTGATCGCGCTGACCTGCTACGCGCTGCTGCCGATCGTGCGCTACACCTATTCGGCGTTTTCCGGCGTCGATCCGGTCGTCATCGAGGCCGGCCTCGGGGTCGGGTTTACGCGCGGCCAGATCCTGTGGCGCGTCTCCTTGCCGCTGGCGACGCCGGTGCTGCTTGCGGGCTTGCGGATCGTCCTGATCCAATCGATCGGCCTGGCGGTCGTCGCTGCCCTGATCGGCGCGGGCGGGCTCGGCACCTTCGTGTTTCAGGGCATCGGCCAGGATGCCGTCGATCTGGTCCTGCTCGGGACCCTGCCGACGATCTTCCTGGCCTTGGCGACCGATTTCACCCTGAAATCCGTGACCTCAATCCTTCAGCAGCGGATGGCGCCATGATCGAGATCGAGCGCGTGGTCAAGAGCTACGGCGATCGCAAAGTCGTCGACCAGGTTTCGCTGACCGTCGAAAGCGGCGCGTTCTGCGTGCTGCTCGGGACATCGGGCTGTGGCAAATCCACCCTGCTCAAGATGGTCAATCGCCTGATCCCGGCGACGGAGGGGACCATTCGCGTCGGCGGCGAAGACATCCGCGGCATTCCGGCCGAGCAATTGCGCCGCAGGATCGGCTACGCGATCCAGTCGATCGGCCTGTTCCCGCATTGGAATATCGAAGACAATATCGCCACGGTGCCGCGCCTGCTGAAATGGCCCGAGGCCCGGATTCGCGATCGCGTCACCGAATTGCTCGATCTGTTCCATCTCGACCCGGAACTCTATCGCCGCAAACGCCCCTCCCAGCTTTCCGGCGGGCAGCAGCAACGGATCGGCGTCGCCCGTGCGCTGGCCGCGGAGCCGGAACTGCTGCTCATGGATGAACCCTTCGGCGCGCTCGATCCGATCACCCGGGATGTCCTGCAGACGGAGCTGGCGCGGATCCACAAGGCCACGGGGACGACCATCCTGTTCGTCACGCATGATATCGACGAAGCCCTGCGGCTGGCCGATCGGATCGCCATCATGGATTCCGGCCGCCTGGTCCAGCACACCACGCCGATCGACCTGCTGGAACACCCGGCCAATGATTTCGTCCGCGACTTCATCGGACGCTCGGAAATCAGCCTGAAGCTGCTTTCGGTCAGAACGGTCGCCGAACGCCTGCGCCCGGCGGAACGGGGCGACGGCGAACCGATCGCGGCGACGGCGCCGCTGCGCGAAGCGCTGGCGTTGATGATCGCCCGGGGCACTGGTCGCCTGCCGGTGAGTGACGCGGCGGGGCATCCAGTGGGGGCCGTCCTGCTCGAAGACCTGATCCAGTGACGGGCGGCCACCCGGGCCTCAGGGCGGCCAGAGGGGCGCTGGGCAGCGCCATCTTCTGGGTCGGCCTGCTCTTTGCCGCCTCGCTGTTTTTGTTGCCGACGCTCCGTCCGCTCTTCGAATGGGCCTTTCCGGGGGTGGAACCCGCAGTCTACAACCGCACCACGTTCCTGGCGCTTTGGCTCTCCCATGCCGGGCTGGTCCTGGTCTCCAGCCTGGTTTCGGCCCTGGTCGGGATCGGGTTCGCGCTGTTCGTGACCCGCGGGGCTGGAAGGGAATTTCGGGCCGCCGTCGATTCGGTGGCGGGGATCGGGCAGACGTTTCCGCCGACGACCGTGCTGGCCGTCGCCGTGCCGATCGTCGGCTTCGGCGTCACGCCGACCCTGATCGCCTTGATGCTCTATGGCCTCCTGCCGATCGTCGAGAACGCCATCGCCGGCTTCGAAAGCGTCTCGGCTTCGGTGCTCGAAGCCGGGGCCGGCATGGGGCTGTCGCCGCTGCAGCTGTTCTGGCGGGTCGAGCTCCCGCTCGCGGCCCCGCTCATTCTCACCGGAATCCGAACCTCGGTGATCGTGAATATCGGCACCGCCACGATCGGCTCGACCGTCGGCGCCGTGACACTCGGCACGCCGATCATCAGCGGCCTGGTCGGCGAGAAGATGCCGTACGTCATCCAGGGCACGATCGTCGTGGGATTGTTTGCGATCCTGACCGATCTGGTCTTCGACCGGCTGGATCAGGCGCTGCGCAGCCGGCGCAACGGCTGAGCTCGATCAGTCCGGAGCGATCTCGGCCATCAGGGAGCGCAGATGATCGGGCACGCCCGCGGGTTGAACCACGGCCCGCCGGATCAGGCTGTCGAATTGCCGCGCCAGTGCCTGCACGTGCTTGGGCGCCGTGAAGACCAGATATCCCTGTCCGGTATAGAGTGCCGCCCGCAACGGCCCGAAGATGGTGACCGGTACGGAGAAGACTTCCTTCTCGTCGTAGAGGAACCAGCGGAAGGTCGGATAAAGCTCATCGGACAGGTCGATCAGGCGCTGGAATTGCCGACGGCGATGCGCCGCCGACAGGCCCTGCCACACGCCTTGCCCATGGGCGAAGGCGGCGATTTCCTGGATCGAATTGCTGGCCTCGAAATCGGTCTCCGGGCGGCGCAGATAGCCGAGCCTCGAGCCCATGCCTTCAGGCGGGCCATCCGACGTTGGCACGAGTGCCTTTCGGTGCTCGAATTCGATGACTTCGTCGGTTTTCAAGAGGTCGGGAAAAGTCAGAGGGACATGGCGAATCTTGTACCCGGCGGCCTCCCGGTGCCATTTCATCAGGCGCTCGTCGATGGGGGACGGGGCATTGTGTTCGATCTGCACGGTTTCGACCACGGCGTCATGATCGGCTTGCTCCTGCCGGCCGAGGCCGAGCAGCCAGTCGACCGACACGTTGCCGACGCCGGCAATGAGGGCGAGGGTTTCGGCACGCGGCAAGCGGTCCGTCCCAGGCGCCAGCAGCTGGACCAGGCTCGATCGATCGATTTTCAGCGCCTTGGCGAACTCGGTCTGGTTCAGTCCGGACCGTCGCATGACGGTGAAAAGCCGTTCCCGGAAAAGTCCCGCCGTAATTCGCCGATCCATATTCGATATCCCAGTCGGTGTGCTAAATCACATGTTGATGCGGAAACGCATCATAGCAATAATTTGTGGCTTTGAAACACATCAATTCATGCGCGATCCCATGTTGATCAGCAACTTCCTGCAGTCGTATTGTACCTAGCAGCGACTTTATAGAGCCATTTAGGAATGGTCAATGCGAGCGAAGAACATGTCGAACATGACCATTACGAGTATTCCTGCCAACATGCCTGTTACTGGAAGCGCTCGGCTTCGCGTCGAATGGCCGACCTGGGCTCTTGTCGTCGCCATCTATGGTGGCTGGATGGCGCTGACGTATTGGTGCAACGTGTTGCCGTGGTGGTTTGTTCTGCCGGCCGGCGCCTGGCTCACTGCTTGGCAGATGTCGTTGCAGCATGAGATTATCCACGGTCATCCGACAAAAAACACCTGGATCAATACTGCGCTGGGGTTCCCGCCACTGAGCTTGTGGCTGCCTTGTCAGCGCTATCGGCAACTCCACTTGGCGCATCATCGTAACCATCTCCTGACTGACCCGATCGAGGATCCCGAATCCTATTATGTGTCGGCGGAAGACTGGTCGCGGCGCGGACGAGTCGCCAAAGCGGCGACTCGTATCCTCAACACCTCGGCCGGCCGGATTCTGTTCAATCCGCTCGTGGCGATCCCGCGTTTCCTGATTCACGACGGAAAAGCGCTGCTGGGCGGCTCGCCGAAGCTGCGGCGCATCTGGGGCGTCCATGCGCTCGGCGTTGCTGCCGTGCTCCTCTGGGTGCTCGCGGTCTGCGGAATTCCATTCTGGCAATATGTCGTCTTCTTCGTTTACCCCGGCTTCTCGCTCGCCTCGCTTCGGGCCTTTGCCGAGCATCGCGCCGCGGCACTGCCCGATCATCGTACGGCGATCGTCGAGAGCACGCCTCTGTTCGGCCTGCTGTACCTGTACAACAATCTGCATGTGATCCATCACGACCATCCGGCCATGCCCTGGTACGCCATTCCCGCCTATTACCGCGCCAATCGCGCCGATCTGCTGCGCCAGAACCACGGGCTCGTCTATCGAGGCTATCGCGACGTTGTCGCGCGCTACCTGATTCGTGAACACCATGTGCCGGTTTTCGGGCCAGCGGCAGGTTTGCAGATCAGGCCGGATATGGCAGAAAGCAGCATTCTGGTGACACTGCCGCAGGCCTCGACCAACGGAGTGGAGGCGCGTTTCAGCGCGAATAATGCGGATCGTCCGGCACTCCCACCGGAGCCCTGGATGCGGCCGGATCTGCCGCAGCAAGAATGGACCCTGTAAGCTTGTCGGCAGCAAACGACCCCTCGGCGCATCGGCGGCTCGCCTCACTGCCGATGTATGATTTTCCGGAGCTACGCAGCGCCCATGACGCACTCTGGGCGGCGATTGCGGCACGACTGAGTGCCAAGACGCTCGAATCGGTCCCGCAGAACCTCACGCGCCCGGATGACCTGCCGGCGCTCTGGCGCGATCCGGGATTGTTGCTCGGCCAGGCCTGCGGCTATCCGCTCATGACCGACCTTGCCGGCCTGGTGCAGCTGGTTGCGACGCCCGCCTATCGGACGACCGGATGCCAGGGCGCGTTTCATCGCAGTGCGATTGTCGTGAGGGCCGGCGATGCCGTTGCCGATTTGCGCGGGTTACGCGGGCGGCGGTGTGTGATCAATGGCTGGGACAGCAATAGCGGCATGAATCTGCTGCGCGCCACCGTGGCGCCGCTGGCCGAAGCGTCCCGATTTTTCGAGAGCGTCACGGTGAGCGGCAGCCACCGGCAGAGCCTCGGCCTCGTTGCGACCGGCGACGCGGATGTTGCGGCAATCGATTGCGTCAGCTTGGAGCTGATCTCCCGGATCGACCCAGCACTGGTCGCCGCGACGCGCGTGCTGGCCTGGAGCCCGCTCTCGCCGGGTCTCCCGCTGGTGACCTCGGCGGCCACCGATGCGACCTCGATCGGCGCCTTGCGGCGAGCGCTCGCGGATGTGGCCGCAGATCCGACGCTCTCGGCGGTTCGTGCGGAATTGCTGCTCGACGGGTTCGTGGTTTTGCCCATCGAAACCTATGCCGCCATCTTGTCGTTCGAGGCTGGCGCGGCCGCGCACGGCTATTCGCGGCTCGCCTGAGGCGAGAAGTGCTTGGGTAACCAGGCATTGGTCTGAAAGAGGAGCGATATGAGCGCGTTTGAGCTGGTGCCCGGCACGCTGTCCCTGGCCGATCTGCGCAGCCTTTACCAGGGTGCGCAGCAGATCCGCCTGGCCGAGCCGGCCTGGGGCGATATCGAACTCTCTGCCGCC
>Ga0302314_10005649_pt1 | contig 22736 bp, 17 predicted proteins | sample III_Palsa_N2_3_FD_200533 | JGI IMG/M metagenome (GOLD analysis project Ga0302314, IMG submission 200533) | Peat permafrost microbial communities from Stordalen Mire near Abisko, Sweden - III_Palsa_N2_3 | ecosystem: Environmental > Terrestrial > Soil > Palsa > Peat permafrost | place: Sweden... | reverse complement strand
GCCGGTGATCCGCAGGTTGCTCTGCACGTCGGCGAAGCCGACGCTGGTCGACGGGTTGTTCCAGGTGGCGTAGGAGAACTGCAGGCCGCTGAAGGTGATGTCGTGGATCGGGGCGGCCAGCGTGCCCCCGCCGGTCACCAGAGATTCGAGGTGGGGCAACTCGACGTCGAGGCCCGACATCTGGCCCGCCGGCGGGTCGTAGTACAGCGTGGCCGGGGTAGTCGATCCGCTCAGGTACCACTGGCCCGGGTGCAGCAGGGTCTGCGCGTTCTCGATCAGCGTGGGCATCTGGCTGGTGGACATCGACGGGAGTCCGCCGCTGGCCTGGCTGTACGACGCCCGATCGGTGGCGTCGTTCCAGCACGGCTGATCCATGGTCAGGGTGCCGGCGCTCGCCGAGAAGCTGGCGACCCGGCACTGTGACTCGGTCCAGGCGCCGTTGCCGCCGGGGTAGTCGAACTCGACGTTGGCCACTTGGGCGGCCGTCAGGCTCTTGAACCAGGACATCGCGCCGGCATCGCCGCTGATCGTGTAGCCGGTCGACGATCCGGTCCAGCCGCCGGACATCCCGAGGCTGCTCGGCGTGGCCTGGGCTATCGGTGCCTCCTGGCCGTTGACGTACAGCTGCCGGCTGTTGGACCCGGCCGGGACCGGGGCGGACCAGACCGCGCTCGTGCCGACCTGGGTCCAGCCGCTGATCTGGGTGGCGCCGGAGATCACCGGAGTCGCCCCGGGTGCGGCCTGCCAGACCACCGGGTGGCCGGCGCTGCCGGAGTCCGCGGCGGTGAACGACCACGTGTTCGCGAGCCGGTAGGTGCCGTTTTCGAGCAGGACGGTCACGTTGGCGCCGCTGTTGGCGGCGAGGTAGGTGCGCACCTCAGTCTGCGCGTCGGTCAGGGTGCAGGGCGCCGCCTGGGTGCAAGCCGCTCCGGAGCTCGCCGAGGGCGAGGCGTAGAACGTCGCCGCCGTCGCGGCGTCCGCCGAGGGGGAGGTGATCAGTGACTGGGCCATGAAGGCCAGCAGAAGCCCGCTGACCCCGGCGATCACACGGCGCGGCCCGCGCATGATCGAAGGATGTTTCGCCATGTCTCAGCGATTCCTTTCTCGCATACTCGATGTCTTACATAGGATCTTTTTGGGTGGTTGGGATGCGATGCCAGACAGAGAAGCTGGAAAGAACGTGACAAAGCGTCAGTATCTGCGCAGATACATTGGATGTCTTGTCGGCCGGAGCGTATGTGCGCGGTGATGCACCGTCAAGAGGTCGCGCGGCGGCCGAGGGCCGGGAACTGTTGCGGCGGGCACGCGCGCCAGCCGCGCGGGGAGTGCTGTGCCCGGGTCCCGGGGGCCAGGTTCGCCCACCGCCTGTATCCGGCAAGGGCAGGGTCGGCACGGATCGCGCTGCCGCCCCGGGTGTTCGCCCACTGGTCGGTCGACGACCACACCTGGCAGACCGAACCTGGAACCGGGTGCCGAGGTCCGCGCCGAGGGGCAGCCGTCGGTTGCCACACGCGGCCACACATGGCGACGGGGCCATGCCCACAGCCGCTCCACAGGTCCCGGCGGCCCCCGGAGCGGCCACGGCCGGCCAGTCGGACCGCCTCGAACTCCGGCGTGAACTCCGCCTCGAACTCCGCCTCGAACTCCGGCGTGAACTCCGCCTCGAACTCCGCCTCGAACTCCGGCGCGAAACGTGCGGTGAGGAGGCCCGGGCCTGGTGCGATAGCCTCGGACTCCAGTCGTGTGCGTCGGAAAAGGGTGGTCTGCGGGTGAAGGTTTTTGTGATCCACGAGAACCCCGAGTGGTACCCGCCGTTCGCGACGGCCTTCGAGGCTGAGGGGGTCGAACACGAGCCATGGCTGCTGGGGCAGGGGGTGCTCGACCTGGACGCCGAGCCGCCGCCGGGCGTCTACTGGTCCCGGATGAGCGCGTCCGCCCACACCCGCGGCCACGCGCTGGCCAAGGACCATACCCGGTCCGTGCTCAACTGGCTTGAGGCGTACGGCCGCAGGGTCGTCAACGGACGCCGGGTGCTGGAGCTGGAGATGAGCAAGGTCGACCAGCTCACCGCGCTGCGCGCAGCCGGCATCGACGTCCCCCGGACGTTGGCCGTCGTCGGCCGCGACTCGTTGCTGGAGGCCGCGGGCACATTCCCCGCCCCCTTCATCGCCAAGCACAACCAGGGCGGCAAGGGTCTCGGCGTCGCTCTCTTCGAGAGCGTCGACGCCTTCGCCGAACACCTCGCCGGGCCGGACTACCTGCCGCCCGTGGACGGGATCACGCTGCTCCAGGAGTACCTGGTCGCGGCCGAGCCGCAGATCACCCGCGTCGAGATCGTGGACGGCGAGGTCGTCTACGCCCTGACCGCCGACACCGCCCGTGGCGGCTTCCAACTGTGCCCGGCCGACGCCTGCGCCGTCGACGGCGGCCCCTCCGCGCCAAGCCTGTTCGCCCTGCGCGAGGGCTTCGACCACCCGGTGCTGGAGCAGTACCTGGGGTTCGCCCGCCGCCACCGGATCGAGGTGGCCGGCTTTGAGTTCATCGAGACCGCCGACGGGCGTCTGGTCACCTACGACGTCAACACGAACACCAACTACAACCCCGAGGTGGAGGCCGTGGCGCCGCGCTCCGGGCCACGGCAGGTCGCCCGCCTCCTGAAGCGGCTGACCACCGAAGAGGAGAAGTCCTGATGCGTTACGGGTACTGGATGCCGATCTTCGGTGGCTGGCTGCGCAACGTCGCCGACGAGGGGATGTCCATCGACTGGGCGTATCTGCGCGACCTCGCCGTCGCCAGCGAGCGCCAGGGCTTCGACCTCACGCTGATCCCCGAGCTCAACCTCAACGACATCAAGGGGCACCGGGCCCCCAGCATCGACGCCTGGACCCTGGCCCCGGCCGTCGCGGCGGTCACCAGTCACCTCGAACTCATGCTCGCGGTACGGCCCAACTACCACCAGCCGGCGCTCATCGCGAAGGCCCTGTCCACTCTCGACACCATCGCCCCGGGCCGACTGAGCCTGAACGTCGTCTCCTCCTGGTGGAAGGACGAGGCCGCCCAGTACGGCGTCCCCTTCGACGTGCACGACGCCAGGTACACCCGCACCGCCGAATGGCTGGAGGTGCTGGCCCGGCTGCTCACCGAGAGCACCGTCACCCACCACGGCGCCCTGTACGAGCTCCAGGGCGCGGTGCTGGAACCCAAGCCGAGCCGGTTGCCCACCGTCTACATGGGCGGCGAGTCCCCGACCGCCAAGGACCTGATCTCGGCCCGGGGAGACGCCTACGTCATGCACGGCGACCCGCCGGAGACCATCGCCGCGAAGATCACCGACATGCGCCGGCGCCGAGCGGCCCTCGGCCTGCCGCCGCTCACCTTCGGTGTCTCCGGCTACGTGATCTGCCGCGACACCGAACAGGAGGCCCAGGAGGAGCTGCGCCGGATCCTGGACGTGCGCTCCTCGCCCGAGGCCTATGCCTCCTACAACGACTTCGTGGAGGGTTCGCACCTGGAGTCGGAGGTCTCGCTCCAGGAGTACAGCGTCTCCAACCGGGGCCTGCGGGCCGACCTGATCGGCACGCCCGAACAGATCACCGCGCGGATCGCCGCCTACGAGCGGGCTGGAGTGGACCTGATGCTGCTTCAGTTCTCGCCGCAGCACAGTGAGATGGAGCGCTTCGGCCGGGACGTCATCGCTCCCGCGAGGCGCGCCTAGCCGGGCGGGATCAGCTCTGGGCTCACCTCCGTGCTCCGCTGACGGCGCGATTGAGGCTGCGGGTTTCCCCGCGTCGGCGGACGCCTGCGCGGGGATCAGCCACCGGGAGGTGGCCATGTCGGGTGGGCCCGGAGCGGGTACTGCGATCAGCCGTCACGACCGTCGCCGGTCGGGCTCCTGGCCTGCGAACGGCGCTACGCGGCGGAGCCGCGCGCCCGGCCGGCCCGCCACGGTCGCACGCCGGACTCGGTGCGCATCCTCCCTGGTGCGTCCGTGGTGCTCGCGGACGCCCCGGCCGAGGCCGAGGAGAAAGCCCGCTGGGTGCAGAGCGAGCCTGTCGACGGCGAGCAGGACCCCTCGCGCGGCACCCTCTCGATCGAACGCCGTACCGGCAAGCTCCAGCAGATCCAGAAGTGGCGCGACCTGCCCGCCGAAAGCGGCCTGTCGATCCGTCAGCTGGTGATCGAGGTCAACCCGCGCCACGCCTCCTTCGTCGGCACGCCCTCCCAGGTGGCCGACGAGTGGGCCCGCTATGTGCGCACGGGCGTGGCGGACGGCTTCAACCTCCTGCCCCACCTGCTGTCGGCCTCGCTGGCTGGTCCAGGAGCTTCAGGAGCGCGGCGTCTACCTAACCGCCTACCAGGGCACCACGCTCCGCGAGCACTTGGCGCTGCCACCGCTGGGCTGAGGTCGTTGCCATGGCGGGGTTGACCTGCACGGATGACCTTCAGCGGCGGGCCCGGGTGCGCTCGCCGCTGTGGGGCGCCCGGGTCCGGCAGCCCTCCAGGCTCCGCTGATCCGCTGGATGCCGGGCCGGTGGCGAGGACTGGTCCAGACCATTGACGGGGCCATGGCACTCCAGTTAAATCATGTCTTGAACAAAGAATTGCGGAGAGATCCACCGCGGTTCAACCTCTTGAACGCAGCCCGTCGCCTCATCGTGGGCCGTCATCACCGCCACCGCTGTGGTCACGCGAACGGGTGCGCCTCACCACCCCCACCCGGGCGCAGTGTGAGCGGTTCGGACCCATTGTGCCGTGAGGCGGCACCGACTCTCCCGGCGCGGACGCCGTTGGAGCATGCTCCGGCCCGCCTGTCCGGACCTCGCCCATGGTGCGACGGCCCGCGCGCACGGCAGTTTCGCTATGCATGGAAGGAACGACCCATGAGCCTCTCACGTAGGACATTCATCGCCTCAGCCGCGGGAGTTGTCGTCGGAGCAGCGGCGGTCGGCACCGTCGCCGGCGGCCTCGCCACCGCCTCGGCCGCCAAAGCGGCCGCGAGCGGTCCGGGCGATGTGGTCGGGAAGATCACCGTCGGCTACCAGGGCTGGTTCGCCTGTATTGGAGACCACGCGCCGATCGACGCGTGGTGGCACTGGAGCAACAACGAGTCGCAGGCTCCGTCCCCGAGCAACAACAGCATCAAGGCATGGCCCGACATGAGCATCTACAGCGCGGGCTATGAGACGGCCTACGCGAACCTGGGCGACGGCGCCCAAGCCACCCTGTTCTCCTCCTACGACCAGTCCACGGTCAACGTCCACTTCCAACTCATGCAGCAGAACGGCTGCGACACCGCGGCCCTGCAGCGCTTCGACCCGAACGGTTCGGAAGGCCCGACCCGCAACGCGATCACCGCCAAGGTCAACACCGCCGCGCAGGCGTACGGGCGCAAGTTCTACATCATGTACGACGCCAGCGGCTGGACGAACATGCAGACGGAGATGCCGGCCGACTGGACCGCCAACATGGCCCAGTACACCTCCTCCTCGGCCTACGCCCACCAGAACGGCAAGCCGGTCGTCGGCATCTGGGGCTTCGGCTTCAACGACACCAACCACCCCTGGTCGGCCGCCGCCTGCCTGGAGGTGGTGCAGTGGTTCCAGAGCCAGGGCTGCTATGTCATGGGCGGCGTGCCGACCTACTGGCGCACCGGCACCAGCGACTCACGGGCCGGCTACACCAGCGTGTACGACGCCTTCAACATGATCTCACCCTGGATGGTCGGCCGGATCGGCTCGACGGCGGACTCCGACAGCTTCTACACCAACGTCAACGTCCCCGACCAGGCGTACTGCAACGCCAACAACATTGACTACCAGCCGTGCGTGCTGCCCGGCGACCTGTCGGCCAACCAGCGGGCCCATGGAACGTTCATGTGGGAGCAGTTCTACAACATGACGCGGGCCGGCGCCCAGGGCATCTACATCTCCATGTTCGACGAGTACGGCGAGGGCAACCAGATCCTCAACACCGCCGCCACCCAGGCCCAGGTGCCGGCCAACTCCGGGCTGCTCGCCCTCAACGAGGACGGCACGGCCGTCTCCTCGGACTTCTACCTGCGCCTGACCAGCGACGGCGGCCGGATGCTCAAGGGCCAGATCGCCCTGACCGACGTGTGTCCGACCCCGTACCAGCCGTCGTCAACCGCGCCCAGCGGCTGCGGCTCGCTGGGCGGCAACGCGTCGCTCGGCGTCAACCAGTCGCTGCTGTCCTGCGACGGCCGGTTCAACCTCATCCTCGGAGGCGACGGCAACCTCGTGCTCTACGAAGGCAGCACGCCGCTGTGGGCGTCGAACACGGCCGGCCAGGCCGGCGCCAAGGCAATCATGCAGGGCGACGGCAACTTCGTGATCTACACCGCTGGCGGCAGCCCGGTCTGGGCCAGCAATACCTCGGGCAACTCCGGTGCGAGCCTGGCGGTTCAGAACGACGGCAACGTCGTCATCTACAGCTCCGGCGGCGCTGCCCTGTGGAGCACCGGGACGGCCGGCCACTAGCGACACGAACACGACGGCGGACGACGCCGGGGCGCGCGGCGTCGTCCCGGCGTCGGGGAATTCGGCCGCCGATCTCGTAGGATCGGCGGATGGCCAAGTATTTCGACGTGCATCCTCACGATCCTCAGCAGCGCGTCCTCGGCAACGTGGCTGACCTCATCCGATCCGGTGCGCTGGTCGCGTACCCGACGGACTCCTGTTTCGCCCTGGGGTGCCAGCTGGGGAACCGTGACGGCCTGTCCCGGATCCGGTCGATCCGGCAGCTCGACGGCCATCACCACTTCACGCTGGTGTGCCAGAACTTCGCTCAGCTGGGTCAGTTCGTGCATATCGACAACAACGTGTTCCGCGCGATCAAGGCGGCCACGCCCGGCAGTTACACCTTCATCCTGCCCGCGACGGCGGAAGTACCACGACAGTTGCTGCACCCGAAGAAGAAGACGGTCGGGGTCCGGATCCCCGACCACGTCGTCACCCAGGCCCTGCTCGCCGAGCTCGGTGAGCCACTGCTCTCCAGCACCCTGCTCCTGCCGGGCGAGGACGAGCCGATGACGCAGGGGTGGGAGATCAAGGAACGGCTCGACCATGTGGTGGACGCCGTGCTCGACTCAGGGGACTGCGGGACTGAGCCGACCACCGTCGTCGACTTCTCCGGCGGCAGCCCCGAGATCGTACGCCGAGGGGCAGGCGACACCGCCCGGTTTGAGTAGGACGCACCGGCACCGGACTGCTCAGGTAGCGGTGAATCCCTGGACGATCTGCAGGAACCAGGCGTAGCCGGTGCTCCAGTCGGACTCGGGACAGGCCAGGTAGATGGCGTACTCGGTGCCGGAGCTGTCCTTGTAGAACTGCTCGATGGCGTGTCGCCGCTGCAGCGTGCCGTCGATGGACTGGCTGAAGGTGAACTCCCAACGCGCGCCCGGGTCGCCCTTGACCGTGTCCGTCTCCAGGCTGACCAGCCGGTACGTGCGGGAGGTCGCGACGACCTCCTTGGCCATCTGCTGGGCGTGCTGGATCGGCGTTATCCCCTGCCCGGGGGTGACGCCGAAGGTCAGCAGGTGGTCCTGGCCGTCCGGGGTGTAGCGGATCGCGCTCAGACCGTCGGCCGTCCGCACCCAGGGCCGACCGGTGGTCGGCAGCGGGAAGGAGAAGCCGGCCGGGTCCTGCCGCAGGGTGTAGCCCGGGGGCGGGGCGGGGGCACTGGCCGTGGACGTCGCCGTCCGCGGCGCGCTCGGCGGGCCGCCGGCCGCGGGGTGGTCGGCTCCCTGGTGGCCGACCTCGAAGGCGATGCCGCAGGCGGCCAGTACGACGGCCAGCCCGCAGGCGACCGGCCAGCCGCGGGAGCGGCGGCGGCGCTGCCGCCGATGGCCGACGGATCCGGCGGACGGCGGGGCGGTCGCGGTGGTGGTGGCGGCGCGCTGCGCGGTGGTGGCGTCCGAGGCGGAGAGCTGCCGGGTGGGCCGCTGCTCGCCCGCTTCGGAGTCCCGGCCGTCGCCGAGCGGTGCCGTGCCGAGCGGTGCCGTGTCCAGCGGTGCCGTGTCCGGCGTCGGCGCGGACCGGTCCGGCTCCGCGGTCGGCGCGTCGCCCGCGGCGACCGACTCCAGGATCCGTATCGCCTCGGCCGCCTCCGGCCGGTCCTCGGGCTGCTTGGAGAGCAGGGCCCGCAGCAGCGGGGTGAGCGGCCCGGCGTGGGCGGGCTCGGGCAGCGGCTCGGAGACGACGGCGGCCAGCGTGGACAGCGGGGAGTCCCGGCGGAACGGGGACTGCCCCTCGACCGCGGTGTACAGGGTGGCGCCCAGGCCCCACAGGTCGGAGGCGGGGCCGGGGCGGGCGCTCTGCACCTGCTCGGGGGCCAGGTAGTCCGGGGAGCCGATCACGTCGCCCGGGCGGGTGAGCGCGGAGTCGCCCTCGAAGGTGGCGATGCCGAAGTCGGTCAGCACCACCCGGCCGGTTCCGTGCTCCAGCAGCACGTTGGCCGGCTTCACGTCGCGGTGGATCACGCCCGCCCGGTGGCCCTGCCGCAGCGCGGCCAGCACCTGCGCGCCGACTCCGGCCGCCTCGGCCGGGCTGAGCAGCCCGTCCTGCTCGATCCGTTCGGCCAGCGACCGGCCGTTGACCAGCTCCATCACGATCCACGGCTTGCCGTCCTGCTCCAGCACGTCATGGACGGTGATCACCCCGGGATGCCTGATCCGCGCGGCGGCCCTGGCCTCCTGCTTCATTCGGGACCGGACGACCTGCAGGTCCTCCTCGGAGAGGTGCCCCACGGAGAGTTCCTTGACCGCGACCTCGCGGTCCAGCATCCGGTCCCGGGCCCGCCAGACGGTGCCCATGCCGCCGCGCCCCAGCCGATCGCCCAGCAGGTACCTGCCCGCGAGGGTGCGGCCTGTGCCCGCTGTACTCTCCATCGTCCTGTCCTGCCGTGTTTCCCAGCCTGCGGTCAATCGGTCCGAACCCACAGCGTAGACGAAGTGATCCCGAGCGAGGCGCCCGCTCGGCGATCCCCGCGACCCCGCGACCGCACTGTCACTCGCCGGTGGGAAGTGCCTGTTCACACCAGATGACCTTGCCGTTGGCGGTCTGCCGCGCGCCCCAGCGCTGGGTGAGCTGCGCGACCAGCAGCAGGCCACGGCCGCCCTCGTCGAATACCCGGGCCCGGCGCAGGTGCGGCGCGGTACTGCTGCCGTCGGTGACCTCGCAGATCAGCGTGCGGTCGCGGATGAGCCGCAGCCGGATGGGAGTACCGCCGTAACGGATGGCGTTGGTGATCAGCTCGCTGACCACCAGCTCGGTGACGAAGGCTGCCTCTGCCAGGCCCCAGTCCGACAGTTGGCGGACCGCGTCGGTCCGGATCCCGGCCACCGCCGCGAAGTCGTCCGGCACGTCCCAGGTCGCGACGTGCCCGGTGTCGAGGCGCCGGACCCGGGCCAGCAGCAGGGCGGCGTCGTCGGCGGGACGCTCCGGCAGCAGGGTCCCGACGATCCGGTCGCACAGGGTGTCCAGGGAGGGGGCTGGGACGGTCAGCGCCTGCCGCAGTGTTTCCAGCCCCGCGTCCATCCCGAGCAGCCGGGACTCGACCAGGCCGTCGGTGTAGAGGGCGAGCAGGCTGCCCTCGGGCAGTACCGTCTCCACCGACTCGAAGGGCAGCCCGCCCACGCCGAGCGGGGGGCCGGCAGGCAGGTCCAGGACGGCGGTGGTGCCGTCCGGACGGCACACGGCGGGTGGCGGATGTCCGGCGCTGGCGAGGCAGCAGCGGCCGGACTCCGGGTCGTAGACCGCGTACAGGCAGGTGGCGCCGATGTCGCCGGTCGCGGCGAAGTCCGCGTCCGCCCCGGAGTCGGCGGCCAGCCGGATGACGAGGTCGTCGAGCTGCGTGAGCAGTTCGTCCGGGGCCAGGTCGACGTCGGCCAGGGTCTGTACGGCGGAGCGCAGCCGGCCCATGGTCGCGGAGGCGTGGAGGCCGTGTCCGACCACGTCGCCGACGACCAGCGCCACCCGTGCGCCGGACAGCGGGATCACGTCGAACCAGTCGCCGCCCACCCCCAGCCGGGGATCGGCCGGCAGGTAGCGGAAGGCCGCGTCCACCGCGGACTGCTCGGGCAGCCGCCGTGGCAGCAGGCTGTGCTGCAACGTGAGAGCCGCTGTGCGCTCGTGGGTGAAGCGCCGGGCGTTGTCCAGACAGACGGCCGCACGGGCGACCAGCTCTTCGGCCAGGGTCAGATCATCGGCCTCGAACGGCCCGGCGCGCCGGGACCGGCCGAATGCCGCCACACCCAGCGTGGCGCCCCGGGCGATCACCGGTACCTCGATCCACGAGTGGTACCCGTATTCGCGGCTCTTGGCAGCACGCGCCGGGTCCTCGGCCATCCAGGCCCTGATCGCCGGGTCGGCCGCCTGGTGCAGCTGGGACCGCCCGGTGGCCAGGCAGCGGGCGTGCGGCGAGTTCTCGGTGCAGTGGCTGACCTCGCCCACGGTGAGCAGGGCCTCCGGCGTGCCCTCCAGAACCGACCGGTGCGCCACCCGGCGCAGGACGGCACCGGTGGCCGGCCCCGGGGGCGGCTCGTCCCCGCTCAGCAGGGTCTCCAGCAGGTCGACGCTGACGAAGTCGGCGAACCGGGGGACCGCCACCTCGGTCAGCTCCTGCGCCGTGCGCACCACGTCCAGGGTGTCGCCGATGTGCGTGCTGGCCTGGTTCAGCAGCAACAGGCGTTCGTGGGCCTGCTCGGCCCGCCCGGCCAGCGCCCGCAGCTCGGTGGCGTCCCGCAGGGTCGCGACGAACCCGGCCGACCGGCCGTCGCCGGCCGCCGGCCGCAGGTTGACGGCCAGCAGGCGGTCCCCGGCCGGGTGCACCTCGTCGGTGACGGTGCGCCCGGACGCCAGCAGCGCGGCCATCTCCGGGGCCAGACCCAGCTCGTCCAGGGGCAGCCCCTCCGCCGTCTCGCCCAGGCCGAGCAGCCGCCGGGCCTCGTCGTTGGCCAGCAGCAGCCGTCGCTCCGGGTCCAGGATCAGCACGCCTTCGCGGACCGAGTGCAGGACTGCGTCGTGGTGCTCGTACATCCGGGTCATCTCGACCGGCCCCAGGCCGTGCGTCTGGCGTCGCAGCCTCCGGTTCACCGCGACCGACCCGCCGGCGGCGAGCAGCAGCGAGCCGGCTGCCGCACCGACGAGCACCGGCAACTGGCGGTTCACGGTGGTGGAGACGTCCACTGTCTGCACCCCGGCGGAGACGATTCCGACCACCGAGCCGTGCGCGTCGGTCACCGGAACGAGGGCGCGGACCGCGTTCTGCGGCTTGCCCTTGAAGATCGCGGTGAAGGACTGCCCGGCCGCCGCCCGGCCGATGTCGCCCTGGGCGGGCTGGCCGATCAGACCCGGTACGGGGTCGGTGTAACGGATTCCGCTCTTGCTGAGCACGGAGACGAAGTCGACATGGGCCCCCTTCTGGGCCGCTCGTGCGAGCGGCTGGAGCACCGTCGTGGGGTCGGGCGACTCCAGCGCCTGCACCATGCCGGGGGAATGCGCGAAGCCCTCCGCGACAGCGAGTGACCGGTGCCCGGCATCGGCCTGGGCGTCGTCGGTGGTCTTGACCACCAGCACGGTGATCGCGGCGGCCGCGAGCAGGACCAGGGCGATCAGCTGCCAGACGAACACCTGGCCGGCCACGCTCCGCAGGCTGAAGAGCGAGGTCAGGTAGGCCCTCCCTCGGCGCCTCTCCGCCGAGGAGCGGCGCGATGCGGGCCGGGGCAGGCGACGGGGTGCCGAAAATCGACCCAACCTGTCCATACCATCAGTTCTAGCACCATTTGCCCTAGCATCATTTGCCATCCGCCCTGGTCGACGGCCGCCGCCGGAGTGCGCAACGGCTATCCAGTGGGCTGCGCCGCGACCGGAGGCCGGTCGGGTGGACGGAGTCCGTCGAGCAGGACGGCGATGACCCGGGCCCTGGTGGCCGGGTCGTCGCCGATGTGCTCCACCGCCCGCGAAGCGCCGACCAGTACCGCCTTCAGTTCAGCGACGCCGATGTCCGCGCGGACCGCACCCGCTCGCTGAGCGCTGTCGAGCAGCCCGCTCAGCGTCCCGGCGAACTCGCCCGCCATCCCCGACGCGGCCGCCCGCACGTTGACCCCGGCGGCGGCCAGGGCGTCGGCGAACGCGTTCTTCGCGGACGACTGGTCCACGAACAGGGTGAAGAAGGCGAAGAACGCCGGTCCCGGCTCCTCGCTGCTCGCCGGCGCTTTCGCCTGGTCGCCGAGCCGGGCCAGCCGCCCGAGGAAGACCGCTTCGAGCAGCGCCTCCTTGGTCGGGAAGTGCCGGCAGACGGTCCCGACACCCACTCCGGCCTGGCGGGCGATCTCCTCGGTGGACACGCTGGTGCCGCGCTCGGCGAAGACCCGCTCGGCCACCGTGGGGACGGTCGGAGTGACCCTGTCCCGGCAGGTCGATCGCGATCACATGGAACCGCTCGGCGAGGCGCGGCATCGCCTGCTGCCACGCCCACCAGGTCTGCGGGAATCCGGCGAGCAGCACGACGGCGGGGCGGCTCGACTGGCTGCCTTTCACGGCGTGGAGCTGGATTCCGTCCGCGTCGACCCAGCGGTGGGTGAAGCCCGCGAGGTCGCGCAGCGGCAGTCCAGGGACGTGGTCCTGGCCGGCGGAGCGGTTCGGGACGCTGGCGGCGTCAGTCATGTCCCAAACTCTAACGAATCCTGGACCATTCGGTTCAAGATAGGATGACAAAGCGCACGATGGACCGGATTCAAGAACGATTCAAGAACGGGGTGCATGCGGGATGGCCGGGAAGAAGCAGTTCGACGTGGACATCGTGCTGGACGCGGCGATGGTCGAGTTCTGGCGGGCCGGGTACGCCGACACCTCGCTCGACGACCTCTCCAGGGCGACCGGATTGAACCGGAGTTCCATCTACTCCTCGTTCGGCGACAAAGACTCGCTCTACCTGCGCTGCCTGGACCGCTACGCCGTCCGGTACGGGGAAAGGTATGAGCAGGCGCTCTCCTGCGGCTCGTCCGGGGAGCCGCTGCGGGCGGTACGGGCGTTCTTCGAGGTCACCCTCCAACGCATCGCCGACCCCGAGGTGCCGGACGGATGCCTGGTCGCTCAGACCGCGATGGCGACACCGGTACTCAGCCCCGCTATCGCCACGCGCGCGATCGAAGCTGTGGGGCTTCAGCGGGTGCGGCTGAGAACCGCGTTGAGCACCGCGGAGTTGGCCGAGGGTGAGGCCGAGGACTACGCCACTCACATCACGGCGGTCAACCAGTCGCTGGCCGTGATGAGCAGGGCCCGGGCGAGCCAGCGGCAGCTCCGCACGATTGTCGACATGAGCATCGGCGCGCTGTCGCAGGCCCTGCACAGCCGGGGCCAGAACCGGGCGGTCGGGGAAGCGGTCGGGGAATGAGGTGCTCGCGGCAGCCGGTCCGGCTACCGGAAAGCGCTGGTCGACGGCCGGCCGATCGAGGTCACCCGGCGACGACGGCCACGCTGGTACGTCCGCCGTCCACGTCGAGCACGGTGCCGTGCACGAAGTCGGCCTCGTCCGAGGCGAGGTAGACCGCTGCTCGGGCGATCGCCTCCGGCAGGCCGAAGCCCCCGGCCGGGGTGCCCTTCATCATGATGTCACCGGGGTGGACGCCTGCCCCGGCCGGGACCGGTGCGTGGACCACGCCGGGGGAGATGGCGTTGACCCGGACACCGCGGGGCCCGAACTCGGCCGCCCAGTTCCGGGTGAGGGTCTCGACCGCTCCCTTGGAGGAGCTGTAGGCGGCGCTGACCGGGATGCCCAGCCGGGCGATCCAGGAGCCGAGGTTGACCACCGCCCCGCCCCCGGCCTCGACCATGCCGGGGACCACCGCGGCGGTCAGGAAGAACGGTGCCTTGACGTTGACCTGGTAGATCCGGTCGAACGTCTCCTCGTCGAGGTCCAGGGTGGTGTGGCCCGGGTAGACGCCCGCGTTGTTGACCAGGACGTCGATCCGGCCGCCGAGCACGTGCGCGGCCTCCTCGGCCAGGGCGCGGGACGCCGCCGCGCTGCCGTCGAGATCCGCGGCCACGAAGTCGGCCTTGCCACCGGCCGCGCGGACTTCGGCGACCACGGCCTCCCCGCGCTCCCTGTTCCGGCCGGACACCGCGACATGCGCGCCCTCGGCGCCGAACGCCACCGCGATCGCGCGGCCGATATTGCTGGTGGCCCCGGTTACCAGGGCGCTCTTGTCCTTCAGACGGTTGCTCATGATGTCGATGGTGGACCGTAGAAAATGGACCAGCAAGTCCAATCCTTGCTAGCGTGGACGCCGAAGGCGGAAGGCGGGAAGGGGCGAGAGTGGCGTGAGCGGATCACTGACGGCCAAGGGACAGGCGACGCGTGCCCGGATCATCCAGGGAGCCGCCGAGGTGCTGCGCGAGAAGGGCGTCGCGGTGGCCACCCTGGACGACGTCCTCGCCCGAACCAGCACCAGCAAGAGCCAGCTCTTCCACTACTTCCCCGGCGGCAAGGACGACCTGCTGCTCGCCGTCGCGCAGTTCGAAGCCGACCAGGTCCTGCGGGACCAGCAGCCCTACCTGGGCTGCCTCGACTCGTGGGACGCCTGGTACCGCTGGCGCGACGCCGTCATCAAGCGCTACGAGGAACAGGGCGACCACTGCCCGCTCGGCTCGCTGTTCCTGCAGATCGGCCGTAACTCGCCGGGGACGCGGGTGATCGTGATCGAGCTGCTGCGCCAGTGGCAGGAACACCTCGCCACCGGCATCCGGGCCATGCGGGCCGCCGGGCACCTCTCGCCGGCCGTGGACGTCGACCGCGCCGCGGCGGCGCTCCTCGCGGGGATCCAGGGGGGCGTGTCGATCCTGCTCTCCACCGGCCAGTCCACCCACCTCCACGCGGCCCTGGACGAGGGCATCGCGGCCCTCCGCAACGCCCCCACGACCGCAGCGCCGCCGTCACCGCCCGCGGTCGGCGGATCCGGGTGAACACCTCGGGCCAGAGCACGGACGGGCCAGAGCACGGACGGGCCGGAGCCGGGGGAGCGGCCGTTGCCGGGCGGCGCGACGCGGGGGGGTCTTCGCGCAGTTCCAGGGCAGCGAGACCGCGGTCTCCTGGTCGGGCGATCGGCTGACGCTCTCCGACGCCGGAACCGGAGCCGCCCTCACGGCGCTGGGCGGCCATCCGAGCGGAGTCGACTTCCTGGACTCCACCATGGTGGGCGGCAAACCGATGATCGTCTCACTCTGGCACGACGAGACCCTGCGGGTCCGGCCGCTGCGGGGTTGCCGTCGGCCGGCTGGTACTCCCGCACCTGGGCCTGGTCTCGGTCGGCCGGTTCCTCGCCGGACACTGAGCTCGGCGACTGGACGCGGCGGACCTGTCGGCGATTTGGACCATGGATCTACCGCCGGCGCTGGCACCATTTAGCTGGCACCAGTTGACCGAGCACTTCGCTGAGCCGTCCCGCCCGTCGGCCGGGTGCGCCCTTTCGGCCGGAGCGCGGGCCGTGCCTCTCGGGCCGTGCCGCTCGGGCCGAGGGGACGGGTGGGGCGGCAGCCGCCACCCGCGGCACGGGCGAACAGGCCGGACGAGGAGTGGGGGCGGGCTATGGCAGGCGATCCGGGGACCGGACACGACGCGGGACGTGACGGGGGCGAAGGACTCGCCTACGCCGGGGCGCGCGGGCGCTGGGTGCTGACCGCCACCGTCCTCGGCTCCGCCATGGCGTCCATCGACGCGACCGCCGTCGGCATCGCGCTGCCGGCCATCGGCCGCGAGTTCCACACCGACCTGGCCACGCTGCAGTGGGTCGTCACCGGCTACAGCCTCACCCTGGCGAGCCTGCTGCTCGTTGGCGGAGCGCTCGGGGACCGCTACGGGCGGCGGCGGGTCTTCACGGTCGGGGTCGTCTGGTTCGCCCTGGCGTCCGCGCTCTGCGGCCTCGCCCCCGGTCCGGCGCTCCTGGTCACCGCCCGTGCGCTGCAGGGCGTCGGCGCGGCCCTGCTCACCCCCGGCAGCCTCGCCATCCTGGAGGCGTCCTTCCGCCCCGAGGACCGGGCCAAGGCGATCGGGGCGTGGTCGGGACTGAGCGGCGTGGCCACCGCGATCGGGCCCTTCCTGGGCGGCTGGCTGGTCCAGGCCGTCTCCTGGCGGCTGATCTTCGCCATCAACCTGCCGATCGCCGCGCTCGTCGTCACCGTGGCCCAGCGCCACGTCCCCGAGACCCGCGATCCGGACGCCGCCAGCAGCCGCATCGACGTGAGCGGGGCCCTGCTCATCACCGCGGGCCTGGCCGCGCTCACCTACGGTCTGATCGACGGACCCGCCGCCGGCTGGAGCAGCACCCCCGTGCGGGTCTCCCTGGTCGGCGCCGCGCTGCTGCTGGTCGGCTTCATCGTCCGCGAGCGCCGCGCGGCCGCGCCGATACTGCCGCTGCGCCTGTTCGGCTCGGCCCAGTTCACCGCGGCCAACATCGTCACCTTCGTGCTCTACGGGGCCCTGGGCGGGGTCCTGTTCCTGCTGCCGATCCAACTCCAGCAGGTCTCCTCGTACAGCGCGCTGAAGGCCGGGGTCTCGCTGCTCCCGGTCACCGTGCTGATGCTCGCGCTCTCGGCCCGCTCGGGCGCTCTCGCCGCGCGCATCGGGCCGCGGCTGCAGATGAGCCTGGGCCCGGTGGTCGTCGGCGCGGGCCTGGCCCTGCTCACCCGGGTGGGGCACACCGGCGACTACCTGACCGAGGTGCTGCCGGCCGTCCTCGTCTTCGGCCTCGGCCTGGCGGCCACCGTCGCGCCACTCACCACGACGGCTCTCGGCGCGGCTCCGGCCACCTACGCGGGCATGGCATCGGCGGTCAACAACGATGTCGCCCGCGCGGCCGGACTGATGGCCGTCGCGGTGCTCCCGGCCGCGGCGGGTATCACCGAGGGCGCCTACCTCCACCCCGGGCAGTTCTCGTCCGGGTTCCACACCGCCTGCCTGATCTCCGCCGCGCTGTGCGTGCTCGGCGGCCTGCTGGCGGCGGTCATGATCCGCAACCCGCACCCCTCGGCGGAGGCGGCGCCGGTCGCCGCACCGCCCGGGCGGGCGGACCACTTCTGCGGCGTGGAGGCGCCGCCGCCCGGGTGCCCGCCGATCGCCGCCGCGGATTCCGATCGACAGCCTCCGGCGTAGGTCCCCGGGCCGGTCGCGGGCTCGGGGCACTGTCAGACCCGTCCGATAGGTTGGGCGCCGCATCGCTTCATCCGGCCGAAGGGGATCGTTGTTGTGTTCACCACCCGACCCACGCTCCAGGGAACCTTCGGTATGGCCGCCAGTACCCACTGGCTCGCCTCAGCCAGTGCGATGGCTGTCCTGGAGGACGGGGGGAACGCGTTCGACGCCGCTGTGGCGGCAGCGTTCGTGCTGCACGTCGTCGAACCCCACCTGAACGGGCCGGCCGGCGAGGTGCCGATCATCCTGGCGCCGACCGGTGCACCGGTCCAGGTCCTGAGCGGGCAAGGACCGGCCCCCGCGGGAGCCACGATCGCGCACTACACCGACATCGGCCTGAGCCTTGTCCCGGGCACCGGACCCCTGGCTGCCGCGGTACCGGGCGCGTTCGACGCCTGGATGCTGCTGCTGCGCGACCACGGCAGCAAATCCCTCGCGGAGGTGCTGCGCTACGCGATCGGCTACGCGCAGCACGGTCAGCCCGTGCTGCCGCAGACCGTCGCCGTGATCAGCACCATGCAGCAACTGTTCACCAGCCAATGGACCACCTCCGCCGAGGTGTATCTCCCGGGCGGCAGCGTCCCCGCCCCGGGCTCGCTGCTGCGCAACCCCGCGCTGGCCGCCACCTGGCAGCGACTCCTGGGGGAGTCGGCCGGCGGAACCCGGGAAGCGCAGATCGACACCGCCCGTCGGATCTGGCGCGAGGGTTTCATCGCCCACCGGATAGCCGGCTTCGCCGCCCGTCCGGTAGCGGACGCCTCCGGACGTCCCCAGGTCAGCACCCTGACCCTGGACGACCTTGCCGGCTTCACCGCCCACTACGAGCCGCCGGCCACCTTCACCTGGAACGACTGGACGGTCGCCAAACCGGGACTGTGGAGTCAGGGCCCGGTCTTCCTACAGCAGTTGGCCCTGCTGCCGGACGCCGTCGACTACGCCACACCGGAGTACCTGCACCTCCTGGTGGAGGGAACCAAACTCGCCATGGCCGACCGCGAGGCCTGGTACGGCGACGGCACCAGCATCACCGTCGAAGACCTCCTCGATCCCGGCTACGCCGACCAGCGGCGGGCGCTGATCGGCGAGACAGCCTCGTACTCCCTTCGCCCCGGGCACGTGCTGGGCCGGTCCCCGAAGCTCAGCTCTCTCGCGGGCGTCGGCGTGGGCGGCCCTGGCACCTCGGCGCCGGCCGCCGGTACCGGTGAACCGACGGTGGGACCCGACGGCGCCACCCGGGGCGACACCTGCCACCTGGACGTGGTGGACCGCTGGGGGAACATGGTCTCGGCCACGCCCAGCGGCGGCTGGTTGCAGTCGAATCCGGTGATACCCGAGTTGGGCTTCCCCTTGGGGACTCGGCTGCAGATGACCTGGCTCGAACCCGGGTTGCCCAGCTCGCTGGCCCCCGGTCGGCGTCCGCGCACCACCCTCAGCCCGTCCCTGGCCCTGCGCGGCGGCGAACCGGTGATGGCGTTCGGAACCCCGGGCGGGGACCAGCAGGACCAGTGGTCGCTGCACTTCTTCCTCGCGGTGGCACTACGCGAACACGTGGCCGGCGGCCTGGACCTGCAAGGCGCGATCGACGCCCCCAACTGGCACACCGACAGTTTCCCCAGCTCGTTCCACCCGCGGGCGATGGACCCGGGGAGCCTCGTCGTCGAATCACGGGTCGGCCTACGCACGATCGACGAACTGCGCCGCCGCGGACACGCCCTCACCGTCGCCCAGCCCTGGACCGAAGGACGACTCAGCGCCGTCGCCCGCGACCCCGACACCGGCATCCTCCTGGCCGCGGCCAACCCCCGCGGGATGCAGGGCTACGCCGCCGGCCGATGACATCACGCGGTCCGGTTGCCTTCCAGCTCCGGGTCCCCTTCGGTGCTCCGGTTGCCATCAAGGTCGGGATCCAGGTCCGGATCAAGGTCGGCGGCAGGGAGTTGGTGCCGGTGCGCGGGGGGCGGCGGCGCTGCGGCGCGGCGGCCCCAGAAGGTGCCGGCCAGGACCAGGGCGGCGCCGATGAAGCCGAGGACTCCGGGCACGTCCCCGCCGAGGGAGATGCCCACCACCGCCGCCCAGAGCGGCTCCGTGCCCAGCAGCAGGCTGACCCGCGAGGGGGTCGTCCGGCGCACGGCCCAGAGCTGGACGAAGAAGGCGAACAGGGTGCACATGAGTGCGAGGTAGAGCACGTCCAGCCACTGCGCGGCGGTGAGCGTGGCCGCGAGGTGCTGCGGCGTGGTTCCGATGAATGGCGACAGCAGCCCGAAGACCAGTACCGCCGTGGCCAGTTGGACGAACGTCAGGGCGCCGTCGTCGGTCTCCCGTACCGCCGGGAGCCGGTGCATGACCAGGACGTTGGCGGTTCGGGCGAGGGCCGCGAGCAGCATCAGCAGGTCGCCGAGGGAGGGCGCGGTGAAACCGCTGCCCTGGGTGAGCAGCGCGACCCCCACTACGGAGAGGCCGGCCGCGCCGAGGAAGGCGCGGCTGGGCATGGTGCGGCCGAAGGCGGACTCGGCGAGCGGGGTGAAGATCATGGTGAGGCTGATGATCAGCCCGGCGTTGGTCGCCGAGGTGTGGACGACTCCGTAGGTCTCCAGGAGGAAGATGGTGGTCAGGATCAGGCCCAGGACCAGCCCGCCGCGCAACTCGCGCGGCGTCAGCCGGCGGATTCGGCGGCCGGCCGCGATCCCGAGCAGCGGGATCGCGACCAGGAAACGCAGCAGCAGCATCGCGACGACGGTGGAGTTGCTGGTGATCTCCTTGGTGGCCAGGTAGCTGGAGCCCCAGACCACGGCAACCATCAGCACCGGGGCGTCGGCCAGCCAGGCCCTGCGGGCGCTGGATCGCGCGGGCACGGGAGCCCCGGCGGTGCGTGCCACGGATGGCCGGTTCAACGGGCGGTGCGGGCGACCGCGCGGACGGGCGGGTTCGGATCAAGGCCGTTGGCGATCTGATCGAACGAACGGATTGAAGGCGTACGCATGCGGTCCCCCATGGACAGAAGGCGATTCGAATCCCCGCCGCCGCAGCCACGTCATCGTGTCCGGGCACGCCTGAGGGATGAACCCGCCTGATCGCTCAGCACGCTACCTGACTTTGGCGGCCATCGCGGAGACGTACGCCGCTGTAACGCCCGCATCTCGGATAGTGGGACTGGTGCGGAGGGAGCGACAGGTGGTCAGGGAGGTCGCCCACGTCGACCGCCCGCGCGGGGTCCCCGTTGGTGGGCACAGCCAGACGTGATCCTCGGGGAGGCCGCTTCAAGGCCTCCGGGCACGGGAACCGGCTCGCCGAGCATCGGTAGGAAGGAACGGAGCCCGCGTCGGTGGTGCACAGCGAAGGAGCACTGCCCCCCGACGTCCGGATGGGGGCGGTGCCCGCTGAGCGAGTTCACGGGCGGTCAGGCCGCTCCGCTAGAGTGGTGGCGATCGAAGGGGAGTAGCCCCTCACCGGAACGTCGACATACCGGTCTGCTTCGCGGCAGGCCCGGCGCCCGGGGCACCGCGTTGGCACCGTTCCATGGTGTCGGGGTGGGTGTCGGCGAGACCTTCGGCCGCAGTGTCCACCGCTGCTGTGCCGAAGTGTTCCCAAAAACAGGGATCTTGTCGGTACGGGGCATCCGACCGATCAAGGACGATTCCTGTCGTGAGTCTGACCATCGCCGCCATCACCTTCGGCATCATTTTCCTGGCTGAACTGCCTGACAAGACAGCCCTGGCCAGTCTGATGCTGGGCACGCGCTACCGCGGCAGCTACGTCTTCGCCGGCGTCGCCGCGGCGTTCGCGGTCCATGTCGCCCTTGCCGTTGCGGCCGGCAGTCTGCTCACGCTGCTTCCGCACCGTTGGCTACAGGCCATCGTCGGCGCCCTGTTCCTGGTCGGCGCGGGCATGCTGCTGTTCCACAAGGACGAGGAAGAGGAGCACGAGCCCGGCCGCGAACCCTCCGCACCGAGCTTCCGCAAGGTGGCGGGCACCAGCTTCCTGGTCGTGCTGGTCGCCGAGTTCGGCGACCTGACCCAGATCGCGACCGCCAACCTCGCCGCCCGCTACCACGACCCGCTCGCCGTGGGCCTGGGCGCGGTCCTGGCCCTGTGGGCGGTCGGCGGCCTCGCGATCGTCGGCGGGCAGGCCCTCCTCAAGCACGTCCCCATGGTCTGGATCAGCCGCATCGCGGCCGCCCTGATGCTGGTGCTGGCAGGCTTCAGCATTGTCGAGGCCATCGTCGGCTGAGCCACCCCCGCCGCGTCGCAAGCCACGGCGGCCCGGGGCACAACGCACCTGTCCCGGGCCGCCCTCGCCCTCGTCACGGCCCCGTTGGCCGCCATCGGGCCCGCGTGCCTGACGCACGGCGACCTGTGGGCGCTGAACGTCATGGCCACCCCGACGGGCGGCCCGCGTTGATCGACCCGGCCGTGTCGTACCGGTGGGCCGAGGTCGACCTGGCCCACCTGTGGACGACCGCGCCGCCGCCCGAGGCACACGTGTTCTTCGAGCTGTACGCCGAGCTGACCGGACTCGACCGCGACTGGCGCGCACGCATGCCGATCCTCCAGCTACGCCAACACCTGGCTGTGATCGCCCAGTTCGACCCCGACTGGGGCGCCGCCGACCTCGTGCGCGCCACGCTCGCCCCGTTCCGGCGGCGGCCCTGAGCCCAGCCGAGCGTGCCGTTGGCGGCTGACCCGCGGGTCCCGCGGACGGCCTTGGTCGGAACTTGTACCACCGCGCGCACCGCTCGACAAAGGCCTGCCCGAGCGGGGGAGGCACACGCACCGCTGGGAACCCGGGCAGGGGCTCGCGGCCGATCGGGTGCTCCGGGGTGCACAGGCCATGAGCCGTCGAGATCTGAGCCGGCCCCTCAGAATCCGTTGCTGCGGGGCGCTTCCGGGTAGTCGCCCATCACCGGGCGTCCTTCGGTTGTCTGTCCTCACTCACCTGTGCGGGATCTGAGCTCTGAGCGCGCCCTCGTCGGAAGTACCCAGCCTGAAGGAGCAGTACATGCTTGGATTCGTCGCCGCAATCGTCTTCGCTCTGGCCTTCGTGATCAACGCCTTCAGTATCAGTGTCGATGCCGTGCTGGCACCCATGAGCCTGCTGCTGCTCGGCCTGGCGCTGCTGGCCCTGCATCTGGCCGGAGTCGGCCCGGAGGCGTCGGTGCCGCGGGGCCGTGGGCGCGGCCGTCGCTGACATGCAAGGCCAGCACACGACCCGCCAACGAGTGCCGCGACCCGGGCCCGGTGCCCGGTCGGTGCGGGGCTCGACGTGGCCTCCTCCTCGGTGCCCGGGCCCGGGCACCGAGGAGGAAGCCGGCGCGAGGGTGGTCAGCCGGCGGTACAGGTGACGCTGGACGGTGCTGTGTCGGCGCCGCTGTAGGCACCGGTGAAACCGACGGTGGTGTCGCCGGCCGCGGCTAGTGCGTTGACCGGGTGACTTCGCCGGGTCGGTGGGGTGTGGGACGGTGGACTGTTCAGTCTCGTCCGTTCCGGCTTCTCGGAGGCGTGGTGGCAGAGCCAGTTAGGGTCCGTCGGTTATCC
>Ga0302314_10005644_pt1 | contig 22739 bp, 17 predicted proteins | sample III_Palsa_N2_3_FD_200533 | JGI IMG/M metagenome (GOLD analysis project Ga0302314, IMG submission 200533) | Peat permafrost microbial communities from Stordalen Mire near Abisko, Sweden - III_Palsa_N2_3 | ecosystem: Environmental > Terrestrial > Soil > Palsa > Peat permafrost | place: Sweden... | reverse complement strand
GTGCACCAGCACGCGGACCTTCTGCTTCTGGTCGAGCAACGATTGAGCAACGACGGAACCGGTGCGGCCCGAGACTCCAGCGACGAGGTAGGTGGCCATGTTGGCCTCCTTGAGGATGGACGAGGAGCCTCTCCCTATAACCGGTTGCAGGCGCGCGTGGCTTGGCCGGCCGAACCCTGCCCGGGCCACCTCAAGAGAGGTGTCCCCCCCTGTCGACGGTGAGGACGGACGCCCATTCGAAGGTTGGGGGCTTGCTTGGCGTGGGGTAGGTTGCCCGGCGCTCCGCCCCCCCTGACTCCATGTACCTCTTGCGCGACGTCCAGAGGGCAGACTTGCCCAGCCTCAAGCGTCTCGCGGCGGTGCTCAACACCGTCAACCTCCCCAACGACGAGGCGACGCTGGAGCAGCTCATCGACATCTCGGTGCGCAGCTTCGCCGGGAAAATCCGGGACCCCTTCGAGCGCGAGTACCTCTTCGTCCTGGAGAACGCCAAGAGCGAGGAGGTGGTGGGCACGAGCATGGTCATCGCCCAGCACGGCACCAAGGAGGCGCCCCACACCTATTACGAGGTGAGTGAGCGAGAGCACTACTCGGCCAGTCTCGACCGCCACTTCCGGCACAAGGTGCTGTCCATCGCCTACAACTACGCCGGGCCCACCGAGATTGGCGGGCTGGTGGTCGACCCGCCGCACCGCTCCGGGCCGGAGAAGCCCGGCAAGCAGCTCTCCTACGTCCGCTTCCTCTTCCTGGCCATGCACCGGGCCCTGTTTCGGGACCGCGTCCTGGCCGAGCTCATGCCCCCCCTCATGCCCGACGGACGCAGCCTCCTCTGGGAGGCAGTGGGGAAGAAATTCACCGGGCTGACGTACACCGAGGCGGACCGGCTCAGCCGGAAGAATCGCGAGTTCATCAAGGAGCTCTTCCCGGCCAGCGACATCTACGTCTCCCTCTTCCCGGAGCGCACCCAGAAGGTGGTGGGAGAGGTTGGCTCACAGACGCGGGGCGTCCAGCGCATGCTGGAGCGCGTGGGCTTCAAGTACGTGGAGCGCATCGACCCCTTCGACGGAGGCCCTCACTTCGAGGCCCGGACGCAGGACGTCCTCCTCGTACGGCGCTTCCGCACCGCACGGCTGGCCGCCGAGCCCCTCGGTCCGGACGGCACCGAGGAGATGCTGGTGGGCGTGGACCGCGAGGCGGCCCGAAACCGCTTCCGCGCGGTGCGCACCACCGCCCGCCTCGATGACCAGCTTCTGTACCTCCCGCCAGCCGCACGGGAGCTGCTCGGCGTCTCCACCGGTGCCCGGCTGGGCGCCATCCCCTTCGAGCTCGCCTGAATGCCACAAGTCAACGTCAGCGACACCCGGCTGTACGTCGAGGACACCGGCGGCAAGGGGCCGGTGGTGCTCTTCTCCCACGGGCTGCTCTACAGCTGCCGGATGTGGGACGCGCAGGTGCCGTCCCTGCGCGGGCGCTTCCGGTGCATCAGCTATGACCACCGAGGCCAGGGCCAGAGCGAGATTCCCAAAGGGGGCTATGACTTGGAGAACCTGGCCGAGGACGCCGCGGCGCTCATCCGCGTGCTGGGCGTCCCGCCGGTGCACTTCGTCGGCCTCTCCATGGGCGGGATGGTGGGGATGCGCGTCGCCGCCCGCCATCCGGAGCTCGTCCGCTCGCTGGTGCTCCTGGACACCTCGGCCGACCCCGAGCCGCCGAAAAACCTGCCCCGCTACCGGATGCTCACCTTCATCGAGCGCTGGCTCGGACCGAGGCTGGTGATGGGAGCGGTGATGAAAATCATGCACGGCGCGACGGTGCGGGCAGACCCCTCGCGCGCCGCGGAGCTCTTGGCCGTCCGGGACCGCTTCATCGCCATGAATCGCATCGGGGCCGTCCGGGCCATCAACGGCGTCCTCTCGCGCCGCGGCATCAAGGACGAGCTCAAGAACATCCGCGTCCCGACGCTCGTCCTGGTGGGCGAGGAGGACACGGCCACCGTGCCGGCCAAGGCGGAGGCCATCGCCGCCGGCATCTCCGGGGCGACACTCGTCCGCGTCCCTTTGGCCGGGCACCTCTCGCCCATCGACAACCCGGGCTTCGTCACCGAGCAGCTGTCGAGCTTCCTCACCAACCTCGGAACGTCCTAGCGCGCATGGCCACGTCCCGAGGAAACCCCTTGCTGGACGACCGCACGGTCGAGTTCATCCTCTACGAGTTCCTGGACGTCGAGGCGCTGTGCAACCTGCCCGACTTCGGAGAGCACAACCGCCACACCTTCGACCTCCTCCTCACGAGCGCTCGGACCCTCGCCCGCCGGGTGCTGTTTCCGGACTACCGCACCATCGACGCCGCGCCGCCCGTGCTGCGCGACGGACGCGTCTTCATCCACCCCTTACTGAAGGCCGCCTGGCCGCAGCTGGTGGACCTCGGCCTCATCGCCGCCACGCGAGGCCCGGACGTGGGCGGCTCGGCGCTTCCCCTCACCGTGGCCAGCCTGGCCTCGGCCTACCTCATGGCCGGAAACCTCAGCGCCTACGGCTTCCTCGGGCTGACGAGCGGCGCGGCGCACCTCCTCGAGGCCTTCGGCTCGAGCGAGCTCAAGGCCCGCTTCATGGCGCCGCTGTATGCGGGCGAGTGGACGGGGGCCATGGCCCTCACCGAGCCGCAGGCGGGAAGTAGCCTGGCCGACATCCGGACGCGGGCCACCCCCTCCACGGACGGCGAGCACTTCCTCATCCGCGGGGACAAAGTCTTCATCTCCGCCGCGGCCCATGACCTCGCCCCCAACGTGGTGCAGATGGTGCTGGCCCGCATCGACGGGGCACCGCCGGGAAGTGCCGGCGTCTCCCTCTTCTGTGTCCCCAACCTCCGCGAGGAGGACTCTGCACTCGTCGACAACGACGTGGCCGTCACCGGGCTGGTGCACAAAATCGGCTGGCGCGGGCTTCCGAGCTGCGTGCTGGCCTTCGGGGAGAGCTCCGACTGCCATGGCTGGCTGGTGGGAGAGCCCAACCGCGGCCTGTCGCAGATGTTTCAGATGATGAACGAGGCCCGCATCATGGTTGGCCTCAACGCCGTGGCCACCGCCTCGGTGGCCTACCAGGAGGCGCTGGCCTACGCGCGCGAGCGGACGCAGGGCCGGCAGGCCGGCGTCCGTGACCCGGAAAGCCCGCAGGTGCCGCTGTTGGCCCACCCCGACGTCCGGCGGATGCTGCTTCGGCAGAAGGCCATCGTCGAGGGCGGGCTCGCGCTCCTGGCCAGCACCGCACGCACCGCGGACCTCGCTGCCCACGCCACCGACACCGAGGAGCGCCGGCGCTCGCGGCTTCTGCTCGACCTGCTCACCCCGGTGGCGAAGAGCTTCCCGGCCGAGGCCGGCTTCGAGGCCACCGCGCTCGCCCTGCAGGTGCACGGAGGCTACGGCTACTCGAGCGAGTTTCTTCCGGAAGCGTGGCTGCGGGACCAGAAGCTCAACAGCCTCCACGAGGGCACCACCGGCATCCAGGGCCTGGACTTGCTCGGCCGAAAGGTGGTGGCCAGCGGAGGAGCCGCCCTGCACGTCTTCGCCGACGAGGTGGGGCGGACGCTGACCCGGGCCCGCGCCTCCGGCCTCAAGCCCACCTGGGCGGAACAGCTGGCCGAGGCCCTGGCCGAGCTCGTCGAGACGACCACCGCGCTGGCCGGCCGCGGAGCCGCGGGCGACGTGGAGGGCATGCTGGCCCACAGCAACGACTACCTCACCCTCTTCGGCATCGTCGCCGTCGGCTGGCAGTGGCTGTCCATGGCCGCCGTGGCCCAGGAGGCGCTCGGCCATGGGCCGACGGCGGACGACGCGGGCTTCTACAAGGGGAAGCTGTCCGCCGCCGAGTACTGGGTGGTGACGGAGCTGCCGCGCGTCACCGCGCTGGCGGCGCTGTGCCGCTCCGCCGAGAGCAGCTACTCGGCCATGGCCGAGGACTGGTTCTAAGCGCAGAGGCTTGACGGCGTCCTGACCAACCCATAGCGTTGCGAGGTATGTGGGCGGAACAGCTCAAGGGCCACCTTGATGTCTTGCTTCTGTCGATTCTTTCCCGAAGGCCCGCCCACGGCTACGCCGTGGCAGAGACCCTGAAGGAGCGCTCCAGAGGCGCTTTCGCCCTCGCCGAAGGCACGCTCTACCCGGCGCTGCACAGGCTCGAGGAGGAAGGCGCGCTGAGGAGTCGGTGGGCAACCGTCGGTGGGCGTCGGCGCCGGGTCTACGCGCTCACCCGGTCTGGACGGGCGTCGTTGAACCGCGAAGCCCGAGGCTGGCGGACTTTCGCCGCGGGTGTCCGGGGAGTCCTCGAGGGGCTCGGATGAGTGCGGACCCCATCACCGCCTACCTGGCCGAGCTCCGCGGATTGCTCCGGGGCAGCCCACGCGACAACGGCCGTCTTCTCCTCGAGCTCGAGGCCCACCTGCGCGACGCACAAGCCACCGCGGTGGCCCAGGGCCTGGTCGCCCTGGATGCGGCGGAGGTCGCAGTGGCCCGGGTCGGAGCGGCAGCGACGACGGCTGCCGCGGCGGAGGCCAATTGCCATGTCCCTGCCCTCTCGCTTCGAGTCATGGCCCAGGCCCTCCGCCTGGGGGCAGTGTTGCTCGTCGTCCTGGGGCTCAATGGGTTGCTCGGGGAGCCACTCTCGTGGTTCGTCGGCATGGACTTCTTCTTCGGGGACGAGCGCACCGTCGCAGTGAGCCCGCAGCGGTGCGCACAGCTGCAGCGGCTCCAGCCGGCGCAGGCCACTTGCAACGGGGCGCTCGTGGAGCACCATTTCGGCGAGTACATCGACAACGGCCTCTTGGCCATGGTGCTCGGGGTGGTCTTACTGGGGGCCGTGCGCGCCTGGCGCTTCCGGTTCGAGCCGGTGGGTGTCGAGCGCAACCTCCTCGAGCTCGCCATGGGGCTCGCCGCGGTGGTGCAATTCTCGTTGCTCGCCCTGGTAGAGCTGCCGAAGGGACTCATCGGCACGCTCCGGGACCCGCACCTCGGAGCCGGACGCTCGCTCTCCCAGGGCGTGGTGTGCGCCGTGGCGGCGGCCCTCTTCGGTGCATTTGCAGTCCGTCAGGCCCGGCGAAAGCACGCAGCGACGCCAAGCGCGGGCTGACGCCGGGGACGCAGGCCCATCTCGTCTTGACGGCCCCTTCGATTCTTGCGTCGATGGTGACTGCTTCGTATCGACTTGCCTTGGGGAGCATATGAGGAAGGCCTTTTTCGCAGCGCTGGTGCTTTCTGGCTGTGGCACCAGCACCACCACGAGCAGCGATGGCGGTACGGGGACGGACTACGCGCCTCCCTATGTCGGGGCCTGGACGGCCTCCGTCACCATCACCGTCAACGGCAGCTCGACGACGGGCACCGACGACCTCCCCATCCAGGAAAGCAGCACCAACGTCATCGCCTTCCAGGGCGTCTGCAGCACCTCCACCTACGGAGGGCAGGCGGTGACGGCGGACACCACGGCCAGCGGCTTCACCGTCGTCGCGACGTCCTGCAGCTACAGCGACCCGAGTGACTGCGCGTCCGGCGACATCGACCTCTCGGTGAGTAGCGGCAGTGGAACGCTCAGCAACGGGACGCTCAGCGGGTCCATCTCGGGAACCATCTCCTGCGGCCTCGAATCGGCCAGCTACACCCTCAGCTTCACCTCGTCCACCAAGGGCGCCTACGGCACCGAGCGGGCGCTTCCGCCTCCGGCGGCGGCCCTGGCCACCGCCTTCCGCCGGCCGGAGTAGTCAGCCCGCCGTGGCTTGGGGCCCCGGGCGCTTCACGGGCGCACCAGCCGCCGCTTCCCCGAGACGAGGTCCAGGTACACCTGTCCGGCCTCGAGGCCGTGGGCGCCAGGCGCCACCATCTGCAGCGCGATGTAGCCCGGGGGCTCCGCCAGCCGTCCCCAGGCGGCGTCCAAGTCCACCGGCTCCTCGTACGGCCCGTCAGCCCGCACCCAGGCGTGCGGCCAGGCCCGGCCGCCGTCGAGGAGAAGCCCGAGGACGAGGACGCCGCGCACCCCGCGCTCCTCCATCCAGGCCAGAAGCCGTTGCGAGGCCTCCAGGCAGAGCTCCTCCTTCCCGGCCGCGCCGAAGTCCTTGAGCAGCTTCACCCCCCACCCGCGGGCGCGCGAGGACGGGGCCGAGGGTTGCTTGGGAAGCGAGAGGCCCGGGTCAAAGGCGAGCGGCCCCCGTCCCCCGGGCAGGGGAATTCCGCGCGCCCAGAGGCCGGCCGCCCCGTCCAGCTGGGGGGCTTCCGAAAGCCTCGTGAAGCGCGCCGGGCCCAAGTCCAGGGACTCGAGGACGCCGTCGCGGTAGACGGCGTGGAAGGACTCGTCGAGGGCGATGCCCTCCTGCTCCTCACGGCTGACGGCGTTGGAGCAGGCCTGCCCGGTGCGCCCGGTGCGCTCGTCCACCACCTCGAGACAGCTTGGCTCGCGCTGCGTCCACAGCCAGAGCGAGACGGGCGTGGCAGTGGTGCCGGCCACCCTTCCCGTCTCGTCGAGGAGGAGGGTATGGCTCTCCACGCTGCGCAAGAGCGGCCCTCGTCCGAAGACGTGCTCGCTTCTGTAGGTGAAGGACTTCCCGTCCGCGCTCCGCTCCAGCGTCACCTGGCCGGCGGGCAGTCCCTCGAGTGTGAAGAGGTAGGATGTTCGCTCCGGGGGTACGAGCAGCAGGGCTGTCGCAAGGACGAGGGGGCCGAGCACGGGCCGCAGTGGAGCACACCCGCGGCCCGAGCGCGCACTCGGAGTAGAGTCGGGCCTCTCTCTTGTTCGGCAAGCGCTTCCTCTTCGTTTTCGGAGTCCTCGGCGGCCTGTGCTCCGGCGCCGTCAACGCCTTCGCGCTGAGCCTCATCGCCGGCCGTCGCTTCTCCTTCGACGTCTGGCTCCTGCAACTCCTCCTCGGGGTGGCCACCTTCACCGGAGCGGCCTGGTTCACCTGGTACCGCTGGCTCTCCAGGAGCACCGCCAGGCGTGGCGCGGTCATCGCCCAGCTGGCCCAGGGAGACCTCACCCCGCATGTCACCGGCCGCGAGGCGCAGGAGGACTTGCGACGCCTCATCCTCTCGCTGCGCCGCGCCCTCTTTCAGGTGCAGCGGGTGACGGGCAACGTCTACCGGACGTGCCGGGACGTCGGAAGCCAGGCCCGGACGCTGCTCGAGGCGGCCCGCCGGCAGGGCGCGGCGGTGGAGCGCAGCCTGGGGTCCGTGGAAAGCATGAGCGGCAGCCTGGACGCGGCCGGCCGGCGCGTCGGACAGCTGGAAACCTTCGCCGAGGAAACCACCCGCTCGCTGGCGGAGATGACGGAGCGCATCGAGCAGGTGGCCACCGCCTTGGGGACGCTGGACGGCTTCGCCCACCGCACCACGGAGCGCGTCCAGGTGATGAGCGAGGGCCTCTCGGCGGTTGCCGCCAGCGGCGATGTGCTGGCGCGCTTCGCCGGCGAGGCGGCGGCCTTCGTCTCGGCGGTGGAGGGCGGCATCGACTCCGTGCGCCGTCGCGCCAACGAGACGGGCGACCTGGCGCGGGAGGTGACGGCCACCGCCGAGCGCGGCGAGGCCCTGGTGAATGATTCGGTGAAGGGCATGTACCGGGTGGAGGAGACGGTGCGCAAGGCGGCGGAGATTGTCGACAGCCTCGGCACGCGCTCCATGGAGATTCGGCGGATTGTCGACGTCATCCAGGACGTCGCCGACCAGACCAACCTCCTGGCCCTCAACGCCGGCATCATCGCTGCCCAGGCCGGCGAGAATGGACGGGCCTTCGGCGTGGTGGCGGAGGAAGTCCGGGGCCTCTCCGAGCGCACCGCGCGCAGCACCCGGGAAATCGCCTCCATGGTGCAGCAGATTCGGGGCCAGGTGGACGCCGCCGTGGCCTACGTGAAGGACGTCCGCGCCCAGGCCACCGCCGGCGTGGCGCTCGGCGACCGGGCCGCGAGCGCGCTCAAGGAAATCCGCACCATCACCAAGCGGACGTTCTCCGCGGTGGAGTCCACGGTGGCCGAGACGGCCCAGCTGGAGAAGCAGGGCTCGCACGTTGTCCAGGCCAGCGAGCGCGTCGCGCAGCGGGTGGTGGACGTGACGCGCGCCGCGGCCGAGCAGGCCCTCACCGGGCGAGAGCTCGTGCGCCAGACGCAGGAGATGGCGCGTCTGGCCCAGGGCGCCTCGGCCAAGGCCCAGGGGCAGGCCCGGACGGGCAGAGACCTCTCGGGAGCCGTCCAGCGGCTCACCGCGGCCATCGACGAGATTCGTCACGCCCACGACGTGCTGACCCGCGGGGACGCGGCCATCGGCGAGGACGTCGCCCAGGTGCGCGAGGACGCGCGCACCGTCATCCGGATTGGAGACGGGCTGTCGCGCACCGTGGACCAGCTGAGCCGCGAGGCCTCCGGGCTGGAGGCGGAGGTGTTTCGCTTCCGGCTGCCCGAGCCGCGCCGCGGGGGGACGCTGTCGGTGGGCATCCACCAGTCGGAGATGTTCGAGTCCACGCGCTCCCTCGACCCGCTCTTCACCCTGGACAACCAGCTCATCGAGATAGCCGCCGGCCTCTACGCTGGCCTCGGGCGCCAGGAGGACGGCATGGTGCTGCCCGACCTCGCCGAGCGGTGGGAGGCGGCCCCCGGCGCCCAGCGCTACCGCTTCTTCCTCCGGCCAAGGCTCGTCTTCTCCGACGGGACGCCGCTGCGGGCGATGGAGGTGAAGCGGCACTTCGAGCGGCTGCTCGACCCGGTGGTGGACTCGCCGGACCAGTGGATTTTCAAGGAGGTGGAAGGAGCGCGCGCCTACCTCGCCGGACAGGCCGCCGACGTGACCGGCTTCGAGGTGCTCGACGAGCTCACCTTGGAAATCCGCCTCGAGGAGCCGAAGGCCTTCTTCCTCCACCTCGTCACCCTGCCCGCCACGCTGGTGGCGCGCAGCGATGCGAATGGCAAGCTGGTGGGCGCCGGCCCCTACCGCCCGGTGCGGCTGGACGCCGGCGGCGTGGTGCTGGAGCGAAACCCGGTCTACTTCCGGCCCGAGCGCCCGATGCTCGACCAGCTGGCCTTCCGCTTCTTCAGAAACCGCCAAGAGGCCATCGGCGCGCTGGCCAAGGGCGAGGTGGATTTGGTGAGCGGCCTGTACGCCGAGCACGTCCGCGACCCGCAGCTGGAGGGGCAAACCGTCATCGCCGGCACCCAGCCCTCCTCCTTCTTCCTCGCCTTCCACCTGCGCATGCCGCCCTTCGACGACTTGCGCGTCCGCCAGGCCATCCGCGCCGGCCTGGACTTGAATGGTCTCGTGGAGCAGTTCCACCCCGGGGCGACGGTGGCCAGCACCCTCACCCCGCCCGGACTCCTGGAGGGCGAATTCCCGGTGCCGCCCCGGCCCGACGTCTCCCGCTCCCGCGCGCTGCTTCGCGACGCCGGCGTCTCGGTGCTGCGCCTCACCCTCTACAACCCACCGGGCCGGAGCACCGAGGCCGAGGACCAGGTGCTGTTTGGCCCCCTGGTGCAGGCCGGGCTGGTGGAGCTGAGCCACGTCGAGCTCATGTCCAACGACTTCTGGTCACGGGCCCACGACGGGCGCCTGGCCGTCTTCCGCGCCGGATGGATTGCGGACTACCCGGACGCGGACAACTTCCTGCACTTCCTCCTCAACTCGCGGGCGCAGACGGTGTACGGCCTCGGCTACCAGAACGAGGACCTCGACCGGCTCACCAACGAGGCCCGCGTCTCCATCGACCCGGCCCGCCGCCAGGAGCTGTACCGCAGCGCCGAGCGCCTCCTCGGCGAGGACTGCCCGCTCATCCCGCTCTACCACGACAAGAGCTACGCGGCGGCCAGCCCCAGGGTGCAGGGACTGCGCCTGCACCAGACGCCGCCCACCGTCCGCTTCGACCAGCTGTGGCTCGACTCGGCCGACACCTGAGACGGCACCCTCACCGGTTTCGCCCCTAGGCGGCCGGGACGAGCACCGACGTGCAGAACTTGCAGCGCCTGGCCTGCAGCGGAATTTTCTCCAGGCACTCCGGGCACGTCCTCGTCGTCGGCTTCTCGTCCTCCTTCTTCAGAAGCTTCTCCCGCAGCTTCACCACCAGGACGAAGATGACGAAGGAGACGAGGAGAAAGTCGACCACCGCACCGAGGAGTGGTCCGAGGCCCAGCTTGAGCGGCGTCACCGTCAGGCCGCGCCAGTCGCCGCCGGGCGTCGCGGCGTTGATGAGCGGCATGAAGAGCTGCTCCACCAGCGAATTCACAATCTTCGTGAAGGCCGCGCCGAGGACGACGGCCACCGCCAAGTCCAGGACGTTGCCCTTGAGCGCAAACGCCTTCCATTCCTTCCACATTCGCCCCTCCTCGGGCCCTCCTGGGGGAGCTCTCCCCAACCCAGGGCCACCGCTGACGCTAGGGCAGAGGCGGACAGACGCGACACCGCAAAGCGTCCGAAAGCTGAAAGAAGCGTCAGGCCGGAGCGGCCGCCAGCCCGGGCTCGGTCAGGGTGGCCTCGGGACGCTCGACGTCCTCGCGCACCACAGAGAGCTCCTCGTCCTCCGGCACCTCGACGACGCTCGGGGCCGCGACGACGCTCGGCGGCGCGGGCCGCTCCACGACAGCCTCCACGACGGGTGCCTGAGGCAGAGGCTCGGGCGCCGCCTCGACGCGCGGGGGCCGGCGGTAGAGGTGGGTGAGGTGGTTGCGGGCCCAGTGGCCGAGCTGACCGAGCTGCGCATCGAGGCCGCCCCGGCTGTCCACGGCCCGGACGCTCCACAGGAGCGCGCCGCCGTAGCCGGCGCTCCGTGCGGTGTCGAGCACCGTCTTCACGCTCTTGCTCTTCGTGGTGGCGGGAAAGGCCCCCAGCACCAGCGGACGGTCCAGCCGGAAGTCAGCCGCCGCCCGGCGCAGCGGCCCATCGCCGTACGCCTCCCACCAGTGCGCCTGGTAGAAGTCCAGGCCCAGGCCCTCCACCAGGGGGAGGTTGGCGGTGCTGGCCAGCCCCACGGTGGCCAGCGCCCTCGTGTGCTGGTGCACCAGCTGCGCGGCCGCGCCGAGGAAGGTGCGCATCTCCTCCGGCGTCACCAGCGACGGCCCCGGGGCGCAGGAGCGTGCAACGCCGAGAGCGCGTGCCGCCCTGGAGAGCGGGCCCAGAAGCCATCGCCAGCGCTGCGCGCCCGAGGAGCGCTGCGGGTGGGGACAGTGCATCCCCAGCGTCGCGCACTCCGGCTCGTCGAAGAGGTCCCAGGCGTCGATGGCGGGATGCGTCCCGTAGCGACGCAACAACGGCTCCACCACCCGCTCGAGGAGCGCGTCGCGCTTGGCGGGCTCGGCCAGGACATCGGCGTGGCCTCCCACGCGCGCGCCGTCCGAGAAGGACGCAGGCGCCACCAGTCCCGCGTCGAAGAGGACGAGGAAGAGTCCCATCCGGTGGCGCTCCGCCGCGGCCAGAAGGACGTCGACGTCAGCGAAGACGGAGCCGTCCAGCCCGAGGGGCGTCCCATCCTCCTCGAAGCCCAGTCCCGCCCGGCCATCGCAGAAGAGAAAGACGCGCGCCTGCTCCACGCCCTCCTTGCGCAGCCGCGCCAGCGCCTCGTCGAGGAGGGCCTGGGCGTCCGCGTCGGCGTGCAGCCCACCCTCGGGCGTCACAGCCGAGCACCCGAAGTCGAGCCCGTAGCGCACCCAGGGAAGGTTGGCGCCGAGTAAAAACCGGTTGGGCCCGAAGTCCGGGGACGCGTCCGCCACCGGCGCAGGCAATGCTGCGGCATTGAAGGAAAGCCAGGGCGCAGCGCGCGCAGAGGGAGACGTCTCAGAGGCCGAGGCAAGTCCCACGTTTCGGGTGGGCTCGCTGGAAAGTGACTGGCCAAGCCGCATCGCGTTGGTCACGGGCCGCAAACGCAAGGGCTTAGCCATGTATCTCCGCCGCGAGGGCCAAAGCGACCCATCCGCGGGCGGGGATAGTCCCCGAAGCCTCAGGGACAATCAACGTGAAAAATTCGACTTCCCTGGGGCATCCCTTGGCAACAGGCCTGGAACGGCCCCTGCCGGCCCGGGGGGGCCTAGGCCGACGGCTGGGCGGGGAAGGGACGGGAGGGTTGGATCAGACATCCCCCCTCCGACGTCGCCGACAGCGTCCCGCAGGCGGCGTTGATGTCCTTGCCCCCCGAATAACGACGCGCGACGGGGGCCTTGAGGACTTGAAGCCAGTCCCGGAAGCGGGCCAGCTCCTCCGGCCCGGGGGGACGGTAGCGCCCGGTGGCGTCCGTGACGTCGATGAGGTCGAGCTTGATGGGGATGCCAGAAAAGACGTCGGCCAGCGCCTGCGCATCCTCCTGGCCGGTGTTGAAGCCGGAGATGAGGACGTAGGCCAGCATGGCGCGCTCGCGCCGCGTCTCGGCGTAGACGCGGATGGCCGCCACCAGCTCGTCCAGCGAATGGGTGTCCTCGATGGGCATCACCCTTCGCCGCTTCTCGGGGATGGCCGACGTCAGGGAAAACACCAGCCGGTAAGGGTGCCCCTCGCGCACGTAGCGGTGGATGGCCGGCACCACGCCAGCGGTGGAGAGGCTGATGGCCCGCGCCGAGATGGCCAGGCCCGCCGGATGGGAGAGGATGCGCGCCGCGCGCAGCACCTCGGTGGGATTCAGCAACGGCTCGCCCATGCCCATGAAGACGACGCCCCGCACCGGGCGGTCCGCCTCGGCACGGATGCGTAGCACCTGGTCCACCATTTCCCAGGTCTCGAGGTTGCGCAGAAAGCCCATCCGCCCCGTGGCGCAGAAGTCACAGGCCAGCGCGCAGCCCACCTGGCTCGAGACGCACACCACGTACTTCTCCTCGAAGAGCGGGATGCGCACCGCCTCGAAGCGCCCGCCGGCCGGCGAGGCGAAGAGGTACTTCACGAAGCCGTCGCCCGCGCGGCGCCGCTCCAGCACCTGCAAGGAGTGAAGGACGCCGTTGGCGCGCAGGTGCTCCCGCACCCGGGCCGGCACCTGGGCGACGCTGCCCAGGGCCTCCATGTCGCTTGCCCCGTGCGCGAAGACGGCGGCAAACAGCTTTCGCACCGCGGTGGTGGAGGCGGAGACGGGAGCGAGTGCCTTCTCCCACTCGGCGAGCTCCAGGCTCTTGAGATTCACTTCGGCGGGATTTTCGTGCGCAGGAAAGCCTTCAGCTTGCTCACCAGCTCGGAGGGCATCTCATTCACCAGCGCCCGCCGGGCGAGCTGCGGCGTGGCGCGGTACGTCTTCATGAAGTCCACGCACGGCGGACAGGCCTGGAGGTGCTCCTGCAGCTCCAGGGCCTGGCTCTCCGAGAGCTCGCCCTCGACGTACTCGAGGAGGGAGTGGATGGATTCCTTGCAGTTGAACATGAGGGACGCACCCCTAATGATGCTGCGAGGCGGCCGCGGTTTCACACTTCTTTGTAAAAGGCGTCTATTTTTTCGCGAAGCGCAAGACGGGCGCGGTGCAGGCGGCTCTTCACCGCCGGCACCGAGATTCCCATCATTTCCGCGATTTCCTCGTAAGACATCCCCTCCACGTCCTTGAGGAGGAAGACCTCTCGGTAGCCCTCGGGCAGCGCATCCGTCCCCTGCCGGATGGCGCGGCCCAGCTCCTCGTCGAGCACCTTCTCGTCCGCGCGCCGGCTCCAGTCCACCTCCGGCACCTCGGCCAGGCTGCCGCGCTCGGTGAATTCCGGCGCCAGCAGCTCCTCGGTGGCCGCCTCCACGACGCGCTGGTGCCGCAGCCGCATGAGGGCGTTGTTTGCCGCGATGCGGTGGACCCACGAGCCAAAGGCGGCCTCGCCCCGGAAGCGCTTCAAATTCTGGTAGGCGGCGAGAAAGGTGTCCTGCACCACCTCGGCGGCATCCGCCTCGGAGCGCGTCATCCGCAGCGCGAGCCCGAAGAGCCGGTCCTTGTGCCGCTCCACGAGCGACTCGAAGGCCTCCACGTCGCCGACTTGGGCGCGGTCGAGGAGGGCCCGGTCTTCGATGGCGGCGGCGTCGGACACGGAAGGGCCGGGGAGGCTTCCAGCGGCCGGCGGCTGCGTCAAGGGGACGCGGCTGTCACTCACCGGGAGGGCCTCCCGGAAAGCAGCTCGGCGAAGAAGGAGGGCTCACCTCGCACCATGCGTACCACCACCGCGGACTTCACCACGTTGCGGTCCGCATCGAAGCTGAGCCGTCCCGTCACGCCCGGGAAGTCCCGCGTGGCGGCGATGGCGGCCCGCAGGGCGTCGCCTCCCGCACCGCCCGTGACGCGCAAGGCGGCGATGCCCACCCGGGCCGCGTCGTAGCCCAACGCGGAGAGCGCGTCCGGGAGCTGCCCGAAGCGGGCGCGGTAGGTTTTCAGAAACGCCTGCACCGTGAGGGATGGGTTGTCGGGGCTGAAGTGCGTCGAGTAGTAGCTGCCCTCGACGGCCGCCCCCCCGAGCTCGCTCAGCTTCCCACCCGAGTCCCAGCCGTCGGCCCCCAGGAGGACGGCCTCGATGCCCAGCTCCCGCGCCTGCCGGGCGATGGGGCCCGCGTCGCTGTAGTAACCGGGGATGAAGATGGCCTCGGGGCGAGTCGACTTCACGCGCGTCAGGAGCGCCCGGAAGTCACTGTCCCCCTTGGAGTAGCTCTCCTCGGCCGTCACCTGGCCCCCGAGCTCGCGAAACTTCCGACGGAAGACGTCGGCCAGGCCGATGGAGTAGTCGCTCTTGGCGTCGGTGAGGATGGCCAGCCGCGAGAGCCGCAAGTCGCGCCGGGCGAAGCCGGCCATGGCCTCGCCCTGGAAGCTGTCCACGAAGCACACCCGGAAGACGTACGGGCCACCCTCCGCCGTCACCCGGGGGTTGGTGGCCGAGGGGGAGATGAGGGGGACGCCGGCGCCAGCCACCGCCGGGGCCATGGCCAGCGTGTTGCTCGAGGCGTTTTCCCCGATGACGAGGACGGCCCTGTCGCTCTTCACCAGGCGCACCGCCGCCGCGGCCGCCTCCTCGGGCTTGCTCTGTGCGTCGTAGGCGCGCAGGACGAGGACTCGGCCGTCGACGCCGCCGTCCCGGTTGGCCTCCTCGATGGCCAGCTGCACGCCGTCCCGGGTGCCCAGTCCGAAGTGCGCCTCGGGCCCGGTGAGCGAGCCCACCATGCCGATGAGGAGGACACCCGCGTCGGCCGACGGCACCGCCGGCGAGGAGACAGAAGCGCCCTCGGGCCTGCGCTCGCAGCCCAGCACCGCGCACGCTAGGAGTACCCACCCTGAAGCCCGAAGCCGCATCCGCTTCACTGTCCTCTAGCCCACCACCGCCGCCCATGCACTCCCCCCCAGGGGGGCGCGAGTCCGCGCGGGCCTCCCCGCCTCGCGCCTCAGCGCTCCGGGGAGAGCTCGGTGACGAAGACGGCGCGGCCCTGGCGGATGCGCAGCACCACCGCCGGCTTCACCGCATTCCTGTCCCGGCCGAGGCTGATGAGGCCGGTGACGCCGTCAAACGTCGCCGTCTGGGCGAGGGCGTCCCGCAGCGCCGGGCCGGTGGGTGCCGAGGCACGCCTCAGCGCATCGAGCCCCACCCGGGCCGCGTCGTACCCGAGGGCCGCGCCGGACGGGGGCGGGTGGCCGAAGCGCGCCTGGAAGTCCTTGAGGAAGCCCTGCACGCGCGCCGAGGGGTTGTCGGGGCTGAAGTGGGTGGTGAATTGGCTTCCTTCCAGGGCCTCGCCTCCGAGGTTGAGCAACTCCGTCACCGAGTCCCACCCGTCGCCGCCGAGGAGCGGCATGAGGAGGCCCAGCTGCCGCGCCTGCCGGGCGATGGCCGCCGCGTCGCCGTAGTAGCCGGGGATGAAGAGCGCGTCGGCGTGCAGCCCCTTCAAGTGGGTGAGTTGCGCGCGGAAGTCCGTGTCGCCTTGCGCGTAGGTGGACGTCCCGACGAGCGTCCCGCCGAGCGCGAGGAAATGCTTCTCGAACTCCTGGGACAGGCCCACCGAGTAGTCGCTCTTCATGTCGACGAGCATCGCCACGCGCGAGAACCCCTCGTCGTGCGCGAGGCTTGCCAGCGCGGTGCCCTGGAAGGAGTCGACGAAGCACACCCGGAAGACGTAGGGGCCTCCCTCCGCGGTGACGCGCGGGCTCGTCGCCGTCGGGCTCACCAGCGGCACCTGGGCCCGCGCCGCCACCGGGCCCATGGCCAGGGTGCTGCCCGAGGTGTCGCCCCCGACGATGAGGATGGCCCCGTCCTGGCTGACGAGGCGCACCGTGGCCCGGGCCGCCTCCTCCGGACGTCCCTGGCTGTCGTAGGCCCGCAGCTCCAGGCGCCGCCCGCGCACCCCGCCCTCGGCATTGGCCTGCTCGATGGCCAGAAGCGCCCCCTCCTGGATGCTGCGCCCCATCTGCGCCTCGGGGCCGCTCAAGGCGCCCACCAGGCCGATGAGGAGGGGCCCCGTCGGCTTGGCAGCGGGCCGCTTGCACGCCCCCACCGCGGCGAGCGCGCAGGCGAAAAGGAGACACCTCGAGGACACGCGGAAAAAGGCCTGGGCGCTCATCGCCGTCACTCCTTCGGGCCGTGGCCCGACTTCGGGAAGCCCCGGCTCACCCCGTGGCTTCCTTCCACCCAGAAACGAAACGGGCGACTGGCCCAGCTGCCGGCATACTCCACGCCCACCCTGGGCCCGCGCCGGATGCGTCCTTTCGGAGGCGGCGGGCCGTCGAGGATGCTCAGACGCGCGGTGGTGAGGTCCACGCCATTCTCCGCCCGGCCGATGTGAAGCGCGCGCGTGAGCCGCCCCGGACCATCGGTGCGCGTCCCCTTGGGCAGGCCTCCGAGTGGCTCGAGGCCCCGCACCAGCACGGCCGACGCCACGCCCTCCCTCCCGGTGACGACGTTGAAGCAGAAGTACATGCCGTAGATGAGGTAGACGTACGCGTGGCCCGCGGGGCCATACATCACCAGGGTGCGTGGTGTCCGGCCGCGGGCGGCGTGACTGGCTAGGTCGCCCTCCCCGAGGTAGGCCTCCGTCTCGACGATGCGCCCGGAGCGCGTCTGGCCGGAAATGCGGTGCACCAGCACCTTTCCCAGAAGGCCCCGCGCCACCTGGAGCGCCGTCCGCTCGTAGAAGGGCCGGGACAGCACAGGCCCCACCTGGTCCGTCGGCTGCCGGCTCTTGGCGGTCACCCGCATCAGTCAAAGCCCGACTGTCCGCTCTGTGTCCAGTCCCTGTGGCGCATAGGATGCACGCACCTTCATGGCCTCCCCGCAGCGCCTCTCGGGCGTGCTCCTCCCCGTCTTCTCGTTGCGCTCGCATTCCGACTTCGGGGTCGGTGACTTCGGTGCCGCCGAGGGCCTCTTTGCGTGGCTCGAGGCCGCCGGCCAGAAGCTGTGGATGATGCTTCCGCTTCTGCCCACCACCGCCGGGGACCCGAGCCCCTACGCCACGAGCGGCGCGGCGGGCCTCAATCCCCTCTTCATCCACCTCGACTGGCTCGAGGAGTACCGCGATGCGGGGGGCCTCTCCGTCCTCAGTGCCCGGCAGGCCCAGGCCCTGGCCGAGGCACGCGCGGCAAAAAGCATCCGCTACGACGTCGTCTTCGAGCTGAAGGCCGCCGCCCTTACAGCGGCCTTCCAGTACGCCGAGGCGCACTCCTCGGAGCGCACCTGGGCCTTCGAGCGCTTCCGGTCCCAGGAGAGCGACTGGCTTGACGACTACGCCCTCTTCACCGCGCTCGCCGAGGAGCAAAGGCGCCGTCCGTGGTGGGACTGGCCGGAGGAGCTCGCGCAGCGGCAGCCCGAGGCGCTGGCCGCGGCACGCGCCCGCCTGGCCCGGCGCGTGCGCTTCTTTGCCTGGCTGCAGTGGGTGGCCCACGAGCAGTGGGGGCGCGTCCGCGCCCAGGCCCGGGAGCACGACATCCAGCTGTGCGGCGACGAGCCCTTCATCGTCGGACAGGACAGCGTGGATGCCTGGGCCTTCCCCACCCTCCTACGCAGGGACGCTCGACTCGGCGTACCCCCGGACGCCTTCTCGGCCACCGGGCAGGACTGGGGCCTTCCCTGGTTTGACTTTCCGGCCATGGAGCACACGGAGTGGAAGTGGCTCCGTTCTCGCGCTGGCCAGAGCGCCACGTACTATGACCTCCGCAGGGTCGACCACGCCGTCGGCTACTTCCGCCAGTGGATTCGCGACCAGACGACCCCCACCGGACGCTTCGTGCCCCAGGACGAGCCGGCACAGGCGGCCCTGGGCGACCTCCTCTTCCGGATTCTGGCCACCGGCGCGGGAATCCTGGCCGAGGACCTGGGCGTCATCCCGCCCTTCGTCCGCCAGACGCTCCAGCGGCAAGGCATTCCTGGCTACCGAGTCCTACGTTGGGAGCGCGACGGGACGGTGTTCCGGGACCCCTCGACGTTTCCAGCCGTCTCGCTGGCGACGACTGGCACGCACGACACGGAGACGCTGCGCGAGTGGTGGGAGACGACGAGCGACGCGGAGCGCCTGGCAGTGGCCGGGGCCTACCCGGCCTTCGCCGCGCTGCGGCCGCCGCCGGCCACCTTCACCGAGGAGGTGCACCGGGCGCTTCTGGAAACGGCCGAGACGTCGGCCTCGGACCTCTGCATCCTGCCCTGGCAAGACGTCTTCGGCCTCCCCGACCGCATCAACCTGCCGGGGACGGTGCAGGACGCCAACTGGAGCTACCGCATGGCGCAGCCGGTGGAGGAGCTCCTCGCCCGCACCGAGATGCAAGACGTCGCCACCCGTCTCCGCCAGCTCACCGAGCGCGGCGGACGGCTCGTCACCTGAGGGCACCCAAGAGCGCCGTCCTCGCGCTCGGCCTGCTCCTCGGCTGCGCCGGGGCGCAGAAGCGCGATGGCCCGGTGGTGACGGACATCTCCTTCAAGGGGACCAAGCAAGTCAGCCAAGGGGACATCGAGGACCGCCTGGCCACCAGCCAGGCCAACTTCTTCTCCTACGTCTTCGGCCCGGTGCCCACCTACGACGCCACCACCTGGACGGCGGACCTCCGCCGCATCGAGCGCTACTACCAGTCCCTGGGCTACTTCCAGGCCGAGGTGGTGGATGAGCAGGTGCTGCCGGATGGGAAGGGCGGCGTCCGGCTCAACCTCACCATCGACGAGGGCACCAGCACCCGCGTGACGGCGGTGGACGTCGAGGGCATGGAGGGCCTCCCGGAGGACATCCAGAAGAGCGCGCTGAAAAACCTACCCGTCCAGGTCGGCCAGGTGTTTCGCGAGGCGGACTGGGAGCTGCTCAAGACGCAGCTCAAGTCACGCCTGCGCGAGCTCGGCTACTCGGACGCCGCGGTGGGCGGGGAGGCCTACGTCGAGACCACCAACCAGACGGCACGCCTGCACGTCATCGCCGACCCCGGACCGAGGGTGAAATTCGGCAGCATCTTCATCACCTCCGGACCTCACCCCGAGGTGCCACCGGAAACCATCATCAAGACGGCGCGGGGGGCCGTCCCCACCGGCGCCTGGTTCAGCGAGTCCGGGCTCGACGAGGCGCAGAACCGCGTCTTCAAGATGGGCGTCTTCGGTGCGGTGAAAGTCACCGCCGGCTCGCCGGACCCCGGGAGCGACACGGTGCCCGTCCTCATCGACGTGCGCGAGGCCCCCTTCCACACCGTGCGCTACGGCGGAGGCGTCGGCGCAGACCCGTCGCGTGAAGAGGTCCACGCCATCGCCGAGTACACGGACAGAAACTTCCTCGGCGGGCTGCGACAGCTCTCCTTCAAGGCCAAGGTGGGCTGGGCCTTCGTCCCGCAGATTTGGGACCTCCAGGCCAACGGCCTCATCTTCGACTTCCTCACCCAATTCACCCAGCCCAACTTCTTTCTGCCGACGCTCAAGTTTCTCGCCAGCCTCGACCTCTACAAGCAGGTGGAGGAGGGCTACGGCTACTACGGGGGCCGCGCCCGGGTGGGCGTCGCCTGGAATCCCTTCTCGCGGCTGACGCTGAGCCCAAGCTACGCCTTCGAGCTGGACAACGTGACCGGCATCACCAACGGCCTCACCGGGGACATCCCCACCCTGGCCTACGGCTGCGACACCAACACCACCTCCTGCGTGCAGCGGCTGTCCTACCTGGAGCAGACCGCGCTGTGGGACGCCCGGGACGACGTGGTGGACCCGAAGCACGGCTACTACCTCGGAATCTCCTTCCAGGAGTCGGGCGCCTGGCTGGGAAGCGGCTTCGACTACATCCGCATCCTCCCCGAGGCGCGGGGCTACGTCACCATCGGGCCCATCACCTTCGCGCTGAGGCTGACGCTGGGCACCATCCTCCAGCCCAACCCGTGCAGCATCACTGAGGCGGCCATCTCCACGCAGAATTGTAACCCCTCGCCCATCGTCAACCGCTTCTTCGCCGGCGGCCCGGGCAGTAACCGCGGCTTCGGCACCCGGGAGCTCTCCCCTCTCCTGCCGCTGCCCAACCTCCCGCTGACGCCCACCACCCAGGCCGGCTCGCTGGTGAGCTCCACCGGCCTTCCCTCGCAAGTCCTCGGCAATGCCATTCCCATCGGTGGCAACGGGCTGCTCGACGCCTCCTTCGAGGTGCGCTGGGCCTTCGCCCGCGACTGGGTGGCGGCCACCTTCATCGACGCCGGTTTCGTCAGCTACGGAGAGCTGCGCTCGGACGACTTGTCCACCACCCAGGTGGCGGTGGGCGTCGGCATCCGCTACCGCACACCCATCGGGCTCCTGCGGCTCGACCTCGCCTACCGCCTCAACGTCGGAGGTCCGCTCCCCGTCATCCCCGTCCGGCCGACGGTGGGTTACACGGACAACACCAACTGCCTGGCCCTCACCTCGGTGGACCACGGGACAGGGTACGCCGGCGCGCCCTTCAGCCGGTGCGCCTTTCAATTCGCCGTGGGGGAGTCCTTCTGAGCGGCCAGGGCAAGAAGGAGCGGCCGCCCTTGACGACGCCGGCGCGCTACCTCCTGCGCGCGCTCGGCGTCGTCGTGGGCCTCGCACTTCTCCTCGTCCTGCTCTTCAACGCCGCGCTCATCTACCTGCGCACGCCGGCGGGGACGGCCCGGCTTCTGGCCATCGGGCTCGGAGCCGCCAACGAGGCCATCACCGGCCACATCGATGCGCAAAACGTCACCATCCGCGGCAGCCACGTCCTCATCCAGGGGGCGCACCTCGTCGACTCCGAGGGGACGCTGGTGGCCTCCATCGAGAAGGCGGACGTGGACATTGTTTTCCCGGCCCTCCTCCTCGGCCACATCGAGGCCCGCAACGTCCAGCTCAGTGGGCCCGTCTTCTCGGTGGTGCTCGACGAGGACGGCTCGAACCTGGACCGCGCCTTCGCCCCCAAGCACCCCGACCCCGGAGCCCCGCCCGTCCGCCCGCCGCCCATCACCTTCATCGTCCACCACCTGGACATCGAGCAGGGACGCGTGGAGGTGAAGACGCCCGAGGGCCCCCCCTTCCTCCTGCAGGGCCTCGCCCTCGCGGGCGACGGCCGTTACGTCCTGCGCTCGCAGGACTTCCAGCTCAACGTCCAGGGCAACGGCGGCGTGGACAAGCCCACGCCCGGGCCCATCAGCCTCCTCTTTCAAGGAGAGCTGCGCGGACGGCAGCTTTCCCTCAGCGCCGACGTCCACCTGGCCGGAGGAAACCTCGTCGGCGACGTGAAGAATGGGCCCGAGGGCCTGGACGGGCACTTCGCGCTCGACGTGGACCCCTCCCTGGCCCGGGCCCTGGTGCGCAGCTGGCCCCTGCGCGTGCCCCTGGCCCTCAGCGCCGAGGCCAGGCACTCGGGCGCGGGCTACTCCCTCTCCGGGGACGCCGCCCTGGGGCGTGCCCGCGTCGAGCTCCGGGGAGACGTCAACCTCGAGGCGCCCGCCGCGCAGAAGGTGCGCGTCTCCGTCCAGCACCTGGACTTCGCCGAGCTCCTCGGCCGCGGGCCGAAGAGTGACTTGGGCCTCACCCTCGACGGCGAGGGAAACGGGACGAGCTGGTCCACGGCCAAGGGAAGCCTGCGCCTCAGTGTCCCTCCGAGCCGCATCCGCGGCGCCGAGGTGGGCCCGGTGGCCGTCGTGGCGCGCCTGGAGGCAGGCCGCCTCGACGTCTCCTCCTTCAGGGCCCAGCTGCCCGGGCTCCAGCTTACGGGCGCTGGTGAGGGGACTGCCCGCGCCCTCGAGGCCACGCTGCACCTCGAGGTGACGGACTTGTCCGCACTGGGCAGGACGCTGGGCGACGTCGTCTCGCTGCCGCCACTGTCCGGCCAAGGGGCGCTGCAGGTCGAGCTTATGGGCCACCCCACCCACCCCGGGGGCCACGTCGAGGGGCACTTCGCCACCGTCTCCCTGGGCGCCTTCTTCGCCCAGGGCTTGGAGCTCTCCGTCAAGCTTCCGGACGTGGCCCGGCCGCTGGACGCCAACGCCACGCTGGCCTTTGGCCGCCTGTCGCTTGCCGGCCGCTCCCTCAAGGACGTCCATGCCACCCTCGTCAGCGAGGGGCGGGGCGTCCAGCTTCAAGTCACCGCGGCCAGCGGCGTGCACGTCGCCCTGGCCGGGACGGCGGACGCTGACGCCCGCGGCCTCCTCCTGGACACGCTGCTGCTCGAGTTTCCCGACGCACGCTGGGCGCTGAAGGCCCCCGCGGCGCTGCGCTTCGACGAGAAGCACCTCTCGGCGGAGCGGCTGGAGCTCGTGAGTGGCGCCCAGTCCCTGGCCTTCGAGGGCGGCGTCTCGGCGGGCCACGTCCAGGCCTCCCTCGAGGTGGCGCACCTGGACTTGGGCCACCTGCCCTCCGTCCTCGTGCCGCCCTCCACG
>Ga0302314_10005643_pt1 | contig 22740 bp, 18 predicted proteins | sample III_Palsa_N2_3_FD_200533 | JGI IMG/M metagenome (GOLD analysis project Ga0302314, IMG submission 200533) | Peat permafrost microbial communities from Stordalen Mire near Abisko, Sweden - III_Palsa_N2_3 | ecosystem: Environmental > Terrestrial > Soil > Palsa > Peat permafrost | place: Sweden... | reverse complement strand
TCCACCAGGGCCGCGTCATAGAGCACGTCGCGACCGGCGAAGGTCTCGGCGATAGCGGCTTCGTCGATAAACTCGCTGATGACGATGTCGCTCATCCAGCCTCTCCGGCGAGGGTAAGAAGTTCCGAATGTAAGGCGGGCTCCAAATGCAGGCCCTCGGCGGCGGCCTTGGCGCGGGACGCCAGGCGCCGGTCTCCCGGAAGGCGCACCCCATCCTCCGAGGTCATGGTTGCGGCCAGGGCGTCCATGCTGGTGAGGAAGCGTGGGCCTGCGAAGGCCATCGGATCAAGCGCGATGATCACCTGACCCACGGAGGGCGATGGGCCCTTGTCGTCCAGGAACGAGCTGGCTTCCCAGCCATAGCCGCCGCCGGCCAGCGCGCCGCAGAGGATCTCCACCATCAGCGCCAGCGCCGCGCCCTTGGCGCCGCCGGCGGGCGCCAGCGCGCCGGCCAGAGCGGCGGCCGGATCGGTGGTCGGCCTGCCCTGCGCGTCGGTGGCCCAGTCGGCGGGGATGGCTTGGCCGGCTTTCTGCGCCGCGACGATCTTGCTGCGGGCGACCAGCGTCAGGGCCATGTCGATCACCAGCGGCGCGCGGCCGCTGAGCGGAGCGGCGAAGGCGAGGGGATTGGTGCCCATCATCGGCTTGGCGCCGCCATGGAAGGCCATAGCTTGGGGGGTGTTGGACACCACCAGTGCTACCAGCCCCTGGTCCGCCAGCCGCTCCACCGAGCGCCCGGCCTGGCCGATGTGATGCGAGGCGTAGACGCCGGCAACCGCCACGCCCGCCTCGCGCGCCAGCGGCGCCAGCTCGGAGATAGCCAAGTCCAGCGCCGGATAGGCAAGGCCGCCCTTAGCGTTGATCCGCAGGGCGGCGGCCCGCGTCTTGCTCAACTCGGGCGCAGCGCGGCCGTCGACCTTGCCCACCCGAAGCTGGGCGCTGTAGCTGGCGACGCGGGTCAGGCCGTGGCCGGCCTGACCGTCGGCTTCGGCGGCGACCAGCGCGGCGGCCGTGGACGCGGCGTTAGCGAGGCTGGCGCCGTTGGCCTGCAGGGCGCGGGTCGCCAGCGCCCGGGCGTCAGCCAGGCTCAAGGTCGGTGAAAGGTCCGTCACCGCCACGCGTCACGCGCTGCGGTAGAGCTTGGTCATCACGAACTCGCGGTGGCCGAGGGCTTCCGCGGCGGTGGAGCGACCGTTGGCGGTGCGCACGATCATGTCGATCAGGACATCGCCGGCTTGGTCGATGGTCAGCTCGCGCCGCACCACGCCGGAGACGTCCACATCGATGTGCTCGCTCATCAGCCGCGCGGTTTTGGGATTTCCCGTGACCTTGACCACCGGCATGATCGGGTTGCCGATCACATTGCCCTGGCCGGTTGGGAAGATGTGCAGCACATAGCCGGCCGCCGCCTGCAGGGTGCAGCACTCCGCCGCCGCCGAGGAGGTGTCCATGAAATAGAGGCCGGCGCCGCGTCCGGGCGCCTCGGCGGGCTCCAGCACATCGATGAACTTCACCGACTTGCCGATCTTCTCCAGATTGCCGAGCGCCTTCTCTTCGATGGTGGTCAGGCCGCCCGCGATGTTGCCCTTGGTGGGCTGGCTGTCGGAGAGGTCGGAGGTCTTGTGCGCCTCGATCACGTCGTTCTGGTAGGCCGACCAAGTCTTCATGAACTTGTCGGCGATCTCTGGTGAGACCGCGCGGGCGGCGCAAAGATGCTCAGCGCCGGTGAGCTCGGAGGTCTCGCCGAAGCAGCCATAGAGGCCCAGCGGCACCAGCTTGTCATACATGTTGCCGACGGTGGGGCAGGAGGCGAGGCCGGTGGTGGTGTCGCTCTCGCCGCACTTGGCCGCGATCCAGATATCGGTCAGCGGGCACTCCACTCGGACCTTTTCCGAGGCCCAGTGGACGAACTCCTTGGCCTTGCGCGAGGCGGCGGCCACGGTGGCGATGTCGCCATTGCCTTCGATGGAAAAGCCGGCGACAGGCTTGCCGGTCTCGGCGACGCCGTCGACCACCTTCTGAGTCCAGCCGGGCTCAATGCCGATGACGATACAGGCGGCGACATTGGCGTTGGCGCCCGTGCCGATCATGGTGCGGAAGTGCAGTTCGAGGTCCTCGCCGAACTGCAGCCGGCCATAGGCGTGCGGCAGGGCGATGGTCCCCTGGATGTGGGCGGCGACCGCCTCGCAGGCGGCGTTGGAGATGTCATCCAGCGGCAGGATAGCGACATAGTTGCGGATGCCGACGCGGCCGTTGTCACGGCGCCAGGCCCAGACGGTTTTCTTCGAGAGGTCCATCTTGGTCCTACCAGCGCTTGGTCTTAAGGTTGTGGGTATGGACGTGGTCGCCCATCTTGATCGGGGCGACCACGCGGCCGATGTCCTGGCCGTACTTGATCACCGTGTCGCCGACGGCCAGATTCTTGAGCGCGATTTTGTGGCCGATCGGAACGTCCTGGTTGGCGGCCGCATGGAAGTCGCTGTTATCTTCGGTGACGACGCACAGCATATTCGTGCCGGCGGTCAGTCCTTCGACCACGACCACGCCGACGTTGTCTTCATGCGCGTGTACGAGCAGGTGGGGCGCCGTCATCCTGAGCCTTGCTTGAGGTTATGGGTCTTATATAAGACACAACATTGCAGATTGGTTTGGCCGAGACAAGGCCGGCCGTCAAGACCGAAGAGGCGAAGGTGTCCGAAGACGGCGAGAAGTCTGCAATTGGGTCCGCAACCCGGCTCCGGCGAAGCCAGCGCTGGTACGACAGCCAGGACATGCGCGGTTTCGCCCATCGCCAGCGCACCCAGCAGATGGGGATCCGGCGCGAGGAGTTTCTCGGCCGTCCGGTGATCGGCATCATCAACACTTGGAGCGAAATGAGCCCCTGCCACATCCATCTGCGCGACCGGGCGCAGGCGGTGAAGCGGGGCGTGCTGCTGGCGGGCGGCTATCCGGTGGAGCTGCCGGCGATGTCGGTGGGTGAGGTGATGGTGAAACCCACCACCATGCTCTACCGCAACTTTCTGGCGATGGAGACCGAGGAGCTGCTGCGCTCCCACCCCATCGACGGGGCGGTGCTGATGGGTGGCTGCGACAAGTCCACGCCCGGGCTGCTGATGGGCGCGATCAGCATGGACCTGCCGGTGATCTATTGCCCGGCCGGGCCAATGTCGAACGGCCAGTGGCGCGGGACCAAGACGGGGGCCGGCACCCACACCAAGAAGTACTGGGACGAGCTACGGGCGGGGAACATCACCGCCGACGATTGGATCGATCTTGAGTCGCGGATGACCCGCTCCATCGGCACCTGCAACACCATGGGCACGGCCTCGACCATGACCTCGATCGTCGACGCTATGGGCCTGACCTTCACCGGCGCCTCGTCGGTCCCGGCGGCGGACTCCGGCCATGTGCGGATGGCCTCGGCCTGCGGCGAGCGGATCGTGGCCATGGTGGCGGAGGACCTGAAGCCCTCGACCTTCCTGACCCGCGCCTCGTTCCTGAACGGCGTGGTCGCCTATATGGCGTTGGGCGGATCGACCAACGCCGCGATCCATCTGATCGCGATGGCGGGTCGGGCCGGCGTATCCCTGACCCTGGACGACCTGGCCGAGGCGGCGGCGCGCATTCCTGTCTGCGCCAATCTGTTTCCGTCCGGCGAATATCTGATGGAGGACTTCTTCTTCGCAGGCGGCCTGCGCGCCCTGCTGGCCAAGCTTTCGGGCGAGCTGGATCTGTCCGCCCGCACGGTGGAGGGTCGGTCTCTGGGCGAGGCCATCGCTGGGGCGGAGTGCTTCGACGACGACGTGATCAGGGACGCCGCCCATCCTGTCGTGCCGCTGTCTCGGGGTGTGACGCTGGCGCTGATGCGCGGCAACCTCTGTCCAGACGGGGCGATCATCAAGTCCAGCGCCGCCGAGCCGCGGCTTTTGGACCACACCGGCCCGGCGTTGGTGTTCGACAGCCACGCCGAACTCAGCGCACGGATCGACAATCCCGACCTCGACATCACCGAGGATACGGTGCTGATCCTGCGCAACGCCGGTCCGGTAGGCGCGCCGGGCATGCCGGAGTGGGGCAATCTGCCGATCCCGAAAAAGCTGCTGGCCAAGGGGGTGCGTGACTTGGTGCGGATCTCCGACGCACGGATGAGCGGCACCCACTACGGCGCCTGCATCGTCCACGCCGCGCCGGAAGCAGCAATCGGCGGGCCGCTGGCGTTGGTGAAGACGGGGGACATGATCCGGCTGAATGTCGCCGCCGGAACCCTGGACATGCTGGTGGAGGAAGCCGAACTGGCCGCCCGCCGCGCCGCTTGGCGCGCGCCGGTGACGCCTTACCTGCGCTCCTACGCCGCCCTCTACCAGGCCCATGTCGGCCAGGCGCCCGACGGCTGTGATTTCGATTTCCTGGCCGGGCGCACGCCGACGCCCGAGCCGCCGATTTTCTGACCGGGAGCCTCCATGATCGGACCCAATCGTTTCAAGGCCTGGATGACCGAGCGGCCCGCCAAGCCGCCGCTCGGGAGCTGGCTGATGACCGGCGCACCGTCGACTGCCGAGGCCATGGGCTTCTGCGGATTCGACTTTCTCGTGGTCGACATGGAGCATGTGCCGATCGACGTCACCGGGGCCATCGACCTCATGCGCGCCATCGCCGGCACCCCAGCCGAGGCGGTGGTGCGGCTGAGCTGGAACGATCAGGTGATGGTCAAGCGCGTGCTGGACGCCGGCGCGCGCACGGTGATGTTCCCCTTCATCCAAGATCCTGACGAGGCGGAGGCGGCGGTGGCCTATACCCGCTATCCGCCCGATGGCGTGCGCGGGGTGGCCGGCGTGCATCGCGGCTCGCGCTACGGCCGGGTTCCCAACTATTTCAAGACCGCCGGCGAGCAGATCGCGGTGGTGCTGCAGATCGAGACCCTTTCCGCGCTGGACCAGGCCGAGGCGATCGCGGCGGTGGACGGGGTCGATTCCTTGTTCCTCGGTCCGGCGGACCTGTCGGCCTCCATGGGCATGATCGGCGAGGTGGGCCATCCGGAGGTACAGGCTCAGATCGAACGCGCCGCGAAGTTGGCCCACGCGGCCGGCAAGCCGATCGGCATTGTCGGCCCCAACCCGGAGATGGTGAAACGTTTCATCGGCTATGGCTATGACTGGGTCGCGATCGGCTCCGACATGGCGATGATGACCGGCCGCGCGCTGGAGTGGGTCGCCGCCATGGGCGGGGATGCGGGCGCGACAACGGTTTCGGCGTACTAGGCACCAGATGACCGAGACCTACGACAGCGTCCGCTATCGCTCCTTGGACGAGCGTTCGGTGGTGATCACCGGCGGTGCGTCCGGCATTGGCGGGGCGCTGGTGGAGGCATTTGCGGCGCAAGGCTCGCGCGTAAGCTTCCTCGATATCGACCTTGCCGGCGGCGAGGCGATGGCGGTGAAAACCGGCGCGACCTTCGTTCCCTGCGACCTCACCGACATCGGGGCGCTCCGCGCGGCCTTGGCGCAGATCGAGGCCGAACAGGACGGGATCGCCGTGCTGGTCAACAACGCCGGCAAGGACGACCGCCAGGCATTTGCCGAGATCGAGCCGGAGGATTGGCGCCGGTTGTTGTCGTTCAATCTCGACCACCAGTTCTTCGCTAGCCAAGCCGTGGCGCCGGGGATGGCGAAGCGGGGCGGGGGATCGATCGTGATGCTGGGCTCGGTGTCCTGGATGCGCGGCCGGCCGGGGATGGCCAGCTACACAACATCAAAGGCGGCGATCAACGGGCTGACGCGAACTTTGGCGCGGGAGCTGGGACCGACCGGGGTGCGGGTCAACTGCATCGTCCCAGGCGCGATCCTGACCGAGCGGCAGAAGGCGCTGTGGTTGACGCCGGAGCTGGACGCGGAGTTCATCAACCTGCAGGCGCTGAAGTTCCGCTTGACCGCCGAACATGTGGCCAGGGTGGCGCTGTTCCTGGGATCGGATGAGAGTGGCGGCTGCACCGGGGCGAATTTCGTGGTCGACGGCGGCCTGACGCAGAATTGAGCCCAAGGCTCCAGTCTCCCGCAAATGGAGTGGCGCCCCTAGTTCAGCGTCACCGCGTAGACCAGGTCGTCGCTTCGCACGCGGCTGACGCGCCATTCGACTTTCAGGTCCTGGAGCGAGATGGCGACGCGGTCGATCAGGAGGATCGGCTCGCCGATGGCCACGCCAAGGTAGGTCGCGTCCTCGGCCGTCGCCGCGACGGCGCGCAGCTCTTCCTGGGCCGAGACGATGTTGATGCCGTATTCGGTCTGGTAGAGCGAGTAGAGGGTGTTCGGCAGTTGGCCGCGCTTCTCGATTCCCGGAAACAGCGCCGCCGGGGTGGCGATCTGTTCGCGAATCGCGGGCCGACCGTCAATCAGCCGTGTACGAATGATCTCGATCACCTTGTCGCCCTTGGCGATGCCGAGCTTGGCCTGTTCCATGGCGCGGGAGGCTCGGACCTTGACTGTTTCCTCGCCGCAGGTCGGCGCCAGCCGTTCGCCGCCGGGACGGGACATGCGGAAGAAGCGGAAGAGGGCGCGTTCCTGGGTGTTCTCGGCGATGAAGGTGCCCTTGCCCTGGCGCCGCTCCAGCAGTTTCTCGGAGGTGAGGGAATCGAGCACCTTGCGCATGGTGCCCTGGCTGACGCCCAGTTCGCGGGCCAGCGCCTGCTCGCTGGGGAGCGACTCACCCGGCTTCCAGACGCCCTGGACCACCCGGCGCACGACGATGTCGTAGACCTGACGATAAAGCGGCCGATAGCCGGCTGTGTCCGTCAACTTTTTTCCATCCCCCGCCTAGGGCCGAAAGCCTAAGGCGGTTTGTGGCGAATGTCTATCTTCTAGCACACCACTGCGCTCTCAGCTAACTGAGTTGTAAGAATGGTCCCAGCGTGGCTGTCGTTGCTATCAATATTTCTATATATCCTAGTGTTAAAGTATGAATTAGAGTGTGTTCATACAACTCTTTTATAAGACATATGGGTTGCAGTAATCCGCATTCGGCGCTAGCGTCAGCCTGACCATCGGCGACCATGGCGGAATGCATCACGTCCGGCGCTTGAAATTGGGGGAAACTCAGCCATGAAATTCCAAAACTCGTCGAAGCATGCGCGTCTCGTCCTGATGGGCGCGACGGCCGCCGCAGCCCTCGCCACCGCGGCGTCGGCCCAGACCGCGCCGTCCGCGGGCCAGGGCACGACGGTCGGCGAAGTCATCGTCACCGCCCGCCACCGCGAGGAATCGTTGCAGCGCGTGCCGATCAACATCTCGGTGGTTTCCGGCGCCCAGGCGGCCGCCAAGAACCTGAATGATATCCAGGATCTGAGTTCACAAATCCCGTCCGTGGATTTCCGTACCGGCGCGTCGAACAAGGACCAGACGGTGTTCGTGCGGGGCATCGGCACCATCTCCACGTCGCCGGGCGTCGAGCCGTCGGTGTCGATGGTGGTGGACGGCGTGGTCATGGCCCGTCCCGGCCAGGCCACGGTGGACCTGACCGACCTCGACCACGTGGAAGTGCTGAACGGTCCGCAAGGCACACTGTTTGGCAAGAACGCCTCGGCCGGCGTGGTCAATGTGGTGACGAAAAGTCCGACCAATACGCCGACGGGTTTCATCGACGCTGGCTATTACGAGGGCGATGAGTATCGCCTGGCGGCCGGCGTTTCGGGGCCCATCATGGGCGATCAACTGAAGGGTCTGCTCACGGTCTTCAACGGCGCCTACGGCGGCAACGTGGACAACGTCTATCTGAACGACAAGGTGAACGGCTACATCGACACCGGCGGCCGGGCCAAGTTCGTGGCGACTCCCACCAACGATCTGACGCTGACCCTGGGCGCCGACTACACCCACTCGTTCGAGACCAACCCGACGGGCGTGTGGACCACGACAAACCGCGTCGCCTATCCCAACAACGCCGTCAGCAACTATCCCGGCTTCGCCACGCTCCTGGCGGCGGAGGGGGTCACGCCATCCGCCGACAACACGACCATCAGCGCCAACACCAAGAGCACGGCGGATGACGTGAACGGCGGCCTGTCGCTGCAGGCGGACTGGAAGCTCGGCGACTTCACCGTGACGTCGATCACCGCCTACCGCGACTGGCGCAATACCCAGCACCAGGACTACGACCAGATTTCGCAGACCACCTCGACCTATCCGGGGATAGAGGACCTCGGCCATGTGGACTTCGACCAGACGTCCGAAGAGTTGCGGATCGCCTCGCCCAAGGGCCAGTTCATCGACTATGTGGCGGGCCTCTACTATCTGGACGCGGTCGATCACGAGACCTACGAGCGTGAAGTGACAGAGGTGGGCGGCTCGACCCCCGGCTTCAATGACGGCATCGCCCACTACGGCTCGACGGACCAGAATTACGCCGTGTTCGGCGAAGCCAACGTCAACTTCACGCAGCAGTTCCGCCTGGTCCTGGGCGCGCGCGGTATCGGCGACGACCTGTCCTATTACAACGACCGCGTCTCGACCCAGACCGTGGCGATCACCGCGGTTCAGCCCGACTTCTCGGGCGCGGGCTCGGAGACCAAGTACGGTTTCGCCGGCAGAGCCGGGCTGCAGTACGATATCTCCAGCCTGATCACCTCCTACGTCACCTACTCACACGGCTACATGGGGCCGGCCTACAACGTCTTCTTCAATCAGACCTCGGCGGAAACGGCCCCGCTGAGCCCGGAGACGTCCGACTCCTATGAGATCGGCATGAAGGGCCAGTTCCTGGATCGGCGAGTGCAGGCGGACGTGTCGGCCTTCCTGACCAACTTCCAGAACTACCAGGCCAATTCCACCTTCTTCGTTCTCGGCTCCCTGGTGACCAACCTGGTCAATGCCGGCTCGGTGCGGACCGAAGGCGTGCAGGCGGACGTCACCGCCAAGCCGGTCCAAGGCCTGACCCTGGATTTCAACGGCATCTATGACGACGCCTATGTGGTGTCCTTCCCCTGCCCGGCGGGTTCGGCGTCCAGCTGCAACATCAACGGCGAGCCGATGCCGTTCGCGCCGCGCTGGAAGAGCCACACCCAGGCGGAGTACCGCTGGCCGGTGATGGACAAAATCGATCTGGACCTGGAGACGGACTACAATTGGCAGTCCGCCGTCCAGTACCAGCTGTCCGAAACCCCGCAGACGATCCAGCCGGCCTATGGCATCTGGAACGCCTCGATCGGCCTGATCAGCACGCCCGACGGCTGGAGCGCACGAGTGCTGGTGAAGAATATCGCCAACACCCACTACTCCTCCTACCTGTCCGCCGGCGACGAAGGCTCGACCGGGATCGTGCGGTGGGTGCCGCGGGATGACGACACCTATTGGGGTATCAACCTCCACAAGGACTTCTAGAACGGCATAACGTGCTCGGCTTTACTTGAGTGCGCCGGCGCATGGGCGGCCCGCCCCCCTCTAGGGCTTCCCGTGCGCCGTTTCCTTTTGCAATCGAGCGCGGCGCCGCCGTGCGGAGCGGTGCGGACATGGCGGTCATCGAACACGCCGACGGCTTTGATCTGATCCTGGGCGGGCGGTTGTTGATCCGCCACCGCGCTGACGCCCCCTTCGCCTTCGTCGGCGCCGGCGAGCCGACCATCGAGATGCGCAAGGGCCACTTCAAGATCGACGACTATGTGGTCGCGCGGGTTCCGCTGACCCATGCAGCGGTGACGCGGGACGGGGAGGCGACGCGGGTCGCGCTCAGTTCGGGCGCTGGCCAACCCGCAGCCCTCACCCTGACCATTGAAGGCGACGACGCCGGCGCGACCGTTAGGTTTTCGGGCGCGGCTGCGGACATCAATCGCCTCTGGCTGCGCTTTGCAGCCGAGGCCGGCGAACAGGTCTGGGGCGGCGGCGAGCAGATGTCCTACTTCGACCTGCGTGGCCGCAGGTTTCCGCTCTGGACCTCCGAGCCCGGCGTGGGCCGCGACAAGTCGACTCTGCTGACCTTCAAGTCCGACCGTAACGGCGCCGGCGGCGACTACTACAACACCAACTATCCGCAGCCGACCTATCTCTCCTCGCGCCGCTATGCCCTGCATCTGGAGACGACGGCCTATTCGGCGTTCGATTTCCGCCACGGCGATTTCCACGAGCTGGAGGTCTGGGCCGTGCCGGAACGGATCGAGCTATGGGCGCGCGATCATTACGTCGACATCGTTGAGGCGCTGTCGGCCAGATTCGGCCGCCAGCCGCCGCTGCCCGACTGGGTCATGCAGGGCGCCATCGTCGGCCTGAAGGACGGCGCGCAAAGCCTGGAGCGACTGAAGATCTACCAGGACGCCGGCGCGGCCATCTCCGGCCTCTGGTGTGAGGACTGGGTCGGCATCCGCCAGACTACCTTCGGCCGGCGCCTGTACTGGGACTGGAAGTGGGACCCGAAGCGCTATCCGGGCCTGGACAAAGCCATCCCGGAGCTGGAGCGGCAGGGCGTCCGCTTCCTGGGCTATATAAATCCCTATCTATGCGTCGACGGCGCGCTTTATCCGATCGCCGAGGAGGCCGGCTATCTGGCGCTAAAGCCGGACGAGGACGCGCCCTATCTGGTCGACTTCGGCGAATTCATCTGTGGCATCGTCGATTTCACCAACCCCGGCGCCATGGCCTGGTTCGAGGAGGCGGTGATCGGCCGCAACATGCTCGACTTCGGTCTGTCCGGCTGGATGGCCGACTTCGGCGAATACCTGCCGCATGACGTGCGCCTGCATAGCGGCCTCGACGGCATGCTGGCCCACAACGCCTGGCCAGTGCTGTGGGGCAAGGTCAACGCCGAGGCGGTGGCCAGCCGGGGCAAGACCGGCCAGATCCTGTTCTTCATGCGCGCGGGATTCACCGGCGTGCAGCGCTATTGCCCGCTGCTGTGGGCCGGCGACCAGTCGGTGGACTTCTCTCGCCACGACGGTCTGCAGACCGTGATCTGCGGCGCCCTGTCGTCGGGCCTTCTGGGCAACGCCTACCACCACAGCGACATCGGCGGCTACACCAGCCTGTTCGGCAATGTCCGCACGGCCGAGCTGATCATGCGCTGGAGCGAGATGGCGGCCTTTACCCCCGTCATGCGCGGGCACGAGGGCAACCGGCCGGATGACAATCTGCAGATCGACCAGGACACCGAGGTTTTGGCCCATTTCGCGAAGATGACGCGGATTTATCGGCGCCTGGCGCCCTATCTCTCGGAGATTTCCCACGAAGCGGCCCGAATCGGCCTGCCGCTGCAGCGACCGCTGTTCCTGCATTTCGAGGACGATCCGCGCGCCTATGAGAGTCAGACGGTCTATCTCTATGGACCGGACCTGTTGGTCGCGCCGGTGATCGACGCGGGCGCGACGATCTGGCCTGTCTACCTTCCGGCCGGCGCCGATTGGACGCACGTCTGGAGTGGCGCGACCTACGCCGGGGGGGCGGAGGTCGAGGTGGCCGCGCCGCTCGGCCAGCCGCCGGTGTTCTGGCGCGGGGGCTCGGCGCACGCCGCGCTGTTCGCCGGCTTGCCAGACGCCTGATCAAGCCGATGTGGAGCGCCCGCAACCGACTGATCCTGGTGATGCTGATCGCGGGCGGCATGCTGAATTACGCCGACCGGCAGATCATTGCCGTGCTCAAGCCGATGCTGCAGGACAGCCTGCACTGGACCGACGCCGACTATGGCCGGCTGACCTCGGTGTTCCAGTTCGCCTCGGCCATCGCCTTGCTGGGCTCCGGTTGGATGGTGGACCGGATCGGCTGGCGCAGAGCCAATCCCTTGGCGGTCGGCAGCTGGAGCCTGGCGGCCATGGCCCACGCCTTCACCCGCACCCTTGGGCAGTTCACCCTCGCCCGCGTGGCCCTGGGCGCCACTGAAGCCTTCGGCACGCCCACGGCGATCAAGACCATCGCCGCCGTGTTCCGCAACGAGGATCGGTCGATTGCGATGGGGATCATGAACGCCGCCAATACGGTGGGCGCGATCATCACTCCACTGATCATCCCCTGGCTGGCGCTTCAGATCGGCTGGGCCAATTCCTTCCTGGTGACCGGCGGGCTCGGTCTGGTCTGGGTCGCGGTCTGGTTTATCGCCGCGCCGGGCAGGGGGCCGGAACATGCGGCGCACGTGGCGCCGGCCGATAAGGACAAGGTGCGCTGGAGCGAGGTGCTGACCGACCGGCGCACCTGGGCGGTCTCGGGCGCCAAGTTGCTGTCGGATCAGGTCTGGTGGCTGCTGCTGTTCTGGATGCCGGACCTGTTCCACCGGGTGTTCCACCTGGGAACCGCGGCGTTCGGCGGGCCGCTGGCGGTGATCTATGCCTGCGCGGCGGTGGGTTCGCTGATCGGCGGCTGGGTTCCGAGGCGGATGATGGCGCGCGGCGCCAGCCTAAACGCGGCGCGCAAGACCAGCCTGCTGGTTTCGGCGCTGTTGGTGACGCCGGTCTGGCTGGTGCTGGCGGTTCACAACTATTGGGCCGCAACGGCGATCCTCGGCCTGACCCTGGCCGCGCACCAGGGGTTTTCGGTCAACGTCTTCGCCCTGGCGACGGACATCTCGCCCGCCCCTCGCGTGGCGACGGTGATCAGCCTGGGCGCCTTTTGCGGCAACATGGCCGGCGCGGCGATCCTGCAACTTGCCGGCTGGGTGCTGAGCGCCGGCTACGGCTATGCGCCGCTGCTGGGTCTGGCGTCGGTGTCCTACCTGCTCGGCGTCGGCTGGGTGCAGCTGCTGCTGCCCAGGATCGTCGCCGCCGATCCCGAACCCGAACCAGAGCCCGTGGCGGCATGAGCCCCGGGTCACTAAATCATCCAAAGTGGAGCAAACGCCATGACCAAGTTTGAAGCCCAGAAGGAACAGTTCGAAACCGAAGGCTATGCGGTGTTCCCAGGCATTCTGAAGGGCGAGATGCTGGATCTGCTGCGGGGGCAGTGCGATCGGTTCGTCGCGCGCGAGGATGCGCGGATGGATGCGCTGGGCGTCGACACCATCGGCATCACCCACCGCGGCAAGCGCTATTTCGCCAACGAGTGCCAGCGCGAGCAGCCGGCCCTGCGCCACATGCTGTTCAGCGAGACCATGGCCGACGTCTGCCGCGCCACCCTCGGCGACGACGCCTACTTCTTCTTCGACCAGTTCGTGGTGAAGGGCGCCGAAGGCGGTCTGCCCTTCGGCTGGCACCAGGACTCGGGCTACGTGGTGGGCAACGGCGGCCCGCCGGACCACGCGCCTTACCTCACCTGTTGGTGCCCGCTGGACGACGCCACCGAGGCCAACGGCACGGTGCGGGTGCTGCCATTCTCGAAGGTCCCGGCGACGCGCGAGGGCATCGTGCCCCACATCCGCCAGCCCGGCACCAACGACCTGATCGGCTGGACCGACAATGAAGGCGCGGTGACCGTGGAGGTGGAGGCTGGCAGCATTGTCGCCTTCTCAAGCCTTTTGCTGCACGCCACCGGCGCCAACTCCACCTCGCGCTACCGCCGGGTCTATCTGGCGCAGTACACAGCCGAGCCGATGCTCGACGGACGCACCAAACACCTGCGCCGGAATGCGATCCCGTTGGTGCGCAAGGGCGAGCAGGTGACGGTGGCGTAGGTCCTTCGCCAACCCAAGGAAGGGCGAAGACGACATCTTGGCGCAGCCCGCGGTCGAATGGCCTGATGACTTCCGCGAAAGCTGGTTCGACGCGGGACGGGGTGGGGCTGGGACCGGCCGCCCCTGCTAGGGCATCGTGAATCGCTTTGGTGTGGCGACGGCCTCGCCCGGCCCCCCGGGGTTGGGAGAAGCTTCAGGCGTTTGAATGGCTTGGGAAAAAATGGTGGATGCGCACAGGATCGAACTGTGGACCCCCTCGGTGTGAACGAGGTGCTCTCCCGCTGAGCTACGCATCCGCCTGCAGGGAGGCGTGCCTATAGCTTGCAGGCGCCCGGCGGGCAAGGGATCAGACGCGTGACGCCAGCAGCCGCGCGGCGAGGGGGGCGAGTTCGTCGAAATGATCGATGACATGGTCAGCGCCGAGGTCGGCGGCGGGGATTTCGGTGTAGCCGAAGCTGACGACCACGCTGCGCACCTGGGCGGCGCGGGCCGCGCCGATGTCGGTGGCGCTGTCGCCGACCATGATGGCGCGGTCGTCGCGACCGCCCATCCTGGCGATGGCGGTTTGCAGGTGACGCGGGTCGGGCTTGGGCGCCGGCGCGGCGTCGGGGCCGACGACAGCGGCGAACCTCCTGGTCATGTCCAGGGCGTCGAGCAGCGCCAGCGACAGATCGGTCGGCTTGTTGGTGCAGACCGCGAGCACGGCGCCGGCGGCGTCCAGCGAATCAAGCGCCCGCAGCACGCCGTCGAACGGCCGGCTCTCATCGGCGATGCGTTCCCGATAGATTTCGATGAACCGCGTCAGCAGCGCCGGTGTGTGCGCCTCGTCCAACGGCTCGCTGGCCGCCGCGAATCCTTGCTCGATCAGCGCGCGCGCGCCGCGCCCCACCATGACCCGGGCTGCTCTCAACGACAGCGCCGGCAGTTTCTGCTCATGCAGGATCTGGTTCAACGCGCCGACCAGATCCGGCGCGGTGTCGACCAGGGTGCCGTCGAGGTCGAACACGATCGCGGCGCCGGATAGGCTGGAAGCGGAGAGGGGGTTCATACCTGCCCGGTTTCCGCTAAATCCTGGCGCAGCGCAACCGTTCAAGCTTGAGAGTTCGACTGTCCATGGCCGCATCAAACCCCCGACGCGCCTGCGTCATCCTCGCCGCCGGCCAGGGCACGCGGATGAAGAGCCCGACGCCTAAGGTGCTGCACAAGATCGGCGGCCGCACCATGCTCGACTGGGTGATCGATGTCGCCGAGGCGCTGGGCTGCGATCCCATTGTCGTGGTGGTCGGCGCCGGCGCGCCTGCCGTTGAAGCCCACGTGAAGGCCCGCCTGGGCGCCGCCGCGGTGGCCGTACAGGACCCGCCCCTGGGCACGGGCCACGCGGTGCTGGCGGCCAAGGCCGCGCTGGCGGGGTTCGACGGCGACGTGCTGGTCAACTACGCCGACGGGCCTTTGCTTGGAGCGGAGGAGATCGCGCCGCTGTTTGAGCTGCGCGAAGCTGGCGCCGACCTGGCGGTGCTGGGCTTCGAGACGCCTGAGCCGGCTGCCTATGGGCGCCTGGTGCTGGATGCCCAGGGTGACCTGGCCAGGATCGTCGAAGCCAAGGACGCCAACGCCGCCGAACTGGCGATCCGCGCCTGCAACTCCGGCGTCCTGGCCGCGCCGGCGGGGCTGCTGTTCGACTGGCTGTCGAGGGTCGGGAAAGACAACGCCAAGGGCGAATACTACCTCACCGACATCGTCGGCCTGGCCAAGGCGGACGACCGGAAGGTCAAGGCCGCTTTCGCGCCCGAAGAGGCGTTCAAGGGGGTCAACTCCCAGGCCGAACTCGCCATCGCTGAGGTCGCGTTCCAGCAGAAGCGGCGGGCCGCGCTGATGGCCGAGGGTGTGACCATGATTGCGCCGGAGAGCGTGCATCTGGCCTTTGACACGCAGATCGCCAATGGGGTGGTAATCGAGCCTTATGTGATCTTCGCGCCGGGCGTGAGGGTGGAGAGCGGGGCGGTGATCCGCTCGTTCAGTCATCTTGAGAGCTGCATCGTCCGCGCCGGCGCCCTGATCGGCCCCTATGCGCGCCTGCGGCCCGGCGCCGACATCGGCGAGGACGCCCACATCGGCAACTTCGTCGAGGTGAAGAAGGTCAAGGTCGGCAAGGGCGCCAAGGCCAATCACTTGAGCTATCTGGGCGACGGCAGCGTAGGCGCGGGGGCCAACATCGGCGCCGGAACCATCTTCTGCAATTACGATGGGTTCGACAAGTTTGACACCCATGTGGGCGAGAACGCCTTCATCGGCTCCAACACGGCGCTGGTGGCGCCAGTGACCGTCGCCGCAGGCGCCTATACGGCTTCGGGCTCTGTCGTGACCCGCGACGTCGCGCCGGACGCCCTGGCGCTGGGCCGAGCGCATCAGGTCGAGAAATCCGGCTGGGCGGCGCGGTTCCGACAGATGAAGCTGGCGACGCGCAAGCCGAAGTGAATGGCACAATCCCTCGGCGCGCTTGACCATGGCGGGCGGATCACCCATTCGGTGACTAGGAGTTGGTTTCGATCTGAAACCCTATGGAGGCGCGGTCGTGGCTGGGGCTGCAGTGTCAGTGGAAGCGGCCGGCGAAGCCCTGCCCCCTATCGGCGCGCGCCATGTGGCCGCCGCGGTGGTGGGCAATGCGCTTGAGTTTTACGACTTCACCACCTTCGCCCTGTTTGCGACCCAGATCGGCCTGACCTTTTTCCCGACCCAGGACAAGTTCCTGAACCTGATGCTGGCGCTGGCGACTTTCGGCATCGGCTTCATCGGCCGTCCCGTGGGCGCGGTGGTGCTGGGGCTGATCGCCGACCGGGTCGGACGCAAGCCCGCTTTGCTGCTGAGCTTTACCCTGATGGGTGGCGGCCTGATTGGCATGGCGCTGGTGCCATCCTACGCCAAGATCGGCGTCCTCGCGCCCATTCTGGCGGTGACTTGCCGGCTGGTTCAGGGCTTCGCGCTCGGCGGCGAGGTTGGACCGACGATGGCGTTCCTGATCGAGGCGGCGCCAGCGGGCCGTCGCGGCTTCTACGGCTCCTGGCAGAGCGCCAGCCAGTCGATCGCCCAGATGACCGGAGCCTTCGTCGGCGTAATCTTGTCGAGCATCCTCACGCAGCATGAGTTGGTGGACTGGGGGTGGCGCGCCGCTTTCCTTATCGGCGCGGTCGTGTTGCCGTTCGGCCTGATCGTGCGCGGCAGCCTGCCCGAGACGCTGCATCGGCACGAGCCCAAGCTTGAGGCCCATCCCGACTCCGCGGACCTGATCAGCCATGCCCGACCAATCATCCTGGGCATGGTGATGATCATGAGTTTCACCACCTCGACCTACGTCATGGGATACATGACCACCTACGCGCTGCAGACTCTGCACATGCCGTCGAACATCTCGTTCGGCGCCGGCCTGGTGAATGGCGCGGCGGGGGTGGTGTTCACCCTGGCGGGCGGGGCGCTGTCGGACCGGTATGGCCGCAAGTGGGTGATGCTGGCGCCTCGGATCGTGTTCCTGATGGCGACACTGCCGGGATTCTATCTGATGATCCGCTTTCACAACGCCTTGGCCCTGTACGCCGCGATCGGGGTTATCGCGGCCCTGAGCTCCCTCTCGACCGGAGCGGCGCTGATCAGCCTCACCGAGGTGATCCGCAAGGAGGTGCGAGGCGTCGGCGTCGGTGTGGTCTACGCCGTCGCGGTGACCCTGTTCGGCGGCGCGACCCAGCCGATCATCGCCTGGCTGACCCACTCCACCCACAACGCCATGGCCCCGGCCTATTACATGGCGGCCACCAGCCTGATTGGCATCTGCGCCATGACCATGATGCGCGAGACGGTGGTTCGGCCTGCTGGGGCTAGAAGGTTCGGCGAATCCTGAAGTTCACCAGCGAACCGATCTCCTGGGTGCGCGAGTCGATCTCATCGGGAACGGAGTACAGATTGCGCGGACCGGCGTAGTCCGTGATCACCTTGGTGATCCCGTGTGAGAACAGATTGATCGCATCCACGCGCAGGCCCAGGCGAGGCGTGGGTTTGTACTCGTAATAGGCGTTGAAGCTGGGCTCGAAGCGGAACACGTCGATCTCATCGAACCGGTAGTCCGTCTCGACCCAACCGTTGTTGAAATCGACGCCCCAGGTGGAGTTCAGCTGGGTGAGGTCCTGGGTGAAGTGAGCGCCCCACTCGAAAGGGTGCACGCCGCTCTGGGGGCGCGACTGAAACGTGGTCGGGTCGATCACCTCGGTCTCGCGCCAGGTCGCGGTGGTCTTGAATTGAGCATCCTTCAGGCCCAGCCGGTCGAGCGGCACGGTGAAGTCGGCGATCAGATCGTTTTCGGTTCCCTTCGGCAGGTTGCCGCCTTCGTCGAAGTAGGTCTGGGCGAGGGGATCGTAGATCGGAATCCGGTCGAGGGCGTCGGTGATGTCTTCGTGGCGGAGGGTGACGGTGGCGTCGCCGCCGGTCCAGAACCGGTGCTCGAAGGCGCTTTCATAGACCCAGTCCTGCTGTGGCACGACATTGGGATTGCCGGCGTGCAGGCCGCCGACATTGAGCGAGCCGGACGCGGCGAACGCGCCGAAATCGAGCTGACCGACCTCGCGCTCTATCCGCAGCCGCACCTGGTTGGTGGGATTGGGCGCCCAGATGAACACGACCCGCGGCTTGACGTATGACAGCGACTTGCCTTCCTGGACGTCGCCAGTGGCGACGACCTGCGAGTCCTCCAGGCGGACCCCGGCTTCGACGGTGTATTGCGCCATCGGCGTCCAGGTCGCCTTGAAGGCTAGCTCGCCGCGCTTTTCCGCCACCTGCTCGTCGGCGGCGGGCAGCGGCTGCAATATGCTATTCACCGCGTAGAGCGTGCCGGTGTCGAGCGTATTGTAGGCGCCCTCGACAGCGCTCTCCAGGGTCAGGAAACGCCAAGGCGTGTAGGTCAGGGTGGATCGGACGATGCTTTCGTCGGTCAGGTTCTTGATCGAGAAATATTCATCGTCGCCGACGGCGTCGTACAGCGACAGCTCGTGCTGGCGGCTGGATTGCTGGATCGCCAGAGTCTCCAGCGTGGCCTGTGGCCCAAGATCGTGGGTGTAGTGAACGCCGATCTCGCCCCTCACATCGTCGTTCTCGTCCTTGTAGGTGTCGTCGCCGTCCGCCGGGAAAGAGGCGTCGTCGGCCTCGTGATCGATATAGTTGTCCAGGCCGATCAGGCCGTTGATCCGAAAGCGCCCGCCCAGCAGCGGGGTCTCGAACGTCGAGGTCAGCGAAGCGTAGGTCCCGCCCGCCTTGGTCCAAAGATGTGATGAATAGTAGACATCGCCAGTCCCGTCCGAAGTGGTGTGGGGACCCGAACCTGAGCCGTTGTCGACGAAGCCGCCATTGAGGAAGGCGATTTCGAACGACTGGTCATTGGCCTTCTGCGTCCACTCGAGGCGGCTGCCGGGAATCTCTACGCCGCTTTGCAAAGAAATCTTGTCTTGCAGCGACACCACGCCTTCACGGACGCCGCCGGATTTCAGGATGACGTTGGCCATCACCGTGTGGCCCTGCATGTCGATGCCGGGCGCGCCGCCGCTGATCACGTCGATGCGCACGACCTGATCGGCCTGGATTCGGCTCAGCGCGGTGCCCAGGTCATCCTGTTTGCTGGTGGGTCGCTCGCCGTCGATCAGCACATTGCCGGCCGCGTCGGCGAAGCCGCGCACCTGGGCGCCTGGGTCAAACGAGAATCCCGGCAGGCGCCGCACCATGTCCCAGGCGGTATTCGGTTTGTAGACCGCGAAGAAGTCAGCGGCGTAGGAAACCACCCCCTCCCCAGGCGAGGCGCCTTCCGCGAGGCCCGTGGGTGGCGCAGGCGCCGTCGCTCCGGCGCTGACCGGCGCCAGGGCCGCTCCGGCCAGGAGGATCGCCGCAGTCGTGGCCGCGAGGCGGGTCATTGGGTTAAGCCATGCTGCGGGAGACCGCTCCCGCCGCGGCGTCTGCGCGGCAGGTGGCGAAACCCCCTGGATTAATTGTTTCTGTGACGCAAAAGCGAAATGATTGAGCCTCTTGTTTGGGCCAAATGGGGCGAAACTTGGGTACAGGGCGAAGCTTACTAAAAGTTCACGTGGGCCCTCGTGTCGGCCCGGCGCCGGATTTCTGCTCGCGGCCCGGGGCGCGATCCTCTATCCGGAAATCATGAACGCGGACGATCAGAAAAGGGCGGTCGGCTATGCCGCCGCGGACCTTGTGAAAGCCGGAATGACGGTGGGTCTCGGCACCGGCTCGACCGCGGCCTGGTTCGTGCGCGCCCTGGCCGAACGCAAGCTGGACATTCGCGGGGTTCCGACCTCGGAAGCCACGGCGGAGCTGGCTCGAAGCCTCGGCCTGACGGTGCTGGACCTGGATTCCGTCAGCCAGATCGACCTGACGGTCGACGGCGCCGACGAGATCGGACCGGGGCTGTCGCTGATCAAGGGCGGCGGCGCGGCCTTGCTGCGCGAGAAGCTGGTGTGGGAGGCCTCGCGTCGCTGCGTCGCCATCGCCGATGGCAGCAAGGTGGTCAGCCCGTTCGGCCGGTTTCCCCTGCCCATCGAGGTGATCGCTTTCGGCCATAAGGGCACCGCCAACCGGCTCTGCGATGCGTTTGCCGAGTGCGACCTGGGGGTCGCGCCCCGTCTGCGCCTGAAGGACGGCGTCCCGGTGCGAACCGACAGCGGCAACCTTATCTATGACGCGGCGTGCGGGGCGATCCCCGATCCGGCGCTGCTGGCGCGGGCCATCAAGTCTGTGACCGGCGTGGTCGAGCACGGCCTGTTCCTGGACCTGGCGGACGAGGCGCTGGTGTCGGGTCCGGGCGGTGTCCAACATCTGACGCCCTGAAGGGCGCCAAGGAGGCGATCTTGGCTAAGTATGACTACGACCTGTTTGTGATCGGCGCGGGCTCCGGCGGCGTGCGCGCGGCCAGGGTCGCGGCCATGACCGGCGCCAAGGTCGCCGTGGCCGAGGAATACCGCGTCGGCGGCACCTGCGTGATCCGCGGCTGCGTGCCCAAGAAGCTGATGGTCTACGCCTCCGGCTTCACGCGTGATTTCGAGCTCGCGCGTGGGTTCGGCTGGACCATCGACAATCCGACCTTCGACTGGCCGGCCTTCCTGATGAACAAGGACCAGGAGATCGCCAGGCTGTCCGGGGTCTACACCAGCAACCTGACCAAGGCGGGCGCGGACCTGTTATACGGTACGGCGCGGTTCCTCGATCCTCATACCCTGGAAGTGAAGGGCGAGAAGGGGACCACCAAGGTCACCGCCGCCAAGATCCTGATCGCCGCCGGCGGACGTCCGGTGTTGCCGGAGAATGTGCCAGGCATCGAGCACGCCATCACCTCCGAGGAAGCCTTTCACCTGCAGGAACTGCCCAAGAAGATGGTGATCGTCGGCGGCGGCTATATCGCCGTGGAGTTCGCCTGCATCTTCCATGGCCTGGGCGTTGACGTCACGCTGATCTATCGCGGCGACAACCTGTTGCGGGGATTCGATGAGGATGTCCGCGCCCACATCGCCCAGGAATTCCGCCAGCGCGGCCTGAAGGTGGCCCTGGCTTGCCAGCACCAGAAGATCGAGAAGCGCGAAGACGGCATGCTGCTCAGCCACACCGCCGACGGCCATGTGCTGGAGAGCGAGGTGGTGATGTTCGCCACCGGCCGCAGCCCCCATGTGAAGGGGCTCGGCCTGGAGAAGGCGGGGGTGAAGCTGACCGACAAGGGCGCCGTGGCCGTGGACGAGTTTTCGCGCACCAACGTCGAGCACATCTGGGCCGTCGGCGACGTCACCGACCGCCTGCCGCTGACCCCGGTGGCGATCCGCGAGGGCCAGTGCTTTGCCGAGACCGAGTTCCTCGGCAAGCCGATGAGCTTCGACCACGCCGATGTCGCGACCGCCGTCTTCTCCCAGCCGCCGGTGGGCGTCGTCGGCCTCACCGAGGCGCAGGCGCGCCACAAGCTGGGCGCGGTGGATATCTACCAGACCCGCTTCAAGCCCATGCGGTCCGGCTTCGCCGGCGGCGACGAGCGGATGCTGATGAAGCTGGTGGTGGAACGGTCCAGCGACAAGGTGGTCGGCTGCCACGTGGTCGGCGCCGACGCCGCCGAGATCATCCAGATGGCCGCCATCGCCGTCAAAGCCGGCCTGACCAAGGCCCAGTGGGACGCGACGTGTGCGTTGCACCCGACCGTGGGTGAGGAGCTGGTGACCCTGCGCGAGAAGTACGTGCCGGCGGAGCTGGCAGCGGCGGAGTAGGGGGGTGCGTCGTCAGATATACGGAATTTCCGTATAGAACTCAATGACAGGCCGCGACTTCACCTGGGACGACGTCAAGGCGCAAAGCAACCTTGCCAAGCATGGCGTGCCGTTTCCCTACGCGGCTCGCGTCTTCCTGGATCCCAAGAGGGTCGAGTTCGACCCTCGCCGGAGGGCGATGGGGAGATCAGGCGCAAGGCGGCCGGGCGGATCGAAGGCAAACTCTACGTGGTCGTCTACACCGACCGCGAAGGCGTTCGCCGCATCATCTCGGCGCGCCGGACTAACGTGACGGAGGAGCGAGCATATGGCCAAGTTCAGTCTTGATGCGAAAGCGCCGCCGCAACTCACGCCCGAGGAACTCGAGCGACTGGACGGCCTGACCGACGGGCAGATCACCTCGGCGGCGGTGGCAGATGCGGACAACGGGCCACTCTCCAAGAGCGAACTCGGCAAGCTTCGCAGCGCAAACTTGGTGCGCCGGGCCAGGGCGCACACCGGTCTCAGCCAGGCGGCCTTCGCGAAAACCTACCGCATCAACGCCGCCCGCCTGCGCGATCTGGAGCAGGGACGAACTCAGGCCGACAGCGCCCTGCTGGCCTATCTGGTGGTGATCGAAAAAAACCCCGACGCCGTCCTGCGCGCCCTCGCGGAGTGAGGCGGGTGTTCGCCCTCGCGATCTTTGCCACCTGCTCCCATCTGCGCTAAAAGCCGCGCCCTCGCGAGGACCTTATGAACGACCGTTGGACGCCGTCATCCTGGAGAGCCAGGCCGGCCAAGCACATGCCCGCCGACTATCCCGATCCCGCCGCTCTCGCGCGTGTCGAGGAAGGATTGCGCAAGATGCCGCCGCTGGTGTTCGCCGGCGAAGCGCGCCGCCTGAAGAGCCTGCT
>Ga0302314_10005641_pt1 | contig 22758 bp, 23 predicted proteins | sample III_Palsa_N2_3_FD_200533 | JGI IMG/M metagenome (GOLD analysis project Ga0302314, IMG submission 200533) | Peat permafrost microbial communities from Stordalen Mire near Abisko, Sweden - III_Palsa_N2_3 | ecosystem: Environmental > Terrestrial > Soil > Palsa > Peat permafrost | place: Sweden... | reverse complement strand
CCCGCCTGGCCGCCACCACCAGCGTGTTCCCGGCGTTGGTGGTGTAGCCGTTCTTCACCCCGATCAGGCCCGGGTAGTGGTCGACGCCGTCGATGCCGGAGAGCAGCCGGTCGGTGTTGTCGATCTCGAAGGGCTTGCCCCTGGTGGCCGGACCGCCGGGGAACTCCGCCGCGGCGGTCGAGCAGTAGCGGGCGAAGTCGGCGTTGCGCAGCCCGTCCCGCGCGAACAGGCTCAGGTCGTACGCCGAGGAGACCTGCCCGGGCTCGTCGTAGCCGTCCGGGGTGACCACCTGGGTGTCGTCCGCGCCCAGGGCCACGGCCTTCGCCTGCATCTGGGCGACGGTCGCCGGGACCCCGCCGTTCATCGCGGCGAGCACATGCACGGCGTCGTTCCCGGACCGCAGGAAGACCCCGAGCCACAGCGCGGAGACGGTGTAGGTCTGCCCGGACACCACTCCGACCTGGCTGCTGCCCTGGCCCATCCCGGCCAGGTCGGCGTCGGTGACCCGGTGCGTCTCCGAGGCCGGGAGCTTCGGCAGCACGGTGTCCGCGAACAGCGTCTTCAGCGTGCTGGCCGGGGGCAGCCGCCAGTGCGCGTTCCTGGCGGCCAGCACCTGGCCGGTGCCGTCGTCGGAGACGATCCAGGACAGCGCCGACAGGCCCGCCGGCAGCGCCGGGGCGCCCGGCAGCGGATCGCTCTGCACCCCGCCGAGGCCCAGGCGCGGCCCGCCGACGGTGGACATGACGGCGGGCGGCCGGGCCGCCGGGGTGGCGGCGGCGTTCGCGGTGGCGGTCGGGCCGCCGACGGTCACCGCGACAGCGGTCGCGGCGCACAGGGGGACTGCCGTCCATACGAGACGATTTTCGAGACGCACGCAGCGACGGTACCCGATCGATCCGCGCCCTCACCGGACCGGACGGAAGTCCCCCCGGTTAGCCCGCACCCAGCAGGGGCCTCGCATACTGGGGCAATGAAACTGAGCCGCCGCGCCTCCTGGTTCCTCACCGCCTTCGGCATCTGGTCGATCTGGATCTGGGTGACGTTCTAGAAGACACTAACCATCAGAGTCTGAACGGAACGAAGGCGCAGGTCAGCACCATGGGGAACGATCAGGGCATGTCACCCTTCCTGTCACCGGGCATCGACCCCGCACGCCTCGACACGGTTCGGGTTGCCGTCTACGCCCGACAGTCACACCGCCGGGCCGACGCATCCGAAGCGTCCCCCGAAGCCCAGCTAAACGCGTGCATTGCTCTGGTTGCGTCGCGCGGGTTGCAGAACTGGGCAGTCGTCGCAGAGTTCAAGGACATCGGTAAGTCCGGGTGGGACCCGAGTGTAGAGCGCCCCGGTTTCGAAGCCATGATGGCCGCCGTTGAGCGTGGCGAGATCGACGTCATTGTGATCAACGAGCTTTCGCGGCTCACGCGACAGGGCGCGTTCGAGGCCATGAAGATTGACCAGCGCTTGCGTGCCTATGGGGTGCGGCTGGTCTCCGTGCAAGAGCCGTTCCTAGACACCAGCACGCCGGTAGGTGAAGCGATCTTCGCCCTTATCGCGGCCCTGGCGAAGCAAGACAGCGACATCAAGGCCGCTCGTATATCCGGCGCGAAAGATGAGATACGCGCGGTTGGCGGACACCACAGTGCGGATGCTCCCTATGGGATGACGACTGAGCGGAAGCAAATCGGGAAGCTGACCGTCACTATCCTGGTGCCGGACCCGTTTCACTCGGCTATCGTCCGCCGCATTTGTGATCTGGTCATGGACGGATATTCCTACTCCGCCATCGCTAAGCGGATGAACGAAGACGGTGTTCCCACCCCAGGACTCAGGAAGGGTAGGGCAACCGAAGACCGGCTGAAGTCGTATGCCGACCGGTCCGGGGCGGGGCGTGTCGAAACGGGCGTGATTTGGCGTGCGCAGACGGTTCGAGGCATCGTCACTCACCCCGCTATCGGCGGCTTTGCTGTCGCCCGTGAACCGCGCGGGGCAAAGGGAACTCTCTACAACGTCATTGCCCGTGACGAGTCTGGACAACCGCTCACGCCGCATAAGGGCATCCTGACGGGTGCTCAGTGGTTGCTGATGCAAGAGAAGGTCGGCACTCGGAAACTGAAGCCCGGCAGCCGGCCAGTGAAGGCCGTTCCACAGCTTTTGAGCGGGTGGCGATTTGCTCGCTGTGGACTCTGTGACAATGCCCTTGGGCAGGCTAAGCCGTACTACCTGTGCGCGAACCCCGTTGGTCATGGTGGGCTTGCTGTGCAGATTGGGCAGGCAGATAACTACGTCGCCCGGCGAGTCTGGTCGAAGATTGCCGCCGCAGATATGAGCGACCCAACCGACCGCGCATGGTTGATCGCTGCCGCAACCCGCTTCGCCGAACAGCGCGACCTGTCCGGGGTCGAGGATGAGCGAACGGAGACGAAGGCTCACCTCGACCACGTACGCGAATCCATCGACCGGCACCGTGCAGAGCGCAGCGCGCGGGCGTGGCAGGGGCCCAGTGGTGCAGCAGCATGGAACGAGACCATGGATAAGTACCAAGACTGGGAAGAGCAGTGCACGACACGACTCGCTGAACTCGACGCGAAGGTAGACGACAGCGTTCGCATCCCTGCCGACTGGTTCGCGCCCGGCATCGACCCGACAGCCCCCGGAACGCCGTGGGCAAGCTGGGACGTGTTCAAGCGACGTGAGTTCCTGGGGCTGTTCCTCGAAGGGGTCTCGTTCGTCGAGGGTCGAGTTAAGGGCGAAGACGGCAAACAGAAGATCCTCGCAATTGCCGACCGCACTCGGTTGCACTGGCGACCAGTGCCCGACGATGTCGACACCGAAGCAACGGCGGTCATCGTCGAAGCTGACTCGGTGCCGGTGGGAACATGAAGCCATGGCAGACAGCGGAGAGTACGGGGAAGCACGCATGATCGAGATGCAAGCCGAAGCGCGACAGCGAGCCAGCAAACTACTCGCGCACGTGGTCGAGGAGTCGCACGTCTCGCCTGCCGTTCTCGCGGCACTGCTGGACGCCGAGATTGCCAGGCACTCCCTTGCCAAGCTGGACGCAGAAGCGTCGGAAGGGCTCTACAACAGCAATGCGGGCGCTGAGCGACTCGCTCTGCGACGCAAGGCAGTTCAGGACTCCCTAGACGAAGCCGAGCACCGAGCGGAGCGCATCGACAGCGAGCACCGTACCCGCTTCCTGACTGAGGCCAACCGGCCGCAGACGCCCCGCCAGAACCCGTAGACGCCCGCACACAGCTCGATCTCGCCCCGGTAAGGCTTCGGCCCCGCCGGGGCTCTTTTTTGCCTTAGAATTGGTTGTGCTTGCCAACCATCTACGGAAGGTGCTCGCCTGCTCACTCGGCGTTGCCAATCAGCGGGGATGGCTGATCCTGGCGTGACGTCGTGATGGTTCTTCGTTCTTTCTCGTTTGCCTATAGAAACTCTTAAGGGAAACGGGAAACAACGTTCGTTCGTCTCGGCGTCGCACAGACGGACTGGAGAACCCTTCCGTTCTAGTATCACCAGAGAGCAGCGACACCGCGCACCCCTGGCAACACGGCGGACCGAGATCGCCTCTCCAGTTCCCCGACGCTCCCGAATCTTCCCGATCGGTTGAGCGTCGGGATTCGCCTCGTAGCTCAGTTGGTCAGAGCACGTGTCCTACACACACGGTGCCGGTGGTTCGAATCCATCCGGGGCGACAGAGCCAGAATCCGACCTGTGATCCGGTTGACGTTCTGACTAGGGGTTGGTGTACGCGTTGCACTCTGGACTAGTACGGCGGACCTAATCACCCGCCCGAACACTCCGGAAGATCCGGTTCGATTCCGGAACCCCGGCTAATCAGACCACCTACTAACGTTAGTAGGTGGGTCATGGAGTGACCTTGCGAACATCCTGCCTCGACTGTGACGCGTTCCCGACCCGTAGGGGTCGCTGTATGGCTCATTATGAAGCCTATGAACGTAGATCGACCGTGAAGGCATGGCGCAAGCGTCGTGCGTTGCTGGCAAGCGGAAATGACGCTGCCGCTCGACTTCGCTCCGAAATCAAGCGATCCGGTGAAGCGCGTTGCGCGAAGTGCCGGAATCTCGTTCTCGCGTCCGCTGTAGACGTCGATCACATTGTTCCGCTTGCCCATGGTGGCGGAGACGTCGACAGCAACGTTCAGGCGCTCTGTCGGCCGTGTCACAAGCTGAAGACGCGCCTCGACTTCGATGCGGCCAATACATCATCCTGAGGTGACGACATTTCCGTTTGCGTGCTCTGTGGTGCTGTGGCTGTAGTGAACTGGTCGAGGCGACCGAATCCGACTGAACTCGCCGGCATTGTGTCGGCTGTTCAGAATCAGCAGTCGCAGATCACTGCACTCGCCGATCCGTCGCTTCCATCACCGGTCTTTCCGGCGTTGCCGACGGCGACCGATTCAACCATTTCGGTATGTGCTTGTGCGGCTCATGCGATCACTCTTGCTCTGGCGAGTCAGGTTCACCAGTCGACTTGCAGTGCGCCGAATGCTGCAACGCTGCCCAACTGCAACTGCACTCCGGAAGTTCCGGTAACCATGAACCTTGGTGTTCCCGACCTTCCTACAGGGTGGTAGTCGAGTGGCACAACGACCCTGTCTGATCTGCAAGAGACTGACTAGAAACCCGTCGCGATGTGATGCCTGTCCGGTCACGGATAGAGAGCGTCGGCGTGGCAATTCCACTCAGCGTGGTTATGGTTCGCGCTGGAGTCGGCTCTCTAAGGCTGTTCTCGCTGAGCATCGTTCGTACTACGGCGATTGGTGTCCTGGTTGGCGTATTGATGGCCATATCAGTAATGACCTGACAGTGGACCACATCATTGCTAAGGCGAGCGGTGGCACTGATGACCGAGCGAATCTAGCCGTTCTCTGTCGCGCCTGTAATGGCCGCAAGGGAAGCCGTTCGGAATAGCGAATGTGAATTGCATATCGCAATTGTGAATATGGGTGCTCATTAGAAGTAGTACCCATGTATGCGGGTGGGGGTAGGTAAATGTCTACGTATATGCAATATACGGACCCCGGCCCCATGGCTGCACACACGGCCGCAGGTTAGATGGGGGGGGGTCTTGCATGTCGGGACCACCCCCAATGCCGAATGAGCGCAAGCGCAAGCTCGGAAATCCCGGCAAACGTGCACTTCCGAAGGCTGCTGACGTCGTCGCGCTGCCTGGTCTGCCGTTCGCGCCACCCTCCGACCTTGAACCCGCCGGGTTGGCCTTCCTGGCTGATGTCGTGGCCTCGACTCCATGGCTCGCCGATACCGACCGCCCAACGGTCGAGCTTGCGGCTCGATTGGTCGACGAATGCGCCGGAATGGCCGCAGAAATCGCCGAGATGGGCCGAATGTACGTCACTGACAAGGGATACCCGGTCATTAATCCTTTGGTCGGTGCGCTGGCGACCAGTCGAAAGCAACTGCATTCCGTATTGGCGTCGCTCGGCTACACGCCGGCGGACCGAACTCGAATGGGGCTCGCCGAGGTTAAGGCGCGAGACAAGTTCGAGGAAATGCTAGAAAGGCGAGCCAATCGAGAGGGGTAGCGCTTGAGTGGCCCCCTTTGGCTTACGAAGGTCGCTCCGGAGGACATCGCACGGGGTGATGGCGATCATTTCGGCGCGTTTACGGAATTCCTTCGCGTGACGAAAGACAGTGTCGGCGGTTCCGCTGGCGAGCCGATGGTTATGCGCCATTGGCAGACGGACATGATTAGTCGCCTTCTGGCTCGGCGTGCTGATGGCCGCCTGAGGCATCGACAGGCACTTATCGGCGAGCCGAGAAAGAACGGCAAGAGCGCGCTCGGGGCCGGAATCGGGCTTTATGGGCTCGCCTTCGGGCCGAAGGGTGGCGAGGTCTTCTCGTGTGCTGCCGATAAAGAGCAGGCAAGAATCGTTTTCGGCGTCGCGAAGAAGATGATCGAGCTTGAGCCGTTTTTCAACGGTCGTTTCCGACTCTACCGGGACGCAATCGAGTTCCCGGCGACCGGCTCCGTCTATCGCGTTCTGTCCGCTGAAGCCTTCACGAAGGAGGGGCTGAACCCTCACCTCGTTCTCTTCGACGAGGTGCACGCGCAGCCAACCCGCGAACTGTGGGACGTGATGGCGCTCGCTACCGGTGCGCGTGTCGAGCCGCTGATTGTCGGCATCACTACTGCTGGCGTCAAGAGCGACAGTTCCGGCGGCGACAGCCTTTGCTACGGCATGTACCAGTACGGGTGTCAGGTTGCCAGCGGTGAAGTCGACGACCCGGCGTTCTACTTCGAATGGTGGGGAGCGCCTGAGAACGCCGACCACCGGGATCGTGCCGTTTGGGCTGAGGCCAACCCCGGTTTCGGCGACATCGTCTCTGCGGACGACTTCGAGTCGGCCGTGTTGCGCACGCCGGAAGCCGAGTTTCGGACGAAGCGGCTTAACCAGTGGGTGAGCGCCGCTCAGGCGTGGTTGCCCGCCGGCACATGGGACGCGTGCGTAGATACCACGCGAGAGATTGCGGATGGTGCGGACGTTGTCCTTGGCTTTGATGGCTCATTCAATAACGACAGCACGGCGCTTGTCGTCGTCGAGTGCCCGACCGATGGACGGCTACCACATGTCGACGTCGTCGCAGCGTGGGAACGCCCTCAGAACACGGGTCAAGACTGGTCTGTGCCGATTGTGGACGTCGAAGCCGAGATTCGCGCGGCTTGTCGACGCTGGACGGTTCGGGAAGTAGTTTGCGACCCCTACCGCTGGGCTCGGACGTATCAAATCCTCGAAGACGAGGGTTTGCCGATCGTGGAGTTTCCCCAGTCTCCCGCGCGCATGATCCCAGCGACGACCAGGTTTTTTGAAGCGGTAATGAACCGCACCATCACGCATTCCGGCAACCCGCGCCTAGCGCGCCACCTTGCCAACTGTGTGATCCGCACGGATTCGCGCGGCTCTCGACTCTCGAAGGACTCGAAGGGCAGTCCTCGAAAAATCGACTTGGCCGTTTCGGCGGTCATGGCGCTTGAGCGTGCGTGCGTCGAACCCGAGCGTGACCCTGAGCCCCAATTCTGGCGCTGGGACGACCTATAGGCACCTACTAACGTTAGTAGGTGCTCCGATTGGAGCGACCACATGAACGACCGGAAGGAACACAAGCGCCGGGCGCTCTCTGATGTGGCCGACCTAGCGGGTATCGGCTGTCTGGTCGCCGCTGGCTGGTCATGGAGCGGGATTCTCGGGCTTGCGCTACTCGGCGGGGCGCTGGTGCTGATTGGTTGGGTGACCGACCATTAGTTTTACCCGTCGCGCCGCTGAGCGCAGAGCCTTTGTTCCGAGTGGGGCGGGTGACCCGTGGGCGATTCCCACGAACGGCAGCCTTGCGGCAATCACGTCCGCCGGCGTCCCGGTCACCGAAGACACGGCAATGCAACTACTCGTAGTCGCTTCCGCTGTGCGCATCCTGTCTGATGCTGTCGCCGGACTCCCTTTCGATGCGGTCCGGATGCAGGGAGAGATTCGCCGGACTCTTGAGCCCCCGCCGGGGATCATCTCCGACCCGTTCGGGGGTGCGGCTAACACGTCGCTTCCGTCGAGGCGTCTCGGGCTCTCTCAGATGATGGTCTCGCTGTTGCTGCGAGGGAACGCGTATTGCCTGGTGCTGTCTCGGGACTCCCGAGGGTATCCAAACCGGCTGATGGTGCTTCATCCCGACCGCGTGAAGTGCACGCTCGACGGGAATGGGCAACGGGTCTACGAAGTCAACCGGAAGCCGGTTGACGCTGACGACATCGTTCATATCCTGGGGCTTGCCTACCCGGAAGCCGCTACCGGTATCAGCGTCATTCAGTACGCGCGGAACGCCATCGGCTTGGGGCTCGCCGCCGAGGAATTCGGAGCCCGCTTTTTCGGCAACGGCGCTCACATGAGCGGCATTGTCGAGGTGCCCGGCGACCTCGACCGAGAGCGAGCCCGACAGCTCAAAGAGTCGTTCACGGCTTCGCATGGCGGACTCAGCCATGCCCACACGGTAGGTGTGCTTTCTGGTGGTGCATCCTGGCGACCGATATCGGTCACGCCTGAGGATGCCCAGTTTTTGGGCACGCGCGCCGCGCAGACCATCGACCTAGCGATGTTGTTCGGGATTCCGCCGCACATGCTCGGACAGACCGACAAAACTACGAGCTGGGGCACCGGCATCGAACAGCAGGGGCTCGGATTTTTGGCGTACACCTTGAATCCGTGGCTCGGGCGCTTCGAAGATGCGTGGTCATCGCTCATGCCGAAACCGCAGTGCGCGCGCTTCAATGCTGACGCACTTCTGCGCACCGATACGGCCGGCCGCTATCTCGTCTACGGCGCTGCCCGGTCCGCCGGAATCCTCACTCAGAACGAAATCCGGGCTTTGGAAAACTTCGCCCCGGTCGAGGGTGGCGACAACATCGCGGCCCCGCTGAATAGCAACGTCGCGCCCATTAAGGACACGGGGGCTTCGCCTTCGCCAATGAAGGCCGATGCAATGGGGGCTGTGCTTTAGTGACCGACCTTTCCATACGCGCCACCAATGGTGGTGCTGTTGAAACACGTAATCGTCCGTTCGATGACGCTCAGATACGTGAGCATCCGGACGGCTCAGGGGGGAATCTTCTCAGGTTCACCGGCTATGCGTCCGTGACTGAGACCCCCTACACCATGAGTGACTATCTCGGCGACTACTCCGAGGTAGTGCGCCGGGGGGCTTTCGCTAAGACCCTGGCGAACGGGGCTGACGTGCCGTTCAAGCTGAACCATGAGGGCTTGACGCTGGCCAGGACCAAAAGCGGCACTATGCGGCTCGCTGAGGATGAGCGCGGCCTTCATGTCGAAGCCGACCTGAACCCCGCTCAGTCGGCCGTGCGTGACCTTCAGATCGCCATGGATCGCGGCGACCTCGACGAAATGAGTTTTGGCTTTCGGGTCACTGGTCAGTCGTGGTCGCCTGACTGGAGTCAGCGCGACATTACCGAAGTCGACATGCACAAGGGTGACGTAAGCGCCGTGAACTACGGCGCGAACCCTCACACGGCCGGCGCTTCCCTTCGGTCTCGTGAAGCCGCTGACGCGCTCCGTGCGCTCCGCTCTGGGGTCGAGCTGACCCCGGACAAGCTAGATGCGATTTTCGCCCTTCTGGGGGCGCTCGGCGGTCTTCCCGAGCCTGCCCCGGCGATTGAGTCGCTGTCCGTTCCGGACCTGTCCCTGTATTGCGCCCGTCTTCGCGCACTGGACATCTCTCCCCGCCATTCGTAAGGAACCTTTTTGACCAAGCGTGAGCTTATTGCTGATCTCATTTCCAAGCGCGCTGCGATGCGCTCCGCTATCGACGAGGTGCTGAAGGTAGCTCAGTCGGAGTCGCGCGGCCTTACCGACGATGAGTCGAGCCGCTTCGACACTGACGAGTCCGAGATTCGCGCGCTCGACGACCGCATTTCCGAACTCGATGCTCAGCTTCGGATGGATGAGGCTTCCGAAGAGATGCGGAAGCGCTATGCGCCGTCCGTTCAGGTCACCAGTGAGCCTGAGGTGTATCGGAAGGCCAACGACGGGCGGTCGTACTTCCGAGACCTTCACCTTGCCCGAAACAAGGGTGACCGTGACGCGCTCGACCGACTGATTCGCAACGACCGCATTCGCGCGGCTCAGGACGAGAAGCGTGCGGCGCTGTCGACCGCCAATGGCGGCGGTGGCGAGTTCGTTCCGCCCCTGTGGCTCGAACAGGACTTCATCGCCTTCGCGCGCCCCGGTCGAGTCGTGGCGAACCTGTGCCCCACCATGGAGCTTCCGGCCGGAACCGACTCGATCAACATCCCGAAGATCAATACCGGTACGCAGGTTGCTCCGCAGACAGCGCAGAACGGCGGAGTCCTCGAACAGGATCTCACCACGACCAGCGTTTCTAGTCCGGTCGTGACCATCGCGGGTGGCCAGACCGTTTCGCTTCAGCTTCTCGAACAGAGTCCGCTGAACATTGACTCTGTCGTGCTCGCCGATCTCGCGGCGGCCTATGCCGTTCAGCTCGACACTCAGGTGATCCAGGGTGCCGGTACCGGTGGCACGCTGACCGGTATCACGACCCTGGCCGGTACGAACGCGCTCGCTTTCACCAGCGCTTCGCCGACGCTTGCGGCTCTGTACTCGAAGCTTGCGGGTGCCATTCAGGCGATCCACACCAGCCGATTCCTGCCCCCGGACGCAATCATCATGCACCCGCGCCGTTGGGCGTGGGCAATCGCGCAGCAGGACACGCAGGGTCGTCCGCTGGTTGTCCCTGCGGCCGGCGGTCCGATGAACGCTGTCGGCAACCTGTCGGCGAATGCGTCTCAGGGCTTTGTGGGTTCGATGCTGGGGCTTCCCGTCTATGTCGACGCGAGCCTTCCGACGAACCTCGGTACCGGCACCAATCAGGATGTTGTCCTGGTTGCTCGCATGGCTGACCTGATGCTCTGGGAGTCCGACATTCGGGCTGAGGCTTTCCAGCAGACGTACGCGCAGAACATGTCAGTTTACGTCCGGCTCTACAATTACGCCTCCTTCCAGCCCGGTCGATACCCGCAGTCCATTTCCGTGGTCAGCGGCACCGGTCTGGTTGCCCCCACCTTCTAAGGACAACGAGGGGCACCTACTAACTTTAGTAGGTGCCCCTTCGGGGGAGGGTCTGTGTCCCTAGAGCACTGGCGTCGACACGTTCGGCGCGTCCACATAAAGCATCACCGCGTACACACGCGGAAGTCGACGCGTAGTCACAAGCCCCGCAAGCCGCGCAAGCGCACGAAGGGCACGCACCACCTGCACCACTTGCGGCACATGCACCGGAAAGAACATCACCGGAAGTTCAAGCACCGCAAGCACCACAAAGACAAGCACCGGACGCACCTGCACCACAAGCGCCATGAGCGCAAGGGGCTGCACCGGAAGCGCCACCATGAGCGGCGCAAGCGCCATAAGCGCGCACATCGCCAGTTGCACGCGCATCGGAAGCACCATGCGCGGCACAAGCGCCGAGAGCATCACAAGCACCGGCACGAACACCACAAGCACCGGCGAGAGCACATCAGGCACCGCCACCGTTGGCGCTGAAGGGGGCATGTCTTGACTCAGGTTATGTACTTCGCTGGGCAAGACGTGCCCCTGTCGGCGACCGTGCTCGACGACAGCGGGAATCCGGCGACGGAATCCATGACAGTCACGGTGACCGTGACTGACCCGCTCGGGAATGCGACCACGCCGGCCACTGTGAGTGCTGGTGCTGGTGTCTATACCGCTATCGCTTCGTCGGCGACGACCCTCGGGGTATGGCTGGTCGCGTGGTCGGCTGTCGGTACTAACGTCCGCTGGACATACGCGGATCAGTTCACCGTTCGCCCGGTCGGCGTAGAACAGATCGTCGACCTAGTCAGCGTGAAAAAGCACCTGAACATCAATCTGGCCGATACCCGCTCGGACGATGAGCTACAGAACTTCATTCTCACTGCCGCCGATCAGGCGCGCGACGTGGTCGGCCCGTTGCTGCCGGAAGTGCATACCGAGTGGTTCGACGGTGGCGCTTCCTGGATTTTCCCCGATTGGGTTCCGCTGGCATCGATTCTGAGCTGTACCGAGTACTACGGGCTGTCGGCGTTCCTGCTGACGGAACAGCAACTCGGCGCGCAAATGAACGCGTTCGCCTTCACGGCCGACTACACCACGGGTCAGATCACCCGACGCACTTTCGGCGGCGAAGCCGCACTGTTCGCCGCTGGCTCGAAGAACATCAAACTCACGTACACGGCGGGGCGAGCGGGCGTGATCCCGTACACGGTTCGTCTCGGAGCGCTGGAACTGATTCGCCACCTCTGGCAGCAGACGCAGCAGAGCGGCCGACCTCGATTCGGTTCCTCAGCACAAGACGGAGACGTTGCGGGCGCACCGATGGGATTCGCCCTGCCGGACCGTGTCATTGAACTGTGGTCCCCGTTCCGTCGACCTCCCGGAATCGCCTAGTGACTCTTGTCATTCCCACGTCTTCCGCCCCTGCCGCGCGTCTCTGGCTCTTCACTCAGCTATCCGCGCAGATCACCCCCGACCCGTCCAATCCCGATGCGCGCCTGATTGTCGTCTACGACGAACCGGGGCCGGATCAGCCCGAAGACATTGTGTCGGTCGGTGCCGTTCACCGCACGGTCAAGGCAAAGCGTCTGGTTGGTGGTGGCGGTCCGGGGTGGCTAGACGAGAGCTACACCGTAGAAATCACGGTCGACGTGTACCGGGGCGGCGACGACGCGCAAGGCGTGTACACGCGCGCTCAGTCCCTTGTCGATGCGGTGGTTGCAGTCGTCCGCAGTGATCCCAGTCTCGGCGACAGCGTGACCGTTGCCGTTCCGCTGACTGATCAGACGGAAGTCACTTGGGACCCCGACCACCTAGGCCGTGTGGCCACGTCCGTAATCCAAATCCAGTGCGCTAACACCATCTAGGGACTTTCTTGAATTCCTTCCGCTTCATTGGTTCGACTGAGCTGTATTACCCCACTCTCGGCATTACCGCGCTTCCTGGCCAGTGCATCGACCTTCCCGGCGAAGCGCCGGCGGATGGGTATTGGATGCCTGTCACGCCGGGGGCGGCGACCGTGACTGTACCGGCTGTCAGTGCCCCTGTAGCGGCCCCTGTCGAGCCTGCCCCGGCTCCTGCCCCCGCTCCGGCCGTTGAGCCCGCTCCCGCGCCCGTGGAGCCCGCTCCGGTGGCTCCTGTCGCTCCGGAGGTGACCAGTGCCTAAGAGTTCCGCACTCTCATTCCTAGGCATTGCACGGGAACCGGGGTTCGCCACTGCTACGGCAGCGACGGCGTACATTCCGGTGACGTCGCTCACCCCAAAGGACAGTCTCACTCTGCTGCCTGATAAGGGTTGGCGGGGTTCGATGGTTGAGCAGTACGGGGAGGTTGCCGGACCGGTCAGCGCGACCGTTGACTTCGGCGGCGACGTCTTCCCGGACACCATTGGATGGCCACTCGCTGGCGTTCTCGGCGACGTTGTCACAACCGGGTCGAGCGTCCCCTACGCGACTGCCTTTGCTGTTCTCAATAACGGCAATGGTCAGCCCGGTAGCTTCACCTTCACTGACAACTATGTGGCAGGCGTCCGGCAGTATGCGGGCGGCAAGTTCAGTGACATGAGTTTCAAGTTCTCGCCGGACGGCATGATTACGTACACGGCGAAGGCGACCACTCTCGGGTCTGTCCCAACCACCGCACCGACACCGGCATTCTCCGCACTGAAGCCGATTGCCGCATGGAACACGACCGTTTCTCTCGGCGGCACTGCTGCGGCGGGAATCATGGACGCTGAGGTAGACATTAAGCGTCCGGTCACTCTCGTGAAGGCCGTTGACGGTACTCAGTTCCCGTATCAGATTTGGTCCGGCGTGGTCAGTGTCTCCGGCAAGTTCACCATTGTGATGGAGTCGGACACACAGCTGACCAACTATCTGACCGGTGCGTCGCAGGTTCTCGACATCTCATTCACGAACGGCACGGGTGCGGCTCTGGTCGGGCTCGATCTCCACATGTCGAATGTGACTCTGTCCGGCGCTGAGATATCGCGCGGTAAGGACTACATCGAACTGAGCTGCAACTACGCGGCCAATGCGAATACCACGGACGTTGGCGCGTCCGCCGGCTACAGCCCCATCAAAGCCACCCTTACCAACGCGATTGCGAGCGGCACCTACTAATGACGACCCGTATCAATCTTCCCTCCGGTGCCTATGCCGACCTCCGAGCCGTCGAGGATGTGACCGAGCGCCAGCGTCGGCCTATTCGGCGCATTCAGGCTCAACTCACCGGAAACGCTGGCTTTCTCGATGCAGTGAATGAGGCTGAGAAGGCGGGTGGCGCAGACATGACCCCGGATGCTCAGCGCGCCATTGCTCAGGTTATGGGTGACGCGTTCGATCCGCTGGAGACCCTTAACGATCTGCTTGTGCTCGCTGCGGTTGTGTCGTGGTCCTACCCGTTTGAGCCGTCGCTTGACTCTGTGCAAGATCTTCCGGGGCGCGACCTCGACGCGCTTCGTACGGCCGTAGCGCCTTACATTGCGGCTCTTCAGCCGAACTTTGAGCCTACCCCGGACCCGGCGTCCCCTATCGTTCCCTCTGGCGAATAAGGGCAGCGCTGGAGGGGCACGACGCTGACGACCTCGACGAAGTTTCCGCCGCTCGATTCCGGACGTGGCGACTTTGCACGCTGCTGCACTGTCGCCCGTCCGACCTCGACGACCAGTCCGCAACCGAACTCGATTGGCTATTGGCCATCGACGAAACGGTTACCAAAGTGCGCCGGGCGAAGGAGTCAGGCTAATGGGTGACGGAATGGTCGGTGCCATTGTCGAGGGCGTTGGCGACGTAGTCGAGGCTTTGGAAGGCATGCAAGCCCGCGTCGATATCGCCACGCAAGCCGCACTCAAAAAGGTGCAGGCACAGGCGAAGACGTCTATCAAATCCCGCATGCGTGGACAGGCGCGCTGGAATCATCGGGGCCAGTCCAAGCGATTCCCCGATCGTCCCGCGATCACGGTTCGGAGCAGTCCGGAACACATCAGCCGTGGTGGCGGTCCGGGCAAGATGTCCGGTGAGCTTCAGCGCTCCATCCGGTCGAGCCGGAAGAGCCGGCAGGTTGGCCGGGGGACATTCAATGCGGTCGTGATGTCCGGCGGTCTCGGCGGGTACCAGAACATTTATAAGAAGTGGGTCGAAGGCAAGTTTCCCTACTTCAAACCGGGGATTGCAGCAGCAACCCCGAAGATGCCCCGAATTTGGAATGAAGCTTGGGCAAAGGCAACTAGCACAGATTAGGCGGTAGTCGATTGGCTGGACTACCTCCGGTCTTCATTGAATTTCTTGGGAACGCGACTGGTCTTTTCGCGACCATCGACGAAGCAAAGGTTGGTCTCGCAGAACTCGACGCTGAAGGCGGCGAGAGCATGGAAGGGCTCGGCATTGTCGGTAAGGCCGCAATGCTTGGCATTGGCGCTGCGGCTCTTGGCGCTGCCTACGAGTCCATAAAGATGGCCGCCGAGTTCCAGTCGAACATGGCTCTTCTTGGCACTCAGGCAGGCGCATCGAAGCAGCAGATTGCTTACCTGAGCAATGGGGTTCTGAGCCTTGCTGGACAGGTTGGGTTCTCGCCTAACTCGCTCAGCGAAGCCCTGTTTCACGTTGAGTCGTCCTTTGCCTCGATCGGTATCAAGGGGCCTCAGGCACTCGACATTCTGAAGATTGCGGCGGAGGGTGCGGCGGTTGGTCACGCCGACCTAGTCGATGTTCAGAACGCGCTAGACGCTGCGATTGCGTCCGGAATTCCGGGCGTCCAGAACTATTCGCAAGCAATGGGCGCGTTGAACGCTATCGTCGGTTCCGGCGATATGACCATGCAGGATCTCGCCGATGCCCTCGGGTCCGGCGTTCTTGCAGTGGTCAAGGGCTACGGCCTTACCCTGAACGACGTTGGCGCGGCGCTGGCGACCTTTGGTGACAACAACATCAGAGGAAAGGTCGCAGCGACGGATTTGCGCATGGCTGTTCAGGCCATGGCGGTGCCGGCCGCAACTGCCGCAGCCGACCTGAAGCGCTTCGGAATGTCGGCAACGACTCTTTCCGAGGACATGCAGAAGGGTGGGCTCAAGCTCGCCTTGAACGACCTGGTCGGCCGCATGAAAAAGGCGGGCGTTACCGGGACAGAAACCGGACAGGTTCTTACGGACATGTTCGGCAAGAAAGCCGGTTCTGGCCTCGCCGTTCTGGTCGATCAGATCGACCGGCTGAACAGCAAATACCCCGAACTCACAAAGGGCGCGACCGGCTTCGGGGCAGCATGGGCGGCGACTCAGGCAACCTTTTCCCAACGACTCAAGCAGCTTGAGGCGGGTTTTCAGGCTCTTGCCACGCGAATAGGTCTCGTCCTACTCCCGTACGCCGAGAAGTTCCTTGGGTGGCTGTCCTCGGGAATGGCGCTGATGACGCGTCACCGGTCAGTTGCGCTGGCGCTGGCGGGTGCAATCGGTGGGATTCTGGTTGTCGGTCTCGCTGCTGCGGGCGTGGCGGCGTGGTCCTTCACTGCCGCAATCCTGGCCAACCCGATCACGTGGCTTGTGGTCGGCGTGATGGCGCTCGGCGCTGGGCTGGTAATGCTGGTCATGCACTGGAAAACAGTCGTGACGTGGGTCGAGAAGACCGCCGAATCCTCTAAGGGGTTCATGTCTCTGTGGCATGCGGCGCTTGCTTTTTTTGGCGCTGCGTGGGCAGCGACGTCTAAGGAAGTCCAGGGTTGGGCGAAGTGGCTCGACGCGAACGTGTTCAAGTGGGTCATGGCTCGCGTCGGCGACCTGACGTCCTGGTGGCGCGGACACACGACTGAACTGTCTGAATTCTGGTCGCTGTGCCTAAAGCAAATCCAGGTCGTAGCAGGAATTGCCTGGGCGTTTCTGAAGGCCGGATTCGAGATTCTGGGCGATGTGATCTCTACGGCCTGGGGGATCATCGTTGCGGTAATCAAGTTCGCGTGGACGAACATCTCAAATGTCGTCACGCTCGGAATGCACCTGGTGATGAACATCATCGGGGTTGTCCTCGACTTGATAACCGGCCACTGGGGAAAAGCCTGCTCGGATTTCCTTCACCTGATTTCTCAAGCCTTTTCCGACGTGATGCACTTTTTGGGCGGCTTCCTCTCCAGCATTGTTTCGCTGGTCTGGTCGATCGGCTCCGGCATCGTCGAAGGCATCGTTCACGGAATCGAGGACGCCGGCGGCGCGATTGCGAGCACCCTAGAAGGGCTTGCGAAGGGAGCGCTCAACGCAGCGAAGTCCTTTCTCGGGATCAACTCGCCGTCGAGGCTCTTCCGGACCGAAGTCGGTCAGTGGATGGCGAAGGGTATTGCGCAGGGCATCGACGATCACGCCGACTCTGCCGCGCTGTCCATGAAGCAACTCGCCACGGGTGCCGTGGGGAGCCTAAGAGGCGCGCTGGGTACTCCACTTGCCTTGTCTGCCTCTCTGGGCGGTACGGGGCTTCCTGGTGCCCTTCCTGGTGGCACCACGGCGGGCATGCCGGACTCGGCTACTGGCGGAACCGTGACCGTGACTAACCACGTGACGGTCACGGTTGAAGGTTCGGTCAGATCAGACCAAGAGCTACGCGACATCTTCCAAGAGGAGATGTTGAAGCTGGGTGCCAGGAACAACGGCACGTGGCGACCGTATCGACGATAGAGCGGGAAGCACCTACTAACGTTAGTAGGTGCTTCCCTTCGAGGGGGACCTGTAGGTGTCGCTGAACGTCAATGCCCCACTGTACGAAGATTCTTGGGGGTCGGCATGGAACGTCAACGGTGGCGGTCCACCCCTGAATAAGTGGGTCGACGTCACCGGGCGCACTCAGGGCAGCGTGAGCATCAAGCGGGGTCGACAGTACGAACTCGACGCCATGCAGGCGGGGGAGTACTCGACAACTCTCGACAACTCCGACGGGGCACTAGACCCGTTGAACCCGAGTGGCCCATGGTTCGGCAATGTCGAACCATTTCAGCCGTTCCGGCGTCGACTCATGTGGGGTGCGTCGCCCAACCTGCTTCCGCAGCAGATCGCTAGTTGCGGCTCGGGTTGGGCGACCGGCTACAACCCGACGAACTCTGATATCGGTGTGGTGTCCGGAACGGACTCGACCGGCGGAACCGTTCAGATGCTCGGCGCGGGGAATGTCCCCAATGGCACCACGGCGTTTCAGTTTGCCGTACCGGCCGCAACTGCCGGGAATACCAACGTAGTTACCTATGATCACCTGTCTGTCCGCGCTGGCATGCCCTACGCGTTTCAGATCTACGTCCGCAATGTGACTGCCTCGACGACTGCCAACGTAGCGGCGTGCATGGGGTTCTACACCAACGGCTCTGCAACGGTGACCAGTTGGGCGGCGGGGGACGTTGCCGCGCTGGTCGGCTCGACGTCCGCCGGATGGACTCAGATCCGCGCATGGGGGACAGCACCCGCGAACGCCACGGGCGTACTGGTCGGCCTATCGCTCACTGTGGCGGCGACGACTTCGGCGACGGAACTTCAGGTCAACTCATGGCAGTTGGAGCAGAATTCGACTTCTACGGCGTGGGTCTGGCCAGGGAACTGGTATCCGATCTTCAACGGCTACGTGGAACGCTGGCCTACCACCTGGGATTCCGGAGGCTTGCGGGGGACGGTCAAGCCCGAAGCTGTCGACGCGTTCGCGCTGCTGTCTCAGTACACTCTCGCCGACCCGCTGACCGAAGAACTGAACCTGCTCAACCCGCGCTTCGTCTACCGGCTCGACGACCCTGTCGGCGCAACGTCCGCAGCCGACAGTACTGGCAATAACCCTGCGGCCAATTTCGGCACATCGAAGGCCGGTTCAGGCGCGTACGCGTTCGGAACGAGCATTACCGCGACCAACACGGCTACCGGGGAATTCGCTGGTCCGGGCACGGTCATGACGCTGACCAATCCGTCCCCGGGGGTCAGCTGGACCACAACCCCCGTAGCAACGTCCTTTCTTTCGCTGTCCTCGGCGGGAATTACTGGACCGGCGAACCCTGCCGAGTGGACGCGCGTGATTGCGTTTCGCTGGGGCTCTGGTGCCCTCGGGTCGGGCAATCTCGCCAAACTCGCGTCCGCGTACGACCAGTACAACAATGGCTTCGCGCCATCCGGCGCGAACATTGAAGTTCAGATCGAGGACACAGGCGCATACCTGGCGATCGGGGCACAGTATGCGCCCTATCAGTTGAGTATGGCGTTTTCCGGAAGCGCATCGGCCACCCCGACCGATGGCAACTGGCACCTACTCGTCTACGGGATGAGTACAACGTCCACTGAGATCATGGCATCCTTCGATGGCAAGACTGCCAGTGCCTACACGTCCTACACGTCGGGGTACATCAATTACGGTGTCCCGAACGGCATTGTCTGCGACAGTGTCGGCGCAATGGTCGTTTCGTCGCTGGGCAACATGACGGACTTTAACTACACGGGTGACATTGCATTCGTGGCGGAGATACCTACTCTGCTGACCGCAACGCAGATCACGAACCTTTACACGGCATGGCGCAACGCAGCATCGGGGGAGTCCTCCGGAGCGCGTTACGCCCGCATCCTGAGGTATGCCGGATTTACGGGACCGACATGGCTCGATGCCGGCAATACAACCAGCATGGGACCGGCTACCGACCTCAGCGGCTCAGACGCTATGAGCGCGCTAGAGGCTGTCGTCACGACCGAATCAGGGTCGCACGTAGTGCGGGGGACCGGAACGCTTCGGTTCATGAGTCGGGGGTTCAGGTACAACTCGAACGTTCCCTACTGCACCTTCGGTGACGGTCCGGGCGAGCTTCCTTACGAAGATCTGCAACTCGACTACGACACAACGCATTTGGCGAGCCAGGTTCAGGTGACGCAGAACTCTTCGAGTCAGATCTTCACTGCGAACAGTACGTCGTCGGCGACCAACTACTTTGCCCGGCTGATGCAGCGGACGATTAACACAAACTCGACGCTCGAATGCCAGGATGCGGCCAACTATCTACTGTCGAGGTATCAAAGTGCGGCGGTTCGCATTACCTCGCTGAAGTTGAATCTCGCCGGGAATCCGCTGCTGTGGGGCACGGTCGTGAACCTCGAAATCGGCACCCGAATTCGAGTGATGCGACAGCCCCCCGGCTATGCGGCACCCATGCAGCTTGACTGCTTCATTGAGTCGATGCAGTGGGATTTCTCCGACAAGGGTGCGGCAACACTCACAATGCAGTGCAGTCCGGCCGACTTGACCCCGTACGGCGTGATGACGTCGTGGCGTGCATGGCTGAAGTCGCCTGCGCTGGCCGGCGCGACATCCCTAACCATCACGCCGATAAACCCCGTGACACAAGCGGCACTTGACGTCACGAACCCTCTCGCTGCACAGGTCGGCATAGGTCAACAGCTCCTTCTCGACCACGGATTGCCGACACAAGAGACCGTGACCGTAACGGCCGTAGGGGCAACGTCCGCTAACTGGACTACCGGCACGCTGCAAGTCACCTCGACGACGCAAGCGCACGCCGTCAGTGCCGCACTGTGTGAGCCCCTTCCCTACGCGACGACGGTTACGACCTTCGACCCGAGTGCGGCCTTCAACTCTTCCGCCTTCAGCTACTAGGACCGTGATTGACGAACCTTCCCGTTCCAGTACCTTCATACGAGGTACCGGGGTCATTCATCACTGGCGCGTTGTGGAACGCGAATTCCAACGGACTGACCTTCCTTCTTACTCGACCGGCGTTCTTCGGCTATCAGTCGACGGTGCAGAGCATCGCGTCGAACGCCAGTGTCGCAATCAATCTCGACACTGAGTCGATAGATTCCTACGGGGGTCATTCGACCAGTTCGAGCAACAGCCGCTATGTGGCTCAGCTTCCCGGCTGGTACTGGGTCCAAGGGACCGTGAACTTCAATGCCAACACGACTGCCGGGCGCTGTGCCTTCATCATGAAGAACGGTTCGACGGTTCCCGGCGCGTTTGGCGCTGCTGCCGGAGCGACCCCCTATACGGCCGTGTCGGCTTCGTGCTTCGTGTATCTCAACGGTCTCGGCGATTATGTCGAATTGTGGGGGTACCAAAATTGCGGGTCCGCGCTCTCTACCTCCTCCGTCAACGGGCAGACATCCTCGCTGTCCGCTCTCTGGATCTACAACTAAGGAACTCACTTGACCGTTAACGGCGTTGACGTCTCTTCCTATCAGGCTGTCGACTTCCCGACTGTCGGCGAGTCCTTCGTATTCGCGAAGGCAACCGAGGGAACCGGCTACGTGAACCCGAACTACTCGGGACAGGTTGCACACGCGCGCGCTGGTGGTCTGATCGTCGGTCACTACCACTTCGGCCGAAGCGGCAACGGTTCCACTCAGGCTGACTACTTCCTTTCCCACATCGAACTGAAGCCGGGTGACATCCTCGCTCTCGACTGGGAAGACGCCACCATGACCCAGGCAGAGCGTGACGCATTCATGGCCCGGCTCAAGGTCCGGGCACCGGGTCATAAGGTCGTGCTCTACTGCAACGTCGATTTCTGGAAGTACATCGACACCAACAACGGTGGCTCGATGGACGGCCTTTGGATCGCCGACCCGAACAACCCCGCCGGACATCCGGGAATTCTGCACCCCTGGACTTTCCAGCAGTACTCATGGGCCGGCGGCATTGACCGGAACGTAGCGAACTTCGCGAGTGCTGCGGCGCTGCGAGCGTGGGCCGACCCGCAGGCACCCGTAACTCACCCTCCGGTTCCGACCCCCGTGAAGCCTGCACCCGCTCCGACTGCCGCTCAGCTCATGGCCGAGGTCGAGACCGCCGAGAAGGCGCTGAACGCTGCCGTCGCCGCGCTTGCGGTGAAGGTGGGCTAATGGCAGTTGGTACGTGGTTCGGCAGCGTCGTTGCTGCCACCATTAGCGCCGGACCGGCGTACTACGCGCTGAGTCGAGGGCGAGGCACGACGCAGCAGGAAGGCGAAGCAACCCGCGCCGTAATCGCGTCTGTGCGTGATGAGTTGCGCAGCGACATTCGCGAAGTTCGGGATTGGCAAGCGGCACACACGGCGGAGCATGCGGTATACGACGCTCGCCGCAGCCCTCGACTAGAACTAAGGAAGAATGACGCACCCTGAAGTGACCCATCCGCTGAGCGGCTTCAACGACCGAATCGGCGACCGAGTAACCAGCGTCTTTGGCTCCATGGGAACCTTCTGGGTTCTAGTGGCATGGCAGGTTGGATGGATGGCACTCGCCACATTCAACGTGTGGCCATTCAGCGGCGACCGGTACCCGTTCGCGTTCTGTCTGTTCCTGTCGAACCTCATTCAGCTCTGGGCGCTGCCCATTCTCGGCAATACCAGCAACAGGGCCGACGCTAAGCGAACCGCTAAGGCGGACGCTGATCACGCGGCACTTACATACATAGCGACTCGGCTCGACGCTGTAGCCGCACACATAGGAATCGAGGACTGACCCATGGCCATTTCCGGCAAGGTAACTTCCGCCACCGTCGCCGCATCCATCACCACCATTGTTACCGGCATTCTCGCCCCGCACATTGCGCCGCACGGAACCCCGTCCGACGTCGCCGGACTGGTTGAGGCAGTCATTACCGCTGGCATCACTTTCGCTGCTGGCTACCTCGCTCGACACGGGGTCGAGGTCGCCGCACTCGCCAAGGATGGCGTAGCGGTCGCCAAGGATCTCGGAGCGCCGTACAGCGCCATTGCTGAGGCTGACACCATCCTCGGTATCCCCGCGCCGGTTGCCCCCGTTGCGCCCGTCCCTGCCCCCGCTCCGGCCGCTGTAGCCGTTGCTCCGGTTGCGGTTGCTCCCGCTCCGACCGCGTAAGAGAACCCTCGCGTTCTCCTCAGTCACGACAACCCGACTGAGGAGACACGCATGGGGCTTCACCACATTGCATTGATGGGTAAGGCGCGTAGCGGTAAGGACACCATCGCCGGCCGACTGGTCGCCCAACACGCCTACACGCGCCTAGCGTTCGCCGATCACCTGAAGGTCACAGCGCTTCAGGTCGACCCGATCGTGAGCTACGAACTCGCCGGAACGGCATACCTCCCTACCCGGCTGTCGAGCGTGGTCCATCGAATGGGGTGGGACGTCGCCAAGGAACGCATCCCCGAAGTTCGCCGAGTGCTTCAGC
>Ga0302314_10005640_pt1 | contig 22759 bp, 24 predicted proteins | sample III_Palsa_N2_3_FD_200533 | JGI IMG/M metagenome (GOLD analysis project Ga0302314, IMG submission 200533) | Peat permafrost microbial communities from Stordalen Mire near Abisko, Sweden - III_Palsa_N2_3 | ecosystem: Environmental > Terrestrial > Soil > Palsa > Peat permafrost | place: Sweden... | reverse complement strand
CCGGGGGCGCAACCGGCGAACGCGAAGCCACGCGACAGCCCGACCAAACCCACCGCCGGTTGCGCCCCCGGCAGGTCCCTGATCGCCTCCAGGTGCCCGGGCGAGGAGAGAACACCACCCCCACCCCACCACCCCGGAACCGCAGCCCGACAGACCGGGACGGCTCTCCGAGGGAGGCGCCCGCCGGAGGCAGCAGTTGACGTTGACGTGCCTGGCCACAACGCCGACGCGGGGAGCCGGCGCGACGTCACGCACAAACCAGAAGTGTGCGTGGAGGACGACCGGAGGAAGGACGACGGAGTCGGCCCCGAGGAGCGTAGCGACGTGGGGCAAGGGTTGAGGGGGTGGGCGGGTGGGCGAAGCTAGCGCAGCGTGGCCCGAACGAGGAGCGCAAGCGACGTAGGCAGGGCCCGACCAGTCCATCCCCGCAAAAGAACGGGGCCGCCTACCGGGTTCCCGTGCTTCCCGGTGGACGGCCCCGCCTCGGCGAGGGGCAGGAGTTAGCGGCCTCCGCCGCCGCCTCCGCCGCCCCCGCCACCTCCGCCGCCGGGGCCGCCGCTCCCGCCGGAGGAGGAGCTTGAGCCCGAGCTCTCCCAGGTGACCGAGAAGTCGTCGTCGGACAGGCTGCTGGTGCTCGCCTCGAGCGTGCCGGAGGACGTCTCCATGTCGATCTCGATCGGTGAGAGCGAGTCGAAGCCGGTGCCGTTCGCCTCGGCGGCGGTGAAGTCGACCGTGCCGAAGTCGGCGAGCGGCAGCACGCCGCTGTCGTCGGACGGGGCCTCGGCGATTACTTCGGCCGAGGACTTGTCCGCGCCGCTCACGGTGACGTCGGTGCTCTCGGTCCAGCCCTGCGTCTCGTCGGTGAGTACGAGGTCGAAGACGTCGCCGTCGGCGGTGACCGTGGCGGTGAAGGCGTCGCCGGCGCCTACCGTGTTGCTGTAGTCGTTCGACGCGGCCGGGTACGCCTCGTACCATGCGCCGTAGTACGCGGATCCGTCGATGCAGTCGGACTCGGTGCCGGTCTGCTCCACGGTGTCGCTGCTGTAGCCGTCCAGGCCGACCCAGAAGGCCGAGTACTCATCAGTGCTCGAAGAGCAGCTGACGCTCGGCTGGGTCCAGGACGCGGTGACGCTGTCGTACGTCGTCGAGTCCGCGGCGTAGCCGGACCAGTTGGTGCTGTACTCGGTGTTCTTGATGTGCTCGCGGCCGATCCCGGTGTGCGGACCGGTGCCGAGCAGGGTGTGGCCGCTGTGCGCGGAGACGGCCTGCAGGCCCGGGTGCGTGGTCGTGATGGCGGTGGCGGTCGCGTGCGAGATTTCGTGGGTCGAGGCGGCATTGGCCGCCCCGGCCGAGACGGCAAAGGCGGTCGCGGCGGCGGTGGTCAAGACCGCAGCCGTGATGCCCGCGCGCCATCGGCTCGTGTGCATACGTGTGCTCCTTCGCGGGTGGGTAGGTCCGACCGTACGGGGGTGTGGGGAACCGCGGACGGTTTGAGGGAACGCCACATACTTAATAGGGACGCGCGACCCGGTGCATGAAAGAGCACTGAATGACGGATGAGAATGGCCTTGGCACGGCAAATTCTCGGTTTCGCGAAAATGACTAAAGCGCGGGATTGGTGGGGGACTGCCCGTGCGCGCTCAGGCGAGCAGTGCCTCGATGGCGAGTGCCACCCCGTCCTCGGCGTGGTGTCCGACCACGTGGTCCGCTGCGGCGAGCACCTCAGGGTGCGCATTCGACACCGCGTGGCCCAGTCCTGCCCAGCGGAGCATCGGCAGGTCGTTGGGCATGTCGCCGAACGCGGCCACCTCGCTCGCCGCGATGCCTCGGCGCTCGCACAGCCAGGAGAGTGCGCTGGCCTTGGAGGCCCCGCGCGGCGCGATCTCCAGCAGGCCGCGACCGCCGGAGTGGCTGATCTCGGCGTCTACGGTCAGGGTGTTGAGAGCTAGCGCGACCATCTCGTCGGCGCTGCGTTCCGGCGAGCGGGCCAGCACCTTCACGATGCTCGGCATCTGCGGCGCGATGCCGGTCAGGTTGTCCGTCAGTATCCTGCGGCTATCGGCCACCGAGCCGATCCGGAACGCGGTCTCGAAGTAGACCTCGTAGCCGGTCTCCAGGGCGAAGCCCGCCTCCGGGAGCATCGGTCGCAGCTGGTCCACGATCGCTACGGCGTCGGACGCGGTGAAGGTGTGGATCAGCGTCACCTCGCCGACGTAGTCGTGGCGGTCGGCGTCGGCGTCGGGGTCCGCGCGCGGGGCGCCGAACTCGGCCAGGATCGTTCCGTTGCCGCACAGCGCCGCGATTCCGCCGCCCAGCCGTTCGGCCAGGTGCGCCACCGTGCGCGGCGGCCGGGCCGTGACCAGTACGAACTCGATCCCCGCGGTCACCGCCGACCGCACCGCCGCGACCGTGCGCGGCGTGATGCTCTGCTCGCGGTCCAGGAGGGTTCCATCGAGGTCGGTGGCGATCAGGCGGAGCGGCATGGGGTGATCATCTCATGTGTACGGAACGCGACTGCTACGCGACCTGGACGTTGATCGTGTGGTACCCGGTCGCGCCGTCCGGCGGGGGACCGGCGACGACCGAGGTCTGCACCGTGCCCGTCGCGTCGGTCGCCCGGACCGCGACGGTGTGCGAGCCCTTCGCCGCGTTCGTCCACTGATACGACCACTGCCGCCAGGTGTCCGGGGTGTCCGCGGTGGCCAGCGTCGTCTCGCGCCACGCTCCGCCGTCGATCTGCACCTCCACCGCGTCGACGCCCCGGTGCGTGGCCCACGCCGTGCCCGCCAGCACGACCGCGCCCGCCGAGACCGTCGCCCCGCTCTGCGGCACGTCGATCCGCGAGGCCGTCTTCACTGGACCCTGCGCCGACCAGCCGTTCTGCGTCCAGTACGCCGAGGAGGACGCGAAGGTGGTCAGGTTCAGGTCGGTCACCCACTTCGTCGCCGAGACGTAGCCGTAGAGGCCGGGGATGAGCATGCGGCAGGGGAAACCGTGTTCGATGGGCAGGGCCTCGCCGTTCATCGCGACCGCGAGCATTGCCTGTCGGCCGTCCAGGGTCGCCTCGACGGGGGAGCCGATGGTCATGCCGTCGGTCGAGGTGGACAGGATCATGTCGGCGCCGGACTGCACTCCGGCTCGGCGCAGCAGCGGGGCCAGCGGCGTGCCGAGCCAGCGCGCGTTGCCGATGTACGTGCCGCCGACCGGGTTCGACACGCAGGTCAGCGTCAGGTCGTGCTCCTCGAAGGCGTACTTGAGCAGCTCGTCGAAGGTGATCTCGAACGGCCGGTCCACCATGCCGTGGACCGTCAGTTTCCAGCTGTCCGGATTGACCTGCGGGATCGAGAGCGCCGTGTCGACGCGGTAGAACTGCGAGTTCGGCGTGAAGAAGGAGCCGAGCCCGGAGACGTTCGGGTGCACCGAGGCGGGCGGCTCGGGCAGCACGGTCTCCGGTGTCGGCAGCACGACTTCGGCCCGCGCGGCCTCGGCGTTGTACCGCGTGTCGATCCACAGCTTCGCGCCGAAGCCGCCGACCAGCGCGCCGGCCGTGGTGCCGAACACGCCGAGCAGGAAGCGGCGCCGCTCGGCCGGCCCCGCATCAGGATCCGAATCCTCGGTCGACAGGATCGTCAGCCAGCGCAGCACGAGCACCGCCGCGATTCCGGCCAGCAGCGAGGGGAACAGATCGGCCACGCTCGCGTTCGGCCGGGTCACAGCGGCCAGCATGCCGACGATGCCGAAGCACCCGGCGAACCAGCTCGCGGTCGCCAGCCAGGTGCGCGCGATGACGCCGGCCATCGCCGAAGCCAGCACGAGCACCGTGTACACGCCGATCAGCAGCATCCGCTTGTCGTCGCTGCCGAAGTTGCGGATCGCGAACTGCTCGAGCCAGGTCGGCGTCAGGCTGATCGCCCACTGGCCCACGGCCACCGCGGGGGAGGACGTCTCGCCGGTGAACACCGAGGCCAGTTCGCCCACCGCGAGCCCCGCGCCGCCCGCGACCACGCCGACGACCGCGCCGCGCAGCACGTCACCGGCCCGGATCCATCTCACAGACCTGTCCTTGCCGGACGTGCTCTTCGCAGGCTGGTTCTCGCTCGACATGGCCGCACTCTAGCGTTCGGTCCTGAGCGAGCCCTGAGTCCTCGCCGAAAACGCCAGGGGCCCGCTCGGGGCAATCCTGTCAGCGCAGCGCCGCCACGACGCCCCAGACGATTCCGGACTTGACGACCTTGCCGACACGTCCACCGTACGCCCTCTCCACCATGGCGTCGTCCCTGGTGACGCGCTGAACCAGGCCGGCGTTCCGGCCGAGGCTCAGGCACTGGAGGGTGTAGCCGAAGCCGTAGGGCTCGGCGCTGCCGCGGGCCAGGGCGGCGCCGACGTACCGGCCCATCGGCTGGGCGGTCACGCAGCCCTTGCGCAGCCGGCCGATCCCGGGCAGCGTCACGGCCGCCGCGTCGCCCACGACGTAGACCTCGGGGTGCGAGACCGAGCGCAGGTACTCGTCGACCAGCGCCTCGCCACGCTCGTTCACCGCCAGTCCGCTCTCCGCCGCCAGCGGCCCGACCTCGAAGGACGCGGCCCACACGGTGATCTCGGCGTCGATCCGGCCGGCCGCCGTGGTGAGCCCGGTGTCGTCCACCGCCGTCACCTCGCTGTGTTCGTGCACGACGACGCCGAGCCGCCGGAGGTTCTCGTGCACGATCGCCCGGCCCTTCGCCGAGAACCAGCCGCCGACCTCGCCCGCGGCCACGATCGACACCCGCCGCCCCGGGTACGCCTCGGCGATCTCCGCCGCGAGCTCGATCCCCGTCGCGCCACCGCCGACCACCGCGACCGCTCCCGAATCCGGGCGCCGCAGCCGGTCCCGCAATTCCTCGGCACGCTCCATCGGGTAGGCGTGCTCGCGGGCGCCGGGCACGTCATGCCACGCGGTCCGGCTGCCGAGCGCGTAGACGAGGGTGTCGTACTCGATCGCCTCGCCGCTGCCGCCCTCGCCGGCGCCGCCGTCGACGAAGATCTTGCGTCCGGCCAGATCCAGCCGCGTCACCCGCGCCCGGACATGCGCCACGTTTCGCCCGCGCAGCACCCGCGCGATCGACGGCCGGTGCTCCTCGCGCCCGGCCGCGAGCTCGTGCAGCCGAACCCGGTGCCGGAACCGCTCCTCCGGCGCGACCAGCGTCACCGCCCGCCGCTTGCCCGCCCGCGCCGCCACGGCCAGCCCCGCGTACCCGGCGCCGATCACCACGATGCGGGTGCCCTGCTCGTCGTGCTCGTCCATCTCGTCCTCCTCGGATCGTTGCGTGTCGGGAGGAGGACGGGACGGCCCGCCCGGGTGTGACGGTGAGCCGGGTCACACCCGCCCGCGCTCGTGAGGATTTCGAAATTAAATACTCAGAGGGTATATCTAGTAGTCTGTACAGTGACCTGGGTCACATTGACGCACTTGGGCTTCACTATTTAACTGGACATCTGAACCGGCCGTTATTTCTCCGCGAGGAGGAATGCAATTTTCGGAGGGAGGTTCACGATGAAGTTCGTCCGTCTCGTCAAGCGAGTCCGGCCCGCGAAGAGCCTGAAGGCCTACGCCTGGTACGGCTGGATCTAGTCTGGAATGCCCTGTCCGCGTCCGGCACCCCACACTTGCTGGACGCGGACACGGCGGCCTTAAGAAAGGGACACAGTGCCCGTATCAACTGTCGGGCGCGGGCAGCGCGAAACCATATTCGCCCCCCGGATCAAAGCACTTCTTGACGAGCATCTCGGCGCCGACCTGTTCCGCCTCGAGCCCGACACGATCGGTGTCGCGGGAGCCGGGCTGATGGACGCGGTGATGCGCGCCAGGCCCGCCGGACCGGCCGAGCGGCCCACCTTCAAGCCGGTGCGCGGCAAGCTGATCGACCGCGCCGAGGCGGCGACGTACATGCGGGCCGTCGGCGCGGACGTGCGCACGGCGCTCAAGGCGGCGGTCGACGCCCGATCCTCCGCCGACGCGCTGACCGGCCTGTGGCCCGCGGCGCCGCACAACTACCTGCGCGACCTGGTCTTCGGCAGCGAGCGCTTCCGCTTCCGGGTCCTGGTGGACCGGCGCCTCGAGCTGACCCCCAAGCTGACCTGGTCCGCCGTGGTCGCGGGTTCGGCGATCCTCGGCCGGCCGGGACGCGAACGCGCCGAGCAGGAGCCGTCCAACCTCGCCGCGCTCGTCTTCCAAGCGGACAGCTACGCCGAGCGCCGGCACGCGATGTACCTCTACCGCCGGGTCGCCGCGCCGGTCTGCTTCACCGTCGCCGCGCTGGTGACCAACGCGGTCTGGCTCGGCGCCCCCTTCGACGAGGAGACTCCGAACCGGAACATACTGCTCGAAGCGCTGCGGCTGCTGCCGCCGTCCTGGAACATCCTGCGCAACGCCTCGCCCGAGTTCCCGGACGTGGACGGCCGGATCGGAGCGGCCGACGACCTACTGCTCCTGCCGCTGCTCAGCCACCGTGACCCCGCGCTCTGGGAGGCGGCCGGGGAATTCCGCCCGGAGCGCTGGGACTCGCTCGACCCGGACGACCACCCCGGCTACCTCCCCTTCGGCCACGCCGACGAGCGCTGCTGGGGCCGCCACATGGTGATGCCGCTGGCCGAAACGCTGCTCGACCTCGTGCGTCGGGAGCATCTGACGGTCGATCCCGGGCAGACGCGCGGTCGCGTCGAACTCGACGGCCTGCTGGAGATCGCCGAGATGCGCGTCGTACGCCGCCGGAAGTAGCTACCCGGCAGCCGCCGCGACGCGTGTCAGCTTCTCCGGATTGACCACGACGTAGGACTCCGTAATGCGACCACTGTCATCCGCGCAGACGGCGAGAGTCCCGTATGGCGTGCCCTCCCGCGTATAGAAGGCGATGCCGAGTTCACCGTTGACTTCGACGAAGGCTGTGATCGTGCCCGGCTCGTAGAACCGCTCGATCAGACCCATGATCAGGCGCGAGACCTTGTCCGCGCCGTGGACGGCCCGCGCCGCGGCGCGGACAATGCCGCCGCCGTCCGCATGCCACACGGTCTCCGGATCGAGCACCTTCATCAGACCCATGATGTCGCCGCGGCCCACCGCCGCCGCGAACGCCTCAACGGCCTGGCGATGCACCGCGCGGTCCACGGTCCGCCGCGGCGCCGACTCCTTGATCTGCTTGCGGGCCCGCGAGGCCAGTTGGCGGACGGCCGGCTCGGAGCGTTCGAGGGCCGCGGCGATCAGCGGGAAATCGACTCCGAACACGTCGTGCAGCACGAATGCCGCGCGCTCGGCCGGACTGAGCCGCTCGAGCAGCGCCATCACCGCGTAGGAGACCTCCTCGCCGAGTTCGGCGCGATCCTGTGGTGTCGGCTCGTCCTGCGCGACCAGCGGCTCGGGCAGCCACTCGCCGAAGTACGCCTCGCGCCGGGCCCGCGCGGAACCGAGGTGGTCGTAGCAGAGCCGGGTGACGACGGTCGTCAGATAGCCGCGCGGATTGTCGACGGCCGCGTGGTCCACGGCGCGCCACCGCAGCCAGGCCTCCTGCAGCACGTCCTCCGCGTCGGCCAGCGAGCCGAGCATCCGGTACGCGACCGCGCCGAGGTAGCGCCGATGCCGCTCGAAATCCCTGTCGTCAGCCACCGCTTCAGCGTACGGGCGACCCCCGACACGCGCTTCACCCGCCCCAGATCTGGGAGCGTTCACGGAATGGTGACCTGGGTAATCGCCTGTACATCTCGACGAATTGGCGTCGTGATGGTATTTCTTGGCCTCGGGCCTGTGAACGATCCCAACGACGGTGTACCGCGCAGGCCCCGATCTTGGGAGAGATGCGGAAGATGCAGAAGAAGTCACGAACATGGACGCGCGGCCTGTCCGCGGGTGCTGCCGCCCTGGCCCTGGCCGCGTTCCCCGTCACGGCGGCGCACGCGCAGGAATCGGGCTCGCACCACGGCGCGGTCGGCACCGGCCAGGTGAGCAACCCCGGCTTCAACGCCGACGGAACCGGCACCGCGACCCCGGCCGGCTGGACGACCACCGGCACCGCCGGCGCGTCGTACACCGAGGCCACCAGCTACGGCTACAACAGTGACGCGTATCAGCTCACGCACTGGGCCACCTCGGCGTACGACGTCGACACCTGGCAGCGCGTGACCGGGCTGAAGAACGGCGACTACACGCTCGGCGCCTGGGTGAAGTCGGGCGGCGGCGACACCGCGAACTACATCGAGCTCCAGTCAGGCCGGGCGAGCAACCAGACGGCCGTTCCGGTGATCTCCGACGGAAGCTGGCTCTACATCGTCACGTCCGTGCACGTGACACACCACGAAGCCACCATCCATCTGGTCTCGAACAGCGCGGCGGGCGACTGGACCAACTACGGCCTGATCACCCTCGCCCCCGGCTACGCCTCGCTGCCCGTCCGCGGCGGCGACGTGTCCAGCCTGGTACGCGGCGAGCAGGACGGCGGCGTCTACTACAACCAGTCCGGGCAGCAGGAGAACGCGCTCTCGATCCTCGGCGGCGCGGGCATGAACTACGTCCGCCTGCGCGTCTGGGTCAACCCGGAGGACGGCTTCGACGACGAGCAGCAACTGCTTGAGGGCGCGCTTCAGGCGAAGGCGCACCACATGAAGCTGTTCCTCGACTTCCACTACTCCGACACCTGGACCGACCCCGGCGACCAGAACACCCCGGCGGCCTGGGCGAAGGACACGCTGCCGCAGCTCGAGGCGCAGATCTACAGCTACTCGAAGAAGGTCGTCGGCGACCTGGTCAGGCAGGGCACGCCGCCCGACATGGTGCAGACCGGCAACGAGATCAACGGCGGCTTCCTCTGGCCGACCGGTCTCGACTACGGTTCGACGTCCTCCTGGCCCACCTTCGGCGCGCTGCTCAAGTCGGCCATCTCGGGCGTGAAGGCGGCTGACCCGCACACGAAGATCGCCCTGCACATCGCCGACGCGGCGAGCTGGAGCGGCGTCGAATGGTTCTACGACAACGCGATCGCCCAGGGCGTCCCCTTCGACGTCATCGCCCTGTCGTACTACTCCTACTGGCACGGATACCTCGACGAGCTGCAGAGCACGCTGGACCAGACGGCCGCGCGCTACGGCAAGCCGATCATCCTGGCCGAGACCGCGTACCCCTGGACGATGCAGAGCGGGGACCCGACCGCGACCCTCAGCTTCAGCGACCCCAGCGAGCTCGAGACCGGCTACGCCGCCACGCCCGCCGGGCAGGCCGCGATGTTCCGCGACACGCTCAGCATCGTCCAGGCGGTGCCGAACGGCCTCGGCCTCGGCGCCTTCTACTGGGAGCCGACGTGGACCGTCGTCAAGGGCAACGGCTGGGACCCGACCGACCCCTCGTCGGGCGACGGCTGGGAGAACCAGGCGATGTTCGACTACAACGACAAGGCCCTGCCGGTCATCAACGACTACGCGCCGCGGTAGGTCAGCGATCTAGGCAAAGGTAAGTGGGCCGGGTCCCTGGAAACGCGAGGGGCCCGGCCTGCGCACCATCCGGACCATCAGCCGTTCCAGCTCCGCGGCCGGATCGGCGGTCAGTCCGCCGTGGATCGGGCCGGGCTGGAGCACGGTGCTGCGCGGCGCGCTGAGCCAGCCGAACCTCGTGCGCAGGTTGGCCGTCCCGGCCTCTCCCGCGCACGGGGCGCCCGCGCACACGTCTCGGATGCTCTCGAGCGCCGCCGTGAGCAGGTCGATGTCGACGTCGGGGTCCAGGGCGCGAACCCGGTCGGCGTCGACGTCGACCGCGGCGCCGAGGAAGGCCGCTTCCTGGCAGTAGAGCACCGCGCCGACGTTGACTTGTTCGCCGCGTTCGGGGCGGGGCACGGCGCGCAGGACGACGCAGTCGTAGCCGAGCAGGCGCCGGGTCGTTTCGGTGCTCATGCGACGCTCTCCGGCCACCAGTTGCGGGTGCTCGCGCGGCGCGCCAGCAGGTACTCGGCATAGCGCTGCCGCAACGTCGCGGCGCCGGTGTCCGGCGGCGCGGAGTTCAGGCCGAGCAGGAATTCGTCGGGCACGAGGGCGAGCACCTCGTCGAGCAACTCCGGTGTCACCGTGTTCGCGAGCTCGGCGTCCAGGGCCTTCAGCTCGGCGCCGTCGATGCTCGCGACGAGTCCGGCGAGCACGTGCTTGGAGAGGTCGTAGCTGCGCGTGGCCCACTTGTCCACGGGCGGCCAGGAATGCTGGAACAGCAGCGCCGCGCCGTGATCGATCGCCCACAGCTTGCGGTGCCAGATCAGCATGTTCGGGTTGGCCCAGGTGCGATCGACGTTCGCGGTGAGCGCGTCGAGCCAGAAGATCCGTGCCGCCTCGAGGGCCGGCGGCTGCCAGTGGATGCCGTCGTAGCCGATCGACCCCGGCAGGAAGTCCATGCCGAGGTTCCATCCGACGCTGGCGAGCAGCAGTTCCTGGACCTCCTGGTCCGGCTCGCGCTTGCCGATCTCGGCGTCCAGGTCGATCAGAACCAGGTCCGGCACGCGTACGCCGAGCCTGCGCCCGAGCTCGCCGACGACGATCTCCGCGACGAGCGCCGCGCTTCCCTGGCCGGCGCCGCGAAACTTGACGACGTAGGTCCCCAGGTCGTCCGCCTCGACGATCCCCGGCAGCGAGCCGCCTTCGCGCAGCGGTGTGACGTAGCGGGTCGCCGTGACGTGTTGCAGCACCCGATCACTCTACGCCGAACTCCGTCGGCATCCGCGCATCCGGAACTCGTCGTCACGACTGCACAGCGCGCCGTCGATGACCGAGGCATCAACGGGGGTGTCAGGCATGGCCGCAGTTTAGTACGCGATGGACGGGACGGGCGTCCCCACCAGGACGCCCTCCCCAGACGTTCTCCCCACCGACGCGCCGAGGCGCGATCCCGGTCCTGCTACCGCGCGTCCCGCCTCAGATGGCGAGCTGGACCGGGCTGCCGGCCGGCACGCTGCCGTAGTGCACGACGATCTTGTTCAGCTCGGCCTGGTAGTACAGGCCGCCGACGCCGAAGAGGAAGTTGAGCACCAGGCCGAGGATCGGGGCGCAGGTCTGCGGCAGGCCCGCCGCGCGCTGGGCGTCGGCGATCCGCTGGCCGGTGTTGTAGTAGGACACCAGCGGCGGGATCAGGCACAGGAAGCCGCCGAACATCACCGTCAGCAGCGAACCGGTCGGGTTGATCTTCGCGCGCGGGTCGAACTGCTTCATCTCGTCATTGATCTTGTAGTACCAGACGAGGCCGTAGATGCCGAACGTGATGAACGGCAGCAGCCAGACGGCGAAGATGTTGCGCTGCTTCATCTGCGCGCCGATCGGCGGCGGACCGGGCGGCGGGCCGTACTGCGCGCCGCCGGGCACCTGGTCCTGCTGCGGGTACGGGGGCTGGAACTGCTGCGGGCCGCCGTTCGGGTAGGAGTGCGGTCCCGGCCCGGGCTGCGGGACGCCGTAGCCCTGCGCCGCCGGGTCCCCCTGGCCGTAAGGCTGCTGCGATGGATCGGTCATGGCTCTCCTTCTTCGATCCGAGTGTTGACACGTCGGCTCGCCCCCCACCCAGTGCATGAGACGGCCCGGGTCCGGTTGTCCCCCCGGTCGGCTGAGTAACGCGCGAGGCCGTGCGGATGAGCGTAGACCAGGTCAGGGACCCGCGTACTGAGAAAGCGGAACAAAAAACGCCCGTCGCGCGCCATTTCGGCGTGCGCGCCACGGCTCGCGCGGAATACGTTATCGATACGCGACACAATCGCGATCTGCGACACGCCGTCGTGTCAGCCTCGCGATATCCGAGCTGGAACTCGGCCGGAACTCAGGAGTCGGTGACGGTGATCGCCATGCCGAGCGACTGCAGCCGGTTCAGCGGCTCGTCGTAGCCGCGCTCGAGCGACTCGACGTCCATCAGCACCGAGGGGCCGTCCGCGATCGAGGCCGCGATGACCGAGGAGTAGCCGGTGCGCACGTCCGGGACGTGCACCTCGGCGCCGACCAGCTTCGAGGGGCCGTGCACGACCGCCGAGTGCAGGTGGTTCGTGTCGTGGAAGCGGCATGCGTTGCCGCCCAGGCACATCGGGAACAGCTCGATCTCGCAACCGAGCTGCTGCAGGGCCTCGACGTACACGAAGCGGTTCTCGAACACCGTCTCGTGCAGCACGGACAGGCCGCGCGCCTGGCTCATCAGCACCAGCAGCGGCTGCTGCCAGTCGGTCGCGAAGCCGGGGTGGGTGTCGGTGTGCACGGCGGCCGAGCGCAGGCCGTCCGGTGCCGAGGCGGTGATGTACTCGTCGCCGATCTCGAAGCGGGTGCCCATCTTCCGCAGCGTCTCGATCGCGGTGACCAGGCGCTCCTGCGCGCAGCCGTGCACCCGCACCTGGCCGCCGGTCAGCAGGCCCGCCACCAGGTAGCTGAAGGCCTCGAGCCGGTCGCCGGCCAGCCGCGTCTCGGCCCCGTGCAGCTGCTGCACGCCCTCGATCAGGATCCTGCGATCCGGCTGGAGCTGGATGCCCGCGCCCATCCGCTGCAGGAACAGCGCGAGCTCCATGATCTCCGGCTCGACGGCCGCGTTCTGGATCACCGTGATGCCCTCGGCGAGCACCGCGGAGAGCATGATTGACTCGGTCGCGCCGACGCTCGGGTAGGGCAGGTGCACCTTCGTGCCGCGCAGCCGCCGCGCGGTCGCGTGGATGCCGGTCTCGTCCACGACGATCTGCGCGCCCATCGCGGTCAGCGCGGAGATGTGGAAGTCCAGCGGGCGCGGGCCGATCCGGTCGCCGCCGACGAGCGGCACGAAGGCCTCGCCGGTCAGGTTGAGCAGCGGGCCGAGCAGCAGCACCGGGATCCGGTTGCGCCCGGTGAAGCTCTGCGGCACCGCGGGCGCGAGCTCGCCGCCGCGCTCGACGATCAGCGTGTCGCCCTCCCGCTCGACGCTCGCGCCGAGCGAGCGCAGCATCGAGCCGGTGATCTCCACGTCGCCGACCCGCGGCGCGTTCCCGATCCGGCTCGGCCCCTCGCCGAGCAGTGCGGCGACCATGTGCTTGGTGACGGCGTTCTTCGAGCCGCGCACGGTGACGTCTCCGCGCAACGGACCGGTGGGCTCGATCTTCCATGCTCTCGTCATAGTTGACATTGTGGCCCAGATCACTCCTCTAGGCGTGCGTGCCCGAAGAAGATTGACTGCGCCTGATGCGTCGTCCGATAGCCGAGCCGCAGGTAGAGCCGTCGGGCCGGTTCGTTGGGATGGAAGTGCGCGAGCGTGCATATGCCCCCGCCCGACGCGAACGCATGCCGGGTCAGCGCCGCCGTCACCGCGCCGCCGAGACCCTGCCCCCGTGACTCCGGCGCGGTCGCGATCGAGGCCAGATAGCCGATCCCGCGCGCACGTCGGGTGAACGCGCACCCGCCCTCGACCGACCACGCGCCGTGCAGCACCGCGGGATCGGTCTCGAGCAGCAGCAGGGCGTCGTCCAGGATCGACTCGGGCAGTTCGGCGTACGAGCCGTACCGGGTGACGACGGTTGCTGCTGAAGTCGGAGTCGCGTTCATGGCCACGATTCTCGCACCGGCCTCCGACAGATCTTGATCGAATATCCGTCGAGCGGATTCCGCGCCCTGTCGGCGCCGGGTATTAGGCTCGTGGCATGCCTGCCGACAGCCTCTTCGACTACGCGAGCCGCGAGCACGAGCAGTCCCGTGCCCCGCTCGCCGCGCGGATGCGCCCGCGCACTCTGGACGAGGTGGTCGGCCAGGCGAAGCTGCTGCGGCCCGGATCCCCGCTGCGCCGGCTGGTCGAGGCCTCCTCCGCGCCGTCGCGCGCCGTGCCCGCCTCGGTGATCCTCTGGGGTCCGCCCGGCACCGGCAAGACCACCCTCGCGCACGTCGTCGCGCAGAGCACCGACCGGCACTTCATCGAAATGTCCGCGATCACCGCCGGGGTCAAGGAGGTGCGCGCGGCGCTGGACGCGGCGCGCACCCAGCTCGCCGGGTACGGCCGGGAGACGGTGCTGTTCCTCGACGAGATCCACCGCTTCTCCAAGGCCCAGCAGGACTCGCTGCTGCCCGCCGTGGAGAACCGTACGGTCACGCTGATCGCGGCGACGACGGAGAACCCCTACTTCTCGGTCATCTCACCGCTGATGTCGCGCTCGCTGCTGCTCACGCTCGAGCAGCTCGGCGAGGAGGACATCAGTGCCCTGATCGACCGGGCGCTCACCGACGAGCGCGGCCTGGCCGGGACGGTCACGCTGGCGGACGAGGCGCGCGCCCACCTGCTGCGGCTGGCCGGGGGAGACGCGCGGCGCGCGCTGACCGCGTTGGAGGCGGCGGCCGGGGCGGCGAAGGACGGCGGCTCGGAGGAGATCAGCGTCCTGATCCTGGAGCAGGCCGTCGACCGAGCGGCCGTGCGCTACGACAAGGACGGCGACCAGCACTACGACGTCGCCTCGGCGCTGATCAAGTCGATCCGCGGCTCCGACGTGGACGCGGCGCTGCACTATCTCGCGCGGATGGTCGAGGCGGGGGAGGACCCCCGGTTCATCGCGCGCAGGCTGGTCATCTCGGCCAGTGAGGACATCGGCCTGGCCGACCCCTCCGCGCTGCCGACGGCGGTGGCCGCGATGCAGGCGGTGTCCTTCATCGGCTGGCCGGAGGCCCAACTCTCGCTGGCCCACGCGACCATCGCGCTGGCGCTGGCGCCCAAGTCGAACGCGGCCACGATGGCGATCGGCGCCGCGTTGGCCGACGTGCGTGCGGGCCTGGCCGGTCCGGTGCCGCCGCACCTGCGCGACGCGCACTATCAGGGCGCGAAGAAGCTGGGCCACGGCCAGACGTACATCTACCCGCACGACCTGCCGAACGCCGTCGCCGCGCAGCAGTACGCGCCGGACGCGGTGTACGGCAAGCGCTACTACAACCCGACGCGGCACGGCGTCGAGGAGCGTTACGCGGACCGGCTGGAGAAGCTGCGCGCGCTGCTCGGGGCGCCCGAGCCGGAGGAGTCCGAGTCCGAGCCGGAGGAGCGCCGCGAGCCGAGCTGATCGCCGACGAGCACGATCAGGAACATGAAGACCACGAAGACGGTCAGCACGATCAGCGACCACGTCGTCACATGCACGTAGCCGCCGGGCTCCTGCGGATCGAGGAAGTCGTAGGGCCACCACTTCACGATCGGCCCGCGGATGAGCGAGACCGCGAGATAGACCAGCGGGTAGACGAGCCAGCGGCTGGCCTTCGCGTAACCGAGCCGGGCGGCGGGCGCCGCGAGCAGCCAGTCGAGCACGAACGCGAGCGGCATCACGCCGTGCACGATGTAGTTCTGCCACTTGATCGTTTCGGCGTTGATCGTGTTCGCCAGCAGCGCCCAGTAGACGAGCCCGGTGATGACCAGGTACAGCACCGCCGCGCCGCGCAGCAGATCGGGTACGCCCGGCCGGCCCCGCCAGCCCGCGATCCCGCCGGCGAGGAAGACGTAGGCGCCGAAGAGGTTCGACAGGTTCGTGAAGTAGAACCAGAAGTCCACCGCGTAGCCGGTGTGGATGTCCCGGTCGTACCCGACGACGAGCGCGATGAGGGCCAGCAAGCCCAACGCAACCCTGAGTACGCCCAAGGTTTTCTGTTTGGTCACGGAGGCAAAGGTAAGGGGCGGAGAGCGATCCGCGCCAGACGGCTCGTCGCCCGCGCTCAGCAGACGGTCTCGTACGCGGCCTGCGTCGGGGCCGGCAGTTCCTCGATGTGCTCCTCGAACATCCGCGACGCGTCGGCCGAGCGGCGCCGGGTGCCCTCGACGGCGATTCCGGCCAGCGCGATCAGACAGACCAGCGCGCCGACCGCGGCCATGCCCCAGCCCGGGCCCGCCCGGTCGATGACGATGCCGATCAGCGGGGCGCCGACCGCGCTGCCCGCCGTCAGCGCGGCGGAGTGCAGGCCCATCGCCTGGCCGCGGCGTTCGGCCGGGACCGCGCGGCTGACCGCGTCCACGGTGGACGCGATCGTCGGCGCGCAGGCCAGACCGGCCGGGATCGCCAGAACGCAGAGCAGCCACCAGGAATCGGCCGTGCCGACCGCCATGCTCAGCGCGCCGAGCAGGAGCAGCAGCACGGTCATCGGCAGCGGACGCCGCATCGCCCCGTGGACGAATCCGCCGACCATCGACGCCGCGCACCAGATGATGACGACGACTCCGGCCCAGGCGATCTCGCCGTGGCCGCGCAGCACCGCGACGATCGCGACATCGGTCGCCGACAGGATGACGCAGCAGGCCGCGCAGACCGCGAGGATCAGCACGAAGCCGCGGCTGAACCAGCCGGTCCCGGCCGTCTCAGGACTCGAAGAATGAGCGTCGCCGGAGGCGTCGGAGGCCGGAGCCGCGCTCGCCGCCGTCCGCGGGTTGTACGCGTAGAGCACCGCCGCGCTCAGCGCGATCCCGAAGCCGAGGACGTGCAGCGTGGAGGCGGCCTCGCCCAACTGCGTGATCGCCAGCACCGCCAGCGCGGGCCCGACCATGAAGGAGAGCTCCACGGCCATCGAGTCCAGCGAGTACGCCTGCCGCCGCACCGACTCCGGCACCCGCGCGGCCAAGGACTGGCGCACCAGCGTCATCACCGGCACCTGCAACGCGCCGCAGAACGCCGCCGCCGCGAGCAGCACCGAATACGGCAGCACCGGCACGAGGTTCCAGAACAGCAGCGAGACCACGCCCGTCAGCAGCAGCACCGGGCGCGGCCCGTGCCGGTCCACCGCCCGCCCCAGCAGCGGCGAACCGATCGCGAGCCCGACGGTGAACATTGCCGTCGCGGCGCCGGCCTCCGCATAGCTGCGATGCCGGTCGAGCACGATGCTGAGGGTGAGTGCCGTGGTCCACGCCGTCGTCGGTATTCGGGCGATCAGCGAGACCAGCATGAACGTGCGCATGCCGGGCAGGGCCAGGACGGACTTGTAACGGGTGAGATGCATGTGGGTCTCCTACTTTCAGACCCATCCTCGCAGAAGCCCCCGACAATTTCGAAAAGCACCGGAACTACGCCATCGCGGGTTGAGCGGCCATGTACGCGCGGATCGTGGTTCCCAGCTCCGCGGTCGACCGAATGAGCAGAAGGTCGCACACCTGGTTCGCGGTCCACAGGCCGGCTCCTCCGGCGCGCTTACCCGGATCGGGCCTGCGTCGTCCGACGAAGGGGTCGGTGATCAGCCCGTCGTCGTGTACTTCGCACACCGCATGGGGGCCGTCCTGCCACAGGCGCAATCGTCCCTTCCCGCCTCCGTGGCAGATGCTGTTGGTGGCCAGCTCGCTGACGACGAGCACGAAGTCCGGCACGCGCCGGGCGTCGAGCCCCAGGGCGGGGGCGTGCTGGTGGACGGCGGCGCGAAGGCGGGCGAGGTCGTCGATGTCGAACGAGAATTCGCACAGCGCGGGACCGGCGTCCGGCAACGGCGCTGCGAAAAGCCCCTCGAAGCGGAGTTCCGGATGCGGGTACGAGGTGCTCGCGTGCTTGGTCCCCCGCGTCACCATGGTCGGATGGGTGTGGCCGGCGCGTTCGACCACATCGGGCGGCAGGGCGCTGACGTCGTACGGGCACAGCAGGGACCAGCCGGGGCCCGGGTCGAAGGCGGTGTTGAGCAGTTGTTCGTGCTGCTGGCACTCGATGATCTCGGTGCGCGTCCGCGCGGCCCAGATGGGTTCGCCGATGCCGCGGAACGCCCGTCCCGCCGCCGTGTTGCGCTCCACCCACTCCTGCCAGGCCGGGATGATCCGGGCCGGGTTGCGCCCGACCTCGGCCATGTCGAGGAACTCGACCTCTGCGGCGTCCGACGCCAGCTCTTCGCGCAGCATCGAGGCCCGCGGCTCGATCACCGCGACGAGCACCGCCTCGCCGTCGCCCAGACCTTCGCGGACGAACCGCGCCGTCGCGGTGACGAACTGCTCGTCCCCGGCGTACAGCAGCGCCTCGTGCCGAAAGCCCGCGTCCCGGGTCGCGACGGATCCCGCATCCGGGTGAGCTGGTAGGTTCATGGCGGCAACTCCACGTTCGGGGCGTCGGTCTCCGGGCCCGGTCACCGCCACAGGCTGCGCAGCGGGTTGCCGACGTGCTCCACGGTACAGCGCGGCTCCTGATACCCAGGACCGTCCGAGTCATGCGCGGGCGCGGGCCGCCGCGTCCGGCCGGGCGGGAACACCGGTCTTCGCAAACACGAATTCGGTAACGTGTTTCCCGCCGTCTTGGGCTACCCTACCCGGCGTGAGCAGTACGCGGCCGGAAAGCGGAGCGGGCGACTGGACCCTGCTGAGCACCCACGCCAGGGTGCTGGTGGAGATCGCCCGCGATCCCGACGTGCGCATCCGCGATCTCGCCGCGGAGTGCGACATGACGGAGCGCGCCGTGCAGCGGATCGTGGCCGACCTGGAACAGGCCGGCTACGTCAGCCACACCCGGGTGGGCCGACGCAACCGGTACACGGTCCACACGGACCAGACCTTCCGGCACCACGCCCACGCGGGCTATCAGGTCGGCCCGCTGCTCGACCTGTTCACCGCCCCCGCCACCACCCGCAACCGGGAAAGCCGCCAGCGGCGCCCTGGACCCCAGGAGACCTGACATGTCCCCGCTCTCCATCACCAGCCGGACTCAGGAAGACACGGTCACGCTGACGGTGACCGGGGAGATCGACCTTGGCAATGCCGAGATCCTCTACAAGGCGCTGACCGAGGCGCTGGCGCAGGGCGCCCCGGTGATCGCGGACCTGTCCGGGGTCGGTTTCATCGACTCGCGGGGCCTCGGCGCGCTGGTGCGCGCCCGTCACGAGGCGGTCGCGGTCGCCGCCGCGCCGATCCTGGTCATTCCCTCGGATCCGGTCGCCCGGGTGCTCGAGCTGGCTGGCGCCGAGGGGATACTTCCCGTCTACCGGGACCAGGCCGACGCGCTCGCCGCCCTGCCCGCGCGTTGACGGGGCGAGACGGGTGACGAGCGGACCCATGAACGCGGCTGACCTCGCGGCCTCTTGGGGTGCCGATGACCGGCGCGGCCTGCTGCACCGCGTCATCGACACCTCATTCGAGCCGTCGCTGCTGGTCGGCTTGGTCGAGGGCGCGGGCGACGGCGTGGACCGGCTGGTCGTGTTCGCGGCGAACGTCGCGGCGGCGGATCTGCTCGCCCCCGCGCCGGATGAGCGGCGGCTGCCCGGTCGCGCGTTGTCCGAGCTGATGCCCTGGGCGCGCGGCTCCGGTCTGCTCGACGCGCTGCGCGAAGTGCTGGAGACCGGCATCCCGCTGCGCATCCACGAGCACGGATACGAGGACGTCGCCGAGCCCGGCGGACAGCTGCGTCCGCGCAGCGTGTCGGTCGGCGCGCTGCACGTCGAGCCGGGGCTGCTGCTCGTCACGCTGCGCCCGAATCGCGGCAGCGCGGGCACGGATCCGGTCTGGGAGGAGAAGCTGCACCGGTTGGCCGGGACCGGGCCGTGGGAGTGGGACGTGCGGGCCGGCACCGTCTACTGGTACGCGCAGGCCCTGGCCGTGCTCGGCTCCGGCCTCGCGCCCGGACCGCTGCCCGCCGATCAGCCCCCGTACATAGTGCAGGAGGAGGACGCCGCGGAGCACGAGGCGTTCCGGCAAAGCCTGGTCTGCGACGGTCGGGCGGGGCACGTCGAGGTGCGGGTGCTGCTGCCGGCGGGAGGCGTGCGGCATATCCGGTTCGGCGCGGAGCCCGTGCGTGACGCGGAGGGCGAGGTGGTGCGCGTCTACGGCTCCGTGCAGGATGTCACCGACCGCCGCCGCACCCAGACGGCGCTGGAGATCGCGCAGGTGCAGCTCGCCGCGCGGCGCAGCCGAGCCGACTCCGAGCGCCAGCTCGCGAGCCTGCTGCAGCAGATCATCATCCCGACCGGCCCGATCACGGACGGTCGGCTCTCCGGCGTCGAGGTCGCCGTGCGCTACCGTCCGGCGAGCGCGGCGGCCGGGGTCGGCGGCGACTGGTACGGCGTGTCCCCGCTCTCCGAGGGCCGGCTGCTGCTGCACGTCGGCGACGTCGCGGGCCACGGCTTCCCCGCCGCGACGGCCATGGCGAGGCTCTACCACGCGCTGTACGGCCTCGCGGTCACCGGGGACGGCAGCGCCCGCGTGCTGCGCAGGCTCAACAAGCTGACATGCGAGTTGACCGACTTCACGATCGCGAGCGCCTGCTGCGCTATCTATGACCAGCGCGATCGAACGCTGTGCCTGGCCAACGCCGGGCATCCGAGCCCGATCCTGGTGCGCGCGGGCGCGGCCAGGTCCCTGCCCAAACCGACCGGCGGCATGCTCGGGATCGACCCGCGCGGCGTCTTCGACGAGCAGGAGCAGGCCATCGAGCCCGGCGACGTGCTGCTGCTCTACACGGACGGACTCATCGAGCGCAGACGGCACTCGCCGCACGAGAACACGGGTTCGCTGCTCAAGCACGCCTCCGGACCGGTGGACGATCTCGAGGAATACGCCGATCGGATCCTGCGGCAGGTGCGCTCGGACACCGACGACGACGCCTGCCTGCTGGTCGTCCGCTTCGCCTAGCGGATCAGCCCCGCCTCGCTCTGAACGGGCTCGGGCTCGGGCCCGTCCAACGACGTGATCGGCAGCGACTCGCGCTCGCTCTCCCGTCGGGTGAGCTCCTGGCGCACGGCGGTGTGGTCGCCGTGCGCGGCGTAGAGCCGGTCGTATTCGCGGCCGTACTTGAGCCGAAGCCGCCTCTGGCTCGGCTCCTTCGCGGAGAAACGCCCGGTGAAGCCGGGGTTGCGCCGCAGGAAGTAGGCCGCGACGCCTGCGAGGACGACGACGGCCGCCACGATTGCCAGCACGATACCCATAACCCTGATTCCCTCCGTAGGGCGGTATGTCTCCGAGGTCTTGCTCGGTCCCACTCACGTCGAGACCGCCAACCCGCGAGCCATCTCCGGGTAGCTGGTCCGACGGTTGGCAAACCTGAGCACGGGCCTGAGGGCGGATCTCACCCCTGAGGGCGCATTCGGAACTTGACCGGTTCTCGCGATTCGCACCGTGTAGCTCCTCGCCGAGGGGGTACTCGCGGCCGACGGAGTACACGACGAGCCGGGAGCCGCCCGGCTCCCGCGGCGGCGAAGCGCGGTGGGGCTGAACAGGACGTTGAATAAGCACGTGCGACGCACGGCATGCCACCTCGAAGGCGGTGCGGAGTCGATCGGAACCGCGCGCGAGCACACGCGGGGGTTCCTGCTGGAGGCTGATCCCGCCATGCCCGGCGGCACGGTGGCGGAAGTGCTGCTGGCGGTCAGCGAACTGGTGACCAACGCCGTCCTGCACGCGCCGGGCCCGTGCACCCTCGAAGTCGCACTGGACGAGCGGGACGTGCGCATCGAGGTCACCGACGGCTCCAGCGCCGCCCCGGTGCTGAAGTCGCCGTCGTATGACGGCTCGGGAGGACTGGGACTGCACATGCTGCGCGCGCTCGCGGGCGACGTGGAGACCCGCGTGCACGGGAACGGAAAGACGGTCCGCGTCCGCCTGACGCGAACGTCGCGGTAGCAGAACTCTGACAGAAGGTGCAGGCGTAAGCGATGACGGAAGACACAAGTGTGCTCGACATTCGGATCGACCGGCCCGAAGGGGCGACCGTCGTGCGGCTCGGCGGCGACCTGGACCTGGCCTCCTGCGGGAGGCTCCAGAATACGGCCACGGACGACCTGCTCCGGGGCCTGGTGATCCTCGACCTCGCCGCGCTGGCTTTCTGCGACTCCTCGGGATTGCGGGTGCTGCTCGACATGCGACGCCGCGCGAACGACGGCCCGGCCGAGTTCCGGCTGGCCGGCCCGACGTCGGAGTTCGGCCGGCTGCTGGAACTGTCCGGAACGCGTGCCTACTTCGACGTCTACCCGGACGTCGCCGCCGCCCTCGCCGGCTGAGGCGCCGGGCGCGGGTCCGCACCGGGTTATGTCAGGTGGCGACAGGGAGTAATGTCGGTGGTGTCCTTGACGCTCCAGCCCTTGGCGCCGTGATCCCAGCCAAAGACGGGATGGCCGCCGTGGACGCCTACGTGAGCAGCAGCGACAAGACCCAAATCATGATCACTGTGCGAGGCGAGATAGACCTCGCCGTCGCCGAAGGCCTCCGGCGGCGCCTGGTCGCGCTGGCGCACCCGGCCACCGGGCGGATCGTGCTCGACCTGTCCCGCGTCACCTTCGTGGACTGCGCGGGGCTGCATGCCCTGATCGCGATCGACCACCATGTCAGAGACCGCAGCGGCACCGTGTACGTGGCGGCGGCCTCCCCCGTGGTCGCCCGGCTCTTCGAGTTGGTCGGCCCGTTCGCGGCACTGCCCTTTCTCGCGCCGCAGGCGAGTGGGGCCGACGAACGGAAGTCCGCCGGCCCCGCTCTTCCGGCTGTCTTCGAGCGAGCCGCACGCGACGCCCGTCCTAGTGCTTCTTCGTGGCGTCCTTGGCGGCGTCCTTCACGTGCTCGCCGGCCTGCTTGAGGTCGCCCTTGGCCTGATCGCCCTTGCCTTCGGCCTGCATGTCCTTGTTGCCCGTCATGCGGCCGACTGCCTCCTTGACCTTTCCCTTGGCCTTCTCGGCGGCGTTCTTGGCCTTGTCCTTGTCGCCCATGTCCGGCTCCTTCGCATCGTTTTGTCGTCTTGGTCTACCTCGGGTGCCCGCGATCGGACGGTCCATCCCCGACGCGGGTCGTCGGGCCGTTCTCGGCGGTGCTGGACAAGGCGCGCGACGCGCACAAGGACTGAGAGGGCGAGACATGGCGTAATGCCCGTATTCGTCA